>Ga0209475_10000211_pt1 | contig 163485 bp, 159 predicted proteins | sample tdDd471_FD_187128 | JGI IMG/M metagenome (GOLD analysis project Ga0209475, IMG submission 187128) | Marine sediment microbial communities from the Atlantic coast under amendment with organic carbon and nitrate - tdDd47.1 (SPAdes)... | ecosystem: Environmental > Aquatic > Marine > Coastal >... | reverse complement strand
CATCTTTTATATTAAAGTCTTGGACTCCATCAATAAAATGTTTGTATTTATAATACTCTGGAATTTCAATTTCATATGAGCTCCATTTTACTGGAATATCAGATTGAAATTCCCACTCTCGTAAATAATATAAATAATCTGATTTAATAGTATACACAATATCAATTATGGAACCTTCCTTAATGTCTGGCATTGTATATTTTGCGATGTTAATTTTATCGTTGTATTCTTCAGTCAATAAATCCTTTTTAGAAAGTTTTGAATTTACAATCTTTCCATTTTCTAAGTTAAAAGTATAAGCTTTGAATTTTGTGATTTGTTCTTTCCTTGATTTATTATGATGAAGAATAATTTCATTATTTGCATAATCATATGCATTTTTATTAAATATTTTAATTCTTAAGTGTCTTTCAAAAATATATACAAAACCTTTACTTCCACTGCTATTATTATAAGCAAACTTAAGATAACCTATGTCGGCTAAAATTACAGCATCGGCACTTGTGTCAGCATCATATTTCTTCATAAAAAGCTCATCTTTGTTAACTTTTCCAAACTTGATACTTGGTTCTTGGGCATGAATACTTAAGCTAGTAAATAAGATAATGAGTGTTGCATAAAAATAATTTCTCATAATTTTGGGATTTTTAATTTATTATGAAAATAATATTTATAGAGAATTTATAAAACGTTAGACTATAATTTATATTGGTTCTAAAAAAGAAGAATGTTTTTTGTTAAACTCTGTTAACAATTTAACTTCAAATACTTAATTCAGTATCTTAGCATCATGAGGAAACCTGCAATTCGTTTAGTTATTTTATTGGGTGTGATTTCTATAATTGGAGTTATTGCAATTCAGGTGTATTTTTTTCAAATCACTTTTAATAATGAAGAGCGAAAACTGAATCAAAAGATACAGGTTGCGCTTTGGGAAGTGGTTGAGCAAATATATGATGTAAACAATATTGAATTTGTTGGAGATAATCCGGTTTTTCAATATTCATCCGATTATTTTGTTGTTAATGTTAATGATTTTATTAATTCAGATATTCTTGAACATTACTTAATTAAAACGTTTGAAAAGCAAAATATTAAACTTGATTTTGAATATGCCATATATGATTGCCAGACAGATGTAATGTTGTATGGGAAATATGTAAACGTGAGTGACAAAAAAGAGAAGTCATCAAAGATAACCTTGCAGAAACATGATGAGTTTGTTTATTATTTCGGAATTTATTTTCCATGGCGAAATCAACATATATTAGGTAATATTAATAGTGTTTATTATTTATCTGGAATGTTGATTTTTGTGATCTTGTTTTTAGCATATGCTCTAGTTGTAATTTTACAACAGCGAAGATTTTCGGAGTTACAAAAAGATGTAGTAAATAATCTTACACACGAATTTAAAACACCTTTATCTTCTATTGCTTTATCAGCGGATGTTTTAAATGAAGATGATATTACAAGCGAACCAGATCGAATTAAGAATTATTCCCGAATAATTAAATCACAAACAAATTATTTATTGAGTCAGGTTGAGAAAACACTTGGCATGAGTAAAATTGAGAATGCAAATAAGTTAAATATCGAACAATTTAATCTTTCAAATCATTTAGTACATTTAGTTGATAATATTCAGTGGAGATTGCAACAAAAAAATGGAAAAATAATTTTGAATTTTAAATCGAATCAGATAAATATCTTGGCAGATAAATTTCACTTTAATAATCTTATCCTTAATATCATTGATAATGCAATAAAGTATAATGAGAATAGACCTGAAATAAATATTTCATCCGAAGTTTCAAAAAGAAACCTCATATTAAAGGTAACGGATAATGGAATTGGTATTGATAAAAAATATCAAAAACGGATTTTCAAGAAATTTTTTAGAGTTCCAACCGGGAACGTGCATAATGTAAAGGGATTTGGTTTAGGATTAAGTTATGTTAAAGATATTGTAAAACAACATAAGTGGAAATTGAAGCTAGAAAGTACCATAAATCATGGAACAATTATTTCCATTTATATTCCTTTAAAAAACAATAATGGAGAATAAAGTAGCAAAGATATTATATGTTGAAGATGATGAAGCTTTAAGCTTTATCACCAAGGATAATTTGATTCGCAAGGATTTTGATGTTGTTCATGTCGATAATGGACTTGATGCCGTTGAATTATTCTCAAAAGAACAATTTGATTTATGTCTTTTTGATATAATGCTACCTAAAATGGACGGCTTTGATTTGGCTCATAAAGTACGTTCTGTAAATCACGAAATTCCTATACTGTTTATTACTGCTAAGACATTGCCCGAAGATCGCATTAAAGGATTGCTACTTGGTGCCGACGATTATATTACAAAACCTTATACTATGGAAGAATTGATACTTCGTATTAAGGTATTTTTAAAGCGAAAAAGAATTGTTGAAATCGAGGATAAAGACAATATCTCAAAAATTAGTAATACAACAATTGATTGGGAAAATCTTAAGATAATAATAAGTGGGAAGGAGCAAAAAATCACATATAGAGAAGCGGAACTTCTAAAGTTTTTTATCGAGAATAGAAATGCTGTGCTTACACGTGAGCGAATCTTGAATGTTTTATGGGGAGAGAACGATTATTTTGCTGGTCGTAGTCTTGATGTTTTTATAACTCGATTAAGAAAATATTTCAAAAGCGATTCAAAAATCTCAATTGAAAACAAACATGGAGTAGGTTTCATTTTTAAAGTAAATGAATAATTTATTCTGGCGATAAAACTTTCATTAGACAATTCTTACAATCAAATTCAAGCTTATACTTTCTGTTGTTATCTTCCAAATATAAAGGTTCTGAAAATTTCTTTGGATTTTTTTCAAATTTCTCACAAGCACCCATCTGGTATTTTATGCAATGCTTTGTAATCATAATTTCTTTGTCCGCGTGGTTTTCTTGCACTTCAAAAGCATTTTCGATACTCTTTACTCCATGCCTTTCGTAAAATTGTTCTGAAAGTTTATTCGATACATTTTCTTTATAATCAATAGTTTCTTGAAGGTATGGAGTATCGTTTTTCTTAATTTTGAAAGTTTCTTTTGGGTAGTTTTTTAATCTTTCAATTTCAAGTAATTCAAGTATTTTTCTCCTTAAACTGTTAAGTTCCGACATTGGGAAAAACAAAGCTTGCTCAAACTCAGTTTTTACTTCCGTGATTTTAAAAATGGAATCACCTGATTTTGCGAATTGTTTTTTAATATTATCAAATGCTCTTTCAGGATTTGTTGCAATTGTTTTCTCAATATCGTGTTCTAAATACACATGATTGTTATCTTCATCAGAAGCTTGAATAGCAATTCCTTTCTCGGTTTCTACGATACTAATCTTTGCAATTACTTTTCGCTCAGTTTTCGAAGATGTAAGTTGCTTGGTAAAACTAATATCAAAATTTCGGTAAATTTCCGTTCCAACTTCAATATTTCTCAAACTATCAGGAAAGATCTTATTGTTATCTGTCTTATTTACTTGTGTTCCTTGCAATCGTTCTTGATTATCGAAAAAACAAATTCCATCGCCATTATTAAGTTTTTCTTTCGATTCAAGAATAAAAAAGTTTTTATTCTCAGGAAGTGATTTTACTTTCCCAATTTTCTTCCCAATAGATTTTTGTGTATTTGGCGAAGCAATATCTTTATTGCGTTTATTTACAAAATAATCTGTGTAACCACGATTAAAAGTTTTTTCAGGATCAGCAGTAAAATCAATATACACTTTCCCAGATGATGATTTCTTTAGTTCATCTTTTCTTGCTAGAGCTTCATCAATCTTTTTTCGATAATAGCTTGTAATATTTTTAACGTAATCAATATCTTTTAATCTGCCTTCAATCTTAAATGAACTTATTCCAGCCTCTAATAAGTCATGAATATTATTTGAAAGATTTAGATCTTTTAATGAAAGCAAGTGTTTGTCTTTTACTATTACATTCCCATCATTATCAATTAGGGAATAATAAGCTCTACATGCTTGAGCACAAGCTCCGCGATTTGCACTGCCTTTATCAATGGCATGACTAAAGTAGCATTGCCCACTGTAACTCACGCATAAAGCTCCATGAACGAAAAACTCTAAATCAACATTCGTCTTTGATTTAATTTCTTTAATCTTATTCAGTGTAAGTTCTCTTGCAAGAATTACTCTCTGAATTCCAATGTTTTCCAGAAATTTGACTTTATCAGCAGTGTAATTGTTTGTTTGAGTACTTGCAAATAAAGGAATTGGAGGCAAATCCATTTCCAGGATTCCCATATCTTGAATAATTACTGCATCCGCACCTATTTCATAAAGTTGATGAATTGTTTTTTGAGCTTCTTCTAATTCATCATCGAAAAGAATTGTATTTAAAGTAACATAAACCTTAGAATAGAATTTATGCGCATATTCTGCAAGTGCTTTTATATCTTCCAGAGAATTTCCAGCGGCAGCGCGAGCACCAAATTTTGGTGATCCAATATATACAGCATCAGCACCATAATTTATTGCTGCAATTCCCGATTCTAAGTTTTTTGCCGGAGCAAGAAGTTCAATTTTTTTCATCAAATACAATTCAAATATTTCATGTGCAAATGTAAATTATGTAATTAGTTTATACATCAATAAATATAAAAAGTTTAAAGTCGTACTTTTGTAAATATTTATTATTGATATGATTGAAAAAATAACAAGTACAAGTAATCCTAAAATCAAGAATATACTGAAGCTTCAGCAAAAATCTTCGGAGCGAAAAAAGCAAAACTTAATTGTAATTGAAGGTTTGCGTGAAATAGGATTGGCTGTAAAAGCAGGAATAAAATTAAATATACTTTTCGTTTGCACGGATATTATTTCTATAGATGATGTTATTTCTGAGCTAAATTTTAGTGATTCAATTTTCGAAGTAAGTCTTGACGTATATAATAAGCTTGCTTATAGAAGTTCAACTGAAGGAGTTATTGCTTTGGCAAATCCAAAATATTTAAATTTCGATGATTTAAAACTTCGAGAGAATCCATTAATTATTGTTTTAGAATCAGTGGAGAAACCAGGGAATCTAGGAGCAATTCTTCGTACTGCCGACGCAGCAATTGTCGATGCCGTTATTATTTGCGATCCTTTAACCGATATTTATAATCCTAATGTTATTCGTTCGAGTGTTGGTTGTGTTTTTACAAATCAGATAGTTGCTAGTTCGTCGGATGAAACAATTAATTGGTTAAAAGAAAATAAGATTGAGTCTTATGCTGCAGCTTTAACTGCAACTGAGAATTATCACGAAAAAGATTTAACAAAACCTACTGCAATTGTAATGGGAACGGAAGCTGTTGGATTAACCGACAAATGGTTAAAGAATACCGACAATCAAATTATAATCCCAATGAGTGGAGAAATTGATTCCTTAAATGTTTCAACATCGACAGCAATATTAGTATTTGAAGCAATGCGTCAAAGGAATTTTTACAAATAAATTTATTCTGAGAATTATAAAAAGAAAAGCTTCGATTTTCATCGAAGCTTTCTTTGGGTGGGAGACCGGGTTCGAACCGGCGACTTCTTGAACCACAATCAAGCACTCTAACCAACTGAGCTACAACCACCATTTTTGGGACTGCAAATATAAATAAGAATTTTAATATATTCCAAGAAGATTGGAATTAATTTTTAATTATTTGCAATGATAGTAAACAGTGTACTTATCTAAAAAAAGTTAATTTGTTTTTATTTCAATGGTTTAAATGTATTTTTGAGATCAAATTTCCAAAAAAATAGTTTTAGTGTTAGGTTCAAAAAGATATGTAAATAGTGTTACGGGGCTTCAGGCAATAAATATTCTAAGGTTTCTTACCTTTTTGATTATTTCAATTGTTTTTACAAAAATTGGATTGTCAAAAGAGCAGATTGGTTTATTCGAAGTTTCTTTATTTATAGCTGGTACTGCAAGTTTCTTTTGGGTGAATGGATTTATACAAGCATTTCTTCCACTTTATAAAAGCAATAAAACATTCGGTGAAAAGGAGCAAATAGTTGGAACTAAATCTCCTGAAGTATTCAATATTTATGTTATAATAATGTCTTTTAGTTTAATAGTTTTTGTTATCGGACTATTAATTCAAGGCAATTTTTCAGTTTTTGGATACAAAGGAAATGTACCATTGCTTAATGTCACATTATGGTATCTTTTGCTAAGTAGTCCTGCCAATTTAGTCGAGTACATTTATATGGTTCAGGATAAAAGTGGAAACACGGTTAGTTATGGATTAGGAACTTCAATACTACAACTAATTGCTGCTATTTTACCAGTAATGTTGGGGTACGATATAGTATGGTCACTTAGATGTTTAGTTTTGGTTTCGTTATTAAAAAATATTTGGTTGATAACCTTACTTTATAATTATGCTGAACTAAAATTTTCGTTCCCTTTTATAAAGGAAGTTCTTACCTTATCAGTTCCTATAATAATTAGTGTGTTGGTAAGTGGTTCTGCTCAATATATTGACGGTTTGGTTGTTACAACTCATTATGGGGCAGAGGGATTTGCTATTTTTAGATACGGACAAAAAGAATTACCATTGGTTGTTATGATGGCTGCAGGCCTTCATTCTGCATTGTTGGTAGAATTTTCACATAAAGACAAACTAAAAGATACTTATGCTAAAATAAAGAAGAAATCTCTTAGAATAATGCATTACATGTATCCTTTTACAATTGTAACATTAGTTTTTGCAAAACCAATATTTAAAGGGATTTTTAATCCTGAATTTACGCGTAGTGCCGACGTTTTTGTAATTTACTTATTAGCAATTGCAAGTAGAATATTGTTTCCTCATACCATACTTATTGGGTTAAAAAAAACAAGAGTTATTTTTTGGATATCAGTTCTTGAAGTATTTGCAAATATATTCTTGAGTTTATATTTAGTTGATGAATATGGAGTTGTTGGCGTAGCACTGGCAACCATTGTGACTTTCTTTATCTCAAAAGTATTTTTAGTAGTTTACAATTATCTTAAATTAGGATTAAAACCTACGGACTATATACCTGTTACCTGGTATTTTATTTATAACGCCTCGCTTGCGGCAATATTTATTATTCTTGACCGCGGAATTATCGATTCAGATCTATTTTTTAGCAGATTCTGACAATCTTACTTTTAATTTGAACAATTTGACATGTTAATCTTAGTTTAATTTATAAGATTTAAAAGGGCATATAATTTGATTATTGATTAAAAACAAAATATAGATTATTATGAATATAGGAAGATCATCAAATCCAGCATTATCAAAAAAAGCATTTAATACACAGTCATATACCGAATCTTATTCAGAAACAATGACTCTAAATGGGACATTGAATAAGTCAATGGCAATGTTATTATTAGTTATTGTTGGAGCACTTTATACATGGAAAATATTTTTTGGAGCAACTTCAATTGAAGAAGGTTCTGCATTAGTTTTAAGATGGATGCTAATTGGTGGAATAGGCGGGTTTATTTTTTCGTTAATCACTATTTTTAAGAAAAGCTGGGCTTATATTACAGCGCCAATATATGCAATTCTTGAAGGATTATTCCTGGGTGCAATTTCAGCTTTTTTTGAAGCAAGATATCCGGGTTTGGTAATGCAGGCTATTGCTTTAACATTTGGCACATTACTAGTAATGTTATTTGGATATAGATCAGGAATTATTAAAGTAACTCAGAAGTTTAAGGCAGGTATAATTGCAGCAACAGGAGCAGTAGCATTAGTTTATTTAATTTCGTTTATATTTTCAATGTTTGGTGCGGGAGGCTTAATAATTAATAGTAATGGTATAATTGGAATTGTAATAAGTCTTGTAATTGTAGTAATCGCTGCTTTAAACTTAGTTTTAGATTTTGATTTTATTGTAAAGGGATCTCAAGCTGGATTACCAAAATATATGGAATGGTATGCTGCATTTGGCTTAATGGTAACACTTGTTTGGTTATATATTGAGGTTTTAAGACTGCTTTCAAAATTAGCAAGTAGGGATTAATTTCATATAAAAATATAATAAAAAAGGTGTCAGAATTTCATGACACCTTTTTTATAGTTATTGTTTAACATTGTGGTCTTCGCGGACAATAGGGTAGATCGAATTGATGAGTTTCAGTTGCATATTTAGCTTCGACACATTCAGTTGGATCACAACATGTATGACAAACTCGTTTTAAAGATCTAAATCCTAGTAGTTTAATATCAGAAGTAAGAAAATCTGATTTAATAGGTTCATCCTTAAGTAAATCAGTTGAAAGATATTTCTTGTTATCATCTGAAAATACCGTAACAACATTTGAATCAGACCCTATTTTGTTTTGTACTTTTAAAGCACCCAGGAAATTTGCGCCAGAAGAAATCCCAACACCAATACCAAGATGTGCTAATTTCTGTGCCATAATTATAGCATCACCGTCATCAATGTCAACAACAGAATCTAATTCGTCAAGTTTAACAATTGATGGAATAAATTCGTCAGAGATTCCTTGAATTCTATGTTTACCTACTTTATATCCGGTCGATAATGTTGGAGAGTTTGCAGGTTCAAGAGGGTGAACTTTAATCGAAGAATCTTGTTCTTTTAAAAATTTGCCAACACCCATAACAGTTCCTCCGGTTCCAACACCTGCAACAAAAGCATCAGGCTTTAAATAACGATATTTTAATTGCCACCATAATTCAGGACCGGTAGTTAAATAGTGAGCTTCAGTATTATCTGGATTCGAAAATTGTTTTGGTAAAAAACCACCTTCTAGGGAGTTTCCTAACTTGTTTGCTAAATCAATACTTCCTAAAAAACCACCATCTTCTTTACTTACAAGATTTATTTTTGCTCCATAGCTTTTAATAAGATTTATTCGTTCTTTACTCATCCAATCTGGCATAAAGATAGTAACAGGATGCCCTAGAGCTCTGCCAACAGCAGAAAAAGAAATGCCTGTATTTCCACTTGTTGCTTCAATAATTGTATCGCCAGATTTTAAAAGCCCTTTTGAAATAGCTTTACTTAAAACATGATAAGCCATTCTGTCTTTAATACTTCCTGTCATGTTTAAATTTTCTGCCTTAGCGAAAATTCTTCTTTTTTGACCTTTATACTCAAACTCGATTTCAAGTAAAGGAGTATTTCCTATTAAGCTTGTTAAAGCTGCAATTTTTCTAGAATTGTTATTATACATTATCGTTATTTTAGAACATTATTATTTAATAACACTTAATTACAAAGCTGATTTACAGGTACAATATAAGTAAATATTTTAATAAAAGACATTTTTGTCTTTTATTATTGAATTCCAAGGATAAATACTTTAGTGAAATAGTATTACTAGTATATTTAAAATTATTTTTATTAAAAAAAATGTTTATATTTTAAAACATACGAGTGTAATTGTTTGATTTTGTGGTAATAGTTGAAAATGCATAAATTAAGATATAAAAGTATCTGGAATAATAGATGTTAAGTTGGTTATTTTAGTATTTTTGACTCCAGATTCTTAAAAATGAGAAAAATGAGTTCATTAGAAAAGTATTTTGATAAATTTAGAAAGAACGTTATAGGGATAAATCAGGTATATACTACTCCTTTTGGTGAGCAGAAAATTATATATGCAGATTGGATCGCAAGTGGTCGATTATATCTTCCAATTGAGCAAAAAATTCAGAATGAATTTGGACCGTTTGTTGCTAATACACACACGGAAACTAGTGAGACAGGGACTTTAATGACTCATAGTTATCATCATGCTCAAAAATTAATTAAAAAACATGTAAATGCAGGCCCCAATGATGTATTGATTCAAGCTGGATTTGGGATGACTGCAATTATAAATAAGCTTCAAAGAATATTAGGACTTAAGGGATGTAGTAAAAGAATAGAGAGCCAGTGTAATAGGAATGATGAGAAGCCTGTTATCTTCATTACGCACATGGAACATCATTCAAATCAAACATCTTGGTATGAAACAATTGCTGATGTTGTAATAATCGAGCCTGATGAAAATTTGTTAGTTGATCCGGAAAAATTACGAGAACAATTAGAAAAATATAGCGATAGAAAATTAAAAATAGGATCTTTTTCAGCTGCATCAAATGTTACAGGAGTAATACCTCCATATCATAAATTAGCAAAAGTAATGCACGAATATGGTGGAGTTTGCTTTGTTGACTTTGCTGCATCTGCACCATATGTAGAGATTAATATGCATCCTGAAGATCCAATGGAAAAGTTAGATGCAATATTCTTTTCGCCACACAAGTTTCTTGGGGGACCAGGAACTGCCGGAATAATGATATTTGATTCTAGTTTGTATAATTGCGAAGTACCTGATAATCCAGGAGGAGGAACTGTTGATTGGACCAATCGTTGGGGAGAGTATAAATATATTGATGATATCGAACTTAGAGAGGATGGTGGTACTCCAGGGTTTTTGCAAGCCATAAAAACGGCTTTAACATTTGAACTAAAAGATCAAATGGGAATTGAAAACATGGAGAGTCGTGAAAAAGAATTAATTCCTAGAGCATATAATGGATTAAAGAAAGTGCCGGGAGTGAGAATATTAGCCGATAATGTAATTGATAGAATAGGAGCACTTTCATTTTACATAGAGAATGTTCATTATAATTTGGTTGTAAAAATATTGAGCGATCGTTTTGGAATTCAGGTTCGTGGAGGTTGTGCTTGCGCAGGAACATATGGTCATTACTTACTTGATGTTACTTATGATTACTCGAAAGAGATTACAGATTTAATTAATCACGGAGATTTATCACAAAAGCCAGGCTGGATTCGTTGGTCTATACATCCAACAACCTTAGATTCTGAAGTGGATTATTTTGTATACGCTGTTGAAGAAATAGCAAAAAATCACAAAATGTGGGCTGTAGATTACATTTATAATAAAAAATCTAATGAGTTTGTTCATCAAGATCTTCAAGGAAAATCTAACTATGATCTAAATAAATGGTTTTCTCTTAAATAATTAGTGAAAAAAGAGCAATATAATTTTGTATTTTTGATAAGTATATTTAATTTTGCAAGCCATTAGGATTTTATTTGAAGTAAAAAAGAGAAGCAAAATATAAAGGAGTTTAAAATGAAAAAGGAAATACATCCAAAGAATTATCGTTTAGTAGTTTTTAAAGATATGTCTAACGGTGAAATGATTTTAACTAAATCTACTGCACCTTCACAAGAAACTATTAAATACGAAGATGGAAACGAGTATCCATTATTAAAGGTTGAAATCTCAAACACTTCTCACCCATTCTATACTGGTAAGATGAAGCTTGTTGATACAGCTGGACGTGTAGATAAGTATATGAGTAAGTACAAAAAACATGTTAAGAAATAATAGATTTTTACTCTATATAAATTTAAAAGCTCTGAATATTCAGAGCTTTTTTTATGTAAATTTGTGAGTATATGTAAAATCTGTAATTATGAATTATATTTTATTCGACGATAAATCTTGGGAAAATCTGTTGCCATTAACATTTACAAGACCAGTTTGTGAAATCAGAACAGGAATACTAACAATTAAAGAGAAGTGGGAAAAATATCTTAATGCTAAATTGTCATATCTGACACAAGATTTTTTATTAGAAAAATACAAGCTTTTTGTCGATACCGGAAATATATTAATTAATGGAGCTGTATTGCCAGATGAAAATTTATTAAACCAAATAAATAAACTATCATTAAACGAAGCAATTGTTGTTAATGATGAGGTAGTTGCGGTTAAATTAGATAAAAATGATGTTGCACAATTCAAATATAATTATGTTGAGGATTATACTGTAATTGATTATAGTGGTGATATTCTAAAAATTAGCTGGCCATGGCAAATATTTAGTCAAAATGATCAAACATTAAAATTAGATTTTGAACTACTTACCAAAGATCGAATTTCAGCGAATATTAGTGAATCAAATAATATACTTGGAAGAGAAAATATCTTTGTTGAAGAAGGAGCAAAAATAGAATTTGCTACTCTTAATGCTACTACTGGTCCGATTTATATCGGTAAAGATGCTGAAATAATGGAAGGTTCAATTGTTCGAGGACCTTTGGCTCTTTGTGATTATTCTGTTTTAAAAATGGGTGCAAAAATTTATGGAGCAACAACTATTGGTCCTCACTCGAAGGTAGGTGGCGAAGTAAATAATTCTGTATTTTTAGGATATTCCAATAAAGGTCATGATGGATTTTTAGGTAATTCTGTTTTAGGTGAGTGGTGTAATTTAGGAGCAGATACTAACAATTCCAATCTTAAAAATAATTATACCGAAGTACGCTTGTGGAATTATGAAACAGAGCGATTTATAAAAACAGGACTTCAGTTTTGTGGGTTAATAATGGGAGACCATTCAAAATGCGCCATAAATACAATGTTTAATACAGGTACGGTAATTGGTGTAAATACAAATATCTTTGGAGAAGGATTTCCAAGAAATTTTGTTCCTTCCTTTTCTTGGGGAGGAGCTCACGGGTTTACTGTATATGGTATAAATAAAGCATATGAAGTTGCCGAAAAAGTTATGGAACGACGAAATATTAGACTTGATGAACTTGATAAAAACATCTTAAAATATGTTTTTGAAAAAACATCGAAGTTCCGAATCTTTTAAAATATAAAGAATCTTAAGCGAATTTCCATTTATTTTTTTATTTGGCATAGTGATTGCCAATTCACTATTTCAGTAAATTTAAATTTACTGGCTGACAATTTGTCTTAATTAAATTGTTGACATAATTAGAAATAGAACTATGAGCATTAAAAATAAAGATAAAAATAAATTTAGCAATATACTTTTTGCAGCAGATACGGAGAGTGAAGGAGATTTTATCCCGTTAATTTCAGACGATGAAGATGATGTAGATTTTAAAAAATCTGAATTGCCGAAAGAACTACCTATTCTTCCATTAAGAAATACAGTTTTATTTCCAGGAGTTATTCTTCCAATAACTGTAGGGCGCGAGAAATCTATTCGCTTAATTAACGAAATAAACAAAAAGGATAAATTAATTGGTGCAGTTGCTCAAAAAGATCCTCAGGTAAATGAACCAGAAGAGAGTGATATGTTCAGATTTGGAACTGTTGCTCAGATTTTAAAGGTTTTAGAAATGCCTGATGGAAGTACTTCTGTGATTATTCAAGGAAGACAGCGTTTTGAAATGATTGAAATGGTTCAAGCCGAACCTTATCATAAAGCAGTTGTGAAGCTGTTAAAGGACGAGAAACCAAAAGATAAAAAACGCGAGTTTGAGGCAATAGTTGGTTCTTTAAAAGATTTATCATTAAGAATTATAAAACTTTCTGCGAATATTCCACCAGAGGCATCTTTCGCAGTAAAGAACATTGAGAATACTAAATTTTTGGTAAACTTTATTTGTTCGAATAGTGATATCGAAATTATAGAAAAATATAAACTGCTTGAGATAAGTGATTTAAAGGAACGCTCAATAAGATTATTGGAGCATCTTACCCGACAAATTCAAATGTTGGAGTTAAAGCACGATATTCAAAGTAAGGTTAAAAATGATCTAGATTCGCAACAACGTGAGTATTTGTTACATCAACAAATGAAGACTATTCAAGATGAGTTAGGAGGAAGTCCAATTGATCAGGAAATAGAGGAGTTAAAAAAGCGAGCAAAAGATAAAAAGTGGAGCAAAGAAGTTGGAGAAACTTTCGAGAAGGAAGTAAATAAACTTAATAGATTGAATCCTGCTACTGGAGAATATTCAGTTCAATTAAATTATCTCCAAACCTTATTAGATTTGCCATGGAATGAATTTACCGAAGATAATTTTGATCTTAAAAGAGCTCAAAAAATACTCGACAACGATCATTTTGGTTTAGAGCAAGTTAAGGATAGGATATTAGAATATTTGGCAGTTTTAAAGTTAAAAGGTGATTTAAAGTCCCCAATTATATGTTTGTATGGACCTCCAGGTGTTGGTAAAACATCGTTGGGAAAATCTATAGCAAAAGCTTTAGACAGAAAATTTGTTAGAATGTCATTAGGTGGATTGCACGATGAATCTGAAATTCGCGGGCATAGAAAAACATATATTGGTGCAATGCCTGGTCGAATAATTCAAAATATAAAGAAATCGAAATCATCAAACCCTGTATTTATTTTAGATGAGATAGATAAAGTTGGTCGTGATGTTCATGGAGATCCCGCTTCGGCTTTATTAGAGGTGCTTGATCCTGAGCAAAACAATGCATTTCACGACAATTATTTAGAACTTGAATACGACTTGTCGAATGTAATGTTTGTTGCAACTGCGAATACAATATCAACTATTAGTCCAGCTCTTCGAGATAGAATGGAAATGATCGATGTGAGTGGTTATATAATAGAAGAAAAAGCTGAAATTGCAAAACGACATTTGATTCCAAAGCAATTGGATGCACATGGTGTAAAAAGATCTAAGGTTTCGTTATCTAAAAAAGTTATTGAATATATTGTAGAGAATCATACGCGTGAATCCGGCGTGCGAACACTTGACAAAACTATTGCAAAAATTGCTCGTAGTTTGGCTCGAAAAGTTGCTTTAGAAGAGGAGTTTAATAAAAATTTATCGATTGAAGATATCAAAAAAATTCTGGGTCCTCCTGAATTCAGTAAAGATAGATATCAAGGGAATGAATTTGCGGGAGTAGTTACTGGTTTAGCATGGACTGCTGTTGGTGGAGAAATTTTATTTATCGAAAGTAGTTTAAGTAAAGGAAAAGGAAAACTTACTTTAACCGGTAATTTGGGAGATGTAATGAAAGAATCGGCTGTTATTGCATTAGAATATATTAAATCTCATGCCGAAGAATTAAACATTTCTCAACAAGCTTTTGAAGATTGGAATTTACATATTCATGTTCCAGAAGGAGCAATACCTAAAGATGGGCCATCTGCTGGTGTTACTATGGCTACTTCTATTGCTTCAATCTTTACACAAAGGAAGGTAAAAAGCAAAGTTGCTATGACAGGAGAGATTACTTTACGAGGGAAAGTGTTGCCTGTAGGCGGAATAAAAGAAAAAATCCTTGCAGCTAAACGCGCTGGAATAACTGATATTATTTTATCATCCGAGAATTTAAAGGATATAAGTAAGATTAAAGATATATACTTGAAAGGTCTAAATTTCCATTATGTAGATGAAATAATGGAAGTGCTTGATATCGCTTTAACGAAAGAAAAAGTGAAAAAGCCTTTAAAAGTATCTTAATTAGATTTTTATAATATGAGAAACCGACTAGTAATAGTCGGTTTTTTTATTGACATTCATTCAAAAATCCTTAAATTTAACTTTTATAAATATTTGTATAATTTTAATATTATGAAAATGGGAGCAGGTTTATTTTGGGGTATTCTCTTAATTTTAATTGGGTTAGGAGTCGTTATTAGAGTTGTTTTTAATGTTCATTTTCCGATCATTAAATTTGTAATTGCTTTCTTCTTTATTTTTATTGGAATAAAGCTTTTAATTGGGAATTTTTATTTCTTTAATGGTCATTCAGATGGTGAAACAACTATTTTTAGCGAAAGTAAAATTTATGCATCCGATAAGGATTTTAAAGAATATAATGTCATTTTTGGTGGTTCTGTGCTTGATATGCGAGAAATTGATTTGTCTAAGGGATCAAAGGAAATAAAGATTAACACAATATTTGCAGGATCTCTTTTAAAAGTAAATAAAGAAACACCATATAAGATTAAAGCCGAAGTAGCTTTTGCAAATGCTGATTTGCCAAACGGTAATACCGCAGCTTTTGGAACAGCAAAATATGAAAGCGAAACTTATGCAAAAGATACAAACTACTTATATATTAAGGCAGATGTAGTGTTTGGCGATTTTAAAGTTAGAACATACTAGCATAAACTAATATACAGAAAGAAAGTAGCCCTTAAAAGGCTGCTTTTTTTATTTAGATAGGATTAAGTAATAGTACGGTACAATAAAAAAGTTAAGACATTAGTTGGTATTTATTAAAACTTTCTGATTTTTTCAAACAATTGTTTTAAGTTTGTTACATCATAAAAAAATCAAAAATAATGGAAAAGATAGCTGTTTTTCCTGGAACATTTGACCCATTTACATTAGGACATGAATCAATTGTAAACAGAGCTCAGGATTTATTCGATAAAATATACATTGCCATTGGTTATAATGCACAAAAAGATGCATTGTTTTCGTTAGATGAAAGAAAAGATTTTATTAATCAGGTCTTTAATGGAAATCCTAAAATTGAGATTGTGCATTATGAAGGTCTTACAATTGATTTCTGTAAAAAGCTAGGGGCAAATTATATTTTGCGTGGATTAAGAACAGCAGCAGATTTTGAATATGAACGTGCAATTGCACAAGTTAACAAAGCAATGTTTGAAGGAATTGAAACAGTCTTTTTATTAACAATGCCTGAACATACACCGATTAATTCTTCAATCGTTAGGGATATTCTTCGCCACGGTGGTGATGCAAGTAAATTTATTCCAAAACAATTAAAAATTAATAAAATCAAGTAAATAGATAATGATTCTTAAGTTTAAGTTGTTTGTTTTCGTACTGTTAGTAATTAGTGTTAGAGTAAATGCTCAGAATGTGAACCTAAGTGGTAATGCTATAGATTACGTTGGTGAAGAGTTAGTGTTTTTAACATTTTCAGATCAAATTACTTACACTGAAAAAGAATTGTGCAGAAGTAAAGTTGATGAAAATGGAGATTTTTCATGTTCTATCCAAACGAGTGAAACCATATATATCTTTCTAAGATTAGGAATTTATGAAGCATTTCTATTTGTTGAGCCTGGGAAAGATTATATTTTGTTACTACCTGAACGACAAGAGAAATCAATAGGGGATCAATTAAATCCTTATTTTGAACCCACTCAGTATCATTTAGGTATAGAAAACTCTTCTGAAAAAGAGTTGAATTATCAGTTAGCTTTTTTCGATGAGGTATTTTCAATAATGTTAAAAAATACTTCTTATGCTATTTATAGTAAAGATAAATCGCTTGATGTTGATTTGGAAATTTCTAAAGTAGATTCTGTTTTCTCCAATGTTGATATTAAATATTTTAATGATTTTAAAAAGTATAAATATGCTTCGTTTCGACAATTGGCATATCAAGAGAAATCAAAAAGTATATCAAATACTTATTATTTAAATAATGAGATTTTGTATTCTAATCCTGCATATATGGATTTGTTTAATCAGGTGTATAAGAAGTATTTTCAGTATTTTGGAAGAACTAATTCAGGTAAAAAGATATATGAGGATATTGGGAAACATCAAAGCATTAAACTTTTAAAGGAGACGCTTGGTCAAGATTCTATTTTAACAAACGATACTTTAAAAGAATTGGTTATTTTAAAATGTTTACACGATGAGTTTTATAATGATTTATTATCGCGCTCATCAATGATAACTGTTTTGGATTCATTAGCAACAGAAACAAAAATTCTCAGTCATAAAGAGATTGCAGAAAATATTCGTGAAAAAGTAACTAAACTAATGGTTGGATTCAAACCGCCTGAATTTCAGCTATTCGATAAAGATAGTAATTTGGTTTCTGTAGACACTTTTAACGGGAAATATGTTTATTTGGGTTTCTGCACAACAGTAAGTTATGCCTGTATTAAAGAGTTTGAAATGCTTCGTAATTTATACGAAAATCATAAAGATCACTTCGAGATTGTAATAATTTGTATGGATGAAACTTTAGCTCAAATGAAACATTTTGTCGAAAGAAAAGAATACCCATATACTTTTTTACATTATGGAAATCAGTCAGAAGTTTTTAAAGATTATGACATAAGAGCTTTTCCAACGTATTATTTTATTAATAAAGAAGGAAAACTAGAATTGTCACCTGCTCCTTCACCTGATCAAAAAGCTGAATTTATTATTTATAATGTAATGAAAGCTAATGGTGATATTTAAATCTCTGATTTTTTGAGTACATCAATTATTGAAGGGAAAGTATTATTATAAACTTTCGTTAATTCTTTTTTGTTTAACCAGCATGCTTCAGTAATTTCCTCTTCAAATTGCGGCTTAAGAATTTCAGTCCCAGAATAATGCATTTCGTACCAATGAGTAGGTTTTAAAATATCTTTATTATTCAAGGTATACGTGTGATATGTTATTTCTAATGATTTAATTATTTTTAGATTTGTAATTCCACATTCTTCTTCTACTTCTCTTAATGCACTAATCTCTGGAGTTTCATTTTTTTCCATCTTACCTTTTGGTAAATCCCATTTATTTCTTCTATAAATAAAAAGAATTTCACCGAGCGTATTTTTTACAACTCCGCCTGCTGCTTCAATAATAATATAAAGATTTGAGAATTCCTTAAATGTAAATTCTGCGTTATTACACATTACATAAAGAGTTTGAAATTCTGATGAAGTTAAAAAATCGGCAATAGCTATTTTAAGGTTTTCAGTATTTAGAAAATAATGAACAGTGTTTTTTTCACTTTCATTAATAAGTTCTTTATTTTCTATAAAAAAAACTGTTCTCTCGTTGTAAAAAACTTTATACATTTGCGATATGGAAAATTTAGACAAAAAAATAGCTCAATCCTTGATGCAAATTAAGGCAATTAAGTTACAACCTGCAAATCCATTTACATGGGCATCGGGTTGGAAATCGCCTATTTATTGTGATAATAGAAAGACATTATCCTATCCAGAAATCCGTAAACTGATTAAGGAAACATTTGTAAAAATTATTGAAGAGAAATATGGAAAACCTGATGTTATTGCAGGTGTTGCAACAGGTGCAATAGCAATTGGGATGCTAGTTGCTGAAGAAATGCAATTGCCATTTGTTTATGTTCGACCAAAACCAAAAGAGCACGGATTAGGAAATATGATTGAGGGAGAAGTTCCTGTGGGGAAGAAGGTGCTTGTTATCGAAGATCTTATTTCAACTGGGAAAAGTAGTTTGAATGCAGTTAAGGCGTTGCGTGATGCTGATATTGATGTAATGGGAATGGTTGCAATTTTCACATATGGATTTAAAGTAGCTGAACAAAATTTTATCGATTCAGATGTTGAACTAACTACACTTAGTAATTATAATGTATTAATACAAACAGCTCTCGAGTCTGGTTATGTACAAGAATCTGAATTAAATACATTGGAACAATGGAGAATAGATCCAGGAAATTGGGGTGTAAAATAATTTTTTGATTTAGAAAAAGAACAATGAGTAAATATACAAGCAAGGTAGGAAAAGTTAACAAATCAGATGAGACTATTTATAATTTTCTTTCGGATTTTAATAATTTAAAGGCTGTAGTTCCTGCAGATAAAGTGAGTGATTTTGAAGCTACAGAAGATACATGTAAATTCAATATACAAGGAGTTGGACAAGCAGGTTTAAAGATTATTGAAAAAGATCCATACAAACTGATAAAAATAACTAGTGATGGGAAGTCTCCATTCAGTTTCTTTTTTTGGATTCAGCTTAAACCTATCGAAGATGAGGCATATAAAACTGCAATTAGATTAACAATAGATGCAAACTTAAACCCAATGATGAAAATGATGGTTGGTAAACATTTGCAAAAGGGAATTGATACGATTGTAGATCAAGTTGTAGTATTTTTTAACAAAAAAGTAGAAGAATAATAAGATTATAAAAGGAATTCGATTTCTTTGAGATCGAATTCACTTATTTCTCCATCTAATGAAATAGTTTGTAAATGCCCAAATTCATTTACTCCTGTAATTTTTAATTCAGCAGTTTTGTCACTTACTTTATAAGAATTAAATTCATTATATCGAAACATTCTTTTCAAATATAATTTATTTAAAGATGAACGATCCTCTTTTAGTTTTTGATAATAATCTTTAATATGATCTCTAAGGATTAATATTTCTTGCTCAATATTAAATGTGAAATTTGCAATTTGCTTCAAAGATATTGGATTTGGAGCATCGCTTAAAAAAACTTCCTGATTTAAATTTAATCCAACACCTATTATACTTCGTTCAATATTTGAACCCTTAATTGAATTTTCTATTAGAATTCCTGCAAGTTTTTTATTTTGATAATAGATATCATTGGGCCATTTTATTTTTATATCATCAGTTTTGGTGTAGCAATAACTATAAATTCCTAATGATACAGCTTTTGAAAGGAGAAATTGATCTTTTACTTCTAAAAAGTCGGGATATAAAACCAAACTTAATAATATATTTTTTCCGTTCTCGCTTTCCCATGTATTAGAAGCCAGACCTTTACCTTGTGTTTGGTTAGATGAAAATATAATGCTTCCTTCTGGCAACTTTTTTTGTTTTAATATGTTTGATGTATACTCATTTGTTGAGTTTACAGAATCAAGTTTTATTAGTTCTTGCCAAATTTCCATAATAGTGAATTAAATAATATTCAAAGTTAATCTGAAATATGACAAGTTGTAAAAAAAACATGTCAGAATCTTAAATTTACATTAGATTTATAGTAAACGATGACAAAATTACCGTTTATGTAAAACTTAATTTATCTAAGTTTAAAGGGAATGGTTTTTGTTGAAATAGAGCTTTTAAGTAAATTTGTCCGAACTAACTTAATAGAAAAGGATTTGATGTAAATTAAAATGTAATTTCATTACATTTGTCTAAAATTAATTTGAATGGGTAAACAAGAGGGAAAAACGAATAATAATACTAATAAGTTAGTTGACGCAATAATTGAAGGATTGTTTAAGAAAAAAGGGCTGGATGTTGTTAGTCTTGATCTTACAAAGATAGAAAATACAGTATGTAAGTACTTTGTTGTTTGTCATGGTGATTCAGACAGACAGGTTGATGCATTAGCAGATTCTGTTCTAGAAACAGTTCGAGAAGAAACAGGAGAAAAAGTTTGGCATAAGGAAGGTTTAGATACTTCAACCTGGGTTTTGCTTGACTATGCCGATGTTGTGGTTCATATTTTTCAGAAAGATTACAGAGATTTATATAAATTAGAAGAACTTTGGGCTGATGCAAAATTAAATCAGCATATTGATGATAATAAATTAAAAGAAATTTAAAATAATGACTGAAGATAAAAATTATAATAAAAATCCTAAAAGCACAAATAATAATGGTGCTGATAAACCCAAGCCAAAATTTAATATATATTGGGTTTATGGAGCAATTGCAGTTTTATTTATAGGACTTCAATTTTTCAGCATTTCACCGAAGGCTAAAGAAATTAGCATGCAAGATTTTGAGCGCAATATGCTTAAAAATGGTGATGTGGCAAAAATTGTTGTTGTAAATAAAGATAGAGCTAATATTTACATCAAGCAAGATAGACTTGATGATGCAAAATATAAAGATGCAGGTGATAATGCTTTTTCTAGAGCTTCGAAAGATGGGCCTCACTTTTATTTCACCATTGGATCAATGGAATATTTTGAGAGATGGTTAAATGAAGCACAAGAAACATATTTAAGTGGAGAATATATAGAGGTTAGTTATAAGACTCAACCAAATTACATAAGAGATTTAGCAGGTTGGCTATTCCCAATAATTATTATTGTTGCAATTTGGTTATTTATTTTCCGAAGGATGTCAAAAGGAGGTGGAGCTTCAGGTGGAGGTAACATCTTTAGTGTTGGGAAATCTAAAGCGCAATTATTTGATAAAGAAAGTACTGTAAAAGTTAATTTTAAAGATGTAGCTGGTCTTGAAGAAGCAAAAATAGAAGTTCGAGAAATAGTTGACTTTTTAAAGAAACCTAAAAAATATACTGATCTAGGGGGTAAAATTCCAAAGGGAGTTTTATTGGTAGGCCCTCCGGGAACAGGAAAAACATTAATGGCTAAAGCAGTTGCAGGAGAAGCAAATGTTCCTTTCTTTTCAATGTCGGGATCGGATTTTGTTGAGATGTTTGTTGGTGTTGGAGCTTCTCGTGTTCGTGATTTATTTAAGCAAGCCAAAGAAAAAGCTCCATGTATAATCTTTATTGATGAGATTGATGCAATTGGTCGTGCTCGTGGTAAAAATCCAAATTTCGGATCTAATGATGAGCGTGAAAATACATTAAATCAGTTACTAACAGAAATGGATGGTTTTGGTAATAACGTTGGTGTTATTATTATGGCAGCTACTAACCGTGCCGATATTTTAGATAAAGCACTTATGAGAGCTGGTCGATTTGATCGTCAAATTCATCTTGAATTACCTGATATTAATGAAAGAAAAGACATCTTTAGAGTTCATCTAAAACCAATTAAATTAGAAAAAAATCTTGATGTTGATTTTCTTGCAAAGCAAACTCCAGGATTTTCTGGTGCTGATATTGCAAACATCTGTAATGAATCTGCATTAATTGCAGCTCGAAAAGATAAAAAAGTTGTTGAGCGTCAAGACTTCTTAGATGCAGTAGATCGTATTATTGGAGGTCTAGAACGCAAAACAAAAATTATAACAAAAGAAGAAAAGAAAACAATTGCTTTTCACGAAGCTGGTCATGCAACAGTTAGTTGGTTGTTAGAACATGCTCATCCACTTGTAAAAGTTACAATTATTCCTCGTGGGCGTGCTTTAGGAGCAGCATGGTATTTACCAGAAGAACGTCAGATAACTACACGCGAGCAACTGTTAGATGAGATGTGTTCTGCTTTAGGAGGACGCGTTGCAGAAGAATTGATCTTTGGTAAAATTTCGACCGGAGCAATGAATGATCTAGAGAAAATTACAAAACAAGCTTATGCAATGATCGCTTATTTTGGAATGAGTGAAAATGTTGGACATGTTAGTTTCTACGACTCAACTGGTCAGTCTGATATGGCTTTCACAAAACCATATAGCGAGAAAACGGCAGAGCTTATTGATAAAGAAGTAAAAGATTTAATTGAAGAAGCATATAAACGTTCATTCGAACTTCTTAAAAAACATCAAGATGGTTTAAATAAATTAGCAGATATTTTATTAGAAAGAGAAGTTATTTTTAGTGAAGATCTTGAGAAAATTTTTGGTAAACGACCATGGAAAACAATGCATGAAAGAGAAGAAGAGGCCAAAAAGGAATTAAAAGAAAAACAAGAGAAGAAAGAGCAAGAAGAGCTTAAAACTAAAACTGAAAACATTGAAGATTCAGTTAACGAAGAGCCTGAAGTTGATGCTAAAAATGAAATAGAATAGTTCGAATCTTAAAATAAAGAATATTGAGTAATTTAATACAAAGAACAATAACAGGAATAATTTTCTTAGCTGTTGTTGTTGGTGCAATCTTTTTTAGTAAAATAAGCTTCTTTATATTGTTCGAGTTAATTGTGATTGGAGCAATGTATGAATTTTATACATTGGTTGAAAAGAAAAAATTTAATCCTTTAAAAATATATGGAATTATAATTGGCGCATTAGTTTTTGCAGCCAATTATTTTTTTGTAACAGGTGTAGTTAGTTCAAACATTTTTTTGGCATTTATTCCTATAATAATAAGTGTTTTTATAATTGAATTATACCGAAAGTCTGAACAGGTATTTGTTAATGTTGGATTTACTCTTTTAGGGGTAATTTACTTAGCAGTACCTTTTTCATTCGCAAATTATGTTGTTTTATCGGAAAATATATATAACTCACATTTATTGTTAGGATTTCTTTTCCTTATGTGGTCTTATGATACATTAGCATATGTATTTGGTGTATCTTTTGGAAAACATCGTTTGTTTGAAAGAATCTCACCAAAAAAATCTTGGGAAGGTTTTATAGGTGGAACAATTTCAAGCTTAGGAATGGCTTATATAATATCATTGATTTTTCCTGAACTAAGTTTTTTTAATTGGGCTTGTGTTTCACTTATTGTTTCGGTATTTGGTACCTACGGTGATTTAGTTGAATCTGCTTTTAAAAGGAATATTGATGAAAAAGATTCAGGAAGTATTTTGCCAGGACATGGTGGAATATTAGATCGTTTCGATGCAGTAATATTCACTTTACCTTTATTTTATTTATATTTACAGTTCTTTCTATAACATAAAAATCATATCATGACAATTCATAAGGAAGGCCGTTCAATAGTGGCAATTGCTTTTTTTACATTGTTAATTATTAATTTAGCAGTTTATTATTTTATTACTTCAAACACAATAGTAACATGGGTTTTGGGGGTTCCATCTTTTCTAATTTTTTTATTTATCGTACGTTTTTTTAGAAAACCTACTCGACAAATATTAACTGATGAAAATACTGTTTATGCACCTGCTGATGGAACTGTATTAGTTATTGAAGAAACTGATGAGCCAGAATATTTTAAGGATAAACGAATTCAGGTTTCCGTATTTATGTCCGTTTGGAACGTTCATATTAACTGGTACCCTTTAAAGGGAATTATTAAATATTTTAAATATCATCCCGGACAATTTTTAATGGCGCGTGTTCCAAAATCGTCAACATTAAATGAGAGAACTTCTGTTGTAATTGAAGATAATAAGGAGAGAAAAATCTTGGTTCGTCAGATTGCGGGAATTGTTGCACGAAGAATAATTTGTTATGCAAAAGAATTAAATGAAGTGGAACAAAATTCAGAAATGGGTTTTATTCGTTTTGGTTCTCGAGTAGATGTGTTTTTACCATTAGATGCAAAAATAGAGGTAAAGTTGGGTGATAAAACAAAAGGTTCACAAACTGTATTAGCTACTTTAAAATAGTTGGCTCGAATTTTGCAAACAAGGACACTAAATTAAAATCTTCATATTATGAAAAAAGTTTTAGTCCTTACAATCCTTATCTCAGTAGCATTTTATGTAAAATCGCAAGATATTATTAAAACAATGTATGGCGACGATATCCATGCAAAAGTTACTGGAATCACCAAAGAAGAAATTAAGTATACTAAAGCCGAAGATAACACAAGTTATAAAATAAGAATTGTAAAAGTCGAGAAGATTATTTTTGAAGATGGCACTGTAAAAGAATTTGGAGGCATTTTAGATTTTAATGAGGAAGAAGCCGAGGTTCTTTTTAAGAAAGAGAAAAAAACAGAAGAAATTGAAGAACCTGAAATTGCTGAAAAAATAGAAAAGAAATCAGAACTTAATAAAACTGAATTTACTGGAGATTTTCCTTCAAATGTTAGTTCAATCGCCATGAAAGGATCTAAAATATTTCTTCAAGCAAGAGATAAAAACACAGCAATTCATGCACGAAATTATATTGAAAAATGGGGTTTTTGGGAAGTAAGTCCTGACGTAAAAAACGCGGATTTAATAATAAAATTAGATGTTCGTTTTCAAGGACCAATGTATTTCTTTGTAAAAGCTCATTTTGTTAATCCAAAGGATAACGTGGTTTTATATACAACACAGGAGTTTAAGCCACAAAGAGGAAATAAAGATCCTAATCACAAACGTGCTGCAGTTAAGCATTTTGTAGATGAAACATTGATCTCAAACTTTCGATAATTAAATTAGTTGAAGTAGTTGTCAATATCTATTTTAGCAAGTTTATCACTTTCAAATATAAAAGTGTATTTGGTGCCTTCGCCGGTCATTGTAATACTATCATTTTGCCATTTTAACTTTTCAGAAAAACGAGATTCGAATTCGGATTTAGAAATTCCAATATGGATTTCATTTTTTAAAACGATACCTTTATTGAGTACTTTGCCAGTTAATAAAAACTCTTGATTCATGTACGTTTTGTAAAAAAAGATCTCAGACTTCTTATAGGTAAATTTATAAATTGTATCCGTTTTCTCAGGATAATGTTTATTTCTTCGAAGTACTTTTTGAATACTGAATTTGGGATTTGAGCTTTCCTTGAAATTTAAAATACTTTCTTTAAATCCAAACGGCATTTCTAAAAAATGTTCTTGAGATATAGAAGAATAAACATTTAATGATTTATTTGTTGAGCAAGAGATTCCAATAATCAAAAATACAATAACAAGATACTTTTTCATATGTTAGCTTTTTGCTAAAATACAAAATAACAACTACATAAAGAATAAGGCGACTCCTCCAACTGCAATAATAGAACCGATAACTTCTTTTAAATTAAGTTTTTCTTTAAAAAAGATTATTGCTGGAGGTATTACCAAAACTGGAACAATAGACATGATTGTTGATGCAACTCCTGTTGTAGTGTGTTTTACAGACATTAAAGAAAATGATACTCCTAAAAAAGGACCAAAAAATGCACCAATTCCAAGACTTGTCATTACTTTTTTGTTCTTAAAAGTAGTAAAAACCTTTTTCCATCTTCGTAAAATAACAAATAGAAATGTAAAACCTACAAGTCCTGTTATAACTCTAATTTGAGTAGCAGCAAACGGATCAAAATCCTGCATTCCATATTTGCTTAGAACCAATCCGCAACCTTGTCCAACAGCACCTCCAAAAGCGAGAAGTATGCCAAGTATTGGGTAAGTGAGTTTTACAGATTTTTTAGATTTATTGGGTGAGTGCTCGTTTGTTTCTCTATCTAAAACAACTATCATTATTCCAAAAATTGTCAGGAACATACCAAGGAAGTTTTGTTTTGTTAAAACTTCTCCCATAACTATCCATCCAATAAATGCAGTAATTGGAGGAGTTAAGGACATGATTAGCATTGAAACTCTTGATCCGATTATAACATATGCTTCAAAAAGTAATAAATCACCAATAACAAATCCTACAAAACCGGAAAGAGAAAGCCATATCCATTGGTGAGCACTTGCATCAAAAGGAATAAATGAACCACGCGTAAACAAACTAAAAAATCCAATAAATATAAAAGCTAAAAACAAACGAATCAGATTTGTTGTTAACGAACCAACTTTTTTTCCTGCAGATTCAAAAGCAATAGCTGTTATAGTCCAGAATACAGCTGTTAATAGTGCTGCATATTCTCCAATATGTGATTGAAACATAGATGTCTTTTATTAAAAATAGAATAACAAATTACACACTAATAGTAACGATATGCAATTTTAGTTTAATTTTTATAGATTTTAATCTTCACCAATAAAATATGGCAATATTTTAATTTATCATTAAAAAACTTAAATTAGTTCAGAATTTATTGTTTTTAGATTACATTGCTTATTTAAAGTTTAATTATGAATAAAAGTTTAAAATATTTATTTGTTATTCTTGGAATAGGAATAGCGGTATTTATTCTTTGGTACTTTAAATCAATTGTAGCTTATATATCTATCTCAGCTGTTTTATCTTTAATTGGAAGAAGAATTGTAAATTTTTTAAATAGCTTACGATATAAGAAACTTCACATCCCAAATGCATTATCTGCATTAATTACATTAGTGTTATTTTGGGCAGTTATTTTAGTCTTTTTTCGAATTTTCATTCCTCTAATTGCCAATCAAGCTAGTGAATTATCAAATATAGATGCTGAATCTGTAATAGAAAATTTAAGAGACCCAATTGAAAAACTTGAAGTTATATTTGAAAAATTTAATATAAGTTCAAATAGGAATCAATCTATGGAAGAGTATTTAACCGAGAAATTTATTGAATTGGTTAATGTATCTGCTCTATCTGATTTTTTCAGTTCAATAGCAGGGATTTTAGGGAATATATTTATTGCGGCATTTTCTATATCATTTATTACATTCTTTTTTCTTAAAGATAAAGGATTATTGTACGATGGAATTTTACTTGTAGTTCCTGATAAATATTTAGAAAATATTAAGCATATTTTATCATCAATAAAAAAGTTATTAACAAGATATTTTACTGGAATAGTTATTCAAGTAAGTGGAATTATCGTTTTAGTTTCGTTCGGATTAACTATTGTGGGAATAGATTTTTCTAATGCTCTTGTGATAGGATTAGTTGTAGGTTTAATGAATGTTATCCCATATATTGGTCCAATGATTGGCGCAATTTTAGGATTAATTCTTGGATTAGCCACTAATCTTGATCTGAGTTTTTATTCAGAACTACTACCATTATTGGGTTTTATGTCTATTGTTTTTGTTGTTGTACAAGTTATTGACAATATATTATTTCAACCTTTAATTTATTCAAGTAGCGTGAATGCGCATCCTTTAGAAATCTTTTTAGTTATTATGATAGCTGGAAGTTTATTTGGAATTACAGGAATGATTTTGGCTATTCCAACATATACAATTTTGAGAGTAGTTGCTAAGGAGTTTTTTAATAACTTAAAAGTCGTTAAAAAATTAACTGAAAAAATTTAAGATAATAAAGTGGTATTTTATATATTTACATGACTAAATGTATATTAATGGGCAAGCTAAAAGTTTTTATTTTCATATTATTCTTGGTTATTTCGACCAAATTAATAGCACAAACTAATATTGATTCAGTAGGTTTTGTTGTAAGTTTTCCAGAATCTTATTTGAAAGCTTATGCAGGTTCTGGCTATTTTGAAGGGACTACAAATGAAAGATTCGAAATAGAGGATACTTTAAACTATGAATTTACATGGGGTGGTGATGTTCTTCCAAATACAACTTCAGCTCATGCTGCAATTTATAATTTCACCACAGTAGGAGACGGTAATTATTTAATTGATTTAAGTGTATTAGAAAAATCATCTGGAACAACTTTTACTTATAGTAGGATTGTAAATATTGCAGCACCAGTTGTGTTAACCGTACCTAATGTTTTTACTCCTAATAACGATGGTATTAATGATTTATTCGAGGTATTCTATAATGGAACCACAAATTTAGATATTACTATTTTTACAAGAACAGGAACACAAGTTTATGATGCTGTTTCTCCTAGTATTATTTGGGATGGGCGTAATTCTTCAGGTTCAGAACTTAGCGAAGGTGTTTATTATTACGTTTTAAAATCTGAATTTATGAATAAAGCACAAACCGGGTTTATTTATTTATATCGAAGTGATATAAACCAGCAGTAAGCATTCTTAACTCAAAAGATTGTTATAGAAACTCACTTACCACTTGTTATATTTTCATCATGAAAATATTTATCTTTATCACTTATTTGATAAAGAATGGCAAAACTCAAGAATATATCTCAAATTAATAATTGGTTCGAAGATTTAACGGAACCTTTAATTATTGCAGGCCCATGTAGTGCCGAAACAGAAAAACAAGTTATTGATACAGCAAAAGAGATCGTAGCAATTGGCAAAGTGAGTGTTTTTAGATCCGGTATTTGGAAACCACGAACAAGACCAGGTAACTTCGAAGGAATAGGAGAGATTGGTTTAAAATGGCTGCAACAAGTAAAAGCTGAAACTGGACTACTTACTGCTGTTGAAGTTGCAAACTCACAACATCTTGAGCAAGCAATAAAAGCTGATGTTGATATTTTATGGATTGGAGCAAGAACTACGTCTAATCCTTTCTCAGTTCAAGAATTGGCCGATCGATTAAAGGGATATGACAAGCCTGTTATGGTTAAGAATCCAATTAATCCGGATGTTCATTTATGGGTTGGAGCATTAGAACGTTTTCATAAGGCAGGAGTAAATAAGCTGGCTGCAATTCATAGGGGATTTTATCCATTTGAGGCAACTACATTAAGAAATATTCCAAAATGGGAAATTCCTATTGAGTTAAAGAGTATTTGTCATGATTTGCCTATTATATGTGATCCTAGTCATATTGCAGGAAACACAGAATATATTCCTGAGATAGCACAAAAAGCAATGGATTTAAATATGAATGGATTAATGATTGAAACACATTATAATCCTACAGTAGCTTTAAGTGATATGAATCAGCAATTAACTCCATCTCAATTAAATAACTTGCTAAGTACTTTAGTATATAGAAGTTCTTCAACAAAAGATGAAGATTTCACCAGCGTTTTAGAAACTTTAAGAAATCAGATTGATTCTATTGATCAACAAATGCTTGAGTTGTTATCGCAACGAATGAATGTTGTTGAGGATATTGGTAAATATAAAAGCAAAAACGAAGTAACTATACTTCAGTTAAGACGATGGGAAAAGATTGTTGCCACAAGAATTAAACTTGGAAAGAAATTAGGTCTAACCGAAGAATTTGTAAAAAAATTACTTCAGCTTGTACATAAAGAATCAATCCAAAGACAAACTGAAGTAATGAATAAAATATCTTCTAAAAGTAAAAGAGTCGAATAAATTTTTATTCAACAACTTTTAAAGTATAATCGAAGCCTTCCATGATTGGGTTCGATAAGATTTTATTACAAGCTTCATTTACACGTTCCATAGCCTTTTCTTCATTTGAAGCTTCAATTTCAAGGGTTATGTGCTTACCAATTCGAACATTAGCAACTTCTCTAAATCCGATATTATTCATACTATGAGTAACAGCTTTTCCTTGAGGGTCTAATAAAGCTTTTAAAGGCATTACGTTAATTTCTGCAATAAATTTCATAATTAATGTTTAATCAAAGTTATAAATCCAGTTGTTAATAGCTGATAATAAAATATATAATAAGATTATTGCCGGAACAGCAATCGTATGCAATAATATTAATAATATTGCAGATAACACAATAAAAATATAACGAATTTTATTTCCGCTCCAGCTTAAATTTTTCACTTTTAATGAAAACATTGGAAATTCTGCTACCAGAAGAAGTGAAAATAAAATCGATAAAATAGAAAGAAATATCTTGTTTGCTAATACTCCAAGAACTAAGTTGTTTGTAACACTAATTGATATAATGTACATTGAAACAAAGAATAATGCATTTGCAGGAACCGCTAATCCTATAAAACTTTCACTTTGGCGTTCATCCACATTAAATTTTGCTAATCTGATTCCAGAAAGGATTGCAATAATAAAAGGAATAATTAAAAAAACAAATTCACTTAATGTAAGATTTTCGATTGGAGGCAGATGAACAGTGCCAAATAATGATATTTTCATCATATGAAAAATGATAACAGAAGGAGCAACGCCAAAACTTACTAAATCGGCAAGAGAATCAAGTTCTTTCCCCATAACAGAATAAGCATTTAATAAACGTGCCGACATTCCATCAAAAAAGTCAAAGATAGCTGCTGCAAAAATCATATATACAGCATATAATAAGTAACCTTCAAAAGCAAGAGTAATAGAAATACATCCAGAAAGTAAATTAAGCGATGTAATTGAGTTTGGAATGTATTTTTTTATATTGATTTGCATAGCTATTTTTGTAATGTAATTAACAATATTTTTCACAAAAATAAGTTAAAAAATATAGTTTGATTCATATTTTATTAATTACTAAGTTTATCGACTTAAAAAATATAGTTGATATTTGAAATATAACGATAAGATGGGGCGGAAGATATTAATACCTATATTACTTTTCATAGTTAACTTTAGTTTTGGACAAACTGCAAAATATAGCAATGAGTTTTTATCTATAGGTGTTGGTGCGCGATCTTTAGGGATGGCGAATGCTTCAGTTGCTAATACAAATGATGTTAATTCGGGATATTGGAATCCTGCAGGATTAGCTTCTTTAGAAACAGATTTTGATGCTACTTTGATGCATGCTGAATATTTCGCAGGAATAGCAAAATATGATTATTTAGCTGGGGCAATGACTTTGGATAACCAAAGTAATATTGGAATAACAATAATTCGTTTTGGAGTAGATGACATTCCAAATACAACGGATTTAATTGATAGCGATGGAAATATTGATTATGATCGAATTTCTAAATTTTCTGCAGCTGATTATGCATTTTTGTTAAGTTATGCTCGGAAATCCAATATTCTAAATCTGAATTATGGTGCTAATGTTAAAGTTATTTATAGAAATATTGGAAAGTTTGCTCATGCTTGGGGATTTGGTTTAGATGCTGGATTACAATATACCCTTCGCGATTGGAAATTTGGAGTTTTAGCACGTGATATCACATCAACATTTAATGCATGGAGTTTTAATGAAGATGAACTTATAATTGAAGTTCAAGATTCTGTATATAATTTTGCTCCTGACAACTCATTAGAACTTACTCTACCGAGAGTAATCCTAGGCATTTCGAGAGATTTCTCTATTTATAAAAAGTTTAAAGGTATGGCAGAGTTAAATGCTGATTTTACCTTTGATGGACAAAGGCATGTATTAATAGAAGGTGATCCTATTAGTATTGATCCTCATTTAGGGATCGAAATTAATTATAATCGTTTAGCATTTATAAGATTCGGTGTGGGAAATTTCCAGAGGGTTACCGAATTTGATAATAAAGAAGCCATGACTTTTCAACCAAATTTAGGTATTGGAATACAATTTAAAGGTGTGTCAATCGATTATGCATTAACCGATATTGGAGATAATTCTATAGCTTTATATTCGAATGTTTTTTCATTACGATATTCATTCAATGGAAAAACAAAATAATCCGTCATTGCTAAAAAAAAACCTTATTTTTGTTTAAAGATAAATTATCAATTATGACAATTGCAGTTGATTTTGATGGAACTATTGTTGAACACGAGTATCCTGAAATTGGAAAACCTAAAATGTTTGCTTTTGAAACACTAAAAGCTTTACAGGAGAGAGGGGATCGATTAATTTTATGGACTTACAGGGCTGGTGATAAATTGAATGAAGCAGTTGAATATTGTAAAAAAAATGGCATAGAATTTTATGCGGTAAATAAGAATTACCCTGAAGAGATATTCGATGAAACAATAAGTCGTAAAATAATTGCTGATGTTTATATTGATGATAGAAATTTAGGGGGATTTGTAAGCTGGAGTGATGTTTGGCAAATGTTAAATCCTGAGTTATTTAAGCAAGACTATAAAAAGGAAATGGAGAATATTCCACCCTTGAAAAGAACATTCTGGCAAAAATTCAAACGAAATTTTAAATAATTACTTTATAAAATGAGAATAAAAGGATATCACCTGATAAATTTACTGTTAGTTTTTAGTTTAATCTTTACTTCATGTAATAGTAGTAAGAAGAACGAAATAGTAACTAAAAAAAATAATAAACCTGAAAATAAAGTAAGCACTAAACAAGTTTCTGTAATTAAAGTTGATTCTCCTAAAAACGGTCAATTATTTACGATTGGAGATCAGGTTGAGATAGATGTTAAATTGAAAGAAGCTGATTTAACAATTGATTCTTTGGTAGCAGAAACAGAAGGGTTTAAATCAAAAATGGATCTGGATAATTTGAATTTTATTTGGAATACTAAAGATTTAAATGTTGGTCAAAATAAAATTAGAATATGTGCATATTTAGACGGCCGAAAAGTAGATAGCTATTCTTTAAAACTTAGATTTAAATCAGATATAAAACCTGAATTATTAGAATGTAAAGTAATAAAAACATATCCTCATAACAAGCAAGATTATACACAAGGCTTGATATTTGAAGATGGGATAATGTACGAAGGAACAGGGCAGAGAGGCGCATCTGTATTAAAGAAAATAAACTTTGAAACAGGGAAATTAATTTCTGAGCTAAGTTTGCCTGCTCAATATTTTGGTGAGGGTATTACTATATTTGGAGATAAAATTATTCAGTTAACCTGGCAATCTCGAATGGGATTTGTTTACGATAAAAAAAGTTTTAAACTACTGTCTACATTGGGGTATGATACACAAGGCTGGGGTTTAACTACCGATGGGAAAAGATTAATTATGAGTGATGGAACTCATACAATCCACTTTTTGGATCCTGAATATTTCAACAAAATTGGAGAAATAGAAGTTTACGATAATAACGGAATTATACGAAGCTTAAATGAGTTAGAATATATAGATGGTTTAGTTTATGCAAATGTATATCAGGAAGATATAATTGTGGCTTTTGATCCGGAAACGGGAAAGGTTGTTAAGCGTATTGATTGCAGAAAGATTGTTCCTAATGGTTACAAAGGTGACAGAGAAAATGTTTTAAATGGAATAGCATATGACATTGAGAAAAATCGTTTGTTTGTTACAGGTAAACATTGGCCAAGCTTATTCGAAGTAAAGTTCGTAAAATAAAAAAAAGAGGGCGTCCCAAAAGTCCTTTTTGTGTCATTCCCTTGAAAAAGGGAATCTATTAATTGAATTGCAATCAATGCACTATAAGATCCCCAATCAAGTTGAGGATGACAAGTGTTCACTTTTTGGACTCCCTCTTTTATCTTTTCATAAAAATCGTTAATAGTTGAATTTCTTTAAAAAGTTAGTGATTGCTTTTGAATAGTCTTCTTTATTACTAATAAAGTCCATGTGTTTACCTTCAATTGGATATAAAAGCAAATTTGGAAACTTTATTCTTATATAATGATTGTATCCAACATTTATATCTTGTTTACCATAAAAATATAAAACGGGAATATCTATGTCGACTGTTATTGATGTAAAATCAAAACTATAATCTTTAAATCCTAATGCTTTACGACTATAATCTGTATTCCATTCATCAATTTCGGCAAACATACCCCTGAATTTCTGAGCTTCTTCTATAGAGGTAAATGATAGTTCCCATGGATCAATTCCATTTGTTATAATTGTCGAATAAAGTGAGTCCATTCGTTCAAGAATTGGATTCGAGTTATTCAAAAAATATTCTGAATTGGGAATGTCAAATTTCTTTATTGCAATTGGAATATGACTATCTTCAATACTTTCTGTGATATTTAATGTGCATTGAAACATTAATATACCTGTTATTTTTTTAGGATTTTTTTGAGCGTAAGCTGTTTGTAAAATACCTCCAAAAGAATGACCCATGATCATCCAATCTTTTATTTCTAATGATTCTCTAACTTCTTCAAAATCTTTGATCATTCTTTCAAGAGAATAATCATTGTTTTCTGGGCTTGATGATCGCCCACTACCTCTTTGATCCAAATAAATCATTTTAAAGTTTTTTTCACTAAAATCACTAGCGAATTTTTCCCAGTAATAACTGCCTTGACCAGGACCTCCATGAATAAATAAACACGGAGTTCCTTCACCTTTTATGTTAATATAAAGCTTTACATTATCGCTTGTAGTTATGTATTTTTCTTGAGCAAACATTGAGGTGCTAGCAAGAATCCATACTATAAATAGTATCGTAATTTTTCTCATCTTTTATTCTTTTAAGTGTTTATTTGCGGGTTAATCCTAAAATTTTATTCAAATGTAAAATCAGTTTCGTATGATTCAAATTTAATTGTACATGCAGGATTATCCGATGTGGAACCTACGAAAGAGTGCTTACTACTACTTTCTGTATTCATCTCTTTAATTCTAAATTTGTTTTTTGGGAAATTAATTTTACCATACGAAGCATGATAATTTAATCTAAAATCAAGATTTGCATCAAGAGGCATTATTACATATCCATATTTAAATTCGCCAGTGAAGCTTTCTAATGTAGATGTAGCTTTTCCTATCTTGAGTTTTAATTCGTAAGCGTTCCCAAAATTTATAGATTTACTTACACTCTTAAATTCCATTTTATCATATTTAGATTCAGTGCATGAAAATTTCCCTACATCGCCAGCAAATATTTTTGTTTGATATAAGGTTTCACATTCAGCAGTGTTAATATTTAATGAAGTTAAGGATGAATATTTTGATGAATAAACTAGTCTTTGAATATTTTTAACTGTTATATCAGACTCATAAACATCTATTTTTAAAAGTTTTATATCACTGTTTATGATCAAGTTTGAATATTTAGCAGAACCTGTTAATCCTTTAGTTAAATTTGAAAAATTAAATTTATCATTATAAGATCCTAAAGCAACCATTTCTGTTTTTTCTATATTGAATTTTGAGTATTTAGAATTTGCTCTAAATGATTTGATATTTTTAATTTCTAAATCACATTCGTATACATTAAAATTAGCAGTTTCTCCGGTTCCTAATTCTGCTGAACTATATTTCATATCAAATTTACCTTTTCGAAAACTTGCCAAAGTTAGATCTACTTCGTAAAGTTCAAAATCAACTGAGCCGGTTAAGCTGGCAATATCAATGCTGTTGTATTTACTTTTTAATTTGAAAGCAACACTTTCCGGAATCCATAAAGTATAATTTGCTTTATATTTATCAACACGAATAGTTTTACCATTAACTAAAGTTATTTTCTTTATTGGTCCAATAATTATGGTGTTCTTTGCCATATCAGTTTCTATTTTTAATGAATTTGGACCCTCTGAAACATCCGGATTTGCAAAAACATCAATAAGTTTATCTTGATCTTCTTTTTTACCTCCTTGAATAACTATTTCACCGGTTAATTTAACTTCATCTTTATTCCAGGTATTAATTTTTAAATCAGAATCGTAGCAAGAGAAATCAAATTCTCCAGTAGAATTAAGTTTGTAGGTTTTTTCGAAATTTTCTTTTCGTTCGTCGGCAAAGCTTGTGTTAACAGAGCTTGTTAAAATAATGATTGCCAGTAATATTTTAGATATTTGTTTTATAGTTTTCATCTTTATTTTCTTTTTCAATTTCGTTTAACATTCTGTCTAATAGTCTTATTTTATTCTGATATAAATCCATTAACGAGTTTAGTAATCGTGGATTGGGACCATTTTGATCAAGATCATTTGAATATTGATTTATTAAAGTATCAATGTATTCAAGATCTTTAAAACTCGTTGCAAGTAATTCTTTGTTGTAGTCAGATTTTTCTAAAACTTTATAATAGACTTTAATTTGATTTTGGAATTGGGCTTCCTGTTTAGCCAGATCTGGGTCAATATTGGCTAATATTAATTGTTGATTATTTTTTATAGTTATTAATTGATAAGTAATGAAAGATAAACCCATTATCATTACAATTGAAGCTGCAATTTTTAATATTAGAAATCGCTTTGGCTTTTTGTTATTTAAAGATTGAGAGATTCCTGTCCATAAAAAATCTTCATCAGGTTTTTCCACATCAAATTGATGTCGATTTTTTCTCATATACTCTTCAAATTTCATATTGTATCTCCTTTATTAACTTATCGCGTAAAAGTAGTTTTGCTCTTTGATATTGTGATTTCGATGTTGATTCAGAAATGTTAAGTATTTCAGCAATTTCTTTATGTCGAAATCCTTCAAGTAAAAAGAGATTTAACACAACCCGAGCTTTTTCGGGCAAGGTTTTTATTGTTTTGTGAACTTTAGCAGGATCTATTTCAGGAAAATTACTATCGTCAGAATCTGAGGGTACAATTTGCAAGTTATCTATTTCTGTAAACTCAAACTTCTGTTTTCGTAAAAATGTAATCGATTTATTTATTACAATTCGTTTTAACCATGATCCAAACGACGAGTCGCCACGAAATTTCTTTAATTGGTTAAATGCACTGATAAATGATTCCTGAATAATATCTTCTGCATCGTACTGGTTCGAAACCATTCTTATACATGTATTATACATTGCTTGTACATATAATTTATACAGTCTGTACATGGACTGCTGATTGCCCTTTCGTGCAGAGTTTATTAGATCTTCGTGTATTAAAATATTTTTCTGGCCCAAATCCTTTTCTTTTATATTATAGACTGTGCGAAATGTAAAAAGATGGAAAGATTTTTTAATTTTTTATAAATAAATTAAAAAATAGATTACAAAAACTTGATAATTAATTATTTGAGTTTTGACATTTTTGATTTGTAATTTTCAGATGTTACATATTCTTTATTCTAACTTCTATATCTTTTCCATTTTTCAATAAGTCAATTAGAATTGAAGTGTCTGTGTTGCCATAATGATATGGATACAGAACTTTTGGACGAATTACTTTGGCAGCCATTGAAGCCATTTCAGGCGACATGGTGTAAGGTAAGTTCATTGGAAGAAAGGCAATGTCAATGTTGGTAAGAGACTTCATTTCAGGAATATTTTCAGTATCACCAGCAACATAAATTGATTTGTCGCCTAGCTTTATGATATATCCGTTTCCTTCTCCCTTCGGGTGAAAAGGATCTCCATTTTCACGTTTATTTTCAATATTATATGCAGGAACAGCTTCAATCTCCATTTGATTAATATTTAAAATATCTCCATTTTGCATTACTATTACACTTGAAATATTTTCGCTCATCTCATTACATTTTTCTGTAAAAATGATTTTGGTATTTTCTTTCTTTAGTAATTCAATTGCATTTAAATCTAAGTGATCATTATGATGATGAGTAATTATTATTAAATCAGCTTTTGGGTAGTTTTCATAAGTTCCCATTCTTAAAACAGGGTCAATATGAATAGTTTTGCCATCGAATTCAAAGAATATAGAACCGTGATTAACAAAATTAATTTTTAACTCACCTTTGCTGGTTTCAAACATATCTGTTTGTAAATCTTGAGAATATGATATGTTATTTAGTAAAAATAATATTGACAGAAAGCTTATTGTTTTTTTCATGACAGTTAAATTAAAATTAGAAAATAAAGTTAGCTAATTATCAATAGAGAATCAACATGCATAAGTCCCTATTCTTATATGTTTATAATAACAAAAAAGCCCGAAAACAAGTTTCGGGCTTTATATAAATATGTTTAAGTTTATTTTAACTTAAAGGAATAACTTCTCTGTTGAAAGTACTGTTGATAACCATTGCAAGAGCTAAAAATAATGCAAAACTTCCACTAAATATTCCGTCAATTCCAGCAATAAATTTAATAGTAGCATTTCCAGTAAAATCTGCAATTGCTAAAAGGAAAAATAGAGCAACAACAGAGCCAAATAATACTCTCATCATTCTAGTAAGTTTAAATGTTGCAATAAATAATCCTGTTGAGAAAATTCCCCAAACTGTTAGAAACCATCCCATTGCTTGTGGTGTTGGAGCTGTACCTAAACCTAATTTAGGAATCATCATTAAAGCAACTAAAATAATCCAAAAGAAACCATATGATCCGAATGCTACCATTCCAAACATATTATTCTTTTTAGCTTCCATATTTCCAACCATAACTTGGGCAATTCCGCCAAAAAAGATACCCATTGCCATAATCATTGAATCCAATGGGAATAGGCCCACATTGTGTAAGTTCAATAATAAAGTTGCCATTCCGAATCCGCACAAGCCAAATGCAGCAGGGTTTGTAGTAGTGTCAACCAATCTCACCAATTCTTGTTTATTACTCATTGTTAGTTTGTTTTTTTTAATTTGAATCGGCAAAAATAGAACTAAAAACTTGTAATACAACCTTAGTGAGTTAATTTTATTAATCGAGGAGTATAATATAGAAAATCCGGTACATTATGCACCGGATTGATATGATATGTTGTTTAATATTAATTTGTAAATCGATAGGATAACTTAATTAGAAATACACTATTAGGTTTTGTTGTAAACAAATCACCCATATCATCAGACAATGAGAAATTACCGGTTGTGTCGTCATAATTAGTCATATTTGGTGACCAAACTAAATATAATAAAGATCCAGGTTTGTATTCCCATCTAAGAACTGCATTTGCTCTAAATTGCTTAAAGTTAAAGTCATAATCTGTATCGTAATCTTCTTCAGACCATGTCATATCTGTACTATATCTATCTTTGAATTTATCCGCTTGAGGATCTGTAATATATTTGGCGTCGGAATAATCTCCAGCACTTATAAATGGAGAAGCATATAGTTGTATTGTTAAGTCAGGTGTAAGAGAATAATCGACACGAACAGTTAAATCTGTTGTGATTCTATTAATCTGGGCAAAAACATAGCGGTCTTCATCATTATTTTCCTCTGAGCAAACATATTGCATTTCATTTTTAGAAACAGAATAATCAGGTAAAAAAGATATTTTTAATGCATCAAAAGGTCTGTAAATAAAATCAATTCCATAACGAATACTATGGCTTGAATTTTCAAATCCCCAAAATTGACCATGACTACCATAAATTTGAAGTTTTTTTCGTCTGTCAGTACCAAAATTCATCCAGTAATTACCACCACCGGTAGTCTTTATTGAAGGACCACCACGTAATGTAGTATTTGAATTTGATGGACCTTCAGCACTTCCTCCAAAACCGAATGACCAATGATTTTTAAAATTCATCCAAGAGTTTAATCCTAGTCCGTAAAAGCTACTATTTAGTCCAAAGTCCCAATTACTCCACTGATCCATACCGATGTTTAAGTTTCTAAATATCCCAAATGGCTCAGTCCAACGATAATTTGCATAAAATACTTGAAAAATTGCATCAGATTGCCTTTGATATCCTACATCGTTTAGTTCATATTCCGGCGAACGCCATGTTACCCATGTTCCATATCTAAACTTGCTATTTCCATTTTTTCTAAACTGAATAGTACCTGCCGATCCTGTTAGGGATGTTCTGTTAGAATCAAGTGTAACATAGTCATTATCCGGCCTTTGGAAATATCTTCGAGATGATTCTTGTTGTTCAAGTATTGCAATAGAGTCTCCTTGTATATGGCTCATTGAATATCTTACCGTTAATGCATATTTTTTGTCTTTAAAATATTGTGTTAAATCTATTCCGCCAGTATAAGCATCTGTATTTAGATAATTAAGGTAATCATCGTTTATGAAACGGTTAGTCGAAGTAAACATCCCACCTATAATTGTATTATTATCATTTAAGTCTTTCTGAACACGTGTGATGAAGTAGTTTGTCATTGGTTCAACCGTTTCCTTCGTTTCATCACCTGCCCTATAAACTTTTGCTTTTTCTTCGGCGGTTAAGCTTTCTATAATTCCTACTGATAATCCATTTTTAGTTTTTCCTGTAAGTTTTAATGCACCAAGAATTGTTGTATTGTTTGGAACATCTGTGTATTCATCATTATCACTATCTACATCAGGGTAATAAGTTGGAGCTCTACCGATTCGTCTTGAATAGAAAAGATTATCACGCCAAAATGGTCCGCCGTTAGATATTTGGAAATTAGTTATATTTCTGTTTTCTATAAAAAAAGGTCTTTTTTCTTGAAAATAAGTTTCAAATGCTGTGAGGTTAACTTCAGATGGATCGGCTTCAACTTGTCCAAAATCAGGATTTATTGTAAAATCTAATGTAAAGTCGTTGGTTATTCCAATTTTACCATCAACACCATATCCAAGACTTCTGTCAAATCCATCTTCTCGATAAGGATTTCCTGTTTCTTTGTTATAGTTCTCTTGTTTTGCAACGATGTACGGTGAAATTTCAATTTGACGCTTCGGGTTAATGTTTTTTATCCCATGCAATTCACCAAAATGTCTTACCCAACCAGATTCTTCCATAGAAAAATATGACCAAAAAGAATTTTCAGCATTTCTAAAAAAATGTCTTCTTAATTGTATGCCCCATATTTGATTTTCTTTATGATTACTGAAGCGCAGTTGAGTTAATGGAATTTTTATTTCTGCAATCCAACCTTCATCGTCAATGCTGGTTTTTAAATACCAAATAGGATCCCAGGTTCTATCCCAATTATTACCATCACCAGAAATTGCACGATCACTTTTTACACCTGATACTGAAGCTGTAAATGTAAATGCTGTTCTTTGATCGAAATAGCTATCAATACCTAATTCTACCCAATCTCCATCAAACCCATCTCTTCGCGACATTCGTTTTACAATTTTATCAGGCTCTGTATCATAAGCGCGAACTAAAACATAAAGGAAATTATCGTCATATAGAACTTTAAATGCTGTTTCTTGTGAAGGTTTGACGCCATCATTTGGATATCTTTCTGTAAATTCACCCGACCATGCAACAGCATCCCATATTTGATTATCAATCAGTCCATCAATAATAGGAGCTTCTTGAGTAATTCTTTTTGTGTTGTAAATTCTTTTTTCGCCATCATTGTCCTGAGAAAAACTAATTAAGGGTACACAAATCATTAAAAGTAAAACCTTGATAAAATTTAATTGCATAATAAAATCTTTAGTTGTTTCAGAAAATGACGTAATGAATTTGAATATGTTGTTTGATTTTAAATAAAAAGATCCAAATTTTTAGAATTTATTACAAATTATATGCCCTTAGAGGTTAAGTGGCTGTGTGTAAGTGGATAGCTGTAAGGTTTGATGTTTTATAAGTTGAAACAATGACCTAATACGTACAATAAATGTGCGAATATGAACAGAAGGAAAATTGTTATTTGGGGAAAAAAAGGAAAAGATTGTATGCTAGAATATTTTTATGAATACTTATGAATATTTAACTATTTATGAACCTAAAATTTCCTGTAAGGAAACCGCATACAATCTTTATGAGGACAAATGTATGTATAGATAAGTTCGAGAAAAAATAAATTCAATAAGTACAGTTTAAAACTGAATAAAAAACTGAATGGATGATACAAATGGTTGTTGTGGTCTGTTTTTATCGCATTTGTATTGTTAATCTCCAATAAATAATATCTACGTATGTAATTAATTGTTGTTTGTGTTTAAAACTTGACGATATGTTCTTATAAATAATCTATTGATGATTCTGTTGATTTTATAAATGGAGCAATAGCACGATCATATATACCCTGAACATATGCAATTGCCATTCCGTAATTTGTAACTGGAATACCTGCATCTGTAGCGGGTTTTAATCTATTAATTAATTGTTTTCGAGTTATTACACAACCACCACACTGCACAAGAAGAGCGTATTCATTAATGTCACGTGGAAGATTATCCAAGCCAGAAACAACTTCATATTCAAGTTTTTTGCCAGTAAAGTTGGATAGCCATCGAGGAATTTTTATTCTTCCTATATCATCACATGATACATGATGAGTACATGATTCTAATAATAAAATACGATCTCCATCTTTTAATTCAGAAATTTTAGGAGTTCCTTTTAAATAATGTTCAAAATCACCTTTGTATCGGGCTAAAACAGTACTGAAACTAGTTAAAGGAATATTTTTGGGAACTGAAGCATCTGCTTTAGTAAAAATCTGACTGTCTGTTATTGCAAGCGCGGGAGTTATTTTTGTTTTTCGTAAAAATGCATCTACTTCACGTTCTTTTAAAACGATTGCTACAGCATCATTATCTAATATATCTCTAATTGCTTGTACTTGTGGTAATATTATTCTGCCCGCAGGAGCTTCAATATCGATTGGAGTTATAAGCAAAACAATATCTCCATATGATAATAAATCTCCTACTAGTGAAGGTGTTTTATATGCGGACTCTGGAATTGTTGTTTTTATTAATCGCACCAGTTTTTCAAGATTTTCAGCTTTAATAGTATCGAACTCAATAATATTAGCGTTGGTTTGAGAAACTATAAATGTTCTTGAGTTATCGGATAATCGATGTAAATCAGATTTATTATGTATAATAAAGAATGGAGTATCGGTTTTTTTGAATTCTTCGATAAGAGATTTTTCAAAACCATCGAAAGTATTTTCAGTAATAACAAGAATTGCTAGATCAACAGTTTTAATTGATGTTATTGTTTTCTCTATTCTTTTATGTCCAAGCTCTCCAGTATCATCAATTCCAGCAGTGTCAATTAAAATTACTGGACCAAATCCTGTTATTTCAAATGATTTTTTTACAGGATCGGTTGTAGTACCTGCAAAATCTGATACAATAGAAATATCTTGGCCTGCTAACTTGTTAATTAATGAACTTTTCCCATTATTACGTCTTCCGTAAATTCCAATATGAGGTTTTGATTCTTTCCCTTTGGTCATAGTATAAAATTATTCTGTAGGAATTCTTTTAATTTAAAAATGCGATTATTTCTAAAGGTTTTATACTTTTATAATCGGTTGCAAATTTAACTATTCCTAAGATTTTTATTACTATGAAAACATTTAAAATTAATTCAATATCAAAGGATGACACCCTTATAATAAAAGCAATAGGGATTATTTTAATAGTTTTTCATAATTATTTTAGATGGATACAACCAATAACCGGAGAGAATGAGTTTGGAATATCTTCTACTTACGCATTAAAAAGTTTTCAGATAATAATAAATAATCCTTTAGAATTTATTAATGTATTTTTTAATTTCTTAGGACATTATGGAGTTCAAATATTTATTTTCATAAGTGCATATGGTTTGACAAAAGCTTATCTTAATAGTTCAATAACTTGGAAAATATTCGTGAATAAAAGATTTGTAAAACTGTATCCAAGTTTGTTGATCGCAACATTTGCAATGATCATTTTTAATGTTGCTGCACATGGAAATCTTCCAAGTAAAAATTTACTTATAGAGATCGGGTCTCAATTGAGCTTATTATCAACATTTCTACCTGGCAAAGCGCTTTCTGCGGTTGGTCCGTGGTGGTTTTATTCTATGATTTTCCAGTTTTATTTAATCTTTCCTTTATTGTTAAAAGTCTTTAGAAGATATAATGTAAAAGGTTTAATTGTCATATCATTTTTATCATATGCATTGTTAATTTTCTTAAATCCTTTATTGTTAAATGTTAAATTGAATATACTTAATACTGCAATTGGACATTTACCTGAGTTTTGTTTTGGCATTTGGCTCGGGGCAAAAAAAGATTTTAAAATTAATATTGGAGTATATATTCTTGCACTTTTAGTATTTGCGTTTGGTAATTTATACAAACCAATTTGGTATTTCTCACATTTAGCTACTATGATTATTTTATTGCCTATTTTACAATATCTGGTAGTTAAAATTAGACAAAACAATTTTATTAATAATATAGTAATGTTTATAGGATTGGTTTCTGTTTATTTATTTGCTGTGCATGGTTTTATTAGATGGGAATTTGTTGGTTTAGCTAATTTCTTAAATTATCCAATAGCGGAGTTTTTAGTTGCAATTATGTTTTTTCTTTTTTCTACGGGGATAGCATGGGTTTTTTATACATCTGAAAAACAAATGCGTTATTGGGTTGGAAAATCAGGAGATAATAAAAAGCAGTCATTTAAAACGGTATTGCTATTTGTATTAATGGCAGGTTTGGTTTTATCAGTAAAATCATGCGAAAGTATTAATTATGCTAAACAAAAAGATAAAAAGGAAGTTGCAGGTCAGAAATATATTATTGATTTTGAGAAAAATGAGGAATTGGAATTAGATATTATTGATACTGTTGCATTCTCGGGTAAGAAATCTTGTCTTATTAGTCCTGAAAAAGAATATGGTCCGGAATATCGTTTTTTAATTAAAGATATAGATGTTTACAAATTAAAAGAGATAAAAGTTTCGTGTGCTATCCTAAATAATATTTCAAGTTACAGAGATGTTCATGTTGTTTTTGAATTGAGGAAAAACTCAAATAGTACGCCGCTCAGTTGGGAAAATCAATATTTTAAAAAAGACACATTAAATAACTCGTGGATTGAAAATATCATGTCGTTTAAAATCGATGGTAGTAATGCTCGCCCTGATTCTTATGCTAAATTCTATGTTTGGAATAATTCAGAAGAAAGTATAATTATTGATGATTTTTCTGTTGAGATAATTTATATAGAATAATTATTCTAATATGCTGATTTTAAAAGATTGTTCTTTGTAATGTACTCATTCATTATCTGAAATCGTTTTAGTTCATTTTTCAATGAGTCCAGTATATTTTGACCGTTGATTTTTCTTAATTCCATACTACTTTCAAGTTGGTATAATTCATTATCAGAAATAAAGAAGTTACCACTTAGATAATCAGAAATTTCACGATTAGTTCTCATAAAAGGAATTTTGTGAATGTTTCTAAAGTCTTTACATGTATCTAATTGCATACCTAGAGCTTGAGATTTCTCTGGGATGTCAATATTATACTTTTCACCTAAAAGCGATTGAAAAGTTGGACTTATATTAGCATGTGAAGAGACCGATGAAAATGTAATGCTTTTATTTAATAATGGAGAGTATATAATTAACGGAACATGGTAAATATCTATTTGATTTTTAATTCCGTGAGAACCAAGTCTATGATCTCCGGTAATAATAAATATGGTATTATTAAAATCATCTCGTTTTTTATATTCATTAAAGAAATATCTAATAGCATCGTCGGTATATAATGCAGTTGCCAGAATATTTGAAAACGTTTTTGTTTGCTGTTTTTCTTCGTTGGTTAGTTCTAATTTATTAAATTTATCAGTAAATAAACTATCGTAATATTCTTTATTTGGTGGTCGGAATGGGTGATGCAAACTCAGAGTTAAGTACATATCAATTCTGGGTTCTTTATTAATAGAATCTAGAACTTCAAATGATCTTTTGAATACAGATTTATCTGGATAACCCCATGAGAAACCATCTTTATCTTTTTTTATCTTGGTATAATCATCACTAAAATGTTCTAATATAAAATTGGTATTCTGATATTCAAAGTACCTCTTCATATTATCAAAGCTTGTCCATCCGCCATAAAAGAAGTTTGATGAATATTCATTTTTCTTTAATATCTGTATTATGCTGGAATGATTAACTGAAAAATCGTCTTGTATTAATTGCATAAAACCTTTCTCTCCGTAAGGTAAAGATCCTGTTATTGAAGGAATAGCATTAAAAGTTCGCTCGGATGTGCTTAAGAAATTCTCCCAGTAAAGACTGTAATTTATTAAAGAATCAAGGAATGGAGTAAAATTTCCAAGGTATGCATTGCTACCACAAAATGCACTTGAAAGACTTTCCATAACAATAATTACAATATTAGGTGGAGTTTCATTTAAGTTAAAAAATGGGCCCAAAACACTGCAAGTATCTTGATTATGTTCAAGTGGATAGCTTATGTTATGAAAATTAAATTCAGGATGATCATTCTGATATTGCATTGCAATTTTATTGAACTCTAAAGCACTAATTTCAGATTTTCCAATAATGTATTTTGCTGAAGATTTAGCAAAGAATGATAATTTATTAAGTGTATAGTTAAACTCTTTTTCATTTGGATAATCTCTTCGAGAAGGATTTAGATTCTTTGTAAGAACTACTCCACTAAGTATAAAAATCAGACTTATAATTATTGTTTTTACAGATTGATATTTTTTAAAATAGAACTGAGATATTAAGAATGCCATTATTATCGAAATAAAATATTTACTAAAAAGTAAAAAATTTAAATCAATCGATTTGTCTACAATATATGCGAGTTCACTGATTGGATATGCAAAAAAGGCATGATCGAGTGGAATTAAATTAAATTTTAGATAATCAATTAATAATATAGAAACTATAACAATAATCAGATTGAAAATATGAAATGCAATTCGTGAAAATTTTCTTGAAATCTTAAATAATATTAGAAAAGGTAAAAATGCAATTATCGCGACAAAAGAAACAAATACGATATCATAATAAATGCCTTTTGTTATCGAACGAATTATTGATAAATCAAATTGATAATTTAAATAAAACAGTTCAAAGAATCGTAAAAGAATAAATTCAGAAAATAATATCAAAAGTAAAATCCCATATTCATTTAAAAATGGATTAAGCCAATTGAATATTCTTTTTACCTTATCTAGAATTGCCATAAAATGATAATTTAACGCAATTATATATTAAAAAACTTGTTAAAATATGAAATGCACAAAATAAAAATCATTTTATTAAACAAATGCATAAAAAATGATAATTTTAGCGATTAATCCTAAATTAATAGAAACCTATACTGCATTATGATTTCAAAATTATCGATAATAATACCGGCCTATAACGAAGAGAATACAATTAAACTGATATTGGATAAGGTATTGGATGTAGATTTAAGTCCTGTTTCAAAGGAACTTATAATTGTTAATGATTTCTCTAAAGATAAAACAAAAGAGGTTGTTGAAGAATATATTAACAATCACTCTTCGGAGAATATTCGATTAATTAATCAAGAAAAGAATAAAGGTAAAGGTGCTGCATTGCATAAAGGAATTGAACAGGCAACTGGGGAATATCTGATTATTCAGGATGCTGATTTAGAGTATGATCCAAATGAATATAAAGATTTATTGAAACCTGTATATAATGATAATGCAGATGCAGTTTATGGATCTCGTTTTAAAGGTGCAAACCCGCATCGAATTTTATTTTTCTGGCACACTATCGGCAATAGATTTTTAACCTTTTTATCAAACATGTTTACTAATTTGAACTTATCAGATATGGAAACTTGTTATAAATTAATGAGGACAGAAATGGTACAGGGATTCAAGTTGATTGAGAAACGATTTGGTTTTGAACCGGAAGTAACAGCAAAAATCTCTCGATATCCAAAAGTTCGAATTTATGAAGTTGGTATTTCATATTATGGTCGTACATACGAAGAAGGCAAGAAAATAAATTGGAGGGACGGAGTTAAAGCTATTTATTGTATTTTTAAATACAACATTTTTGCTAGAAAGTAATTTATAATGAAAATTAAAGAATCGCATTTTATTATAATTCTTCAAATTCTATTCTTCGCATTCTTCGGATATTTAATAATTTCTTCTGAGAGTGCATATGGAGGAGCAGATAATTATAGTCATTATCGCATATCGCATTTTGCATGGAAATATCCTAAGTTATTTCTTGACCATTGGGGAAAACCATTATTTACGATATTAAGCTCTCCTTTTTCACAATTTGGATTTAAAGGACTACAATTTTTCAACTTAATATTAGGATTCCTTACTTCAATATTTGCATATCTAACACTAAAAAAAATAAATTATTCAAATTCGTGGTTTGTAATTATTTTCATATTATTTACGCCAATTTATTTAATCATTTTAGTGTCGGGTTTAACAGAAATATTATTTGGATTTATAATTATTCTTTCAGTTTATCTGTTTTATTCAAATAGATATATCGCTTCAGCAATAGTTCTTTCATTTATAATATTTTCCCGTACCGAAGGATTCTTATTTTTCCCAATATTTATATTCGCATGTCTTTTTGAGAAAAAATACAAAGCAGTTCCATTTATTGCATTCGGATTTGTAGTATTTAGTTTACTGGGTTATTTTATTCTTAACGATTTTTGGTGGTTTTTTACAAAAAATCCTTATTCAGGCGGAAGTACTATTTATGGTTCGGGAGAATTATTGCATTTTATTAAAAATACCAGTTTTATAAATGGTATTCCGTTAGCAATTCTTTTTACAATTGGCTTAGTAAGTTATTTGTTAGAGATAATTAAACTTGGAGGATTTTCTAAGAAGTTAATAATAGAGATTTCATTAATTTTATCTGGATACATAATATATCTTTCAGCGCATTCATTTGTTTGGTGGAAGGGAATGGGAGCTTCCCTAGGATTAATTCGAGTAATGTCTGCAGTTATGCCATTAGCGGCAATTGTTAGTTTACATGGATTTAACCTAATTTACACGAAAATTGGAAGGAATAAATATTTAAAATACACACTAATGGTATTAGTAGGTTTTTTAATAATAAGAACTCCATTTGAAATTTATAAAATTCCTGTAAAAAGAGATGCCAGAGAAAAAGTCTTATACAAATCGGCGAGTTGGTTGAAAGAATCAAAGTACAAAGATGAAAAGGTATATTACTATGATACTTACTTTTGTCATTTACTTGGAGTAGATCCTTATGATCCTGAAAGTTGTCAGGAAGGGATACCATTGGCAAAACCATCAAGTATGGAAATTCCTATAGGTTGCATAGTTCAGTGGGATGCTCAATTTAGTCCTGTTAGTGGTAAATTACCTTTAGACTCTCTTTTGAATAATGAGCGGTATATGTTATTGGAGTCATTTAAACCTGAAGTTTCTTTTACAACATTTGCTGGTTATAATTACGAAGTTCATTTATTTCAAAAAGTTAAATATTAACCATGGTAAGTAAGGGTTTTAGCAAAAGTAGATTGTCAATCTTTGTAATATTATTTTCGGTATTTATATATATCTGGACTATCTTTAATATTTCAAATTGGGATAAAAACAAAGTTATTATTCATGATATTATATCCTATTATTCATATTTGCCGGCAACTTTTATTTATCATGATTTGAGTTTTGAATTTACTGATGAACTCCCACATGAAGTTAAATCTAAAATTTGGTATTTGACCGCTCCGAATGGTTCACGAGTTCAGAAAATGAGCATGGGATTATCGATATTGTATTCTCCCTTTTTCTTAATAGCACATCAAACTGCCAAGATATTTGGAACGCCTGCTACTGGATATTCCTGGATATATAATATGTTTTTAGTATTTAGTAGTTTATTTTACTTTTTTAGTGGATTAATATTTTTACGTAAGATTCTTTTGCGCCTTTTTGATGATAAAACAACTGCGCTCACTTTATTCATATTAGCATTTGGAACAAACCTTTTATTCTATGTTACAAATGAAAGCCCAATGTCGCATTCGTATAATTTCTTTTTGTTTGTACTGATGATTTATCATACGTTAAAATGGCATGATAATCAGAAATTTAAAACTGCGATTTATATTGGAGTGATAAGTGGATTAATTACAATTGTAAGACCAAGTAATGTTATAATTCTACTAATTCCGTTACTTTATGGAATATGGAATAAAGAAACATTCATTCAGAAAATAGAGATTGTAAAACAAAAGTGGTTTCATTTATTAATAATAGTAGCATTAACGATTTTGATTTTTTCACCACAAATGTTTTATTGGAAATATATTACTGGTGATTATTGGTATTATTCGTATGGAAGCGAAGGTTTCTTCTTTCTTAAACCAAAGATATTTAAAGGATTATTTAGTTTTAGAAAAGGATGGTTATTATATACTCCGATAATGATTTTTGCTTTAGTTGGTATTCCAATAATGTTCCGACAGCTAAAAAGTTTTTTTCTACCTATAACACTATTCTTTTTGTTAAATATTTATATTGTATTTAGCTGGTGGTGTTGGTGGTACGGTGGTAGTTTTGGAATGCGATCGTTAATTGAATCATATGCTGTATTATCAATTCCTTTAGCATTATTTATTAAGAATATTTTTCAAAAAAGGAAGCTTATTAAAACATCAGCAATTATATTTTTATTGATATTAACTTCTTTAAATGTTTTTCAAACGCTTCAGTATAGGAGAACAATAATTCATTGGGATTCAATGACAAAAGAAGCCTATTTTTCGACATTTGGTAAGTTGAAATTTCCTGATAATTACAAAGGAATCATTCAAAAACCGGATTATGACAATGCTTTAAGGGGAATACCTGAAGAGATTAAATAAAGATTATTTATTTTAAAATATCATTTAAAGTAAATCCCATTTTTAAGAGATTTTGAGGTGCTAGAATCTGTTCTAACTTATCAGGATCTACTAACTTTAATTTACTGTTTGCTCTAAAAATATCCTTTTTAGATTTTTTCATTTCCTTTGCCAATTCAGCGGCTTTATTATAACCAATGTATGGACTTAAAGCTGTTGTTATTGCCGGACTACTATATAATCGATCTTCAGCGACATCATTATTAATCTCCAAACCATTAAAAAGGTTTTCTTTTAGAGTTTTATTTGCAGCAATTAAAAGTTTGATACTTTCTAAAAGAGCATTCCCAATAACCGGCAAGTATGCATTTAAATCTAAACATCCTTGTGCACTTAATGATGATATTAAAGAATCGTTTGTATAAACTTTATGTGCAGCACTAATTACAAATTCAGGAATTACAGGATTTACTTTTCCTGGCATTATAGAGCTTCCAATTTGTTTTTGAGGTATTGTTATTTCTCTTGATCCAACCACATCTGATGCCAATAATCGAATATCCGAAACCATTTTTTCCAGATTTACGGCATGAGATTTTAGAATTGCATGAACTTCAACTAAAGAATCAATATTATTTGTTGCATCATGCATATTCTCGCTACGAGTAATAGGTAAATTAGTTAATCGCTGAAGTGCTGAAACAACTTCCATAATAAAATATCTAGGAACAGAAATCCCTGTTCCGATTGCACTTCCACCTAAATTTACAACTTTAATACGTTCAAAGCATTTTGAAACTCTCCACCAGTCGCGCGATAAAGCTTCATTATAAGAGCTAAATAACATTGCGTAAGATGATGGCACTGCTTCTTGCATTTGAGTATATGCAATACGTAATTTATTACGACTTTTATCTTCTAAAGCTTCAATATCAAAACGTAAATCGTTTATTTTTTCTTCTAGTTCAACCAAAAGTTTTATGGTAGCAACTTTTAGCGATGTTGGAATTACATCATTAGTAGACTGATAAATATTAGCATGTTCTATTGGATCTATAAGATTATATTCTCCAGGATCGTGATCGAGTTTTAGGAGTGCTTCATTTGCAATTATTTCGTTTACGTTCATATTTATGCTGGTTCCAGCTCCACCTTGAATAGCGGGCACAATAAAATGATTGAAATACTTGCCTTCAGCAATTTCTTCTGCCGATTCGATTAATGATGCAATTACAGAATTATCGAAAAGATTCAGGGGCACATCAGTTTCAGAATGTTTTTCAAGAACAGCTTTCTTGAAGTTTTCGTAAGTCATAAAACAAGCAAGCTTCGTTAAGCCAATTGCTTTATACCATTCAATATGGAAAGGAGAGTTGTCAGGGAAATTTTCTCGTGCTCTTAATGAATGAATCCCATATAAGGAGTTTTTATTAATTTGTACTTCGCCTAAAAAATCCTTTTCTATACGTGCCATTTCTTTTATAATTAAGAATTAAAAATTAGAAATTAAGAATTATGAAATTAGAAAGATATTATTAATTCTTAATTGGGCATTATTAATTACTTTGATATTGGTTGAGCATAAGCTATTACATCTTTTCCTGTGATTTCCTTTTCGCACAAAATAATTAATCTTTCTAATACATTTCTAAACTCACGAATGTTTCCTGTCCAGTTTATTTTTTTCAGTTCATTAATTGCATCCGTTTTAATTTCCTTTTTAGGAACTCCATAATCAGCGCAAATTAATTCATTAAAATGCTCAGCTAGTAATGGAATATCATCTTTTCTATCATTTAACGATGGAACTGAAATTAGAATTACACTTAATCGATGATATAAGTCTTCGCGGAAATTATTATTCTGAATTTCTTCTTTCAGATTTTTATTTGTTGCAGCAACAATTCTCACGTCAACATTAATTTCTTTATCGCTACCAACTCTTGAGATTTTCTTTTCTTCAAGTGCTTTTAATACCTTAGCCTGAGCATTTAAACTCATATCGCCAATTTCATCTAAGAAAATCGTACCTGTATGGGCTTGCTCGAATTTTCCTTTTCGTTGCTTGTGTGCAGAAGTAAACGCACCTTTTTCATGTCCAAATAATTCACTTTCGATTAATTCTGATGGGATTGCAGCGCAATTAACTTCAACAAATGGAAACTCGGCACGTTGACTTTTTTCGTGTAACCAACGAGCAACAAGTTCTTTACCCGATCCATTTGGACCAGTAATTAAAACACGCGCATCAGTTGGAGCAACTTTTTCAATCATATCTTTAACCATATTTACTGGTTCCGATTCTCCAACAATATCATAGGTTTTTGTAACCTGTCGTTTTAGGGTTTTAGTCTCTTTAATAAGTGAAGTACGATCCATCGCATTGCGAATAGTAACTAATAATCTGTTTAAATCGAGAGGTTTCTCGATAAAATCATAAGCGCCTTTTTTAATCGATTCAACAGCAGTATCTATGTTTCCATGACCTGATATCATAATTACTGGAACATCTGTTGCAACAGCAAAAATATCTTCTAATACTTCAATACCATCTTTTTTAGGCATTTTAATATCTAGCAATACAATGTCGTATTTAGTGTTCGAGAATTTCTCTAATCCAACTTCTCCATCTTCGGCTACATCAATCTTATGATCTTCGTATTCTAAAATTTCCTTTAAGGTTTCGCGTATGCTTTTCTCGTCGTCGATTACTAATATCTTAGCCATAAAAATTAATTTTTACTGTTTAATATTTTATCGGCCATTCCTTCTTTTATTGCAAAAGCCGATTGAGTTAATGATTTAATATTTAGTTTCTTGATTATAAAATTAGTAAAAATACTTGCCAGAACAATCATTTCCACTCTTATCAATTCTAATCCTTTTATATTATTTCGATCTTCGGTAGTTGATTGTATTAATTCCTTATGTAAAATTGCATAATCATTTAAATCAATTGGATAGGCGTTGCTTTTTTTTACTTCTTCCGGAATACCACCATTTTTAGCGATAATCATTGATCGGAATGAATCGAAAGTTCCGGAGCAACCTATTAATTTATCAGGCTTGTGAATTTCGAAGGCTTCATATAAAAGCTTCAATTCTGAATCAATATATTCTTCTATTTTAACTATTTCTTCATCACTTATGGGATTAGAAGGATTAAACATATCAAGTAATCGAGCAATTCCTAGATTAAAGCTATATTTCCATAATAATCCAGAACTATTTGCAATAATAAATTCGTTGCTTCCTCCTCCAATATCGAGAATTAAAGCATTATGATTGTTAAATTTTACAGCTTGCTTTACTCCCCGGTATATTAAATCGGCTTCTTCATCTCCTGAAATAATCTGAACTTTTATTCCAAATTTGTTCTCGATAGATTCAACAAATTCTTTTCCGTTTTTGGTACTTCTTACGCCTGATGTAGCTGTTGTAACAATTTTATCAGTATTATATTTTTTAATACTGTTCATGTGTTGAGAAATAGCATTTATCCCACGTTCAAATGCTTCCGGTGTAATAACTTTATCGTTTATTCCACCTTTACCTAATTTAACTCCAGCTTTATCTCTAAAAAGAGTTTTATAAGTGTTATGTTCATTGGTTTCGGCTATGAGCAAATTAAATGTGTTTGTACCTATATCTATTATTGCTATTCTCATATGATGATTTATATAAAACTAAAAACTATCTGCTAAATAAACAGATAGTTTTTAAATATTAAAGTAATTAATGGATTTATTTTATGATTTATAACGTAACCACTTCCAAAGTTCCTTATAACTAGTTTTTTTACCGTACATTAAAATTCCTGTTCGATATATTTTTCCTGCTAACCAAACAGATCCTATAAAAGTTAACACAAGTAATCCCATCGATAAAGCCAATTCCCAATATGGTACTCCAAATGGAATTCGAACCATCATAATTATCGGTGATGTTAGTGGAATCATTGAAAACCAAAATGCAATAGGACTTTCTGGGTTTTGAACCACGTTCATCATAACTACAATACTAATTATTAGGGGAATTGTAATTGGAAGCATAAATTGTTGCGTGTCTGTTTCATTATCAACTGCAGCACCAATTGCCGCAAATAATGATCCATATAATAAATACCCACCTAAAAAGAAGAAAATAAATGAACCAAATAATACGCCATAGTCAATTGATTTTGCAGCGTTTAAAATACTGCTAATTTTATCTAAGTTTTGTGGTTGTAATTCTTCAATTTGCTGAACGCCTTCTTGTTCAAATAAATCCTGAACAACTATTTCTTGTGCGTTTTGTGTGCCAAGCTCAGGGAAAAATACTGTTTTTACTCCTGTAATAATCATTAAAGTTAAAATAATCCATAATAAGAATTGAGTGAGTCCAACAAGAGCAATTCCTACAATTTTACCCATCATAAGCTGAAAAGGACGTGCTGAAGAAATAATAATTTCAACAATTCTATTTGTTTTTTCTTCGATAACCCCTCGCATTACTTGAGCTCCAAAAAGAAAAATGAAGAAATATATTAAAAAGCCACTTGCATATCCAACTGCCATTGCAACTTCGGTAGAACTTTCTTTTTCTTCTCCATCTTCAGTCCATTGAATAGTTCTAATTGAAACCTCAGATTTTATTGATTTTAATATATTTTCGTCAATACCATGACTTTTTAGTTTTCTATATTTTAATTCCTTTTCCATTGAATTTGCAATATGCGATTTAATAGAAAAACTTGGTTGCGTATTAGAAAAGAGATGAACAGCAGTTGGCTCATAAGTAATACTAGGGAGTATTTGTAAAACTGCATAATATTTAGATTCAGAGAAGTCTTTCTTTACTTCGTGGATTGATTTATCATTAAGGTATTCAAATTTGATATAATCGGTATCTTCGATTCTGTCAATAAAAATCCCAGAACTATCAACAACGGCAATGTGTCTAACTTCAGTATCTTCGCGAGACGCTAACCAAGCAGGAACAATCATCATTGCTGCAAAAAGGATAGGTCCAAGAATTGTCATTACTAAAAACGACTTTTTCTTTACGCGAGTTAAATATTCTCTTGATATAATTAATTTTATCTTATTCATGATTTTATAATTTCTAACTTATTCTTTAAATTTTATTTTCGTTTACTACATTAATAAAGATATCGTTCATGCTTGGAATAATTTCTTTAAATGAAATTACCTCCACCGATGGTATAATTAAAGAAAGCAATTCATTTTCATTTGTTTGTTTATGAAGTTTAACTTTAACAGCATTGTAACCATTTGCTTTTGTTTTCTCAACAATTTCATAATTAGGATTTAAGGAAGATGCTAATTTGTTCGTTTCTCCGTTAAAAGCAATTTCGTAAACGTTCGATTTATAGGTTTTACGGATATCATCTATCTGACCTTCAAGAATATTTTTAGAATTATTGATTAAAGTAATATGATCACATAATTCTTCAACAGACCCCATATTATGTGTAGAAAAAATTATGGTTGATCCCTTCTTCTTCAAATCAAGAATTTCTTGCTTTAACATATTAGCATTAATCGGATCGAATCCACTAAAAGGTTCGTCAAATATTAAAAGTTGAGGTTCGTGAAGAATTGTTGTTACAAATTGAATTTTTTGAGCCATTCCTTTCGACAATTCTTCTACTTTTTTATCCCACCAAGCTTGAATTTCAAACTTTTCAAACCACATTTTTAAACGTTTTAACGATTCTTTTTTCGATAATCCTTTAAGTTGTGCAAGATATAAAGCTTGTTCGCCAACTTTCATTTTTTTGTATAAGCCGCGTTCTTCAGGTAAGTATCCTATTCGATTTACATCTTCAGGTTGCAATGGTCTTCCATTTAGTAAAACTTCACCTTTATCGGGAGCTGTAATTCTATTAATAATTCTTATTAATGTTGTTTTTCCAGCACCATTTGGTCCAAGTAAACCATAAATACTATTTTCCGGTATGCTAATGCTAACATTGTCTAGTGCAACATGATTGGCAAATTTTTTCTCAATATTATGAGTTTTAAGAATATCCATTGATTAAATTATATTAAATTTTGATTTTATAAATATATTAAATTAGTAAACGTTTTTGCTATTTTATTACATTTCGAGAAGATCATTTTTTAGATTTTTAAAGAATGTTATCTTATCTGGAATAGAATTATTTATAAACAACAGTTTGTGAAAACTTTATGTTCATTATATCGATTACTGTAATAAAATTAGTATTATTGAATTTTATATAATCTTGATTAAATCTTTAATAAGAATAGAGTGAGCGTTAATATAAAGAGACACATATTATTTTTGATTCAAGTTTTTTTGGTAATGAATCTTTCATTATTCGTTTTGCCTATTAAATTGATGGCTCAAAATAATGAAAAAATAAAAGTCAGTAAGATTTCACCACACATAGATTTAGGGAAAAAAAGTATCAAAAAACATAATATAAGTGTACAAGTAAAGAATAATTTATCATTTGAAACTTGGATGAAAAATGAATTCTCTGAATTGAAGTTTGAGAAATCAAATTATTCTAATATTTATTATGTAAAAGGAATAGAGATCAATAAAATAAGCAAACTTATAAATAGTGAAAATGTCAAGTATATAGATGTTTCATCACGAAAAGCTAAAGAAGAGAGATTAAATGACAAGTCTGATTTGACATATAATAAAATTGAGCCGGTTCATTTATTATATCCTGATTATACTGGAAAAGGATTAACTTTTTCAATAAAAGAAAATTTATTTGATGTTGATGATTTAGATTTTAAAGGTAGAATTAAAAGCACAGAGTACAGTTCTGGAGTACTTTCCCTACATGCAACTATGATGACTACATTAATAGCCGGTGCGGGTAATAACGGACCAAAGGGTAAAGGTGTTGCATGGGAAGCTGAAATTACATCATCAAATTTTGCAAGTTTATTTCCTGATGATGGTGCCTTGTTAGTTAGTAATGAAGTGTCGGTTCAGAATCATTCTTATGGAGTTGATCTTATTGAAAATTATTATGGATTAGAGTCTCAGCAATATGATTTGCATTGTAATTCTTATCCAGAACTATTTCATGTGTTTTCATCAGGAAATCGGGGTACAGAAACAAGCGTCGATGGAATTTATTCAGGAATAGATGCTTACGCAAATTTAACAGGTCAGTTTAAAACTTCAAAGAATACAATTTGTGTTGGAGAAATTGATAGTTATGGAAATATAAAGACACTAAGTAGTAGAGGGCCTGCATTTGATGGAAGAGTAAAACCTGAACTTGTAGCTTATGGATTTAATGGTTCATCTGAATCTGCAGCATTAGTATCCGGAATTAGCCTTTTAGTTCAAAACGCATATAAAGAATATAACAATGATGAATTGCCTTCTTCATCTTTAATAAAATCGATATTAATAAATAGTGCTGATGATGTTGGAAGGGCGGAGGTTGATTTTGAAAGTGGATTTGGTAGTGTTGATGCACTAGGGTCAATTAAAACTGTTGAAGAGAATCGATATATAATTGATACTATAATAGAGAATCAGGAGAAGATATTTACCATTACCGTTCCGGAGAATATATTTAAATTAAAGCTTACAATTGTATGGAATGATATAGCTTCACAAGCTGGTGTTGAAAAAGCATTAGTAAATGACCTTGATTTAGAATTATATGAAGTTTCTTCTGGTACTATTTGGGAACCATGGGTGTTAAATCATTATCCTCATATTGATTCGATTAGTAAACCAGCAATAAGAACAAAGGATCATATTAATAATGTAGAACAAATTACAGTAGAAAAACCAGCACACGGAGAATATCAATTAAAAGTTTATGGTACAAGCGTTCAGTCTAATCAGATATTTAGCATTGCTTATGAATATGAAGGAGGTTTTGAATGGATTTATCCTCTTAAAGATAATAAGCTTGAAGCTGATGGAGATGTGCAAATTAGATGGCAATGGGATATGGATTCGGAGATTGGTGATGTCGAGTATAAAATCATAGGGAGTGAATCGTGGGAAGTAATTGCAGAATCTGTTAATTTATCAAACAATAATATTGACTGGAATTTACCAGAAATTAATGATGAAGTTCAAATAAGAATAAAAACGGACACTAAAGAATTTTTATCGGATACTTTTTTAGTTTCAGAATCTATCGATTTATCTGTAGGGATGAATTGTGAAGATGAAACTTTATTATTTTGGAATCAACTTTCGGGAGTTGATGGTTATGAAGTATACAGACTTGAAGAAAAGTTTCTGAAACCTTTATTTAGTACAAGTGATACTCTTTTTACTCTGACAGGGTCGGAAAAAGATTATTATAATTATTCGGTTTCTCCTATAATCAATCAAAAAGAAGGTTATAGAAGTAAGACAATAAACTATTCAACTCAAAACGTCGATTGTTACTTTGTGTCGTTTATTCCTCAAAAATTAGTTACTGATACAGTTAAATTAAATTTAGAGTTATCATCAATATATAAATTATCGACTGTTAATTTGGAACGATATGATAAAGGGAATTATACTCTTGTTCAAAGGATAAATCCAGTACTAAAGAGTAATTTTGTTTTATTTGATGATAGTCCAAAAATTGAGAGGAATTTGTATAGAGTTCGTTTAGAAAGAAATGATTTTAAAGAGGTTGTAAGTCAGGAGGAGGAAGTTTTTTTCATGCCTTTGGGGAATGTGTTGATTTATCCAAATCCCGTAAAATCTAATCAGGAAATAAATATTATTGATGGTGAAGATGGTGTGTCTGAGGTTAAAATTTATGATAGCTCTGGGAAAGTTCATTTTTCTGAAGAAACTGATTTAGGAATGGTTAAAAGTATTTCTATGGATCAGTTTAATGCAGGAATTTATTTTATTGAATTGAAATCTGAACGAGGTTATAAAAAAATCAAGAAGATAATTGTTCTTAAATAATTTAAAAAAGCCTGATACAACTATCAGGCTTTTTTAATCTAAATATTTCTAATTAATATAAATAATCTAAAGCAGTTTTATCGTTACTACTAAACGGTCTGTTTTGTCCTTGGCTAATGCACGATAGCATATACGAATTAGGTTCTGGACCTACAGGAGTTCCAGGAATATAAACTGCACCATAGCTTGTTTCTCCTTCATTTACTGGTGTTCCACCACAACTGTATGATCTATCCATATAATCTGTATGGCGTAATCCTATACAATGTCCCATTTCATGAGCCATTATAGTAGCAAGCATATCCTGATCAGGATTATTTCCTAAATAGCTAGCGTTAATTTTAATTCTACCATATGGATTTCCATTTTTAGAAGGAAAACCAGCTGATGCTAGGTAACTACCAGTACCAGGAAGAAATTGTATTTTACCTTTCTTTGATACTCTTTGAAAAGTTAGATCTAAATTTTCAGCATTATAACGAGAAAGTGCTTCGTCCAATGCCGCAGTATATGAGCTAGGTAATTTTGTCGAAATACTTACAGTAATAACTCTTGGTAACTTTTTTACTAAATTGTACGTGTGGTACTGTTCTTCGGAACCAACTCTTAAAAGCATTGCTTCTGGATAAGAACATAAATTTTCTTCTGTTAAAATAATGTCTCCTTCAACTAAATATCCTTCTTCTACAATTTGAACATCATAGGTGCTAAACCCAAGTTCATGTATTTGATAAAGTGTTTCTGCTGAAATTTCGTCTGTACGAGTTATTTCTTCACTTTCTTTTTGGCAAGAAAAGAATACAGCAGTTACTAATAATAAAATGCCACATAAAAATGTAAATCTTTTCATAGTAATTAGTTTTTGGTTAGTTGGGTAAAATTAAAGGATATAGGAGCTAAAGTAAAGGCAAGGCGATAGATAACAGTTGTTTACAGATAAATACGAGGCTTTAAATGACAAACGAGTATTATTAAAGGAAAACATAAAAAAAGGTCGTTTCTTGAGAAACGACCTTTTTTATAATATTATAAGACCTTTTTAGTATAAATAATCTAAAGCAGCTTTATCGTTATTAGTAAATGGACGGTCAGAACCATCAGTACAAGATAACATCCAAGATCTGTTTTCTGGATTAACTGGAGTTCCAGGAATATGAACTGCTCCTACGTCAGATGCTCCTTCGTTGTCATATGCACCACCACAACTGAATGATCTATCCATATAATCTGTATGGCGTAATCCAATGTTATGACCAATTTCGTGAGCTAAAACAGTTGCTAAATAACCTTGACTTGCTTTTCTAAAAGCAGTTGTACTCATTTGAACTTCGTTATATGGTTCTCCACTTGCAGTTGGGAATCCGCCCATACCTAAAATTCCGTAACGATTCCACCATTTTGGACCAGCTTTAATAGTAATGTCAGCATTTTTAGAAACAACTTGGAAAGTGATTTCTAAATTCTCGTTATTATAACGTGCTAAAGCTTCTTCTAATGCAGGACCAAAGTTGCTAGGAAGTTTTCTGTCGACACTTACAGTAATTGTTCTTGGTGTACTTACTAAATTATAAGTGTTGTAATGTTCTTCAGAACCTACTCTTAAAGCTACTTTTTCTGGGTACGAACATAAATTTTCTTCGCTTAAAAAGATATCACCTTCAACGATATATCCATTTTCAGCTTTAATTACGTTATTTGTGCTTAATCCAAGCTCTTGAATTTGGTTTAACACCTCTACACTTACTTCTTGATTTGTTTCTATAGGATTAGCATCCTTTTCACAAGAGTTAAAAAATAATGCTAAAGACATAGCCGAAATTCCAAAAAATAACTTAATAGTTTTCATAGTAATAATATTGATTTTGGTTAGTAAAGCGGTAAAAATATGTCTTTTGAAGGCAAGAGAAATTATCGATTATCAATAAGGTTAATATCTCATGATAAATGTTAAACAGAAACAGATAAATTGAACTTAAAGAATGATAAAATACAAAAAAATATTTTTGTGTTTGTAAATTGAATAAAGATTTGGTTATTTTTTATATATTTTTGTACTGAACCGAATCTAATTTTATGAAAAAAAGTACCTTAGTAATAATAAGCATTCTATATTCAATATTTTGTTTCTCAAATAATAATCCACAGGTTGATAGTTTATATAAACTTTTAATAAATATTGAAGATTCGTTAAAGGCAGGAGTTTTAAATAATTTAAGTTGGGAATTAAGAAACTCTGAACCTGAAAAATCAATTGATTATGGTAAAGAGGCTATTAAATTAGCACAAGAATATAATGATTATGAGAATTTAGTAAAATCTCATAGTTTTATTGGTGTTGCTTATAGAATTTTGGGAAATTATTCGGAAGCAATTGATTATTATTACAAAGGATTGGAACTGGCAAAAAAGTATGGGGAAACGGAACAGGAAGGCTATGCATACATAAATATAGGAAATCTCCATATATACCAAGAGTATTATTATAATGCTATTGAAAATCTTGAAAAAGCTAGAGAGATAGCGGAGAGAATTGATAATAAACGAATGCTGGGATATGTTCATTTGAATATTGGGAGAGCCCAAATGCTTAGAGAGGAACATAATGAAGCATTAAAAAACTTTAACAAAGCATTGGAGCTTCGAGTTGATATTGATCAAGTTGGAGGGCAAGCTGTTTGTTATAAATATATTGGAGATATTTACAGGAATTCACTTGAATATAATAAGGCATTAGATAATTATAATAAATCACTTGAAGCTGTAGATAAGGAATCTGACATGGACTTATTTGCAAGTACAGGAGCAATGATTGCAAAGGTTTATTTTGAACTTGGAAATTTTGATCTAGCTAAAGATTATGCAAATAAAAGTTTAGATGTGGCTCAATTGATAGGGGCAAAATTAATAATTAGAGATAACATTAAAATTTTAGCAGATATAAGTCTAAAAACAACAAACTATAAATCAGCTGCAAATTATCTAAACTATATTATCGAATATAACGATACACTTTTTAATCAACAGCTTTCAGAAAAGATTTTCAACTTAGAATATAAGTTCGAAAAACAAAGAAAACAGGCAGAGTTTGATATTTTGGCAAAGGATAAAAAGATTCAGGATCTTGAGTTAAGTCGAGCAAAAACCTCAAATATAACTCTTGTAGTAATTCTGATTTTAATTACAGCAATGTTTGGATTTGTGTTGGTATCATTAAAGAATCGTCGTGAAAAAAATCGCTTACTTGAGAAACAAAAAGCAGATCTCGATAGGATTAATAAAACTAAAGATAGAATGTTTCTTATTATTAGTCATGATTTACGTGGACCAATAGGAAACTTAAAATCATTAATAGAAATTTTACTTGAAGATGAGGAAATAATTCAGAACAAAAGTTTAATTGAAACATTTAGTGTTTTTATGAAATCGGTACAGTCGGTAAGTGATTTATTAGAGAACTTGTTATTATGGGCAAAGAGCCAGCGCGGAGATGTTGTATTTGATCCTGAAAATATCACTTTAAATACAGTTATAAATAGAAACCTTCAGCTATTTAAATCCATTGCAGAAATAAAAAATATAGATCTAAAGGTAATAATGGAAGATAGCTTTGAAGTTTACGCCGATAAAAATATGTTAATGACTGTTGTTAGAAATATTCTCTCAAATGCGATTAAATATACACCTAAGAAAGGCGAGATTAAAATTCTGATAGAAAGAAATGCCCAATTTTATATAGTATCTGTTTCTGATAACGGAATAGGTTTTGACGAAGAAACATCCAACAAAATTTTTGATTCAAGGAACTTTTATACAACTACGGGAACAAATAATGAGTCTGGTTCTGGATTAGGTCTTTTATTATGTAAAGAATTTACTGAAAGAAATGGAGGCAAAATCTGGGCAGAAAGCGATCCTGGGAAAGGCGCTAGTTTCTATTTTTCTGTTCCAATAGCAAATTTCAATTAAGATAATTATTGTTGGATATCTCGTTTAAACCAATATCAATAATTACAGTTTTTCAACTTAAACAAATACAATTCCATTAGACCAATGTCATTTTTAGTAGCGGTTTTTATTTCGTTACCACATATGCAATCAATTTCTAAACCATATTGACTTATAATTTTAAAGATTCTTCTGTTAGCATTAGCTTTTCAAAGGGTAAGTTGTAATTGAACAAGTCTGCCGCGTCTTTTGTGGCAAAAAGGATTTGTGCAGCAGACTTGTATCATAAAAATAGAATGGTGTTTCTATTTTTCTTTACGTAGATATTAATTTTTTACTAAAAGTGATTCGCTTTCTTAAATACAATTATTAAGTGTATTTAAAGCTTCAATTTTATGCTAGGAATTAGTTGTAAATAGTTATCCTTAAAATCTTTTTTATTTGTTCGTATATAATTAAAATATTAGTTGTAGCTTGCTAAATAAATTCCGAAAGTAAATTTGTAACACCAGAAAAAAAAGATAGTACAATTATATTGTCATTTCGATAATTTGGAATTTATATAGCACTTTTTATTTGATTTGCATTTTCAATTGATGGCCCACCAAATTTTAAAATCTATATATTATTTTTGAGATCGAAAGTATTGAATGAATTTGAGATATAGAAAAAAGCATGTGAATTATTACATAATAATAACAAAATGTTATATATTTAACAAAACGTATGTATTTTAACATGATAACTATTTCTCAGGCAGTCGAAAATATTATTAATAGTAAACCATTTATTATTGAAGCTCTTAACGATGGAATAATTAATTATTCATCTCTTGCTAAGTTTATCAAAATAGATGTTGAAAAATCTTTAAATAAAGAAGTAAATGAGGGTGCTATTGTAATGTCCATAAGACGTTTTGAAGCTAATAAACCAAGTGAGATAAGTTATAAAGTTGATAGCTTGATTACTAAATTGGGAGATATTGTTGTGCGGTCGAATTTAGTGGATTATACATTCCGTAATTCTGATACAATGATAAAAAAGCAATTGAGCTTATTTAGACTAATAGGCGAGAGAAGAGGATTTTTTTATACTATTTCACAAGGGGTATACGAAACAACATTTGTATTAAGTGATGTAATTAAGGACGAGATACCAAGTATATTTGAAGGAGAGAAATTGATTTCTTCTAGTTATGGTTTATCATCCATTACAATTAAGCTTCCAACTGAAAATACAGATCAACCAGGATTATATTATTATATATTTCGGAAATTGGCTTGGGAAGGGATTAATATTTTGGAGGTTGTTTCTACATCAAACGAGTTTACCATTATATTAAATGATAAGGATATTGATAGTGCATTTTCGGTTATTAAGAAAATGAAAGATAAAGCCTGATTAATATTAGATTCAGGCTTTACTATTTATACTTTTTCTGTTTTCCAATGCCCTTTTTTAAATAACCACATGGCAATGATTGTCATAATAGATTCAGCAATAATTATTGCAGTGTAAACGCCATATTCGTCCATTCCGTTCATTTTTGCTAAATAATATGCAACAGGAATTTCTATGATCCAAAAACAGACGATATTTATTAATGTTGGAGTTCTTGTGTCTCCGGCGCCATTAAAAGCCTGTACCATAACCATCCCCATAGCATAAAAGATAAATCCTAAACTGATTATTCTTAAGCCTTTTGCTCCTGATTGAATAACATCTAAATCAGTTGTAAAAATTCGTATAAAGAAATGAGGTTCAATAATAAAAACAATTGAGAAAACTCCTAATAAAACCATGTTTACATAACCTGTAGTCCAAACCGCTTTCTCCGCTCTTTCAGGTTTCTTAGCACCCAGGTTTTGACCAACTAAAGTGGCAGCTGCATTACTGATACCCCAAGAAGGTAATAAAACAAATATTATAATTCGAATAGCAATTGTGTAACCTGCTAAAGCTGTGCTACCAAAAAATGCAATTATTCTTACCATCCCAATCCAACTTGAATGTGCTATAATAGATTGTAAAATTCCACCAAGTGAGATTTTTATTAAATCTTTCATTACTTTTAGATTAAATCGAATGGCTTTTTTATATATTTTAATTCTTCCATTTCCTTTGAATAGCATGTAGAATTGAAATACAACAGCTAGTCCACGACCTATTGTTGTTGCAATAGCGGCCCCTTTAATTCCAAAAGCAGGAATTGGTCCAAATCCAAATATGAAAATTGGATCGAGTATTATATTAGCAAAATTTGCCAAGAATAAAACACGCATTGAAATAGCTGCATCACCTGAACTTCTAAATACAGCATTTATAATAAAAAGTAACATGATAATTAGGTTACTTCCCAGTAAAATGGAAGCATAAACGTAACCTGTCTCAATAATTTCAGGACTAGCTCCCATGATTCTCAATAAATCCTTAGCAAAAATCATTGCAGGAATTCCAATAATTAAAGATACCAATGCTCCTGCAATTATTGATTGAACTGCTGCTACAGATGCTCTGTAAGGTTTCTTCTCGCCAATTCTTCTGGAAATTAATGCTGTTGTTCCCATACTTAATCCCATTCCAATAGCATAAATTATTGTAAGTAGAGACTCCGTTAAGCCAACAGTTGCAATAGCATCAGGTCCAAGTTTAGATACAAAGAAAATATCTGCAATAGCAAATATTGACTCCATGATCATTTCAAGAACCATAGGTATTGATAATAGAAGAATAGCCTTACTTAATCGTGTAGTAGTAAAATCTTTATCGGTACCAGAAATGGCTTCTCCAATATTTTTTAAAAAAGTAAAAAAGGAACTTTTAGTATTAGATTGATTGTAAATTGACAATCTTTTTTTATAAGACATAATATAATAGTAAATAGATAAAACAATGTGTTAAATGAATAAATAATCGAAGTTTTAAAGCTTCGGCTTTAAAAAATAGACGCCACAATGGCTGAAAGTGAGGATTTAATTTTCATTGTTTTAGGTTTTATCTGGCAGCAAAGATAATCAAAAACAAGTTTTTATTCCAAATTAAAGGGAAAGTATTATAATGAAAAAAGGATTCTAAACAGAATCCTTTTAAAAAATATTTTATATAGTTTTAATCTTCGTATGCCTCATCTTTTACATTTGCGGCTTCATCAAAATTATCATCTAGATATTTGTTCCCGTCTTCATTTTCATCTTCTTCAAAATCGTCACGTAATTTTCCATCCGCTCCATAATCATCATCATCTTCGATTATTTCACGAGCTTCATTTTCAGTCATTCGAATTAGATAATAGACTTCTTCAGTTTCGAATGGTAATGCAGAAACAAACATTCCTTTTGCATTTGTGAATGTGATTAGATTATCTTCGAATCCTTCTGGATACTCTATTTTTATTCTATTAACAATATCCCCTGGAAGTTTTTCGTAATCGATTACAACTCGTTTCTTTGCCACTTTAGTTTTTAGTTTAAGTTTATTTCCGAAATATATTTAGAAAAAATCAAAAATTAAAATATTTTTTTTTGATGTTTAATGTATTAATTAATACACTGCACAAGCATTGTAAGTAGATTCATTTTTATCTTTATACATAGAAATTAATTTAAAGGTTTTAGTTTTTTTAAGAAAAATTTAAAAATAATAATGCCCAAAAATCATAATGTCTTTGGGCATAAAATATTAAGAGTTTTTTTGATTATTCATACCTAAGAGAATCAACTGGATTTGAATTTGCTGCTTTAAAAGTTTGAGAAGCAATTGTGATCATACCAAAACTAATTATAATAAATACACCAATAAAGATTGTTCCAAATCCAAACGGAGGATGATTTGATATGTATTGTAACCAAGAATTATTTATAACATAGGCTAATGGCGAAGCAATGAGTGCTGCAATTAAAAACATTTTTAAATATGATTTTGAAATTAAATAGATTATTGTTTTGTTTTCAGCTCCATAAACTTTCCTGATTCCTATTTCTTTAATTCTTGTTTGCGTACTATATGTGGCCATTCCAAGCAATCCAAGACATGCAATAACAATTGCAAGAACTGATGTAAAGCCAACGGTATAAAGTATATCTTCAAAATACGAATAGTAATCTTTAATTTCTGAATTTAGAAATTCACCATTAAACACATTTTCTTCATCAATTTTCTTCCAATGGGTTTTAATTTTTTCAACAATTAAAGGTGAAACGTCTGCTTTTATTCTTAGAGCTGCAATTCCAAATTCACTTGGATTGTAGCGAAGAACAAGAGGCCTTTTAGGAAGAAATAAAGCGACATATTGATAATCCTTTACAACACCCGATATTTTAACCAAAGTTGAGTCGCTAACAATCATACTTTTTCCAATGGCTTCTGATGGAGATCCAAGTTGTAATTTTTTTACTGTGCTTTCATCTATAATTATAAAACTTTCAATTTTCGAGTTCATATTTTCAGGAAAATTATCACCTGCAATTATCTCTAAACCCATAACATCGGTATAGTTCTCATCAATAAAAAACGAGTGAGCACTAAGTTTTTCATCATCAAGATTTAATCTTATATCTGAATCACTAATACGACCTACTCCAGGGACATGTGATGCACCGGATATATTACTTATTTCTGGAATCTGAGAATAATAGTTTTTTACTTTTTCAAAATCGTTATCTCCAAGTCTGATATTATAAACAACATCACGATCAAAACCCATTTTAGCATTGACCATATAATTCATTTGATTATAAATTAAGATGATGGAAATTATAAATATCATTGAAAAGACAAATTGGGTAACTAATAATATTTTCCGTAAAGTAATTTTACTTAATAGCTTAATATTGCTAACTCCTTTAAGCACTTTAATAGGATTAAATGCTGATATATATATGGCTGGTAAAAAGCCTGAAATTAAACCTGTTGCAATTGCAAATACAAAAAAGTATAAATAAACCTTGAAATCCTGAGCTGGTGTAATATCAAGCATCGACATCATTTTCATTCCAGAAAAACCAGGAAGTATAAATTGCAAAATAATAAATGCAAACAAGAGTGCAAAAATAGAAATAAGCACAGCTTCAGATAAAAACTGAAAAATAACTTGACTTCTTTTCGCTCCTAAGGTTTTTCTAACACCTATTTCTTTAGCTCTTAATAATGATCTTGCCATTGATAAACTTGTGTAGTTGAATGCAGCAGATGTAATAATGACAAGAGCTAAACCCGCAAAAAAGACAATAAATATTTTTGGTAAGAACATTCCAATCTCGTTGGCTATAAATGCTCCTGGAACTATCTTATTAAAAGGTTTTAAATAAAACGAAACATCTTCTTCTTCAATATCTGTATAATTTTCTTCGCTAATCTCATTAAGGGCAGTTTGTATATTGTCTAAGTTGGCATTTTTATTTACAAGAATGTAAATATAATTAGACCAATACTTCGACCAATTATCTGAAATTCCGCTTATTTTTTCGTTATTCTCAAGTATTTCAATTGTACTTGAAGAAACTAAAGCATCGAATTGAAATTGTGATTTATTAACAGGCGTTTTAAGTATTCCAGTAACTTTAAATTCACCTAAACTATCTACTGACATGAATTTGCCAATAGGGTCTTCCTCGCCAAATATTTTTTTTGCAATTTCTTCTTTTAGTATAACAGTAAATGGTTCTTCTAATTGGTTTTTTGATGAATTCCCTGTTAATTCAAAATCAAATAAATTTAGAAATGAAGGATTCGTATAGAAGCCACTAATTGAAATTCGTTTTTTATTATAAAGTGCTTTCCCTCCAAACGAATTGTTTAGTACAGTTGCATCTTCAACTACAGAATAGTTATTTATAAGTTCAGAATAGAGAGGATATGTTGTAGATGCGTAAGTTTTTAATGAATATGTACTTTTATTATTTATACTTTCTATTCTGTAAATTCTATCACGTTTTGTAACGAAATCGTCATATTTAAACTGATCGGCAATTACAACTATAATAAGCATACAAACCGACATGCTTAAAGCTAATCCTAAGATGTTAATAAATGAAAATCCTTTGTGTCGAAGTATGTTTCTGAATGCTGTTAATAAGTAATTCTTTATCATAATTTTCCTTGTTTGATTATTACTATCTGACGCAGTGTTAAATTATTAGGTTACAACACTGCTTTAGATTATTGACTTAGTAATAATTAATTAGTTGGAAAATCTGAAGTGTTTTTATTTTAAATGATTATTGAAAATTAAGAATCTAGAATTTGAATTATTTGAATTACCAATACTTTTCTAATTGCATCCCAGGACTGTCTTCGGTTCTTCTTTCAAAACCAAGTTTTTGGTAAAAACCAGCTTTATCTTTTGCAGAAAAGAGTTGAATATCACGAATGTTATGTTTTTTACATTTCGAAACTAATTTATCCATTATTTCTTTCCCTATTCCTTCACCCTGTCTTTCAGGATGAATAATAACATCAAGAATAAGAGCATGAACAACTCCATCGCAGATAATTCTTCCAAATCCAATTAAATTATCATTATCGAAAACAGAAATTATATACCATGAATTTTCTAATGCTGTGTATAATTCATCTATAGAAAGCTCGTACTTTGAATTCCATCCGGTAGTTTCGAAGAGTTCAAAGAATTGTTCAGGAGTTGGTTTTTTTACTGTGTAGTTCATCATGAAATAATATTTATAGAGTTGTAAATTAATAAACTGCCAATTATTACAAGTATTATATAAATATATTTATAAAAACTTAGTGAAATGAATTTATTCGATAACCGACCCAAATAAATCGCTAAAATAACAACTGGTAATGAACTTATAAAATACATTAAAACTTCTTTAGTAATATTCCCAGCTACACCATGACCTGCTATAACTAGAATTCCTGTTGTAAAAAAATACCCTTGTAATGTTGCTCTGAAATTCTCAGGATTCCATTTCTTTAGAGAGCTATATATAACTATTGGTGGTCCATTAGTATTATACGCACCTCCTAATATTCCTGCAATAAATCCAAAAAACCACGATAATCTTTCTCCTTTTAGTTGATGAAGTTTAGGTTTTACGAGATTATAAATTGCAAAGAAAAATACTATTGTTCCAAGAACAAGTTTAATAACATTTTCGTTTATATCATCTAAATACCAAAGCCCGATTGGGATTCCGATTAATGATGAAACAATAAGTCTCCAAGCACTTTTAATTTCTACTTTTTGCCAGTTTCTAATTAAAATTGATATTGCAATAAAAAATGCTATTAAAGCAATTAATGGAGTTGCAATTTTAATATCTATGAATAAAGCAAGTAAAGGCATTGCAATTAAAGCATCACCAAAACCAAAAGTTGAGCGTACTAATGTTGATATAAATACTATGCAAAGGATGATGATAATTAAAGTTGAATCCATTAAATATAGATTTCTCCTTTCATAAATAGTTTTGCTTTACCAGCTATTTTAACGCGGTCACCCAAATTACTACAGTCTAACTTTCCTATTCGTTCTGAAAGTTGAATTGCTGACAGTTCATTTTTATTTAGTTTTTCTGCCCAATAAGGAATTAGGGTTGTATGAGCTGACCCTGTTACGGGATCTTCGTTTATTCCTGCACGTGGAGCAAAAAATCTTGAAACAAAATCACAATTATCTCCCGGTGCAGTTATAATAATACCAAACGTATCTATTTTCTCTAATAATCCGAAATTAGCATTAATATTTTCAATCTCAGATTGATTTTTATATACCACTAATAAATCTCTAGACATTAAAATTTCTTTTGGCTTTATCCCTAAAGCTTCAACTAGAAAATCTGGTTCTGGTATTGATTTAGCCTTGTTTGAAGGAAAATCCATAATAATCAAATCATCCTTTTTTTTAATAATTAATTCTCCACTTAATGGTGAAATAAACTTTATTTTATCTTTTGAATAATTTAATTCGTTAAAAATAACCCAAGCAGTTGCTAGGGTTGGATGGCCAGCTAAATTAATTTCTACTTTCGGAGTAAACCATCGAATTTCAAAATAATCATCCTTTGGAACAAAAAAAGCAGTTTCTGAAAGATTATTCTCTTCAGCTATCTTTTGCATAGTCTTTTCGTTCAGCCATTCTTTTAAAGGACAAACAGCTGCAGGATTTCCACCAAAAACATGATCGGTAAAGGCATCAACTTGAAAAATAAGAATATCCATAATAAAATTTATAATAGATTAAACAATCTTTATAAAAGTATTAAATATTTAGGTGTGAATTTTTAATTAAAAGATATTATTTTGAAGATTAAATTAGTTCCAGCTATTATATTCTTTAAAGTCGATAAAAACTTCGCTTGTTTTATTTTCATTAACAATAAATTTGCCTTTAATCGATTTGCAAGGTTCACCGTTGTATGAATGAATTTTTGCTTCATAGTCGTGAACTCCTATAATTAATTTTTTTTGTAGTTTTTCTTTTACAATTGTCGATTCATTTGGTTCTTCCTCATTTTCGCTTAATGATCCTATTTTTACTCCATCAATGTATATTTCCACATCGAAAGAACTGTTTAGAATGGATTGATTAGATTCAAAAATTACGTTTCCGATCTTTTGTTCTACCTGTTCATCCATTTCACAACTAAGTAGCAATGTAATAAGTACTATACCGATGAGTTTTTCAGGTTTCATATATTTATATTTAAGTTCTAACTTTATTTGTATAACTAATGCTTAATCAAATTCGAGGTTTGTTACTTTTTATATCAGTAATGAACTGTTTCTTGTTTATGCGTTTTTAATTTATATTTATAAGATGATTTTTTGTTCTAAAAAGTTGCTTGTACATTAATCAGTTTTGATAACAATTTATAAACACTCCATAAAATCATGACAAAATTTAAGGATAAAATAGTCTTAATAACTGGTGGTGCATCAGGGATTGTTTAAGATAAATATTTCCATGAGCATTCGAATAAGGATATTAATTTATCGATGGCATTAAAGTATTAGCATTAATGCATATTACTTTTGGGGTTTATAAAACAATGAATGAATTTACTGGACATAAAAAATAATGATGATGAATGCATCTGAGATAATTACATTACAAAGAGGGTTCTTTCACAGTAGTAAAACAAAATCTGTAAAATTCAGATTAGAGCAATTGAAACTCTTTCGAAAGATACTGAAAGAAAATGAATCTCTACTTTACGAAGCTATTGATAAGGATTTTGGTAAATCAAAATATGAAACATATATAACCGAGTTATCTTTAATTTATCATGAAATTAACCTTGCTATACGAAAAGTTCGCAAATGGTCGAGACCGAAATATGTATGGACAAATTTGGCTAATTTTCCAGGGAAAAGCAGAATTATTCCTGAACCATTCGGAACTACATTAGTAATTGGTGCATGGAATTATCCTTTTCAACTTACTTTAGTGCCTGCAGTTTCTGCATTAGCCGCAGGAAATACCGTTATTGTAAAACCAAGTGAATTAGCGGCGCATACATCAGCAGTAATGACTCAGTTGATTAATGAGAATTTTGATCCTAGATTGCTTTATGTAAAAGAAGGTGGTATAAAAGAAACGACTGATTTATTAAATCAACGATTCGATAAAATATTTTTTACTGGTAGCACTGCAATAGGAAGAGTTGTTATGCAAGCTGCAGCAAACCATGTTACCCCAGTTACTTTAGAACTTGGTGGTAAAAGTCCTGTTTTTGTATTGCCAGATGCCAGTTTAAAAATGACTGCTAAACGAATAGCATGGGGTAAATTTTTAAATGCGGGACAAACCTGCGTAGCTCCAGATTATGTTCTAGTACATTCGGACATTAAAAAGAAATTTCTGAAAGAACTAAAAGAACAGATTGAGCAAATTCATGGCATTGATCCTATGGGAAAAGAGACTTATGTTCGGATTATTAATAAACGTCATTTCGATAGACTAAATGATCTGATTCATAAAGATAAAATTTATTATGGTGGAGAAACAGATGAAGAGCATTTATATATTAGTCCAACCATTCTAGATAATATTTCTTTTGATGATAGAGTTATGGAAGATGAAATTTTCGGACCTATTCTTCCTGTTATTGAGTTTAATAATTTAGATGAGATAATAAAAAAGGTAAATACAAGACCAAACCCATTGGCTCTTTATGTTTTTACTAAAAAACGAAAATTGAAAGAAAAACTAATTAAGGAGATTTCGTTTGGAGGTGGAACAATTAACGATACGATTCTGCATTTATCGAATTCAAAATTACCTTTTGGGGGTAAAGGATTTAGTGGAACTGGTGATTATCATGGCAAAGCAGGTTTTGATACTTTTAGTCATAAAAAAAGCATTTTGTATAAAGGATTGTGGTTTGAACCATTTTTAAAGTATAAGCCTTATAATAAATTTAAGCTGAAGCTATTAAAATGGATTATTGAATAAAAAAAGAGGGTGTCCAAAAAGTTCGGCATTGTCATCTTCAACTTGATTGGAGATCTCTTTATTAGCTGTTAATCAATTCGCTAAGAGATTCCCTTTTTCAAGGGAATGACATTTTCCTTACTTTTTGGACACCCTCTTTTATGTGTTATTTATATGGTATTTATTTCAATCCGTTTCTTTCCAAGAAAGCATCAAGTTGTGGTTCCATTCCACGATACTTTTTGTAAAGATCCATTGCAGGTTCAGTATTTCCTCTTGAAAGTATATTATCTCTGAAAGATGCTGCAGTTTCCTGATCAAATAATCCTTTTTCTTTGAATACGCTAAAAGCATCAGCATCTAGAACTTGAGCCCACTGATAGCTATAATATCCTGAAGAATATCCACCAGCAAAAATATGTGTAAAATATGTACTACGATAACGAACAACGATTTCATCAATCATTTTCATTTTTTTCATAATATCGTTTTCGAACTGATTAGCATCTTGCTCAACAGCCTCAGTCATTGTGTGCCAGTACATATCTAATAAAGCAGCCGAAGTATATTCTAATACTGTAAAACCTTTGTTAAACAATCCACTATTTGAGATTTTTGCAATTAATTCATCAGGAATAACTTCACCAGTTTCGTAATGCTTAGCATACATTTTCATTACTTCAGGTTCTGCTGCCCAGTTCTCCATAATTTGAGATGGAAGTTCAACAAAATCTCTTGTTACAGATGTTCCCGATAATGAGTGGTATTTACATTTTGAGAATAATCCGTGTAAAGCATGTCCAAATTCGTGGAAAGTAGTGCTAACTTCATCGAATGAAAGTAATGCAGGCTTGTCTCCTACAGGAGCAGTGTAGTTAAAGCAAGTTGTAATAATTGGATCAACACCTTCAGATTGTTTTCTGAAAGGTTCCATCCATGCACCACCTATTTTACTTGGGCGAGGAAACCAGTCCATATAAAGAATACCTAAGAATGATCCGTCAGGATTCTGTACTTCAAATACTTCAACATCTTCATGATATTTTGGAACATCAAATCTCTCAACAAATTTCAATCCCCATAATTTAGTTGCAACTTCTAAAGCGCCATTACGAACATTGTTTTTCTCGAAATACGGACGAAGCATTTCTTCATCTAAAGCATATTTTTGTTTACGTAATTTCTCTGCATAATACCACCAATCCCAGTGAGCTAATTTAAATTTTCCACCTTCGCGGTCGATCATTTTTTGTAATTCTTTAGCTTCTGCTGTAGCAATAGGAAGAGCCGCATCCCAAACTTTATTTAAGAAGTCGAAAACAGTTTCAGGATTTTTAGCCATATTTTCATCTAAAACATATGCAGCATGACTATCGAATCCGAATAAGTTTGCACGTTCAACACGTAAAGCAGCCATTTTTGATAAAATCGCTTTATTATCGTATTCGTTATTATTGTCACCGCGCATAATATATGCAGTGTGTAATTTCTGGCGTAATTCTCTATTCTCAGCATAAGTTAAGAAAGGAAGCATGCTTGGTTTATGGGTTGTAAAAATCCATTTACCTTCCATACCTTCTGTTTTTGCAGTTTCAGCTGCAGCTTGAATAACAGATTCTGGCAATCCAGCTAAGTCAGCTTCATTTTCGATAACCATTTTAAAGTTATTAGTTTCTGCCAAAACATTATCGTTAAATTTTAAAGTGAGAACAGAAAGCTCAGTGTTAATCTCTCTAAGTTTAGCCTGCTTTTCAGCATCAAGGTTAGCACCGCCACGCTCGAAGTTCTTATATGTAACTTCTAATAAACGAGCTTGTTCTGGAGTTAATTCAAGTTCTGCTCTTTTTTCGTAAACAGCTTTAACTTTTTTAAACAACTTCATGTTTAAAGAAATATCATCGCTATGTGCCGATGTCAAAGGTGCAGTTTCTTGCGCTACCTTTTGCATTTCTTCGTTGGTTGAAGTATTATTTAAATTCATAAATGTATACTCAACCTGTGTAAGAAGTTTGCCACTAAATTCTAAAGCTTCAATAGTATTTTCAAAAGTAGGAAGCTCAGGATTATTAACAATGGCAGCGATTTCTTCATTATGTACCTTTATTGCTTCTATAAAAGCAGGTACAAAATGTTCAACTTTAATTAACTCAAATGGAGGAACTCCATGTGGTGTATCAAATTTTTTTAATAATGGATTTTCCATTTTTTCCGAATTTACGGTACACGATGCAAGGATTATTCCTAGTGCAAGTACCAATAATGTTGTTTTTTTCACGATTTATCTATTTTTAGATTATGGTTTTAATAAATAACTAAAGAGCTCAAATTTAAAATTATTCTTAGGAATAAAAAAAAATGTATTTTTACCAATCTAAAAAGCTTGTACATTATGAAGAATTTCGTGAGAATAATAGGGTTTATATTAGTATTGTCTTCAACAATTATGTTTGTCTTAAAACTAATGATTTTTATTCCGATTGAAAATAGACATTTGCTTGTATTATTTATTATCGGTGCTATATGTATTATTTGGGCTAACTTTCGTAATAAACCAAAAGAAGAAAGAATTAGAAGGTTCTAATTTGAACGATTATGATAAGATATTTTTTCCATATTGCTTATAAGGGAACAAAATATCGTGGTTGGCAAAGACAAAAAACAGTTTTATCTATTCAGGAGATCATTGAAGATAGATTACAACAAATCTTTAAACTTAAAATTTCATGTTTGGGATGTGGCAGAACGGATGCCGAAGTACATGCCGCTCAATATTTTTTTCATATTGATGTAAAGAATGAAATTCCTGAAAACTTTAAATTCGTTTTAAATAGAAGTTTGCCTAATGATATTTTAATTCATGATGTAATAAAAATGGATGGAGAGCAGCACGCTCAGTTCGATGCCATTGAAAGAACTTATGATTATTTCATTCATATTACTAAAAATCCTTTTCTTTCTGATATAAGTTCGTATTATTTATTAGAAGATTTAGATTTTGTATTGATGAAAATTGCTGCATCTCTTCTTTTAAAGTATACAGACTTTAGAGCATTTTGTAAAACTCCTGATCGTCATAATAGCACAATTTGTAATATCAAATCAGTAAACCTGTATAAAACTGAAGAAGGTGATAAGATTCGATTTCAAATCACAGCAAATAAATTCTTGAAAAGTATGATACGGATAATTGTAAATAAATTGATTGATATTGGATTGGGAAGACTGAGTATTGAAGAATTCGAATACTATTTAAAAAGCAAAGAAACTCCTAAATATAATAAGTTAGCACATCCACAAGGATTATATCTTTCGAAGATTACATATCCTTTTTTGAAATTAAAACAAAGGACAGATACATTTCCTATTTTACATAGTGAGATTAATAATTATTGGATAAAAATTGATTAGATAAACAAAAATTGATTTTAAAGCGTTTAATCTTTAAATCTAAAAATTAGAAATCATGAGAATTTTAAAGAAAATTTTATTTGTAATAGTTGGAATTATTGCGTTAATATTAATTATTGCTGCATTTGTAAAAAAAGAATATGCCGTAGAGCGTCAGGTAATTATAAATAAATCGAATACTGAAGTATTTGAATATGTTAAGTATTTAAAGAATCAGGATAATTATAGTGTATGGGGAAAAATGGATCCCAATATTATAAAGAGTTTTACAGGAATAGATGGAACCGTTGGATTTATTTCGGCATGGGAAAGTGATAATAAAGAGGTTGGAAAGGGAGAACAGGAAATTGTAGGAATAGAGGAAGGTAAACGCATTGAATTCGAATTGAGATTTATGGAGCCCTTCGAAGCAGTTGAGCCGGCATATATGATTACAGAAGGTATTGATAGTATTAATACAATTGTAAAATGGGGATTTAGCGGTAAGATGCAATATCCATCTAATATTATGTTATTGTGGATGGATATGGAAGAAATAATTGGTTCTGACCTTGAAAATGGTCTGGATAATCTAAAAACAATTTTGGAAAAGTAATTTTAAGATAAATAAATGGTAATAGTTACAGTAAAATCAACACCAAAATCTGAATTTAAATCTGAATTTATTAAAGAATTCAATAAGGTGGCTGCAAGTGTTCACAAGGAAGAAGGTTGTATAGAATATGGAATTTTCCAAAAAGATCATGAAAGCTCGGAGTTCTTTATATTCGAACGATGGGAATCTCAAGAAGCACTCGATGCACATTTAAAAACCACTCATATGACTGAATATTTTACCCGAACAGAAAATTGGTTTGATTCTGAAAAGGAACTAAAAATATATCAGGTAATAAGTGCATAATTTATGCAATAAAAGAATAAAAAGGGGCATATGCCCCTTTTTATTATTTGAAAAGTTTGGTGTTGAGTTTTCCTCTGCAATTAATTTTAGCTTTCATTATCTAATACAATGATGTTTATCATTTCTACATTAATTATTCTTTTAAAAGTAATAAACTTTATTTTCTTGTTTTTTTCAATAAAGTATTAATTTAGATAAATTGTTATTTACCATAACGAATTTAATTATTTAACCTTTATGATGAGAAAATTACACCTTATAGCGATTTTACTTTATAGCTTAAATTCAATTGGACAGCAAATTGATTCAACTATTTTCGATTCCGACTTTGAGAAAAAGATTTTTACAGATTATGTTAAATCAAAAGATGTTAAACCATTCGATTTATATATGGCCATAAATTTTTCCGAAGACTATAAAAAGTTTGAAAAAGAATTGAATGATTTTTATAGTGATCCAAATAATATCAGGATTGCTCAATACAAGAGTAAGAAAAAGATAAAATCAATTTATAATTCAGTTCACAGTAAGTTTTTAAGAAAGTATAGAGAAGAAACTTATTTTGGTGAGATTTTTAAAAATGGTGATTATAACTGTGTTTCTGCCAGTATATTATATTCTTTAGTTTTACAAAAATACAATATAGATTATGAAATTAAGGAAACTCCGAGTCATGTTTATTTAATAGCTGATCCTAAAAATACGGGTTATTTGATCGAAACAACATTACCATCAAGTGGTGTTATTCAATTCGATGAAAAGTTTAAGAAAAGTTATGTCGATTATTTGAGAGATAATAAAGTGATTTCGGAAACTGAGTATAAGAATAAAAGTATATCTCAATTATTTAAAGAGAATTATATTTCAGCCGAAACAATTGATATATATAATTTGGCAGGCTTACAGTATTATAATAAAGGAATTATTTCTTTTAACCTGGAAGATTACGATGAGGCCTTGAAAAGTTTTGAGAAGGCAGAAATACTTTATCCATCAGATAAAATAAAGTTTTTAAAAAATGGAGCAATTGGAAATTTAATCGAAAAAGAAAGCGCTAATAAGATATATAGTGGGAAACTTTTAGCCAAGTATCTAAATAATAATTCAACGAGCCCAACCGCATTGGCTCAAGGACAAGATTATTTCAATGGTGTATCAGATGATTTAGTAATGAATTATCCTAATATCAATAAGTATAATAGTTATTATAAGGAGCTTAAAGAGTTTATATCAGATTCAGTTGATATGAAAGAGATTTATAATTTGTACTATACGTTTATGGGATATTATCACTATAGTAATTTTGATTATAAAAAAGCTATTCAGGCCTTGGAAAAAGCGTATGAAATTAATCCCTTAAATATTCGAACGAAGCAATTTATCTCTGAAGTTTCATTAAAATATATAGTTAACGAAGGTAATTTTGAGAAATCGATAGATTCTATACAATTGTATCTAAAAAAGTTTGATTTTTTATCGAAAGATAAAATCTTAATGCGTTATTATAAATATTGTTATGCAGAAACTATTGCTTCTTATTTCAGGAAAAGTAATCCGCTAAAAGGTTTAGAATATTTAAAGGAATTTGAAGAGCTTTTAACAGAAACAAACGATGGCGACAAGGAGTTTATTGAATTAGCATATGGGCATGCTGCTTCATATTATTTCAGAAATTCAAATTACAATAAAACAGAACTGTATATACTAAAAGGATTAAGATTATGTCCTAATTCAGAGTCTTTAAAACGGAGGCTTGAGTCTATAAAAGGCCTGAGTACATCGTTAACGGGATATTCTGGAATTTATTCAGGAGAGCATGAGTATAAAAATGCCTTAGCAAGAGCTAAAAAAAATAAATCAAACACAAATTTAAATGTTAGCAAATATCTTGTAGGTAAATGGGAAATGAAACAATATAAGGCTCATGGAGAAACGTTTTATCCAAAAGGAGACAATAAGTTTATGATTAATCTGCTAAAATCTAAAAATATTATATTCTCATATGGGAAAGATCATTATACAGGAACATGGAAATACAATAGCAATTTGTGTTTGGTGGATATAAGTGGAAAGGATCATTTAGATGATGTAAAAATCATTGTAACAAATATAAGTAAGGGAGAAATGAGAGGTTACATGTTTTACAATGATAATTATAATGATATTAAGGAAGTAGAGTTTGTTACTTTAAACAAATAATCCTGTCAAAGTATATTTTGACAGGATTATGATATCTATAAAAGATTATTGTTATTCAAAGAAATTTTTCATTCTTTCAAAGAATGATTTGTCATCTGCAGTAGGTTGTGGTATAAAGTTTTCCGAACTACTAAGCTGTTCAACTGTTTTGCGTTCTTCTTTCGATAAATTTTTAGGAACCCAAACATTTAAATTAACTAATAGATCTCCTTTTCCGTAACCATTAACATCAGGTAAACCTTTACCTCTTAATCTTAAAATTTTTCCTGGTTGAGTACCTGGTTCAATTTTAATTTTAACTTTTCCATCAACAGTTGGGATCTCAACAGCAGCTCCTAATGTTGCTTCTGCAAAATTCAAATACAATCCATAAATAAGATCGTTTCCATCGCGAACCAATTCAGGATGTCTTTCTTCTTGGATAAGTACAATTAAGTCTCCATTAATACCGCCACGACGAGCAGCATTTCCTTTTCCACTTACAGAAAGTTGCATTCCTTCAGCAACACCAGCTGGAATATCTAATGAAATGACTTCGGCATCTTTTACCATTCCTTCGCCATGACATTTAGTACATTTGTTTGTTATTGTTTTTCCATCACCACCACAAACATGACAAGTTTGTGTTGTTTGCATTTGTCCTAAGAAGGTGTTACTTATTTTTGTTACTTGGCCAGTACCTTGACAAGTTGAGCAATTACTGTACGAAGAGGAATCCTTAGCACCGTTTCCACCACAAGTATCACAAGTAATATATTTATTAACTTTTATCTTTTTGTTTACCCCGTGTGCTATATCTGCTAAGGTTAATGTAACTTTAACTCTAAGATTTGAACCTTTGTTTACTCTGTGTCCTCTTTGGCGAGATCCTCCAAATCCTCCGAAGCCACTAAATCCTCCGAATCCTCCTCCGCCGAAAGCACCTCCAAAAATATCACCAAAATTTTCAAATATGTCTTCCATAGACATACCTCCACCAAATCCACCACCGCCGGCAGCACCACCTACACCTGCATGTCCGTATCTATCGTACCTAGCTCTTTTATCTTGGTGGGAAAGTATTTCATAAGCTTCGGCAGATTCTTTAAATTTTGCCTCTGCTTCACTATCTCCAGGATTTTTGTCAGGATGATATTTAATGGCTTGTTTTCTATAAGCTTTTTTTATTTCTTCCTGAGTTGCACTTTTCGATACACCTAGAATTTCATAGTAATCTCTTTTCGACATATTTATTTTTTTTCAGGATTATTATTATTCGCCAATTACAACTTTCGAAAAACGAATAATTTTTTCATTCAAATAGTAACCTTTTTCAACAACATCAACAACTTTACCTTTTAATTTTTCAGTAGGTGCAGGAATTTTTGTTATTGCTTCGTGCATATCAGTGTCAAAATCTTTTTCTTTTGCTTCTATTTCTTTGACTCCTCGTTGTTTCAAGAATTCTTTAAATTTGTTATAAATCAACTGAACTCCTTCCTTAACAGCTTCAATATCTTTTGCTTGATCGATAGAATCTAAACCTCTTTCAAAATCATCCATCACAGGAAGAATATTTACTAAAATATCTGCTCCTGCCGATTTAGAAAGATCCATTTTTTCTTTTAAAGTTCTTTTTCTATAATTATCGTACTCAGCAGCCAATCGTAAATACTTATCGTTCATTTCCGCAAATTTCTCAGCATCAGTTTTTTCGACTTTCTTTTCAACTTTTTTTCCTGCCTTCTTTTCAACTTTAACTTCTTCTTTTTCCTCCTTCACAGTAGCCTTAGATTTCTTTTTAGTTTCCTTAGCTTTATCTTCCTGTTTATTATTTTGCTGCGTTTTTGTATTTTTTTCTTCAGCTTGTTCTTTTGTCTTTTTAGCCATTTTATTCACTATTTAAAAGAATGATAATCAATATTATTAAACACGTAACGTGTCATCAAATTTTTTGCCAAATAGATCTATTACGTCATTTTGGCACGCAAAAATAAGTTATAATTGATAATATGACAATGAATTAATTAATTTATTCGCTTAATGTCAGCTCCTATAGCATTTAATCGTGCATCAATGTTTTGATAGCCACGATCAATTTGATCTATATTATGAATTGTACTTGTTCCGTCAGCTGACAATGCGGCAATTAATAATGCCACACCTGCACGAATGTCTGGTGAAATCATATTTGTGGCGCGTAACTGAATTTGATTATTTAATCCAATTACGGTTGCTCTATGAGGATCACAAAGAATGATTTGAGCCCCCATATCTATTAATTTATCAACGAAAAACAAACGACTTTCAAACATTTTCTGATGAATCAAAACGCTTCCTTTTGCTTGTGTAGCTGTTACTAACATTACGCTTAAAAGATCTGGTGTTAGCCCAGGCCATGGAGCGTCTGCAATTGTCATTATAGAGCCATCGATAAAAGTTTCAATTTGATAATGACGTTGTTCTGGGATATAAATATCATCTCCAGTTTTCTCAAACTGAATTCCTAAACGACGAAAAGCACTTGGTATAATTCCAAGATTTTCATAAGAAACATTTTTAATAGTAATTTCGGAACCTGTCATAGCTGCCATACCAATAAAACTACCTACTTCAATCATGTCTGGCAATATGGTGTGCTCACAGCCTTTAAGTTCTTTTACTCCTTCAATAATTAGTAGGTTGGAAGCAATACCTGAAATCTTGGCGCCCATACTTACCAACATTTTACACAACTGCTGAATGTATGGTTCGCAAGCGGCATTATAAATCTGTGTTTTACCTTCAGCTAAAACCGCAGCCATTATTATGTTTGCTGTTCCAGTAACTGAAGCTTCATCTAGAAGCATTGAGGCCCCTTTTAATTTTTTGCCCTTTACTTTATAGGAATTTTCTTTATGACTAAATTCAAATTTAGCACCAAGCTTTTCAAAACCAATAAAATGGGTGTCAACTCTTCGTCTTCCAATTTTATCTCCTCCAGGTTTTGGAATATATCCTTTCCCGTATCGAGCTAAAAGAGGACCAATCATCATAATTGATCCGCGTAAGCTTGTCGATTTTTCGCGATACTCTTCGGAATGTAAATACTCAAAATTAACATCCTTTGCAGTAAAAGAATACGACGATTCACTAATTTTTTCTACCTTAACTCCAATGCACTCTATTAAATCTATAAGTTTTATTACATCTCTAATATTGGGAATATTATTTATTGTAATTTTTTCAGGAGTTAACAAAACAGCACTAATAATCTGTAATGCTTCATTTTTAGCTCCTTGGGGAATAATTTCGCCTTTAAGCTTTTTACCTCCATTGATCACGAATGAACTCATAGAATGTGTATTAGAATGAAAAATTATTTTTTACGTTGAATTCTTCTTCTTTTATTTTTGGCAAGTATATCTTTCGTTTCGGTAAGTTTGTTTTCATTTGTACCTAAATCGATTCTACCATTGGAAAGAATTTTTAAATCTTTAAAGATTTGTTCATCTGCAACAGCCTCCTTATTCCATGTTAGATAGCTCTTTTTCATATGATTAGCTATAAGCTGAATAAGAATTTCTTTTAATTCTCCATCTTCCATGCTAACAGCTGTGTCAATCATTTTTTCTAATGTTTGACCATAATGTTTGAATTTAGATAATTTAGTTTTATAAGGAACTATTTCTGGTTTTTCTTGAAGTTTTTCTATTTCAGGAGCATCATAAGGAGAGTCAATATCTAATTTAAAATCTGATATTATCGCAAGATGATCCCAAAGTTTATGCTTAAAATCAGCGATGTCACGTAAATGTGGATTCATATTTCCCATAACGCCAATAATACCCTGAACCATCTTATTTCTTTTTTCCTTATCTGGTTCAGCCATTGCTAATTTCACCATTTTTTGAATATTTCTTCCATATTCAGGCAACACAAGTTTTTGTCTGCTAGTATTATATTCCATATTGTATTTAAAAGATTTTTGACAAAAATAGTTTATTTTGGTATAGTAATCAAAGATATAAATTATTATTCGCTAATAATCTGTAGTTTCGCAAATTTTAGTAATAGTTGTTTTACTCCAACAACCTCAAATTTAACTACTGCTTTATTATTTGGTTCGTTACCTTCGATTTTATCTACAACTCCCAAACCAAATTTATTGTGTTTTACAATCATTCCTTCTCTTATTAGTGATGGATCATCTGCCTTGAACTCTGAAGGTATATTGCTTTTTCCATTTTTACGACTAGCTTCACTTAGCTTTACTAACTTCTTATTTACTTGAGGTACACTTGCATTAAGACCAGGCTTTCTTTTTTCAAATCGTGGTTTAGATGAGTTTTCGAATAAATCATCATTTTTAAACGATGGAACAGATTCTTCGAAAAATGTCTCAGGTAGTTCAAGATATTTTTCATCTATTTCTTTTATAAATCTACTTGGACGACAGGATGTTGGTGTTCCCCATTTATATCGTTCCTTGGCATAACTTATCATGGATGATTCTTCAGCTCTTGTTAATGCTACATAAAACAATCGTCTTTCTTCTTCAAGCTCTTTTTGTGTTCCAGATGACATGCTAGATGGAAATAATTCCTCTTCAAGACCTGCAAGAAAAACAAATTTGAATTCCAAACCCTTTGCAGCATGGATAGTCATTATAGTAACTTTATTAAAATCATCATCCTTTTCGTTGTCCTGATTTGTTAAAAGTGCAACGTTTTCCATGAATCGTTCTAATGTTGGGAAGTTTTCAGGATCTTCATTTTCATCAACAAATTCTTTAATCCCGTTTAATAATTCCTCTACGTTTTCGTATTTAGTTTGTTCTTCGTGAGAATCTGGTTTGTTAAGTGCAGTGAGGATTCCTGACTCTTTAGCAATTTCTGTAGCTGAATCGAAGGCATCTAAACTTCTTATATCTTCAGAGAATTTAATGATCATATTTCTGAATTTTTTAAGCTTGTTTAATGTTCCGGCATTTAAACCCGATTCAACTTTTTCTATATTTAAAAGTATATCCCAAATATTTAAATCCTGACTATTTGCAAAATTTTCAAGTTTGGTTACAGTTGTTTGGCCTATTCCTCTTGTTGGGTAATTAATTATGCGAAGTAAAGCTTCATCGTCTTTATGATTTACTGCAATTCTGAAATATGAAAGTAGATCTTTTATTTCTTTACGTTGATAAAATGATATACTTCCGAATACTTTATATGGGATACTAAATTTTCTTAATGCTTCTTCAAAACTTCTTGATTGTGCATTAGTCCTATATAATATTGCAAAATCCTTAAATTCATAATCGCGTTCTATACCTACATCTTGTATTGTTTTAGCAACTCTGTATGCTTCATCTTTATCGGTTTCTGCTTCAACTACTTTTATCTTATCACCTATATCATTAGTTGAAAAAACTTTCTTTGGGATTTGCTCGGAGTTTTTCTTAATTAAACTATTTGCCGCTTCAACAATTGTTTTAGTAGATCTATAATTTTGTTCAAGTTTATATAAATTATATCCCGGATAATCATTTCTAAAATTTAGAATATTTTCAATTTTTGCTCCTCGAAAAGCATATATACTTTGTGCATCATCACCGACTACACAAATATTACCATTTTTCGCACTTAACTTGTTTATTATTAGATACTGAGAAAAATTCGTATCCTGATACTCGTCAACTAATATATAATGATATTTATCTTGATATTTTTCTAATACATCTGCATGATCTCTAAATAGGACGTTAGTATTTAGCAATAAATCGTCAAAATCCATTGCATCTGCTCTTTTACATCTATTAGCATAAATATTATAGATCTCTGCAATTCTTGGTTTTTTATTTTTTTGATCCTGGATTGTAATTTGTTGATTACTTGAGTAGGCTTTTGCAGTAATTAAATTATTTTTTGCACTTGATATTCTTCCATAAACCTCATTTGGTTTATAAGTTTTATCATCAAGACCTAATTCTTTGATTATTTTTTTGACAAGATTTTTAGAATCTAACGAATCGTAAATAGTAAAGTTCGAAGTATAACCTAAATGTTCTGCTTCCATACGTAATATTCGCGCAAAAATTGAGTGAAATGTCCCCATCCATAGGTTTCTCGCCGTATCGTTTCCAACCATTTTTGAGATACGAGCTTTCATTTCAGCTGCAGCTTTATTTGTAAAAGTTAAAGCTAGTATTTTATAAGCAGGAATGCCTTGAGCTAGTAAATGTGCAATTCTATACGTTAAAACACGCGTTTTACCTGATCCAGCTCCTGCAATTACTAATGAAGCACCTTTGTAGTTTGTAACGGCCTCTCTTTGAGCACCATTTAATTCCTCTAAATAATCGTACACAATAAATCCTTTTCGTCTAATTCCATAAAATAAAGTCGTAAAAATAGATTCAATAATCTGGCTAACCAAAATAGCTTAAAACATTTTTTACACAATTTCAATTAATTATTGTTTTATGCTAGATAATCTGTGAAAAAATAAAAAACATAAATGGCAATACAATTAAATTAAATGATAATTGTTATTATTGTAGATTACATAAAAATTAGGTGAAATTAAAATTTGTGATGAAAGATAAAATATTATTGTTTATAGGGATATTGTTGGGATTTAGTGGATTTTCACAGATAACTTCGGATGTAGGATCGATTAAAACAGAATACTCAGATTCAAACTTTATTTTTGGATTTTGCACCGATGATTTAAATGGGGGAAGTTTTACTGCTAAAGATTCATCAGAATATGGAGGATATGATTTTGAATGGTATAAATACAATGATATTGCAAATGATTTTACCGATGTATTAGTTGGATTTAATATAAATTCGGATTCAACGGAATCATTTATTGATAATCTTTCAAGTGGAGGATATAAAGTAGTTTTAACTAATGTAGATACTATTCAGGAATATATTGCATGGGTATATATTAATGACAAACTAAGTCTAGAGCTTGAATTATTCGATGAGAATGATTGTAATTTAGCTGGTATATTAGCAAATCCATTTTATCCGCTTAACAATTCTTTTGACACAACATTTAAATATGAAGATCCAGTTTCGCATACCGAGTATACTTTAAGGAATAAAATAGAGAATTTTTATTGGGAATCTGATATAGATCCAGAAATTGTAAGTTTTAATAGTGCATCACTTTTTGTAACGAACTTGCCTTGGGAGAATACAGTTTATTCTTTAACTGCAGAAGATAAATTTGGTTGTACTATTTCGGATGATATTGATTATGAAGCGATAGCAACAAAAGCAGAATTTTCATGGGAAACTATTATTGAAAAGGGATTGGAAGAACCACAACAAGGAGAATATGAAACAACATTTTCTGGATCAGCACCACTAATGGTTAAATTTACAAATGAGACAAAAAATGGAGCTAATTATCGTTGGTTCTTTGGAGATAGCACAAGAAAAGATGATATTGATACTGTCTTCACAGAAGATTTATTTTTAGAACCAATTCATACATATTATTATACAACTGATACAGGTAGTAATGGAAAAACTTATACTATGCAATTGTATAGTGAAAGTAGTTATGGCTGTAAAGATTCTGTTAATCTCGAAATAACTGTATTGCCTACGGAAATAGAATTCCCAAATGTTTTTACGCCCAATAGTGATAATGTTAATGATGTATTTATTTTAACAGATTATCAGTCGATAAGAAACTTTAAGATCGTAGTCTTTAATAGAGTGGGGCAGATTGTTCATGAATTTGAAGGAGATGTTCGTGATTGGGAAGGTTGGGATGGAAATGTAAAAAATAGCAATACAGAATCGCCAGAAGGGACGTACTTTTTTGTTGTTGAAGTTAAAGGCTGGGATAAGAAGAATTATAATAATAATAATTTAAAAGATAAAGGTGATTCAAGTTCTGAAAATGATAATTCAGGAGAGGATACCGAAATTACAACACCAAATACCTCAAATAAATTTGGTGTAATAAGATTGTACCGATAATAATAAAATATGAATTGTAAAATAGAAAAGGCCTGATCATTTGATCAGGCCTTTTTATGTAAATAAAGTTCAGATATCTAATCTTCTTCTTCTTCTTCTTCAAATGTTTTAATAAGTTTTTCTTGAACGTCCATTGGAACTTGTTCGTATTTAGAAAAGCTCATTGTATAAGTAGCTCTACCGCCACTTAAAGAACTTAGTGCAGTTGAATATTTATTTAATTCAGCTAATGGCACCTTCGCGTTTAGTTTCTCAAAACCTTTATCGCTACTCATACCTTCAATCATAGCACGTCTACCTTGTAAGTCACTCATTACATCTCCCATTCTGTCCGATGGAACAAGAACTTCAACATCATAAACTGGCTCCATAATTTTAGGACCTGCATTTTTAAAAGCAGCTCTAAATGCATGACGACCTGCAAGCTTAAATGAAATTTCATTTGAGTCAACTGGGTGCATTTTACCATCATAAACTGCAACTCTAATATCACGAGCGTAAGAACCAGTAAGTGGACCTTCTTCCATTTTCTCCATAATCCCTTTAAGGATAGCAGGTAAAAATCTTGCATCAATAGAACCACCTACAATACAGTTTAGATATACTAATTTACCACCCCAAGGTAGTGGATGTTCTTCTTTATTTCTCACAGAAACTTTAAATTCTTTACCATCAACTTTATAAGTTACAGGGTCAGCCATATCTTCCTTATAAGGTTCAATAACTAAATGTACTTCACCAAACTGACCAGAACCTCCAGATTGCTTTTTATGACGATAACTTGATCCTGCTATTTTAGTAATAGTTTCTCTATAAGGAATCTTTGGAGCATAAAATTCTGTCTCAATCTTATATTCATTATCTAAATGCCACTTAACAATATTATTTAAATGGTATTCACCTTGACCTGAAATAATGATTTGTTTTAGTTCTTTCGAATATTCAACATCAATTGTTGGATCAATTTCACGTATTCTATGCAGAGCTTCACCTAATTTTTCGTCATCAGACTCATTAATAGGTTTAATTGCTGTCCTATATTTGGCATCAAGGAATGATATTCCTGGGAATTTAATATTATCCTTTGAGTTAGATAATGTATGATTTGTTTTAGTATTTTTTAATTTTACTGCAGCTCCAATATCACCTGCTACTAACTTAGAAACTTTAGTTCTGTTTTTTCCAGCAACAACATATAATTGAGAAAGACGTTCTTTTGTTTCCGAAGTATTATTATTTAAATCAATACCTTCTGTAACAGCACCCGAGCGAACTTTGAAATAATTAATTTCTCCAATATGAGACTCATTGGTAGTTTTAAATACGAAAATATTAGTATCGCCAGATTCTTTACATTCTATTTCTTTGTCATCTATTGTTTTAACAGAAGCCATCATGTCAGGGCTTGGACCAACATTAGTAATAAATTCTAATAATCGCTTTATCCCAATACTTTTTTCAGCTGATGCACAAAATACAGGAAATAATCCCCTAGCAATTAAACCGGCAGATATTCCTTTTCTCATTTCGTTTTCATCTAAAGAACCTTTTTCAAAAAACAATTCCATTAATTGCTCATCATTTTCTGCAGCTGCTTCTACTAAAGTATTATGCAACTCTGCTGCAGTATCCATTTGATCAGCAGGAATATCAAGAATTTCTCTTTCACCTTTATCATTGAATTTGTACATTTTCATTAAAAGTACATCAATAATTGAATTAAATTCAGGTCCACTTGCAACTGGATATTGAACAACTACAGCCTTACTTCCAAAAGAAGTTTTTACAGACTCCATTGTTTTTTCGTAGTTAGCATTCTCATGGTCAAGTTTATTTAATACTAACATTAATGGTTTGTTGTACTTATCACAATGTCTGTTTAAAATTTCAGTACCTACTTCAACGCCTTGTTGTGCATTTATCAACATAACAGATAAGTCAGTTGCTCTAAATGATGAAATCACACCACCAATAAAATCATCAGCACCTGGAGTATCGATAATATTTATTTTGCGATCGTTGAATTCTGTATATAAAACTGTAGAAAAAACAGAGTTTAGATTTTCATGTTCGATTTCATTGTAATCAGATACTGTATTTTTACCATTTACAGTTCCTTTCCTATCAATCACTCCTCCTTCAAATAACATTGCTTCAGCAATAGAGGTCTTACCAGACCCCGCATTACCAATCAAAGCGATATTTCTAATTTTATCAGTTTGATAAGTTTTCATATGTATTTTATAATTTAATTAATAAATATTTTAATAATCTCAAAAACAACACACTTATAATAAGATAGATGAATGGGCATCAAAAATAGTAAAATTTTGTTAACACACAAGAGCTGATATAATATAATATATACAAGTGTATTTTTGTAATTAATTATCAGTAGAATAAAGTTGTTTTCAAGTGCTGATTTTTAAATAAATAAGAATAAAATTAAATTTCTTTTGGATTTTGTAAAAAAGGTTTTAATTTTGCGGCATTTTACGGCTAAATAAAAACAGTTGTAAATCTTGATTTTAAACATCAAGAATGTTAAAATAAAAATAGGATTCTTAAAGCGATAGACAATAACTTCGTAAGCATTTAAAAATTACGAAATAAAATTGTTTTTATTGTGAATTTTTAAAAAAAAAGAATACCTTTGCGAACCGATTTTATGAAAAATTAATTTAAAATAGTTGTCTATATGCCTACTATACAGCAGTTAGTAAGAAAAGGAAGAACTCAAATTGTGGAGAAGAAAAAAGCTCCTGCTTTGGATGCGTGTCCACAAAGAAGAGGTGTTTGTACTCGTGTATATACTACAACACCTAAAAAACCAAATTCGGCTATGAGAAAAGTAGCAAGAGTTAGGTTAACAAACGGTAAAGAAGTAAATGCTTATATACCAGGTGAAGGTCATAATTTACAGGAACACTCGATTGTTTTAATTAGAGGTGGTAGAGTAAAAGATCTTCCAGGTGTAAGATATCACTTAATCCGAGGTGCTTTAGATACTTCAGGAGTAGAAGGAAGAACTCAGAGACGTTCTAAATACGGAACTAAGAGACCAAAAAAATAAACTAATTTCAAAGAGTTTAGAAAGAAATGAGAAAATCAAAACCAAAACAGAGGCTTTTATTGCCAGATCCAAAATTCAACGATACTTTGGTTACTAGGTTTGTGAACGACCTAATGGTGGATGGAAAGAAAAATACTGCATATCAGATTTTTTACGATACAATGGATATGGTAGCAGAAAAGAAAAAGGATGATGAAAAAACTCCTCTTGAAATCTGGAAAAAAGCATTAGAGAATGTAACACCAATGGTAGAGGTTAAAAGTAGAAGAATAGGTGGTGCTACTTTTCAAGTTCCAACGGAAGTTAATCCTAAAAGGAAAGCTGCCATTAGTATAAGGAACATGATTAAACATGCTCGTCAAAGAAGTGGTAAGAATATGGCCGAAAAATTAACTCAAGAAGTTATGGCTGCTTACAACGAAGAGGGTGGAGCTTTTAAGAAAAAAGAAGAAACGCATAGAATGGCTGAAGCAAATAAAGCTTTTGCGCATTTTAGATTTTAATTATATAGGGTAATAAGGGGTTAAAGAGAGAAAGATGAGTAAAGCTTTGCAAAATACCAGAAATATCGGAATCATGGCACATATTGATGCCGGTAAAACAACTACGACAGAACGTATTCTGTTTTACACTGGTATTACACATAGAATAGGCGAAGTTCATGACGGAGCTGCAACAATGGACTGGATGGTTCAGGAGCAAGAGAGAGGGATTACAATTACATCTGCTGCTACTACTGCTTTTTGGAAGTATAATAATCAAGACTATAAAGTTAATATTATTGATACTCCAGGACACGTAGATTTTACAGTTGAAGTAGAGAGATCTTTAAGAGTGTTAGATGGTGCTGTAGCCGTTTTCTGTGCTGTAGGTGGTGTTGAGCCTCAATCTGAAACAGTATGGCGTCAAGCTGATAAATACGAAGTTCCAAGGATGGCATTTATTAACAAAATGGATCGTAATGGAGCAGATTTTTATTCAGTAGTTGGAGAAATAAAAGAAAAGTTAGGTGCTAATGCTGTTCCTATTCAAATTCCTATTGGAGCTGAAGAAAACTTTAGTGGAGTTATTGATCTTATCGAAAATAAAGCTATTGTTTGGCATGATGATGAGAAAACAGGAACTAGATACGAATTAATTGAGATTCCAGAAGAATTAAAAGCAGAAGCTGAAGAGTGGAGAGGAAAGCTTGTTGAAGCTGTAGCTGAACATGATGATGCTTTAATGGAAAGATTTTTCGAAGATCCTGATTCAATTACCAAAGAAGAAATGATAGATGTAATTCGTAAGGCAACAATTGAAATGACAATTACGCCAGTACTTTGCGGATCAGCATTTAAAAATAAAGGAGTTCAACGTTTATTAGATGCAATTATAGCATTTATGCCAAGTCCTCTTGATATTGGAAGTATAACAGGTATAAATCCTAAAAACGATGAATCTGTTGAACGTAAGCCAGATGCAAACGAACCTTTGTCAGCATTAGCATTCAAAATTGCTACTGACCCTTTTGTTGGACGTTTGGCATTCTTACGAGTGTATTCGGGGAAGATAGATGCTGGCTCATATGTTTTAAACGTAAGAACAGGTAAACGTGAAAGAATATCTCGTTTATATCAAATGCATGCTAATAAGCAAAATCCAAAAGATGTAATTGAGGCTGGAGATATCTGTGCTGCAGTTGGATTTAAAGATCTTCGTACAGGAGATACTTTATGTAGCGAAAAGCATCCGATTACTTTAGAATCAATGGATTTCCCAGCACCAGTTATTGGTATCGCTGTGGAACCAAAAACACAAAAAGATTTAGATAAATTAAATATAGCTCTTCAGAAATTAGCTGAAGAAGATCCTACTTTCTCTGTAAAAGTTGATGATGATTCAGGACAAACTGTAATAAGTGGAATGGGTGAATTACACCTTGAAATATTATTAGATCGTTTGGTTCGCGAATTTAAAGTTGAATGTAATCAAGGAGCACCTCAGGTGGCTTATAAAGAAAGCATTACAGCAACTATTGAGCATAGAGAAGTATTTAAAAAACAATCTGGTGGTCGTGGTAAATTTGCTGATATTAAAGTTCAAGTTGGACCAGTAGATGAAGGACAAAGCGGATTACAATTTGTTGATAAAATTAAGGGTGGAAATATCCCTAAAGAATATATCCCTTCAATTCAAAAAGGATTTGCAGAAGCCATGTATAATGGTGTATTAGCTGGATATGCTGTAGATAGTTTAAAAGTTACATTGATTGACGGTTCATATCACGATGTGGATTCGGATCAATTATCTTTCGAAATTGCAGCTAAAATGGCTTTTAAAAATGCATGTCCAAAAGCAAAACCAAAATTACTTGAACCAATTATGTCTGCAGAAGTTGTTACCCCAGAAGAATATATGGGTGATATCATTGGTGACTTTAATAGACGTAGAGGTAAAGTTGAAGGAATGGAGAATAAAGGTGGTGCAAGAGTTATAAAAGCAAAGGTACCATTAGCTGAAAAGTTCGGTTACGTAACAGTATTACGAACAATAAGTTCAGGAAGAGCTACTTCAACAATGGAATTTTCTCACTATGATGAGGTTCCTGCAAGTATTGCTCAAGATATTGTAGAGAAAGCAAAAGGAAAAAGCGAATTAGTTTAATTAGAATAATAATGAGCCAGAAGATTAGAATTAAGTTAAAATCTTACGATCACAATTTAGTAGATAAATCTGCTGAAAAGATTGTGAAGACGGTTAAATCTACGGGAGCTGTAATTAGTGGTCCAATTCCACTTCCAACACACAAAAGAGTGTTTACAGTATTACGTTCTCCTTTCGTAAACAAGAAATCAAGAGAACAATTCCAATTGTCATCATACAAAAGGTTATTAGACATTTATAGTTCTACGCCTAAAACAATTGATGCATTAATGAAGTTGGAATTACCTAGTGGAGTTGAAGTAGAAATCAAAGTGTAAATAAGTTAAAAAAAGAAGACAATGCCAGGATTAATTGGAAAAAAGATCGGAATGACTTCCGTCTTCAGTGCCGAGGGGAAAAGCATCCCATGCACTGTTATTGAGGCTGGACCATGCGTTGTGACTCAGGTTAAAACTATCGAAAAAGATGGTTATCACGCATACCAATTAGCTTTTGATGAAAAAAAGGAAAAGAATACTACAAATCCTTTAAAAGGCCATTTTAAGAAAGCAAATGTAACACCTAAAAGAGTGGTACATGAGTTTGTTAATTTTGCCAAAGAATACACCTTAGGTGAGGACGTTACAATTGATATCTTTGAAGATGTTTCATGGATTGATGTAACAGGTCATAGTAAAGGTAAAGGATTTCAAGGTGTTGTTAAACGATACGGTTTTAAAGGTGTTGGTGATGCTACACATGGTCAACATAATAGACTACGCGCTCCAGGTTCGTTAGGAGCTTCATCTTATCCTTCTCGCGTTTTTAAAGGAATGAGAATGGCGGGACAAACTGGTAACAGAAAAGTTAAAGTGATTAACTTGAAAGTTATGAAGGTTATTAAAGAGAACAATTTATTAGTTGTAAAGGGATCTGTTCCTGGAGCAAATGGATCATATTTAATTATTCAGAAGTAATGGAATTAAATATCGTTAATATATCAGGAGAAGATACCGGTAAGAAAGTTACCTTAAATGATTCTATTTTTAAAGTTGAGCCTAACGACCACGCTATTTATTTAGATGTTAAACAATATTTAGCTAATAAGCGTCAAGGTACACATAAATCAAAAGAAAGATCAGATATTGCCGGTAGTACAAGAAAAATAAAGAGACAAAAAGGAACTGGTACAGCAAGAGCTGGTAGTATAAAGTCTCCATTATTTAGAGGTGGTGGAAGAATATTTGGACCAAAACCTAGAGATTATTCTTTTAAATTAAATAAAAAGGTTAAGCAATTAGCTCGTAAATCAGCTTTGAGTTATAAAGCGATTAACAGTAACATAAAAGTTTTAGAAGATTTCAATTTTGAAGCTCCAAAAACAAAAGAATTTGTTAGCCTTAGAAATAATTTAGATGTAGCCAATAAAAAAGTGCTTTTAGTTTTATCTGAACAAAATAAAAATATATATTTGTCATCCAGAAATTTACAAGATGTAAAAGTGGTAACAGTTTCAGATTTAGCTACATACGATATTATGAATGCATCAGTTGTTCTTTTTGTTGAGAATTCAATTGAATCATTACATAAAATGTTTAGAATCTAGAAAAAATTGATACAATGGATATTTTATTGAAGCCAATAGTAACTGAAAAGATGACCATGCAAGGTGAAGACCTTAATAGATATGGTTTCGTTGTGGATAATAGAGCAAATAAGCTTCAGATTAAAGAGGCTGTTGAAGAAATGTATAGTGTTACAGTTAATTCTGTTAACACAATGCGCTATTTGGGAAAAAAGAAATCCCGATTCACTAAATCAGGAGTTATTGAAGGACGAGGTAAGTCTTTTAAAAAGGCTATCGTTACGTTAGCAGATGGAGAGAAAATAGATTTTTATAGCAATATATAATTGACATGGCAGTACGTAAATTAAAACCTGTTACACCAGGACAAAGACATAAAATAATAGGTGCATTTGATACTATCACAAAAGGTACACCTGAAAAATCTTTGTTAGCTCCGATTAAGAGATCTGGGGGTAGGAACAATGATGGGAAAATGACCATGAGACACCTAGGTGGTGGTCATAAAAAGAGATACAGAATAATTGACTTCCTTCGAAATAAAGATGGAATGGAAGCAACTGTGAAAAGTGTTGAGTATGATCCAAATAGAACTGCTCGTATCGCATTGGTTGTATATAAAGATGGTGAAAAGAAATATATTATTGCTCCTAATGGATTACAAGTAGGACAAATAATAAATTCTGGAAAAGATGTTGCTCCTGAAATTGGAAACACACTTTTCTTGTCAGACATTCCTTTAGGAACAATTATTCACAATATTGAATTAGAACCAGGCAGAGGCGCTACTTTAGCAAGAAGTGCAGGTGCTTACGCTCAATTAACTTCTAGAGATGGTAAATATGCCATTGTAAAATTACCTTCAGGTGAATCTAGAATGATCTTAACTACTTGTCGTGCTACGATTGGAACAGTTGGGAATACAGACCATAGTTTAGAAGTATCAGGTAAAGCTGGTAGAAAAAGATGGTTAGGTAGAAGACCAAGAGTTCGTGGTGTTGTTATGAATCCAGTTGATCACCCAATGGGTGGTGGTGAAGGTAGATCTTCAGGAGGTCACCCAAGATCAAGAAATGGAATGCCTGCTAAAGGGTATAAGACACGAGCTAAGAAAAAAGCTTCTAATAAGTATATAGTAGAAAAACGTAAGAAATAAAATAGATTGCTATGAGTCGATCATTGAAAAAGGGCCCATTTATTGATTTTAAACTAGAAAAAAGAGTTCTAGACATGAACGAATCCGGAAAAAAAACCGTGATTAAAACATGGTCAAGAAGATCAATGATATCTCCGGATTTTGTTGGGCATACTATTGCAGTTCACAACGGAAATAAATTTATCCCGGTATATGTAACAGAAAATATGGTAGGACATAAACTTGGTGAGTTTGCTCCTACAAGAACATATAGAGGTCATGCCGGTAATAGAAAAGGTTAAAAACCGACGATAGTATAATTAAAATTAAACATTAGACTATAATGGGTGCAAGAAAAAGAATAAGAGCAAACCAAAATAAAGAAAGCAAAAAAACACAGTATTTTGCTAAGTTAAACAACTGCCCAACTTCGCCAAGAAAAATGAGGTTAGTTGCTGATATGGTTAGAGGGATGGATGTAAACCGTGCTCTTGATATGTTAAAATATAGTTCAAAAGAAGCGTCAAATCGTTTGGAGAAATTATTACTTTCTGCAATTGCAAACTGGCAAGTGAAAAACGAAGGCGTTCGAATTGAAGATAGCAAGTTAATCGTAAAAGATGTGCATGTAGATAGTGGAAGAATGCTTAAGAGAATCCAACCAGCACCACAAGGAAGAGCACATAGAATTAGAAAAAGATCTAATCATGTTACATTAGTGCTTGATAATTTAAATAACAACGATACTCAAACAGAACAATAGATGGGACAAAAAGTTAATCCGATAGGAAATCGATTAGGCATCATTAAAGGATGGGACTCTAATTGGTACGGAGGAAGAAATTACGCCGAGAAATTAGTTGAGGATAATAAAATAAGAAAATATCTTGAAGCTAGATTAGCTAAAGCAAGTATTTCAAAGATTGTTATTGAAAGAACTTTAAAGTTAATAACCGTTACTGTTAACACTGCTCGTCCAGGAATCATTATTGGTAAAGGTGGCCAGGAAGTAGACAAACTTAAGGAAGAGTTAAAGAAAATTACTCGAAAAGAAGTTCAAATAAATATATTTGAAGTTAAAAGACCTGAGTTGGATGCTACTATCGTTGGAAACGCTATTGCTCGTCAAATCGAAGGTAAAGTGTCATACCGTCGTGCGATAAAAATGGCAATCGCATCAACAATGAGAATGGGTGCAGAAGGAATTAAAGTTCAAATATCAGGACGTTTAGGTGGAGCTGAAATGGCTCGTACTGAAGCGTACAAAGAGGGACGTACTCCGTTACATACGTTTCGCGCTGATATAGATTATACTTTAAGCGAAGCCTTAACTAAGGTTGGTCTTGTTGGTATCAAAGTTTGGATTTGTAGAGGAGAAGTTTTTGGAAAAAGAGACTTATCCCCAAATATTGGTGCTAACAAAGGACAAAAACCTGGTGGCAAGGGAGGTTTCAATAAGAAAAAAAGAAAATAATTTAAATTAATTATTAGGGATGTTACAGCCAAAGAAAACTAAATACAGAAGAGTCCAAAAGGGCAAAATGAAAGGCAATGCCCAAAGAGGAAATCAATTGGCTTTCGGTTCTTTTGGAATCAAAGCTTTAGATGAGTGTTGGATGACAGGACGACAAATTGAAGCAGCTAGACAAGCTGTGACAAGATACATGAAACGTGAAGGACAGATTTGGATTAGAGTTTTTCCTGACAAGCCAATAACTAAAAAACCTGCAGAGGTACGTATGGGTAAAGGTCGTGGAGCACCAGAAGGATTTGTTGCACCGATTAAACCAGGTAGAATAATCATTGAGGCTGAAGGTGTACCATTTAAAATTGCACAGGAAGCATTACGTCTTGCTGCTCAAAAATTACCTATCCCTACTAAGTTAGTTGTTAGACGTGATTACGTTGAAAAAACAAATTAGAAAAAATGAAAAGTTCTGAAATTAAAGAGTTGTCAACAAAGGAGTTAGTTGAGAAAATCGATACAGAAAAAACTCACTTAACTCGTATGAAGCTCAATCATGCTGTTTCTCCGTTAGATAATCCTTTGAAGATTCAAGAAGCACGCAAGAATATTGCAAGACTTATGACTGAGTTGAGAAAAAGAGAATTAAATGAAAATTCGAACAGTTAATTTATTATGATGGAAACAACAAGAAGACTGAGAAAAGAACGTATTGGGGTTGTTGTTAGCAATAAAATGGATAAAACTATTGTAATTGCTGTTGAACAAAAGGTAAAGCATCCTAAATACGGAAAATTCATCAAAAGTAGAAATAAATTTACTGCACACGATGAAACAAATACTTGCAATATTGGGGATAAGGTTAAGATTATGGAAACCAGACCTTTGAGTAAGAGAAAATGTTGGAGATTAGTAGAAATTATTGAAAGAGTTAAATAGTCATGATACAACAAGAGAGTAGATTATCAGTTGCAGATAACAGCGGTGCCAAAGAAGTACTATGTATTCGTGTTCTAGGTGGTACTCGCAAAAGATATGCATCTATAGGTGATCAAATAGTTGTTACTGTTAAAAGTGCTTTACCATCAGGTGAAGTTAAAAAGGGAACAGTAAGTAAAGCTGTTGTGGTTCGAACAAGAAAAGAGATTCGTCGACCAGATGGATCATATATTCGATTTGATAACAATGCAGTTGTTTTGTTAAACACGACAGGTGAAATTAGAGGTACTCGTATTTTTGGACCAATTCCTAGAGAATTACGTGAAAAATATATGAAAATTATCTCACTGGCTCCAGAAGTATTATAAATATTAAAAATATTGCTTCATGCGAAGGAAATTACACATTAAAAAAGGCGATACTGTTTACGTTAATTCAGGAGAATCTAAAGGACAACAAGGAAAAGTTCTTGAAGTTATTTATGACAAGGAGAAAGCTATTGTTGAAGGCGTAAATATGGTTTCAAAGCATACTAAACCAAATGCTAATAATCCACAAGGAGGTATCGTAAAAAGGGAAGCACCAATTCATATATCAAATTTAATGGTGGTTGATCCTTCTACAGGAAATCCTACAAGGATTGGTAGAAAATTAAACGATAAAAATAAGTTAGTGCGATATTCAAAAAAATCAGGGGAGGAAATCAAATAATGGAATACACGCCTGTTTTGCAGAAAAAGTACAGAGAAGAAATTATCTCTACTTTACAAAAAGAATTTAGTTACAAAACTGTAATGCAAGTTCCTAAATTAGAAAAAATAATTCTTAATCAAGGAGTTGGACAAGCAGTTGCTGATAAAAAATTAATTGATTCTGCACAAGAAGAATTGACGCTGATTACAGGGCAAAAAGCTGTAAAGACTTATTCTAAAAAAGATATCTCTAACTTCAAATTAAGAAAAGGCATGCCTATTGGAGTTAAGGTTACTTTACGTAGAGATAAAATGTATGAATTCTTAGAAAGATTAATTTGTATATCTCTTCCTCGTATCCGTGACTTTAAAGGTGTAAACTCAAAATTTGATGGTCGTGGAAACTATTCATTAGGTATTCAGGAACAAATTATTTTCCCAGAAATTGATCTTGATAAAATCAATAAGATTTTAGGATTGGAAATGACATTTGTAACTAGTGCTAAAACTGATGAAGAAGGTCTAGCATTGCTAAGAGAATTCGGAATTCCTTTTAAAAATATTAAAAAGAAATAGATATTATGGCTAAAGAATCAATGAAAGCCCGCGAGCAAAGGCGCCAAAAATTGGTTGAGAAGTATGCTGAGAAAAGAGCTAGACTTAAGGCTGAAGGTGATTATATTGGATTAAGTAGATTGCCTAAAAACTCAAATCCAATCAGATTGCATAATAGATGTTTAATCACTGGTCGACCAAAAGGGTATATGAGACAGTTTGGAATTAGTAGAATTACATTTAGAGAAATGGCTTCAAAAGGTTTGATCCCTGGTGTAAAGAAAGCAAGTTGGTAGATTGTAATTAAAATTAGAAAGATATGATCACAGATCCGATAGCAGATTACCTTACTCGTATAAGAAATGCCGTGATGGCAAATCATAGAGTTGTAGAAGTGCCTGCGTCAAATTTAAAGAAAGATATTACTAAGATTTTATTTGATAAAGGTTACATTTTATCTTATAAATTCGAAGATGATAATAAGCAGGGAATCATTAAAATTGCTTTAAAGTATCACCCTGAGACTAAAGTTCCAGCTTTTCGTTCTATTGAACGTGTTAGTAAGCCAGGACTAAGAAAATATGTTAATACTAACGAGATACCTAGAGTACTTAACGGTTTAGGAATTGCAATTTTATCTACATCAAAAGGTGTAATCACAGATAAAGAAGCAAGAACTTTAAACGTTGGTGGTGAGGTATTATGTTATGTACATTAATAAGGAGGATTATTAAATGTCAAGAATAGGAAAATTACCGATCGATTTACCAAGTGGTGTTACTGTTGAAGTAAGCGATTCTAATGAGGTTAAAGTAAAAGGACCAAAAGGGGAAATATCACAAAAGGTAAATTCAGACATTAAAGTTGAAGTAGTTGAGAACCAAATTATAGTTAGCAGACCTACAGATCAAAAAGATCACAAATCATTACATGGTTTATATAGATCTTTAATAAACAATATGGTTATTGGTGTTTCTGAAGGTTATACTACTGAACAAGAATTTGTAGGAGTAGGTTATCGTGCGGAAGCTAAAGGTCAAGTTTTAGAAATGAGTCTTGGTTTTTCACATGATATTCATTTCCAGATTCCTGAATTAGTTAAGGTAGAAGTTAAACAAGAAAGAAGAAGTAATCCAATTGTAATACTTAATAGTATTGATAAACAATTAATTGGACAAGTTGCAGCTAAAATTCGTTCTTTAAGACCACCTGAACCATATAAAGGAAAAGGTATTAAGTTTGTTGGTGAACAATTACGTAGAAAAGCTGGTAAAGCAGCTAAAGTTTAACGTATTTAAATAAGATAAAGTCATGGCTTTAACAAAGCAAGATAGAAGATTAAGAATAAAAAGGCGAATTCGTAAAAAAATTAGCGGATCTGCCTCAAAGCCAAGAATGTCTGTTTTTAGAAGTAATAAACAGATTTACGTTCAATTTATTGACGATCTTGATGGAAAAACACTACTTTCAGTTGGTTCTAAAAACAAAGAAATTACTGAAAAAGGTAATGTTGCTAAAATAGAACAAGCTAAATTTGTTGGTAATTTAGCGGCTAAAATGGCTATCGAAAATGGAATAACAGATGTTGTTTTTGATAGAAGTGGTTATTTATATCACGGTAGAATAAAATCATTAGCAGAAGCTGCCAGAGAAGGTGGACTTAAATTTTAAGAATAAGTTATTATGTCAACAAATATAAGAAAAGTTAAAACCAGCGATTTAGAATTGAAAGATAGACTCGTTAGTATTCAAAGAGTTACGAAAGTAACTAAAGGGGGTCGAAATTTTGGTTTTACTGCCATTGTTGTTGTTGGAAACGAAGATGGTATCGTAGGATATGGTCTTGGTAAAGCAAAAGAAGTAACAACAGCTATTGCTAAAGGTGTAGAAGCTGCAAAGAAAAATCTTGTTAAAGTGCCTATTTATAAAGGAACTATTCCACATGAGCAAATCAGTAGATTTGGAGGAGCAGAGGTTTTTATTAAACCAGCTTCACATGGTACTGGAGTAAAAGCAGGTGGTGCAATGCGTGCCGTACTGGAGAGTGTTGGAGTTACAGATGTACTTGCTAAATCAAAAGGATCAAGTAATCCTCATAATCTTGTTAAAGCTACAATTAATGCATTATTAAAATTAAGAGATGCAAAAGCTGTAGCTGAACAAAGAGGTGTTTCGCTTGATAAAGTATTTAATGGATAATGACCTTTAATAGAAATCTTATGGCTAAGATAAAAGTTACACAAATAAGAAGCGGAATTGGTAGTACCAAACGCCAAAAAAGAACCCTGGAAGCTCTTGGTATTAAAAAATTAAATAATACCATTGAAGTTGAAACATCTCCTCAAGTTTTAGGAATGATCAACAAGGTAAAACACCTACTTAGGGTAGAAGATTAGTAATAACGAATAACTGAATTTAGATAGATATGGATTTAAGTAGCTTAAAACCAGCTGACAACTCGACTAAAACTAGTAAGAGATTAGGTAGAGGACAAGGTTCCGGTAAAGGAGGAACTGCAACAAAAGGTCATAAAGGGCAGAAATCAAGATCTGGTTACTCTAGAAAGATTGGCTTTGAAGGTGGACAGATGCCTTTACAGCGTCGTGTACCTAAATATGGATTCACAAATATATCTCGAAAAGAATATAAAGGAATTAATATTGAAACTTTAGAAAAATTAGCTGAAAAGAATGGTTTAACAACAATTGATATCGAAATCTTAGTTGAAGCCGGTTTAGCAAAGAAAAATAGTTTAGTTAAAATTCTTGGTAACGGTACATTAACAAAGAAATTAGAAGTAAAAGCACATGCTTTTTCAAAATCAGCAATTGCTGCAATTGAATCAGTTGAAGGAACCATTGTAAAATTATAATTTAATGAGAGCTTTAATACAAACAATAAAGAATATAGCTAAGATTGAAGATCTAAGATATCGTATTGGATATACGTTATTAATTTTATTAATTTATAGACTAGGGAGTTATATTGTTTTACCAGGAATTGATCCAAGTCAATTGGCAGAATTGGAAAAACAAACAGCTGACGGTGTATTAGGTCTATTAAACATGTTTTCTGGAGGTTCTTTTTCTAGAGCATCCATTTTCGCATTAGGTATAATGCCTTATATTTCTGCTTCAATTGTAATTCAGTTATTAGGAATTGCGATTCCTTATTTCCAGAGATTGCAGCGTGAAGGAGAAAGTGGAAGAAGAAAAATCAATCAAATTACAAGATATTTAACAGTAGCTATTTTAATAATGCAGGCACCTGCGTATTTGAAAAATTTACAGGTACAACTTCCTGAAACTGCGTTTGTATTGAAAGGAACATTTTTTTGGTTTTCATCTGTTATTATTCTAACTTCTGGTACAATGTTTATTATGTGGTTAGGTGAAAAAATAACAGATAAAGGTATTGGTAATGGTATATCATTGATTATTATGATAGGTATCATTGCAAGATTACCTCAATCTTTATTAGCTGAATTTATAAATAGATTAGAAACAGTAGGAGGCGGATTAGTTGCTTTCTTATTAGAAATGGTAATATTGTTTTTTGTTTTTATAGCTACTATTTTATTAGTTCAAGGTACTCGGAAAATTCCAGTACAATATGCTAAGAGAATAGTAGGAAACAAACAATACGGTGGTGTAAGACAATATATCCCTCTAAAAGTAAACTCAGCAGGAGTAATGCCAATTATTTTTGCTCAAGCTTTAATGTTTATACCTTTAACTGTTGCTGGTTTTGCTAATTCTGAAGCATTAACTGGTTTTGCGGCTGCATTTTCAAATATTAACGGATTTTGGTATAACTTTACATTTGCAATAATGATTATGCTTTTTACATATTTTTATACTGCTATTACAATTAATCCTTCACAAATGGCAGAAGATATGAAAAAGAATGGTGGTTTTATACCTGGTATTAAGCCAGGACGTAAAACAGTGGAATTTTTAGATACAATTATGTCTAGAATTACACTACCAGGATCTATATTTTTGGCTTTAATTGCTATTATGCCTGCTTTTGCTAGATTAGGCGGTGTTGATAGTCAATGGTCTCAATTTTTTGGAGGTACATCTTTATTAATTCTAGTAGGAGTTGTATTAGATACGTTACAACAAATTGAAAGTCACTTATTAATGCGTCATTATGATGGATTAATGAAATCTGGTAAAATAAAAGGCAGAGCTGGAGGAGCTTCTGCAATTTAATTTATTTTACAACGTTCTTTGATGTTAGTTTATAAAACCGAAGAGGAAATCGAAATAGTTCGAAGAAACAATCAGCTTGTTTCTAAAACTCTCGCTGAGGTTGCAAAATTAATAAAGCCAGGTGTAACAACTCTTGAATTAGATAAAAGAGCTGAGGAATTCATTAGAGATAATGGAGCAGTACCAGGGTTTTTAGGTTATGGAGGATATCCAAATACTTTATGCACTTCAGTAAATGATCAGATTGTTCATGGAATACCATCTGATTATGCTTTAAAAGAAGGGGATATTGTTTCGGTCGATTGTGGTACCTATATGGAAGGTTACTATGGTGATACAGCTTATACATTTCCAGTTGGAGAGATTAGTGATGAAATAAAAACATTACTAAAAGTAACAAAGGAATCTCTGTTTAAAGGAATTGAGAATGCTGTAGAGGGGAAACGAATTGGAGATATTGGTTATGCAGTTCAATTACATGCAGAGAAAGCCGGTTATTCAGTTGTTAGAGAAATGGTTGGTCATGGATTAGGTAAAAATATGCATGAAGCACCAGAAGTTCCAAATTATGGTAGAAGAGGTAGAGGGATTACAATAAAAAAAGGATTAGTTTTGTGTATTGAACCAATGATTAACATGGGAACTAAATACATTAGGCAAGATAATGATGGTTGGACAATAAGAACAATTGATGGAAAACCTTCGGCACATTATGAACTCGCGGTAGCAGTTAACAAAGGACAAGCTGAAATATTATCAACATTTGAATATATAGAAGAGATCACAAAAAATAAGATATAAAATATATGGCAAAACAATCTTCAATAGAACAAGACGGTACAATTATCGAAGCATTATCAAATGCTATGTTCAGAGTAGAACTCGAAAATGGTCACGTTATTACGGCACATATATCTGGAAAAATGAGAATGCATTATATTAAGATATTACCAGGAGATAAAGTGAAGATTGAAATGTCTCCTTATGATCTTACTAAAGGAAGAATAACTTATAGATATAAATAAAAATTTAGAAAAATGAAAGTCAGAGCATCTGTAAAGAAACGCAGTAGCGATTGCAAAATTGTTAGACGAAAAGGTAGACTATACGTTATTAACAAAAAAAATCCAAAGTTTAAACAGCGTCAAGGATAATTTATTATTTTTGTACTTTAATTAATTAAGATTTATGGCAAGAATTGTTGGAGTAGATTTACCGAAGAATAAAAGAGGTGTGATAGGTTTAACCTATATCTACGGAATTGGTCGTAGTAATGCAGAAGCTATTTTAGCTAAAGCAGGAGTCGATCAAGATATTAAAGTGAAAGACTGGAGTGATGATCAAATCGCTAGTATCAGACAAGAAATAAATGAGAGTTTCAAAGTTGAAGGTGAATTACGTTCAGAAGTTCAGCTGAATATTAAGCGTTTAATGGATATCGGTTGTTATAGAGGTATTCGTCATCGTATTGGTCTTCCTGTAAGAGGACAAAGTACTAAGAATAACGCAAGAACTCGTAAAGGAAAAAGAAAAACTATTGCCAATAAAAAGAAGGCAACTAAATAATTGATAGGAAATGGCAAAAAAATCTGGATCATCTAAAAAAAGAGTTGTAAAGGTTGAAGCGACTGGACAAGCGCATATTCATGCTTCTTTCAATAATATTATTGTTTCATTGACAAACGATAGTGGACAAGTTATTTCATGGTCTTCATCTGGAAAGATGGGTTTTAGAGGATCAAAGAAAAACACACCGTATGCAGCTCAAATGGCTGCTGAAGATTGTGCGAAAGTAGCTTACGATCTTGGACTAAGAAAGGTGAAGGCATACGTTAAAGGACCAGGTTCGGGAAGAGAATCTGCTATTCGTACTATTCATAATGCTGGGATTGAAGTAACTGAAATTACTGATGTAACTCCATTGCCACATAATGGATGTCGTCCTGCTAATCGCAGAAGAGTGTAACTAATTGAAAAAATGTTTAATAATTAAGATTCATGGCTAGATATATAGGACCAAAATCAAAAATAGCGAGAAAATTGGGAGAACCAATTTACGGACCTGACAAGAGTTTTGAAAAGAAGAATTTTCCTCCGGGACAACATGGTGGAAATAAGCGTAGAAAGAAGGTTTCTGAATATGGTGTTCAATTAATGGAAAAGCAAAAAGCTAAATATACTTATGGTGTATTAGAAAAGCAATTCTTTAATTTATTTGAACAAGCATCAAGAAAAAAAGGAATTACTGGTGAAAACTTACTACAGTTGTTAGAGTCACGTTTAGATAATGTAGTATACCGTTTAGGAATAGCTCCAACAAGAGCTGCTGCACGTCAATTTGTAACTCATAAACATATTACTGTAAATGGACATGTATTAAATGTTCCATCATATACTGTTAAATCAAGTGATATTATTGGAGTAAGAGAAAAATCAAAATCTCTAGAGGCTATTACAAATAGTTTAGCTGGAGCTCGCTACAATAAATATTCTTGGTTAGAATGGGATTCTGAACATATGGCAGGTAAATTTTTAAATATGCCTGAAAGAACAGATATTCCTGAAAATATCAAGGAACAGTTAATTGTAGAATTATATTCGAAATAATAATAATTACTCATTATTTATGGCAATTTTAGCATTTCAAAAGCCCGATAAGGTCATTATGGTCGAAGCGAACGAAACTTATGGTAAGTTTGAGTTTCGTCCTTTAGAACCAGGATATGGAATTACTGTCGGCAATTCTTTAAGAAGGATTCTTTTATCATCATTAGATGGATATGCCATTACTACAATAAAAATTGAAGGTGTAGAACATGAGTTTTCTACAATTTCTGGCGTTGTGCAAGATGTTTCTGAAATAATCCTGAACTTAAAGCAAGTACGCTTTAAATGCAATGTAGAAGAAGCAGAAGATGAGAAATTCACTGTAACTATTACAGGTCAGAAGGAATTTAAAGCTGGAGACATTAATAATTTCTCAACAAATTTCAATGTTTTAAATCCTGATCTTGTAATTTGCGAGATGGAATCGGATGTAAAACTTCAAATTGAATTTTCTGTTAACAAGGGTAGAGGATATGTACCTTCTGAGGAAAATAAACCGGTTGATGGTGAAGTAGGCGTGATAGCTATAGATTCAATTTATACTCCTATGAGAAATGTAAAGTATTCTATAGAAAATTATCGTGTCGAACAAAAAACTGACTATGAAAAATTAGTTTTTGAAATCGAATCTGACGGTTCTATTCATCCAAAAGAAGCTTTAAAAGAAGCAGCAAAAATTCTCATCTATCATTTTATGTTATTTTCAGACGAAAAGATTACTCTTGATTCTGATGAAAAATATGCAAATGAAGAATTTGATGAAGAAGTTTTACATATGCGTCAGCTTCTTAAAACAAGATTAGTAGACATGGATCTTTCGGTAAGAGCATTGAATTGTTTAAAAGCCGCTGAAGTTGATACTTTAGGTGATCTTGTTAAATACAATAAGAACGATTTATTAAAGTTTAGAAACTTTGGTAAAAAATCATTGACAGAATTAGAAGATTTACTTAGCCAAATGAATCTTACATTTGGAATGGATATTACTAAGTATAAATTAGACAAGGAGTAATAGGAATGAGACACAGAAAATCATTTAACCACTTAGGAAGAAAGAAAGCACATAGAAAGGCAATGTTGTCAAATATGGCTACGTCATTAATTTTACATAAACGAATAACTACTACTGTTGCAAAAGCAAAAGCTCTTAAGAAATTTGTAGAGCCTTTAGTAACAAAAGCTAAGGATGATTCAACACATTCAAGAAGGGTAGTATTTAGTTATCTTCAAAGCAAAGAAGCTGTTACTGAATTATTTAGAGAAATAAGCAGTAAAGTAGGTGACAGACCAGGTGGTTATACAAGAATATTGAAAACAGGAACTAGATTAGGTGATAATGCTGATATGTGTATCATTGAATTAGTTGATTATAACGAAAATTTACTTGCATCGAAAGCTACAAAAGCTAAATCTACTACAAGAAGAAGTAGAAGAGGAGGAAAGAAAGTAGAAGAAACTACAGCAACTGTTGAAACTGCTGTTGAAGTAAACGAAGAAGGTAAAGTTGAAGATGTTGAAGTAAAGGAAGAAGTAGCTGCTGAGAAAAAAGAAGAAGAATCAGCTCCTGCTAAAGAAGAAAAACCTGCTGAAGAAGAGAAGAAAGAAGAAAAATAATTCTCAAAATATTTAATTAAAAAAGGGTGGATATATTTCCGCCCTTTTTTTATGAATTTATCATACATGTGAATCTTGAAATATGTTCAATTTTCACTAACTTTGATATCTTATTTTCTTTAAAAAATACTAATTAAAAAAATAAAGTTATGGGACAAATTGCAGGAATACATGCAAGGCAAATTTTGGATTCTAGAGGGAATCCAACTGTTGAAGTTGAAGTTATAACTAATGAAGGTTATATAGGAAGAGCTGCAGTTCCTTCTGGGGCATCTACAGGCATACATGAAGCTGTTGAATTAAGAGATGGAGATAAATCTCAATTTTTAGGAAAAGGCGTTACCAAAGCAGTCGAAAATGTTAACACGATAATTAATGATGAATTAAAGGGTTATTATATTGATGACCAAACAGGTATAGATAACGCATTAATTGAGCTTGATGGTACTGAAAATAAATCTAATTTAGGTGCAAACGCGATGTTAGGGGTTTCTTTAGCTGTGGCAAGAGCAGCAGCTACTGAATATGGATTGCCGTTATATAGATATATAGGTGGAGTTAGTGCAAATACACTTCCTATTCCAATGATGAATATCTTAAATGGTGGTCAACATGCAGATAATAAAATTGATATTCAGGAATTTATGATTATGCCTGTTGGCGCTGAATCATTTAGTGAAGCTTTAAGAATGGGAACTGAAGTTTTCCATCATTTGAAAGCTGTTCTAAAGGCTAAAGGTCATTCAACAAATGTTGGAGACGAAGGAGGTTTTGCTCCTAATTTATCTTCAAACGAAGAAGCAATTGAAGTTGTACTTGAAGCAATCAAAAAAGCAGGTTATAAAGCAGGACAAGATATTTATATTGCCTTAGATGCTGCAGCTTCTGAGTTTTATAACAAAGAGAAAAACATTTATCATTTTGAGTCAACAAATGAAGATTTAAGCTCTTCTGATATGGTTGCTTATTGGAAAACATGGTCAGAAAAGTATCCAATTCTTTCAATTGAAGATGGTTTAGATGAAGATGATTGGGATGGATGGAACGAATTAACTAAAGCAATTGGTGAGAAAGTTCAATTAGTTGGAGATGATTTGTTTGTTACTAATGTTAAAAGATTATCTAGAGGTATTAAGGATGGCGTTGCCAATTCAATTTTGATTAAAGTTAATCAGATCGGAACCTTAACAGAAACTATTAATTCTGTTCGTATGGCTACTGAAAATTCTTATACTTCAATAATTAGTCATCGTTCGGGAGAAACTGAAGATACTACTATTGCTGATTTAGCTGTAGCATTAAATACTGGATTAATTAAAACAGGTTCGGCTTCTAGATCTGATAGAATAGCCAAGTATAATCAATTACTAAGAATTGAAGAAGCTTTAGGTAATTCCGCTCGATATTTAGGAAAAGATTTAAAGTTCTTATAAAAAATATTTTAAAAGATAAAGGCTGGTTTTTCCAGCCTTTTTTTATACTTCCTTTAAAAAATGCGAAACCTTATTCGCATTTTTTTGTATATTTCAAAATAATCCATTACTTGAATCAATATATGGCATATAAATCATTAACACATTTCATTCACGAACTCGAAAAAGATAATGAACTTATTAGAATTAAGGAGTTTGTTAATCCTGAATTAGAAATAACTGAAGTTGCCGATCGTATTTCAAAATCTAAAGGGGGTGGAAAAGCCTTATTGTTTGAAAATACAGGAACAAATTTCCCAGTTTTAATTAATTCGATGGGATCTGAGAAGCGGATGAGTAATGCACTTGGGGTAAATGAACTTGATGACGTAAAATTAGATATTGAGAATTTACTTGGCACTTTGATGAGTCCAAAAGAATCTATTCTTGATAAGTTAAAGCTGATTCCATCATTAGCCAATATTTCTTCATGGATGCCAAAGTTAGTTTCTGGTAAGGGTAAATGTCAAGATATTATAATTAAAGATCCTGACTTATCTATTTTACCTATTTTGAAATGTTGGCCTGCTGATGGTGGAAGATTTGTCACATTACCAATAGTTAATACCAAAGATCCAATTTCAGGTATTAGAAATGTTGGTATGTATAGAATGCAAGTTTTTGAAAAGGATTTAACAGGAATGCATTGGCATAAACATAAAGTTGGAGCGCGGCATTATGAAGAATATAAAAAAATAGGTAAAATAATGCCGATAGCTGTTGTTTTAGGTGGTGATCCAGTTTATACTTATTCAGCAACAGCTCCATTACCCGATAATTTGGATGAATATCTTTTAGCAGGATTTTTAAGAAAGAAAAGGGTGGAATTAGTAAAATGTATTACTCAAAATATTGAAGTTCCAGCTGATGCTGATATAATTATTGAAGGCTATATTGATCCGGAAGAGGAATTTATTTGGGAGGGGCCTTTTGGAGATCATACTGGATTTTATTCATTAGCTGATTGGTATCCACGTTTTCATGTTACTTGTATTACTCATAGGAAAGATGCCGTTTATCCTGCAACTATTGTTGGAGTTCCTCCAATGGAAGATGCCTGGATAGGAAAAGCAACTGAACGTATTTTTCTTGCTCCAATTAAACTTGCCATTCTTCCAGAAATTATTGATTATAATCTCCCTTTTGAAGGTGTAGCTCATAATATTTCAATAATTAAAATAAAGAAAACCTATCCTGGACAAGCTTTTAAAGTTATGAATGCTTTATGGGGTGCAGGACAAATGATGTTTAATAAAATAATGTTAGTTATTGATCAGGATATCGATATTAATAACTATTTTGAGCTTATCTCACAAGTGATAAATAATGTTGAACCTGAAAATGACATTCTTTTTATAAGTGGACCCTTAGATGTTTTAGATCATTCATCAACAAAATTTACTTATGGAAGTAAAATGGGAATTGATGCGACGTCTAAGTTTGAAGAAGAAATTCCTGAGAATACATATCCGTTAAAAAATGTATCAGAAATTAATTGGAATAATATAAAAGCTGACTTTAAAGACCTTCTTGAAATAAATTCAAGTACTATGGGGATTCTTATTTGTAGTATAAATAAAGAAAGCAAAAAGCAGCTTTTAGATATAGCTGAAAGAATGGCAATTCATAAAGAATTGGAATCTTTCAAGTTTTTTATTTTTGTTGATAGTGTTGTGGATGTGAATGATTTACAAATGATTACTTGGTTAAGTTCCGGAAATATTGATCCTAAAAGAGATTCAATATTAATAAAATCAACTCAAAATAATTGTTCAAAGATTTTTATAGATGCAACCCGAAAGTCTTTTAAAAGAGATAATTTTAAAAGAGATTGGCCAAATATTGTTGTTTCAGATAATATAACAATTGAATCAATTGATAAAAAATGGAATACATTAGGTCTTGGAAATTTTGTTAAATCTCCTTCTCTAAAATATAAAACCTTGAATTCTAATAATGGAGCGATTGCACATGATTAATAGTCTATTTATATGAATCTATTGCTTTGCATTAAAGTTATAAAAGGTTAAATTAGCATTATATAAATGAAATTCCCTATCTACATATTATTAATCTTTTTATTAGAACTTAATTTTATTAGCTCTTTTGCTAATAATATTGATCCAGTGTACGAAATTGATTTGTATACAATAGAAGATGGTCTTTCGCAAACAACTGTAAATTGTTTGATACAAGACAATAGAGGTTTCTTTTGGATTGGAACTCAAGACGGAATTAATAAATTTGATGGATATCGATTTGAAGTAATGAAAAATGATCCTAGTGATTCATCTTCAATTTCCAACAATTTTATATATTGTATTTTAGAAGATAATGAAGGAAATATCTGGATTGGAACTAAGAATGGATTGAATCGATATGATATTTACACAGAAAAATTTACTCAGTTCTTTCGAGATTCACAAAATACTAATTCCTTAAGAGAAAATGCTATCTATAATCTATATCAAGATAAACAGGGGTATTTATGGATCAAGACAGAAAACTATCTTAGTAGATTAAATTGTAAAAGTGGAAAGTTTAGACATTATGAGCATTATAGCGATGTTTTTAATATTATTCCAGAAAACTCAACATTTGCAATATTTGAGGATCATAGAAATCAGTTATGGGTAGGGACGAAAGATGGATTAAACTATTTTGATCGAAGTTTAGAAATTTTTAAAAGGTATAAACATATTCCAAAAGATAAACGAAGTATTAGTAATAACATTATAAAAGTAATTTTTGAGGATAGTAAAAATAATTTATGGATTGGAACTAATAATGGATTAAATAAATTTAATTGGGAAACAGAACAATTTACAAGGTTTTCAATTCGTAATAAATCTAAGTTGTCAAGTAGCAATACTATAAATGATATTTTTGAGGATAGAGAAGGAAACTTATGGTTAGCAACTAATAATGGTTTAAGTTATTATGATAATTTAAAAAAACAATTTATTCCCACAAATGAAGATGCAATAAACACTTCAATCACATCTTTAGTTCAAGATCAATCGGGTAATTTATGGGCTGGAACTTTTATCGGATTGATGAAAATAGAAAAGAGTGATAAAAAATTTAATTTATATAGTAAAGACTCTAATGGGAATCCTCTTTTTTCAAATAATTATATACTTACTATTTTTAAAGATTTAGATATTGTTAGTATTGGAACATGGGGGCATGGTCTTTATTTTTTTAATCCAAAAACAAATAAATTAGTTCAATATAATACCTACAATAGTGATATTAAAAATGATTTTGTTCATAAAATATTTAAAGATTCGAAGCAACGAATGTGGATTGGAACCCAAAATGGTTTGAATCTTTTTAATCAGAGGACTAAAAGATTTGAAGATATTAATCTAAAAGGGATATCAAATCTTTTAAATAACAACAGGGTTTTCGACATATTTGAGGACAAAAAGAATAATATTTGGCTTGGCACTAAGTTTGGATTACATAAGATATATAACGATTCTATTTATAGTTATTATCATATCGAAAATGATAGTAGCACGATAAGTTCCAATCATATTTATGATATTTTTGAAGACAAGAATAATAATTTATGGGTTGGAACAAATAATGGACTAAATAAAATAAATTTAAATACTGGATTAATTAAACAATATTTAAGATCAAATAACTGTACAAATTGTTTAAGTAGTAACGAAGTAGTTAGTATTAGTGAAGATACTATTCATAATTGTTTATGGCTTGGAACTTTATCTGGATTGAATAGATTTGATTTTGAAGATGAAACGTTTACAGTTTTTACAGAAAAAGATGGATTACCAAATAATATTATTTATTCTGTCATTCAAGACGATAATGGATGTTTATGGCTAAGTACAAATAAGGGGATATCAAAGTTTAAAATTGATAAGGGCGAGTTTAGTAATTTTGGAATAAAAGATGGATTACAAAATTATGAATTTAATCATGGTGCATCTTTTAAATCTAAAGAAGGAGAAATATTTTTTGGTGGAATTGATGGCTACAACTCATTTTACCCAGACTCTATTATTAAAAATAAAGTTGTACCAAATGTCGAAATTACTTCCGTTGAGATTTTATCCGAAAGTATTACCAGAAGACTTATTGTTGGAAAAAGTAGACAAATAGAAATTCCACATAAAAACAATTTAGTAACTATTGAATTTGCGGCTCTTGATTATACTAATCCTGAAAAAAATAAATACGCATATAAGCTCGAAGGTGTTGAAGATGAGTGGATAGATCTTAATAATAGAAGGTACGCAACTTTTTCTAATTTACCTTCTGGAAAGTATACTTTTAGAGTTAAAGGTTCTAATAGTGATAATGTTTGGAATGAAGAAGGGGCAAGTTTAAAAATTATAGTAGTAACACCTATTTGGTTAAACGATATTGCCTATATCATATATGTATTATTTTTGGGAGCTGTAATATTTTGGTTTTTCCAGTACAGAACTAGAAGTTTGCGTCGATCTAATCAGGATTTAAAAGAAAAACAACTTGTAGCTCTTCAAGTAGCTAAACAAAAGGAAGAACTAAGTATTCAAAACAAAAATATAACAGATAGTATTGTTTATGCAAAGAGAATACAAGAAGCATTAATGCCTTCAATGAAACTCTTCAAAAATACTTTACCCGGTTCGTTTATTTTACATAAGGCAAAGGATATTGTAAGCGGTGATTTTTATTGGATAAATGAGCATAATGATAAGGTTTTTATTGCAGTAGTTGACTGCACGGGGCACGGAGTGCCAGGAGCATTCATGTCTATTATCGGATTTGAGTTATTAAGAAATATTACTGATGATCAGGGTATTGAAGCTGCAGATCAAATATTACGCGACCTTAATAAAGGAGTTGCAACTACCTTTGGACAGTCGACCGAAAACATTAGGCTAAAAGATGGAATGGATATAGCTCTTTGTGTAATAGATAAAAAGAAAAAGGAATTAGAATTTGCTGGAGCGTTCCGTCCTTTATATTTTATTCGTGACAATAAAATTCAGGAAATTAAAGGGGATAGATTCTCAGTTGGATTAATGGAAGATGGAGATTCTAATCAAATAAATAAATCGATCATCAAACTCAAAAAAGATGATATTTTCTATATATTTTCTGATGGTTATGCAGATCAATTTGGAGGTATTGAAGGGAAAAAATATAAATATAGAAGATATAGGCACTTATTATTAACAATACACAAACTACCTCTTGATCAACAAAAAACATATCTCGACAGAAGTTTTGAAGACTGGAAAGGTACTCATGAGCAGGTCGATGATGTTCTTATTGTAGGATTTAAACCAGATTTAGGATAAGATATCTTACTTAATCTTTAAGTATTCTTAGTATTCAAGAAAATATTAGTAGAAAAGCTAGCTGCTTTTGCTGAATAAAAATATAGTTTATAATAGATAGACATAAAAAAAGGTACATCTTTAATAAACGTACCTTTTAATATTATGATTATTCGAAATAATATTCTATTATGATAATTGTTGTTCCATTTTAGTAATTAAAGTTTCAATCTGAAATGGTTTACTTATATAATCATCCATTCCTGCAGCTATACATTCTTCTTTATCACCAAGTAAAGCGTTTGCTGTAATAGCAATTATTGGCGTATGTGAATTAGTACTATTCTCGATATTTCTTATTTTTTTAGTAGTAACAATACCATTCATTATTGGCATTTGAATATCCATTAATATTATATCATATTTTACAGATCCAAATTTGTCTAATGCTTCTTTACCATTATTAGCAACATCCACCGATTTTACAGCTTTTTTTAAGCTTAATAGTACAATCTTTTGATTTATTAAGTTATCCTCAACTAATAATATATTAGCCTCTTTTAAATTTATTTTTTGAGGAGCATCTATTTCAGGAAGATCACTTTCTTGTAGTTTTTTCTCTTCAATAAGAGTTTCGCCTTTTTTGAATTTTATAATAAATTTGAAATCGAATTTATCAGGAGTTAGCTCAACTTCAATTAATCCACCTATAGATTCAATAATTTGTTGAACAATACTAAGATCAAGTAGTTTGATAAAAGATTCGTTTTTCCCTTTTCTAGTTTTTTCAGTATTTCTAATTTTTGTTATTTCAGAGATATTTAAAAGATCCTTTGTCGAGATAGTAAATAAAATTTCAACCCAATCATTTGATTCACTAAATTTCTTTATATCAATGGTAATAGTTTTATCACCGTTCTTTGAATTTTTAAGAATATTCTCAATTAAACTTAGATATACTTGTTTAATTTTAATAGGATCTCCATAAAGCGTAAGATCTTTATCTGCCGAAAAATTTATTGGGAATCTAATATCGTTTGAATCTTCATTTAAAAACAGATTAATTGTATTTCTAATTGTTCCTTCAAGATTAAAGTTCTGATTGTAATCCTTACTTTGAAGTAAATCAACATTAGATAATTCTGTTATATTATTTACAACATTTACCAGATTGTTAGTTGATGCTTGTATTGTATCAATTAAATCTTTTAATTTATTATCAATATCAGCGTTATTAACCAAATTAGTAACAACAACAATATTATTTAATGGAGTTCGAATCTGATGCGAAATTTTTGAAATAAATTCTTCTTTTGCAGCTGTCTTATTTTTTTCTTTCTGAATCTTAATATTTAGCTCTGCAATTTTAGTTTCAGAAATATTCTCATAAACATTAATAAAAATATAAAATGCAATAAATAATAGAATAAAAAGAATCTGATTAGTTAAATTAAAATTGAATGGTAACTCAATAAAGTTTGGAAGAAATATTGATATCAAACTAATTGCAAAAAATGAAAATGAAGCAATATTTCCGTAACGTTTACCTAATAGTAATATCGTGATTACAGGAAAGAAAGAATAAATTATTATTCCCTGCGAATTAGTTATTCCTGAATAAATCCCCCAAATCAAAAAGGCACTAAATAATATAGAAAATATTTTTGCAGAAACTTCAAGATTTCCTTTGCTTCTGAATACAAGATGGTTTATAAGAGTTACAATAAAAACTGCAATTGTTACAATGTAAATGCTTGAGTTCTCTTCTATAAAATAAATAACAGAAAATATAAATAGTAATATTAGAGAAATCAAACTATAATAGTTTAATAATGTCGCTTTATGCAGATCATTGTTTTTGGTATCAATTTTGTCTATATTACCTGAACAAATATTTATTATTCTGTCAATAAAATTCATATGGAATTATATATTAATTAAAAGAGATTTTATTACTAAATTGTAAATTTACTGAATAATATTTAACAATAAATCTTTGGTTATTAAAGATACAATTTTTTTGACAAATTCATGATATTCTTTGATAATTGCAAGTATTCTAGAAATAATTACTTAATTAAATCTGAAATAAATTTAAATTTACAAATTGAAGAGAACATTAATATTATTTTAAAATAAAATTTATACAAGATGAAAAAATTACTTATTGGATTAATAGTTTGCTTTTCTTTCTTTCAATCGAAAGCTCAAGAGTATTTACCAACTGAGTCGGATTTAAATCAGTTTTTAAATTCGAAACTTTATGTTGTATTAGAAACCAACCCTATTGCAGAATATAACTTTAAGATTCAGGAAGCCGTTAAAAAAGCATGGAATTTAACGGAATATGAGTTTATTTCATACAAACAGTTTGAGGAAATGTATAACGATCCTAATAAATCGTTTTTAATGATGACACAAGTTGTTTTTCAGAACGACAGAACAAAGGTTCGATATAATTTCTTGCATATTTTTATTGGGAAAAGTGGTTTAGATAGTTTTGAAAACTTACCAGATATTGCTGCGATTCCTTTATCATACACTGAGGTAGATGAAGAGTTTTGGGTATATAAAATGGAATCATTAGTTAGATTCTTACAAACACATATTCAGACTATGAAAGATAATCCAGATATGATTAAGAAAAATATCCTTCAATATTACAATGAGTATACTAAAGATATTAAGCAGAAAACACTTTATTTAGTAAAAGATGAAGTAGCACCAAATATCAATACCGAAGCAAAACTGAAGAAAATTTATCCATACAAAACTAAATTTGTAACTCGCGAAGAAATAGAAGAAGCAATAACAAATCGCGACGAAGATGTGGTTTATTTACATAAGGTGGGACCTCAAGGAACTCGATTGCGAGCGCGTTGTTACAAGATAATTATTGACGCAAAAGATGCTAATTTTTATTTCTTCGATTTTCATTGGGTTGAAAAAGGTAAAAACTTCGATGGAATCTTAGATAAAGATTTTAAACGAATGGCAAAAAAGAAATAAAAAGTAAAAAATGATATGTAAAAGGATGGTTTTTGCCATCCTTTTTTTGTTTATTAGAGCTAGTGTTGAAATTAGAAATGATTTAATAAAGACTTAATTAGTAATAATATTTGAAGAAAGCTTAGGTAAATATTATTGGGTCTTTTTTATGTTATTCAGCTTTCATTTTACTTCGCTTTAATTTTATTCTATATTTGCAGAAATTAATTTAAAGAAGGACATCAATGGCTGCACAAAAACCATCTGTTCCAAAAGGCACTAGAGATTTTTCACCTGTAGAGATGGTGAAAAGAAACTTTATTTTTGATACGATTAAGAATGTATTCAAAAGATTTGGTTATTTACCTATTGAGACTCCATCAATGGAAAATTTATCAACTTTAATGGGTAAATATGGAGAAGAAGGAGATAAGCTATTATTCAAAATTTTGAATTCTGGAGATTATTTATCAAAAGTAAAATCAAATTTAACCGAAGTTGAGTCAAATAAATTGGCTTTAGAGATTTCTGAAAAAGGATTACGTTATGATTTAACAGTTCCTTTTGCTCGATTTGTTGTGCAGCATCGTAACGAAATTACATTCCCATTTAAAAGATACCAGATACAACCTGTTTGGCGTGCCGATAGACCACAAAAAGGTCGTTATCGCGAATTCTATCAATGCGATGTTGATGTTATTGGAAGTAATTCGCTATTGAATGAAGTTGAATTGATTCAGATTATCGATCAAGTATTTCAGGATCTAAAGGTAAATGCTGTAATTAAGCTTAATAATCGAAAAATTTTATTGGGTATTGCAGAAATAATTGGAGAACCCGAAAAATTCATTGATATAACTGTTGCTATTGATAAATTAGATAAAATTGGTTTAGAAAAAGTAAACGAAGAGCTTTTATCAAAAGGAATTAGTGAAAAAGCAATTGAAAAATTGAAACCAATTTTTCAATTGTCTGGGACAAATATAGAAAAGCTAAAATCACTTAAAGAAATTGTAAAAGAATCTGAAACTGGATTAAAAGGGGTTGAAGAAGTTGAGACTGTTTTAAATTATTTTAAAAACCTAGAACTGAATATTGATCTGGAGTTAGATTTAACTTTAGCCAGAGGATTGAATTATTACACTGGAGCAATTTTTGAAGTTAAAGCAAAGGATGTTGAAATAGGCAGTATATGTGGTGGTGGAAGATATGATGACCTTACAGGTATTTTTGGATTAAAAGATGTTTCTGGGGTAGGAGTTTCGTTTGGAGCTGATCGTATTTACGACGTAATGGAGCAATTAAATATTTTCCCTCAGGAAATAGTTGCATCAACAAGAGTTATGTTTGTAAACTTTGGCGAAAAAGAGGAGTCTTATTGTTTACCATTAGTTCAAAAGTTAAGAGAAGCTGGAATTAATTCTGAGATTTTTCCAGAATCAGCTAAGATGAAAAAACAGATGACTTATGCCAATAATAAAAATATTCCTTACGTAATATTAGTTGGTGATAATGAGATGCAGTCTGGATTATTAACCGTTAAAGATATGATTAGCGGTGAGCAGTCTGAAATGAAATTTGAAGAATTACTTGATAAGTTTGAATAATGAAATGCAATAATCAAATATTATATACAAAAAGCAAAAAGCGTCCTGTGCATTTTGCTGGAGGAGATACTCGTTTCCCATGAACTAAATAGTCTGTAGTTCGTTTATTTATTAATCATTTATTTTATTAACATTAGTTTTCATATTTAAAAATTTTAAACATGGAGAAGGTACATTATATATCTAATGATCAATTAACATTTGATAAAATTGATCAAATTATAAAAGAAGGATTTAAATTGGCTTTGTCAGAAGAGTCGATAAATAATATTAAGAAGTGTCGTGAGTATCTTGATAAAAAGATGGAAAGTAACGACGACCCAATTTATGGTATTAATACTGGTTTTGGAGCGCTTTACGACAAAAAAATATCTCGCGAAGACTTAGGGGCGTTACAAAAGAATTTGGTAATGTCTCATGCTTGTGGAACTGGAGATGAAATATCTTCAGATATTGTTAAGTTAATGATTTTATTAAAGATTCAGTCAGTATCTTATGGTCATTCTGGTGTGCAGTTAATTACTGTAGAACGATTAATAGAATTTTTCAATAACGATATTCTTCCTGTGGTATATGAATATGGTTCTTTAGGAGCTTCTGGTGATTTATCTCCTTTGGCGCATATGTGTTTGCCAATGATTGGATTAGGAGAAGTAAACTTTAAAGGTGAAAAAATCTCTGGAGCTGAATTGCTGAAAAAGATGAATTGGGAGCCAATTGGTTTGAGATCAAAAGAGGGACTTGCTTTATTGAATGGAACTCAGTTTATGAGTGCTCATGGTGTTTATTTAACTTTAAAAGTTTGGAAACTTTCTCAGTTAGCCGATATTATTAGTGCTGTTTCTTTAGATGGTTTCGATGGAAGAATTGAGCCTTTCCATGATTCAGTTCATCAAATCCGACATCATTTAGGGCAAATAAAAACAGCTCGCAGAATGAGGTATTTATTAGAAGGTAGTGAGTTAATTAAACGTCCGAAAGTACATGTTCAGGACCCATATTCGTTCCGTTGTATACCTCAAGTACATGGCGCATCAAAAGATTCAATAAATTATGTATCGTATGTTTTCAATAACGAAATAAACGCTGTTACAGATAATCCAACAATTTTTCCAGATGAAGATTTAGTAATCTCAGCTGGTAATTTTCACGGACAGCCATTAGCATTAGCTTTAGATAATTTATGTATTGCAATGGCTGAGCTCGGTAGTATTTCAGAACGAAGAACATATCAATTACTAGCTGGAAAACGTGGATTACCTCCATTCTTGGTTGCAAATCCAGGTTTAAATAGTGGATTTATGATTCCTCAATACACTGCAGCTTCTATTGTAAGTCGTAATAAGCAACTTTCAACTCCAGCTTCAGTTGATACAATTGAATCATCTCAAGGGCAGGAAGATCATGTAAGTATGGGTGCAAATGCTGCAACAAAAGCTTATCAGGTTGCTGAAAATTTAGAACGAATTTTAGCAATTGAATTATTTAATGCAGCACAAGCATTAGAATTTCAGCGTCCTGCAAAATCTTCACCAGTAATTGAAGAATTTGTGGCAGGATATCGTAAAATAGTGAAATTTATCGATCAAGATAAAACTATGTACGATGATATTGCTCGTTCTATTGAATATTTGCAAGAAGTAAAATTGGAATTGCCAGAGAAATAAAGCACGAAAAACTATTATAAATAATGAATGCGTCTCAAATTATTGAGGCGCATTTTTATTTTGTATCTTATTAAATAATAAAATTTTAGGAACTTCAATTAGCTTTTACTATCTTGTAAATCCAATACTAAGATTATGATAGTCTGGATACTTGACTTTCTTATTAAAATCAATAGATCTGCCATGTTTTAATTCTTAAAACATCACAAATTACATTTCGTATTTATAATCCTTTTATTAAACCAAATAAACTAAAACCTATTATGGATAAATTAATCATTAAGGGTAGTGGTCTCACTATCGAAAATGTCGTTAATGTAGCTCGAAATGGGCAAAAAGTAGAATTGCATCCTGATGCTATTAAAAGAATAAACGTATGCCGTGCAATGCTTGAAAGAAAGATTGAAGCAAACGAAATAATGTATGGTGTTAATACTGGAATTGGTGAATTTTCTGAAGTAGTTTTGGATGATGATCAAGTACAAGATTTTCAAAAATATTTAGTGTATAATCATGCTGCAGGTATTGGCGATCCAGCACCAATTGAATATGTTCGAGGTGCTATGCTTGGCCGTATAAATGTTCATGCTCATGGTAATTCGGGCTGCAGAGAAATCATTACTCAAACATTGGTTGAAATGCTTAATAAAGGTGTTACACCATTTGTTTGTCAGAAAGGATCAGTTGGCGCAAGTGGTGATCTAGCTCCAATGTCGCAAATCGCTCTTTTATTAATGGGTGAAGGTCAGGCATATTATGAAGGTGAGCTTTTAGAAGGAAAAGACGCAATGGAAAAAGCCGGGATTCCTGTTCCTGGATTATTTGCACGTGATGGATTAGCTACAATTAATGGCTCAAATGTTTTAACAGCAATGAGTGCTATATTTTTATATGACGCTAATAACTTTTTAAAGCAGGCAGAAATCGCTGCAGCAATGTCACTAGAAGCATTAAAAGCTAATATGAAACCTTATACATCATTGCTACATGAAGTGCGGGGTTTCCAGGGAGCTGTTCGAAGTGCGAATGCAATTAATAAAATGGTTGCTGGTGGTGATTTAAAAGAAGGTAAGGTTAAATGTAAAGTTCAGGATGCTTATTCAATGCGTTCTACACCTCAAGTTATTGGTGCTGCACGTGATTCATTACGTTGGGCTCGTTCTCAAGTTGAAATTGAATTAAATGGAGTAGGAGATAATCCAATTTTCTTCCCAGAAGAAAACTTACAATTGTCGGGTGCTAATTTCCAAGGAACTCCTGTTTCATTACCTATGGATATGGCAGGCGCTGCCATTACAATGGTTTGTGTAATGTCTGAACGTAGAATGAATCGTTTAAATAACCCAGCATTAAGTGTTGGTTTACCTGCATTTTTAACAAAGGGAGCAGGAATGTTCTCGGGTTTAATGTTAAGTCAGTATACTGCTGATATGCAAATTGTTGAGCAAAGAATACTTTCTGCACCTGCTTCAATTCAATCAATTCCTGCGGCGGCTGATCAGGAAGATTTTGTTTCGATGGGAATGAATACAGCAATAAAGAATTTCCAAATTATGGATAATGCTTATGGGATATTAGGGATTGAAATTATGGCTGCTGCTCAAGCATTAGACTTCCGCGAATACAGTTTTGGTAAAGGTGTTACAAAAGCAAAAGAAGTTGTTCGTAAGTATGTAGATTTCTTAGAAATTGATCGCCCTTTATATCCAGATCATACAGCTATGAAAGAATTGGTTAAATCATGCGAAATTCTTGAAGAAGTTGAGAAAGTAGTTGGTTGTTTAGATACTAAAGAAGTTAGTAAAGTTGCAAATTTAAATTAGTGCTTTAACCGATAAAAAAACAAAAGCTCCTCTCGATAACTATCAGGAGGAGCTTTTGTTAATTTTAATTTTTACCGCTTTCTCGAATTTTTTTAAGAAGGTAAGTTTTAAATTCGTAATCGGCTAGATATATTCTCATTACCTTTTTTATAGGTAATATTCCTTTAAATTTCTTATGGTATTTATCCAATAATTCAGCTAGTTCTATTTCGTAATGAATATATTGATCGGCATGTTTAATCATTTCATCATTAGACATTTTTTCACTATTATCATAGAAGTCGGTCATATGATTTTTTCTAGCTGCTATTATCTTATTTTTTTTAGCCCAATATTCATTGTATACAGGCCAAAAAACTTGTGCTTCTTCCGGAGTAAGTCCAATTTTATCAGTAAAAAAAGCAATTTTCTGATATTTTATTTCTTGCTCTTTTTCAGATTTAGTTTGAGAATCTTGAGCAAAAGCTGATATTCCAATAATGAATAACAGAGAAAGTATAAAGTATGGTTTTAAGGTTTTCATCTATTTACAATTTACAATTTACAATTCATCAATTAAAGATTCATAATCAATATTTTCATTTACAAGATAATTAATATAATGATCTGATTCAATTTCTTTTTTCTCGATTATCACTTTTTTGTCTTCCAATAATACATCGATAAAGTGTTGTTCAGTAAACTCATAAGCATCAACTTCAATGGTTCTTGTAAATAGTTCATTTCCATAACCAGAATTGCTTTTGTTCGAAAGAATGAAATCAACAGCAGTAATAGATATTGCTGCAAATGCAATAAACATAAAGCCTAATGCAAAATGCGGTTTTACATATTGTAAAACTTTAACGGCCCAAGACAGTTCTTTTTTTTCAGTAAAGATTTTTTCTTGAATTCTTGTTGGAAATTCTTCAAAATAATCTTTAGGAACTGAAAACGGATTATTACTATTTCCTTTCAATTCTTCCAATTTCTTGTTAAAATTTTTCATTTTTTATTCCCCAATTTGTTTCCCTGTCTTTTGGACTAATTTTAAACATAAAAGTTTAATCTTCTTTAAAATAATTCTCTATTTTCTTTACAGCATGGTGATATGAAGCTTTTAAAGCTCCTACAGAGGTTTCTAATATTTCAGACATATCATCGTATTTCATTTCTTCGAAATATTTCATATTAAAAACGATTCGTTGTTTCTCAGGCAGCTGCAATATTGCTTTTTGTAGTTTACTTTGTATCTCGTCCCCATTAAAATACTCATCACATTCGAGTGTTTCGCTCAAGTGATTTTCGTAATCAACAATAGGCAATAAATATTTTGTTTTTTGTTGTTTTAAAAATGTTAAAGATTCATTTGTAGCAATTCGATACAGCCAAGTATAGAGTTTAGAGTCTTTTCTAAAACCATCTAACCCCTTCCATGCTTTTACAAAAGTATTTTGTAGGATATCATCGGTATCATCGTGTTTAATTACAATTTTACGTATATGCCAATACAACTTTTCTTGATATTTTCTAACTATCAAATTAAAAGCATAATTACGTTTCTCTTTATCGCCAAAGAGATCTAATAATTCTTTATCGCTGTATTCTGACATTCTATCCTACAAAAGAATTGCTAATTTTATTTTCTTTTTAGAACTGTTTCTACAGATGATACTACATCATTTGTATCAATTCCATATTTAGTTAGCAATTCTGCAGGTTTTCCACTTTCTCCAAAAGTATCATTTACAGCCACCATCTCAATTGGAGCAGGCATCTTTCTGCTTAATAATTGTGCGATAGAATCACCTAATCCACCGTTCATCATATGTTCTTCGGCTGTTACAACAGCTTTAGTTTTTGAAACAGATGTTAAGATTGCTTCTTCGTCTAATGGTTTAATTGTATGTATATTGATAATTTCACATGAAATACCTTTTTCCTCTAAAATCTGTGCTGCTTCAATAGCTTTCCATACCAGATGGCCTGTTGCAAAAATACTTACATCAGTTCCTTCGCTTAATAAAAGCGCTTTTCCTATTTCAAATTTTTGATCTGCAGGAGTGAAATTTGGCACACTTGGTCGGCCAAAACGAAGATAAACAGGACCTTCATATTCAGCAATTGCAATAGTAGCAGCTTTAGTTTGATTATAATCACATGGATTTATCACTACCATTCCCGGAAGCATTTTCATTAATCCAATATCTTCTAAAATTTGATGAGTTGCTCCATCTTCGCCAAGAGTTAAACCTGCATGGGAAGCACAAATTTTAACATTTTTTCCTGAATATGCTACTGATTGTCTTATTTGATCGTAAACGCGTCCTGTTGCAAAATTTGCAAAAGTTCCAGCAAATGGGATTTTACCACCAATAGTTAAACCGGCAGCTGTACCTATCATATTTGCTTCGGCAATTCCGCTTTGATAAAATCTTTCAGGGAAATCCTTTACAAAATCATTCATTTTTAATGATCCGGTTAAATCTGCACATAAGGCAACAACATTTTCATTTGTTTTACCAAGTTCATATAATCCAGCTCCAAAACCAGATCTTGTATCTTTTTTTTCTGAGTAATCGAATTTTTTCATGTTATATTTAATAAAGTATTATTTTCTGTGATGATCCTGATTTAATTGTAAATCTTTTATTAATTGTATAAATTGATTGTTTTGTATTTTTTGGTCTGAAAACAACTCTATAATTTCCAGGTTGCATTACCAGATTTTGTCTTAATTTATTTTGTTCAAGATTATAAATCCATTTTAAAGTATCTGCGGTTTCTTCGTAAATACTACCAAATCCACTCGACGCAATAGAAAAATTCGCTATTCCGGGTCGTGGTATATCAATTTTAGTAGTAGTGCTTTGATCAATTTGAACATCTTCAATATAAATTCTAGGAATCGTTAAAATTTCTAAATCATATTTACCTACTAAATACTTAACAGTACTGTTACTTTCCTGAATGTTAATTGTCTTAAAATTGTTATTTAATCTAACTATTGTATTTAAGTTTGTATTTAAATTACTACCCGAATTAGAAATTTTTAAATAACCTTGAGGAGTACTTAATCCAATCATATTATGTTTTCCTTCGGCAAGTTTTATATTTTCTTTTCTTACTGCAGGAATGGTATGTACAACAACATCGTAATTTATTAATGGATCTATTATTAAAGTATCAGGATTTCCAACATAATTAATTGTATGTACAAAGTTGTATTTTACTTTGCCAGAAATATGATCGAAAAATGTCATATTTACATCTGTTTCAGTCGGCATTCCTTTAACATCTAATAAATTTACTTGTGCTGTAGTTGAATTAAGAGCTCTCGATATAACAATGCCAAGCACTTCGGCAAATTTTTCTTCATTTGGACTATTGTAAACATGCCCAACACATTCGAAGGTCTCTTCAAAATTAGGATCCAGGCCAATACCAATTATGAATGGTTTAAGAACAACACCTTTCTTTTGAAGATTTAATGATGCCTGACATGGATCTCCATCGCAAGCTTCAATTCCATCTGTAATTAAAATAATAATATTTCTACAGTTATCGCATTTAGGAAAATCGTTTGCTGCCATTTCTAACGAATTAGCAATTGGCGTTGTTCCTTTTGGAATCAAATAACGGAGTTTTTGCCTAATTTGACTCGCATTATCGGGACTAAATGGTATTTCAAGTTTTGTATCATTACAGTCTTGTGGAGGCACCGGACTTTGATGACCATATACCCTTAAAGCCATTTGAATATTATCATTTTTCTCAAGGCTGTCGACTATATTTATCAAATACTTTCTAGCAATACTAATTTTTTTATCGCTTTCCCAAGATCCATACATGCTTTGCGAAGCATCAAAAATGAATAGGATGCGCGATGTTGGAGTCTCAGGCTTATTTTTATTTTGAGCATTAATTATATTTGCTGAAAATAAAAATAAAAACAAAAATATGTAGAATTTAAAATTGTTCAATTGCATATAATTAAAACAGAGAGCATTGCTCTCTGTAGGTTATTAATCCATAGATTTTCTTCGTTCATAATCCTCTTTTTTTATCTGGCCTAAAATAATTAATTGAGCACTAGCGTAATTAGTGGCCAAAGGAATGTTGTAATGATTACAAGCTTCAAGAAGATTTTGAATATCCTCGTGATGTCCAACTTTTAGAAACGGATCTCTAAGGAAAATCACAATATCGATTTCTTTACGTTTTACTCTATCTGTAATCTCGATATAACCTCCTGACTTCCCAGGACTTAAATGTTCAACTTTAATCCCGTTAGATTCAACATGCTCTGCTGTTCTTCCGGTTGCAATTAAATTTACACCATAAATCCATTCTTTGTGTTCGTTCAGGAACTGAACCATTTCCGCTTTTTTTACATCATGCGCAATAACAACAATGTTCTTCATATTCCTACAGATTTTTTAATTTAATAATCTCCTAAAGTTTCTTCTAATTGATCTAAAGCATCTTTTAATTGCTCATCATTAGGGGCTACTCCGTGCCATTTATGTGTTCCCATCATAAAGTCAACACCCATACCCATTTCAGTTTTCATTAAAATAGCAATTGGTTTTTCTTTTCCAGTTAAAGATTTTGCTTCATTAATTACTTTTATAACACTTGCCATATCGTTTCCGTTCATTTCAAGAACGACCCAACCAAAACTTTCCCATTTTGCTCTAAGGTTTCCAAGTGTCATAACTTCATCAACGGGGCCATCAATTTGTTGACCATTGCAATCGATGGTTGCAATTATATTATCAATTTTATGTTGAGTTGCAAATAATGCAGCTTCCCAAATTTGACCTTCTTGTAATTCACCATCACCATGTAATGTAAAAACTAGTTTGTCTTCTTTATTAAGTTTCTTACTTAATGCCGCTCCACATGCAACAGATAATCCTTGTCCTAAAGAACCTGATGCCACTCTAATTCCTGGTAAACCTTCTTTTGTAGTAGGATGTCCTTGCAGTCTTGAATCAAGAGTTCTAAAAGTACTTAATTCTTTTATATCAAAATATCCACTTCTAGCTAATGCACTATACCATAATGCAGAAAGGTGTCCGTTTGATAAGAAGAAAAGATCCTGATTTTTACCATCCATATCAAAATTTTTCGAATCGTGATTCAAAATATCAAAATACAATGCAGTTATAAAATCAGTACAACCTAAGGATCCACCTGGGTGACCAGAGTTCTGTGCGTGAACCATTCTTACTATATCTCGTCTAATTTGTGATGCGGTTTTTTCTAAGTTTTGAATATCAGCCATTTTTACTTTAAATGATTTATGTTTTTTATAATTATTTTTTGACAAAATTAGGCGGTAAAAGTACGATTTTCAAAATAATATACGGAATTTGTTTTCACTTTATTATCAACAAATTTCGATAAATTTATAAGTATTAATTTTTTATTAAAAAAGACCTTTTTAAAATCCTGAAAAAGTGTAATTTTGAGCCTTCAAAAATGTATTACTTAAGATAAAATAATTATGGGTTTACAGTGTGGAATTATTGGAATAACAAATGTTGGTAAATCAACCTTATTTAACTGCATGTCTAATGCAAAAGTTGAAATAACAAATTTTGCTTTTAGCACAAATAAATCAAACATTGGTGTTATAAATGTTCCAGATAATAGATTGTATGAACTTGAGAAAGTACAAGCGACGGAGAAGATAATTCCAGTTACCGTTGAGATTCTTGATATACCTGGATTAACTAAAGGTGCAAACCAAGGTGAAGGTGTTGGGAACAAATTCTTAGGTGATATTAGAAATACAGATGCCTTAATTCACGTTTTACGTTGTTTCGACGACGAAAATTTAACTCACGTTGATGGATCAATTGATCCGGTAAGGGATATAGAAACCATCGATTTTGAATTGCAAATAAAAGATTTAGAATCTGTAGAAAAGAAAATACAGCGGTACGAAAAGCTTTCGAAAACAGGTGATAAAGATGCAAAACAGGGTATTGAAATCTTAAATGGGATAAAAGAACATTTAGAATCAATGCAAAATGCGCGTTCTTACGAAATGTCAGAGAAGGATAAAAAACACATTGGTGACTTGTTTTTATTAACTGAAAAGCCAATAATTTATGTTTGTAATGTAGATGATGCTTCTGCAATTAATGGTAATGCATATGTTGAGAAAGTGAAAGAAGCATTGAAAGATCAGGATACTGAGATATTGGTAATAGCGGGAAAACTAGAAGCAGAAATTTCTGATTTAGAAGATCTAGACGATAGAAAAGAATTTTTAAGCGATGCAGGTTTAACCGAACCGGGAGTAAATAAGCTTATTAGAAGTGCATATTCTTTATTAAACTTAATGTCGTTCTTTACTGTTGGACCAAAAGAAATTCATGCTTGGACTATTAAAAAAGGAATGACAGCACCACAAGCTGCAGGTGTAATACATAGTGATCTGGAACGCGGTTTTATTCGTGCCGAAGTGATGAAATACAATGATTATATCGAATTAGGATCGGAGTCGAAAGTTAAAGATGCTGGGAAATTCCATATCGAAGGTAAGAATTATGTTGTTGATGATGGCGACATTCTTAACATTCGTTTTAACGTATAAATAAAATATGAATACGCTCATAGCAATATTTATTGGTGGAGGATTAGGTAGTGTAACCCGATTTGGAATTTCAAGTCTGGTAACATCAAATTTTAAGGAAATTAATCCTGTTGGCACTTTAACTTCTAATATTATTAGTACAATTATTTTAGGCGCTTTGCTTTTTTTTACAACGGATAAGTTTATGATTTCTCCAACCTTAAAAGCATTGTTAGTGGTAGGTTTCTGTGGCGGTTTTAGTACGTTTTCAACATTTAGCTATGAAACTTTTGAACTTCTAAGGGGAGGTAACTATTTATTCGCTGCAGCAAATTTGTTAGTAAGTATATTTCTTGGTGTCGGAGTTTTATTTATTTTAGCACGAAGTATTTAAAATTCCAAATTCGTAACAATGCATAATAAAACCTATTCTGTAAAAAGCATATTAATAATATGCATATTATTTTCCCAATTTACATTTATACAGGCACAAAATCATTTCAATAAACCACCAAAACTTGTTGTTGGAATTGTAATTGAAGAAATGCGTTACGAAATGCTACTTCGATATTGGGATTCATTTGGCGAAAATGGATTTAAAAAGATTATTAATCAAGGTGCATTTTGCACACAAGCTCATCATAATTATTTAATAACTCAAAATGGAGTTGGACAAGCTAGTATTGTTACTGGAGCATATCCATCAGGTCATGGAATAATTTCAAACGACTGGTATGATCGATTAGGTGATAAGATTATTGATTGTGCTGATGAAACCAAATTTAATCTAATGAATGGTGGTGTTTCTATGGGAAACTACACACCAAAAAATATTATATCTTCAACTATTGGCGACGAAATAAAGTTGGCAAATAACGATAGCTCAAAAGTTATATCTATTTCTTTAAATCCTGTTTCTTCAGTTATTTCAGGTGGTAAATTGGGAGATTATGCTTTTTGGTTTGATCATCATGATGGTAATTGGATTACCGGAAATTATTATACAGATTCATTGCCAAAATGGGCTAAGGAATTTAATGGAAAAGGATTTCAGGACATTTATATTCGGAAGAATTGGGCTAGTATGTATTCGTTATCGGATAATTACACAAGAAGTTTAGCTGATGATAATAATTTTGAAATAGGATTTAGTAATTATCGTTATACCTTCCCATATGATTTATCATATCTTAGAAATAGATCAGGTAATTATAAATATTTAAAATTTACACCATACGGAAATACATATACAAAAGATTTTGCCATATCAACAATTATCGGAGAAAATTTAGGTAAAGATGATTATACTGATTTCTTATCTGTAAGTTTTTCTGCAACTAATTATGTTGGTGAATTGTTTGGTCCGAGATCTGTAGAGGTTGAAGATATTTTTTTACGATTGGATAAAGATTTAGAGCATTTTATTGGATTTATTGATAATGAATTAGGTCTTGAAAATGTGTTAATATATATTACTTCCGATCGTGGAGTGTCTGATGTTCCTGAGTATTTAATTCATAAAAAACAGAATGCAGGGATATTCGATGGTTCAAAAGCAACTGCATTATTGAATAGTTATTTAAGTATTTTGTATCAGGATGGTGAATGGATAAAATCTTATCATTCAAAACAAATATATTTTAATCAACGCTTGGTTGATGAAACGGGAGTTGATTTATATGAGATTCAGGAAAAAGTTGCAAACTTTATGGTTCAGTTTAATGGAGTGGCAAATGCATTACCTGGGCTTACAATTAATACAACAAGTTTTCGGTCAGGTATAAATCAAAAAATACAGAATAGTTATCATCAAAAAAGATCAGGTGATGTGATTGTAAATTTGGAGCCTGGATGGATTGAAAAAAACGGTCGAGTTACAAATTCGGGTTCTGGCTATACTTATGATACTCATGTTCCCTTAATTTGGTTTGGTTGGAACGTAAAAAGTACACGAATTGATGAACCAACAGATGCAATAGATATTGCTCCAACCATTTCTTGGATATTAAATATTACTGCTCCCAATGCCGCTACTGGTAAACCGATTTATAAAATATTGAAATAATATGGCTTGGTTTTTTCTTTTTATTGCAAGTGTTTTTGAAATAGGGTGGGCTATAGGAATGAAATACACCCATGGTTTTACAAAACTGGTTCCTTCTGTTGTTACACTTGTTTCAATGGTTTTAAGTGTTTATTTGCTATCGTTAGCAACAAAAGAAATTCCCATCGGAACAGCTTATGCTGTTTGGACAGGAATTGGTATTGCAGGAACTTCAATTCTTGGTGTTATCCTTTTCGATGAAACCGTAGAGGTTCTTAAAGTTGTTTTTATTTCGATGATCTTAATTGCAATTGTTGGATTAAAAATCACTTCAAACTAAGGCAATTTATCACACATTAGCATTCTACTATCTCGACTTAATGTGATTGAATCATCTTCAATAAAACATGGAGCTTCAATATTTTCGTTATTCGACTTAATAGCTTTTCCTGTAATTAATATGGCTACATTATCCTTTATATCAATATTTCTAACTTTTTTTGCTAGAATCAATTCACCTTTTACTAACCACTTCTGGATTTCTGTATGGTGTAACTTACTAAATTCTTTAACTTCAGATAAAATATTTTCAGCTAAACGTGGTGCTGCAATTCCCCAAAGTTTATCTTCAAGAGTATGATTGTCGTGGATAACCTGTTGCATACTTACCGAAGTTAATCGGAGAACAGTAACTGGCGATTCCGCTGTGATAGTAGCAGTTCTAGGAACATTTGTAAGTACTGATATTTCGCCAATAACACTTCCTTTACCAAGAATATCGATTAACTTTTTATTGATGGTTACTTTAACTGATCCCCGGGCAATAACATAAAGACCATCAACTTGTCCGTGTTCTTTTATAATTTTTTCACCAACAGCGTAGTTTCTATGTTGGAAAAGACTAACTACTTTATTGAAAGTTGTTTTATCTAATTCTTTTAACCAAGGAATTTCCTGTAATAATTTAGCTTTTTCAGGTGGAACAATTCCTGGAGGAGAATCAACCAGTTTTTTCATTCTTTCTTCAATGCTTTCTATCATCTTATGAGCTTCGTCGGAGCCAATTTGTCCTTTCTTTTGAATTCTTTCAACAATCTTAAGTTCATTATTTAGATTTGTTCTAATTGCTTGACGAGTAGCAATGGAGTTATAAATTTCTGGATATGTATTTTTTAGATTTCGCAAGAAAGTTAAACCGTGTATTCTATTTTCATTTATTTCACTTTCTATTGTTGAGATATCTTGATCTATTGTTAGTTCTTTCGTATTAGAACTAATTGTCATGCTTTCAGCTAACTTCAATGTTTCATATTGAGCCTCAACAAATCCTCGTGCTGCATCATAGCTATTTGCTAATCGTTCAAAGAAAAACCGTTGTGAAATCTTCCCAAGAAGTGGGATAGCTTGAAGTTTATTAAGATATTTTGGTGTTTGCCATAACTGTTCAAGGTCTTTTCTTTCTGATAAAGATATTTTTCCATCAGAATCAATAATCTCATTAATTGCATCCGTTAAATTTCGAACAGCAATAGGTCCAAGTAAACCTTCTTTAAATTGATTCCAATAACTACTTTTTTCTTTTTCCAGTACTCTTCGTCGTGTTTCATATAAATTAGAGAACTCACCTTCATCTAATACAATCTCTATATTTTCAGGCTTTTCAGGCAAATATGTTGAAACACTCTCCCAATTAGCTCGACCAAGAAACCTGTCAGATTTTAGTTTTTCCATAGAATTCTCAGATGTATTTCTTAAATAGCCTTTTGCATTGAGAATCATTTTTTGTTTTGCAGGTGGAATATCAGTTAAACCCAAATAGCTCAATAAGAACTTAATTGTTGTTGCATTAATCACAAGTGTTAGTGTTACAATTCCGGCTGTATAAAAAAGAAACTGATCTCGAATTGTACTGTCGATCGAGGTTTCACCTGCAACAATTAGGGCTAGAGCCAATCCGATTGCTCCACGTAATGCACCCCACCATAATACATAGGCATTTTTCTTTGAGAGACCATATCCTGCCTTTTTCATTAAAGGGAAGAAAATAGCAATTACAATCCCACGTACAATATGAATACCAATATATAATAAGATAAGTATTAAGAAATCCCGACCTGTAAATACAATATTATTGGCTATCACGACTCCTACGATTAAGAAAATAAGCGTATTTGCAATAAATGCAAAAAGCTCCCAGAATTCGTGTAAGAAATGTTCTACCTCAGGACTAATTCTTGTTTTACCTTTACTTGCCATTAATAATCCAAAAGCAACTAATCCTAATACACCTGATACATGTAAGAAATGTTCTGCAATGTAAAATGTAATATATGCAGCTGCAACAATAACAGTTATTTCAACAAGTGCGTCATTAAAAACTTTTTTAACCCAGGCAATAACAATATATCCAATTATTAATCCAACGGCTGTTCCGCCAATTGCTACTCTTAGAAACTCAATTAATGGGGAAGCTTCAGAACCAACACCTGTTATTCCAGCTAATAATACCATGAAAATAACAATTGCTGTTCCATCATTCAACATGGATTCGCCTTCAATTAATGTTCCTAGCTTTTTACTTGCACCTAATTCTTTTAAGATAGAAACTACAGCAACTGGATCTGTAGCACTAATAACTGCACCAAAGAGAAGTGCCATTTGCCAACTCCATGCGGATAATCCTACGCCTAGAGATTTTAATAAAATAATAACACTAGCTGTAAGAACTAAAGCGACAATAATTCCAGGTACAGCTAATATGAATGCATTGGTAAATGATTTCTTGAATGTATGAACGTCCATTGCAAAAGCAGCTTCGAATATTAATGTAGGTAAGAATACATAAAGAATAAGATGAGGATCAATTTGCCCAGCCCATCCAACGGCTTCACTGATAAAATTTGTATCAAACTTAAATAGAACTAAATTCCATTCTCCAAACCATCCCAAACGCGCTAGAGCACCAAGGCCTAAGCCTATTACAAGTAATGATACGGTATAAGGTAAGGGACTCTTTTTTAGAAAATGTCTTGTTCCAGCACCAATTATTAAAGCAATAATTAGAAAAAACAATGGACTCATATTTCCTGAATGTTCTTCTTCGTGAGTTTGATCTGTGGTATCATGCTCTTGTAAATCCTCTTCAGAAGTGCTATGTTCTGAAACTATTTCATGATTTTCTTTTCCATGTTCTTGAGCAATAGTCTTATTTTGCAACGACATTGCTATTGTAAGAATAGAAAATAGAAATAAAAGGCGAAGTGATTTATTGAGTGCGTTTTTTATCATTACCATGGGTTAAATTTAAAACCCAAGATACAAAAAATATTTTTATAATATTAAAAAAGCCAAACCCAAAAGTCTAGTTAGATTACTAATCTATAATTTCTTTGATGAATCCTAAATTTACAAAGATAAACAACTGAATGGGAATGGCTAAGGTAGGTTACTGGTAACCTAATATTTTAAGAATAAATCTAATCAATTTTAACATGTCCCCAATTTTCACCTTTTCTAATTCGATTAAGCTGAGTGTGAGTTATGCCAAATTCTTTTGCTAGTTTATAAAGTTTATTTTTACCGCGAGCTAATTTTTTCTTTAACCTAATAACATCTGTTTCTGTAAGTTTAGAATAATTTATTGCTCCACGTTTATAGTTTGGGTTAATTTTCTGATGAGCAAACATTGTCACCTTTGTTACCCATTTTAAATTTTCAGTATGATTATTATTCTTATCAAAATCTAAATGAATAACAAATTGTTGTTGTTCATTATCCTTTGGTATAAAATTTTCAGCAACTAACTTATGGATGTATTTTGTAGTACGTTTATTATCTTCTAGCTTGATATTTAAGATTTTATATCCTTTCAAACTTGATCCTTTTATAATTATCCCATTTTCTTTATCAACTTTGAAACTCTTGATTCGTCCAAAGTTTGATATTTCATATATTTCATTAGAAGCCATGCCGTTTATTTTAATAAACTTCCAATATTCTCCTACAAAATTATTTGTATTATTATTTATAGTATTAATCATTTGCCAATTTCATCTTTAGTTGACAATAGTTTAGACCGAACTATTTAATCAGGGTTTAATGCAAACGATATGTATATTGCAATTATTTTTAAAAAATGATATTTTTTGATGAAGTAATACCAGAATTATTCGTGTGCTGCATCTACTAAATTTCCAAGAACATTAATATCATTTTCGATTGCTGTTCCTACAACAATAATATCAGCACCTGCATTTAATGCATCTTTAACATCATTTGGAGTTTTGAATCCGCCTCCAACAATTAATGGAATATTAACACTATTTCTTACTGCTTCTATCATCTCAATATTTATAGAATTTTTTGCTCCACTTCCTGCTTCAAGATATATATATTTCAATCCAAGCATTTCTCCTGCCATTGCAGTTGCACATGCAATATCTATTTTATCAGAAGGTATAGGTTTTGTATTACTCATATATTCTACAGAAGTGGGTTTTCCACCATCAACTAAAATATAACCGGTAGGAAGTACTTCTAATCCACTTCGTTTAATATGCGCCGAAGCAATAACATGATTACCAATTAATAAATCTGGATTCCGTCCTGATATTAATGATAAAAGTAAAATAGCATCTGCATTGTTAGATATTTGCAATAAACTACCTGGAAATAAAATTGTGGGAATATTGGAATTATCTTTTATTAATTTAACAGATTTATCAATATCATTATTTAAAAGACTTCCTCCAATAAATATTAAATCAACTTTTGCATTATTAGCATGATTAGCTACATTTACTAATGACGATTCCGAATGACAATCAGGATCAATAAGTAATGCAAAAAGTCTTTTTCCTGACTTTTTTCTATTTTTGATTAGCTCAGAAATCATGTTTTTTGATTTAAAAAATAAAGATATAAAACGATATTGGAATTATAAAATTATTTATAACACCATACAATGGAGTAATTTTTTAAAGTAAAATAATTTAAAGTAAATCGTTCATTCATATAGCTATTGTTTACAGTTCCAAACATTAGCCCATCTTCTTTCGGACAAAACGATTCAATATTTAAATTAGTAACAAAGTTAATATCAACTTTATCACATATTTTATATAAAGCTTCTTTAGCACACCAATGTAAATACAAGTGATAAAGTTCTTGATTTTTATGAATATTTTCTAATTCTTCTGGTCGTAGAAATTTATCTGCAATTCGTAGTATTTTAGTTGTCATAAATTCCAAATCTAACCCAACTCTTTTTTTCTTACTCATTAAAATAGATGTAAGATTGTTAGAGTGTGAAATGCTAATATTGTACTCATTGTTATGCAAGTATGGTTTTCTCTCAGGGCCATAAACAATTTTGGAATCCTTGCCAAGCATTTCTTTCAAAAGGGTCCTAACACTAAGCCATTCAAGTTTTCTTTTGTGGTTTTTAAAACTCTCAACGGTTACAAGATCTTTTTCGTCTAAGTTTAATTTAGACATTAGAGTGTCATAATCTTCGGTTATTTCCCAGATTCCAAATTCAACGTCTTCATTAAAATGTTCTCTAACTATAAGTCCCATAACTTAATCTGTTAATTCCATTCAAATGATTCAATTAGCACTTTAATATCATCTTTTACAAAATTGATTACTGGTGCTAATGAATCTTTATTAGGTTCAGCAGTAAAATATAATGCTCCACGTAGATAATGTTCAATACTATCTGTTAAAAAGAATTGAACAGACGATGCAGCATTACCTTCTATTTCATATAAAATACCATAAACATTTTTTTCTGGATTAGAATATGTTTTTTCTTTTATGGCATCTGCTTTAATTGAATGTTTGTAAGCTAATTTTCGAGTATCTTCAATTATCTGATCAAAGTTGTTGTTGATTTTTAAATAACTAATGTGTATTTTCCCATTAATCTCAGGATACTCTATATTTATCCAATAATCATTATGTTTTTGAGAATTGTCAACGTTTATATCAGCACAAGTTGCATAATTAAATGTGTAAGGCAAATCTAAAGAGAGTTTTGAATATTCTTTTTTTGGCAGATCTATTCTGAAAAAACCCCTTGGTTTTGGAGTGTATTTTTCTTTACACGAACTACCAAAAATTGAGATTAAAATGATAATCACACTAACGTATGTTACTATATTCTGTTTTTGCATTATTGGCTTATTCCTTGATAGTTACCTTAATTTGCTTGATTCTACGTTTATCAACAGATTCGATGGTAAAGGTAAGTTTTTTATAGTCAATTTGTGAATTTTTCACAGGGATTTCACCTTTAAGTTCAAGTATAACACCAGCTATAGTGTCTACATCTCCTGTCAAATCATCAAAATAGTCATCGTTAATATCTACAATTTTCAGAAAATCATTTAATAAAGTTTTTCCTTCAAAAAGATAAGTTGAATTGTTAATTTTTGAATATATAATCTCATCTTCGTCAGATTCGTCGGTAATTTCACCAACAATTTCCTCAATAACATCTTCAAGTGTTACAATACCGCTGGTGCCACCGTATTCATCAATAACAATGGCCATGTGAATTTTATTTTCCTGAAATTCTTTAAGTAAATCATTGATTTTTTTATTCTCAGGAACGAAATAAGTTTGCCTGATTAACGATTGCCACTTGAATTCATTGTCTTGATCAATATGTGGAAGTAAATCTTTAATAAAAAGAATCCCTTTTACATTATCAAAAGTTTCCGAATAAACAGGAATTCTGGAATGTCCCGATTTGATTATAAATTCTAAAAGTTCTTTAAATTTATATTCAATATCAATTGCAACAACATCCACTCTGGATTTCATTATTTCTTTTGCACTTATATTACCAAATTTCACAATCCCCTTTAAGATATTCTCATCTTCAGTTATTTGATCAGTCGTTAAGTTTAATGCTTGAGATAAATCATCAATTGTAATGTTTTGTTTGATCTGTGCTAGTTTCGTCCCAATAAACGAAGTTGAGTTTACTAATAAAAAACTAAATGGATGAAAAATTTTATCGAAAAGAGCAATAATTATAGAAGATGTTCTCGCAAATTTTTCCGATTTCTTTTTTGCATAAAATTTAGGAATGGTTACTCCGAATAGGATTAGAAAAAATGCAATTATTGAAAGCTGTATAATAAATCCTAGCGCAGGAGCCATTGTAAAATCAATAATTCTATTAAGAATAATTCCAGTCAAAACAATAAAACTAACATTTACAACATTGTTTGCTATTGTTGTTGTTGCTAACAGCTTCTCAGGTTTTTTTAATAATTTAAGAACTAAACGATTTCTGAAATCTTTTTTCTTTTCAATCTCTTTTATTTGATCAGATTTAAGATTAAATAAAGCGTTTTCGGCCCCAGTAATTAGGGCCGAAAATATTAGTAAAATAAAAGATAAAGTAATTCCTATGATTGTATAAAAATCTAAATTCTTAACCGTAAATTTTATAATAATAAATATTAACGGCAAGGGGTCTGAAGTTTCCAATTTTTGTAATTATTTTTATAAATTAAAATGGTAAATCATCTTCTTCTGTCGGTATATTTTCAATATTTTCAACCGATGCATTTTGTGGAGCAGAAGCTGATTCTTCATTGCTTTGTTTTGCACCTAGCATTTGCATATTGTCAGCTACTATTTCAGTAGTATATCTTTTGTTTCCATCTTTATCGTCCCAAGAACGAGTTCTGATTTTCCCTTCAATATATAAAGGATTTCCTTTTTTTACATATTTTTCTGCAACCTCTGCCAAACCTCTCCAAATAACAATATTATGCCATTCAGTGTTTGTAACTTTTTGTCCATCTTTTCCTTTGTAAGTTTCACTAGTAGCTAATGGAAAACTTGCAACTGCAACACCATTGTCAAGATGTCTTACTTCAGGATCTTTTCCTACATTTCCAATTAAGATAACTTTATTAATACCCATAAAAATTATTGTTTAAATGTTTAACATAATTGTAAAGTTATAAAAAATTAATACAAAGCCAAGCATAGAATTTTTATTTATTTAACATCATGTAAATATCTTTCAATAAGCCTCGGAATGCTATATTTATCAAGCGTTTTGAAAGAAATATTAATTAATTTTTCATTTAAGAATTTGTTTGTATTTGAAACTTCTATCTTTAAAAAATTAGCGTGTATATTTTGATGAGATAGTACATGTTTCTTTTTCGAAACGCTGAAATTTTTATTATAGTTTACCTTTTTAAAAATCTCTTTCCATAGTTTATGATTAACAATTTCTTCTATTGTAATTTCTGAATCATATTCTATTAGTGGGAGTTGATAAAGGAACTTCCAAATATCACGATCTCCCCTTTTTTCAATAAAAAAAGTGTTATTATATATAATGTGTAGATAATAAAAATATCTATCTCTTTTTTTTATCTTTTGTTTCTTGGCAGGAAGCTCAGGAATTAACTCTTTTTTAAATGCAAAGCACATAGAATTAAAAATACACATTTCACATTTGGGATTGGAAGGAGTGCATTGCAGTGCACCAAATTCCATAATCCCCTGATTGAAAATATCAGGATTTTTTTTATCAATAATACCTAAAGCTTTTTTATAAAATGTTTTTTTGCCGCTAGGAGTCTGAGTTGAGTCGAAGATCCCATATAATCTTGACAATACTCGAAATACATTTCCATCAACAACAGGAACTGGTTCTTTAAATGCAAAAGAAGCTATGGCTGCGGCTGTATAATCACCAACTCCTTTTAAGTTTTTTAGTTCTATAAAATTGTTTGGAAATTTCCCTTTTAACTTTGTAGCGACAGTTTTGGCTGTAACATGCATGTTTCTTGCCCTGGAATAATATCCAAGTCCTTGCCAAATAATTAATACTTCATCAATATTTGCACTTGCTAATGCATATATGTCAGGAAATGATTTGATGAAATTATGGTAATAACTTATGCCTTGATCTACGCGGGTTTGCTGCAGTATAATTTCAGAAACCCATATTAGATATGGGTCAGTTGTATCTCTCCATGGCAAATCTCGTTTATGCTGTGAATACCAATTTATAAGGTTTTTGCTAATATTTATCATTCTGACAGAACAAAATAATTTTCAATTAATTGACAAATTTAATCGTTTTGGGTTTTATTAATCAAAAGAAAACATTTATATTTGCAGTTCAAATTATGTAAATGATCTAAAATATTGATAATTAAAGTATTTAAAAAATGACAAAAGCAGATATCGTTAACGAAATTTCAAAAAACACGGGAATTGAGAAAATAACTGTACAAAAAACAGTTGAAGCTTTCATGGAAACCATTAAAGATTCATTGGTAAATGATAAGAATGTATATTTAAGAGGTTTTGGTAGCTTTATCGTTAAAAAACGTGCTGAAAAAACTGCAAGGAATATTTCAAAGAATACAACTATTATTATTCCAGAACACTTTATCCCTTCATTTAAACCTTCGAAGAGATTTGTGAATAAGGTTAAAGGTAACGTTAAACACTAATAGCAACTAAATAAAATTGACATTATGCCAAGCGGAAAGAAGAGAAAAAGACATAAGATGGCAACTCATAAACGTAAGAAACGTTTAAGAAAAAATCGTCACAAAAAGAGAAAATAGGATAATTAAATTATTCTAAAAAAATTGATATTTGAACCTATTGAAGTTATATCTTCTCTAGGTTTAAATTGTTTATAGTAATTAATGTATTACTAAATCTGGAGAAGGAAAAGTGAGTACCGAACTAGTAATTGATGTAACACCCTCTGAAATAGCTATTGCCTTACTTGAAAATAAGCAGTTAGTTGAGCTAAACAAGGAAAAAAGAAATTTGCAGTTTGCCGTTGGAGATATTTATCTTGCAAAGGTGAAGCGAATTATGCCTGGTTTAAATGCTGCTTTTGTTGATGTTGGTTATGATAAAGATGCATTTTTGCATTATCTTGACTTAGGACCTCAATTTCGCACTTTAAATAAGTATGTTAAAAGTGCAATGACGAAGAAAGGTAAAGCATTATCTATACCCAAAATGAAACTTGAAACAGATATCGATAAAAACGGTAAAATTTCAAACGTTTTAAAGGGAGGTCAATTGGTGCTTGTACAAATCGCAAAAGAACCTATTTCAACAAAGGGTCCGCGATTAAGTTCAGAAATATCAATCGCTGGTAGAAATATTGTATTAATACCTTTCTCAGATAAAGTATCTATTTCTCAAAAAATATCTTCACCAGAAGAAAAGAAACGTCTTAAAAGATTAGTTGAAAGTATTAAGCCTAAGAATTACGGTGTGATTGTTCGTACCGTTGCTGAAGGTAAAAAAGTTGCAGTTTTGGATGCTGAACTAAGAGGTTTGGTTAAAAAATGGGAAACTGCTTTTGATAAACTAGCTGGTGATGTTGTACCAAAATTGGTTATAAGTGAATTGAATAGAACATCTGCCATGTTAAGAGATGTTCTTAATGTGTCTTTTAATCATATTTTTGTAAATGAAGATACTGTTTACAGAGAATTAAGAGATTACATACTTACAATTGCTCCTGAGAAAGAAAAAATTGTAAGGCACTTTGATAAATCAGAGCCGATTTTTGATCATTATGGTGTTGATAAACAAATTAAAGCTGCATTTGGTAAAACAGTTTCTTTTAAGAGTGGTGCTTATTTAATTATTGAACATACCGAGGCATTGCATGTGATCGATGTGAATAGTGGTAATCGTTCAAAGTTAGGTGAAGATCAGGAGTCTAATGCCTTAGAAGTAAATTTAGCTGCAGCAGATGAAATTGCTCGACAATTACGTTTAAGAGATATGGGCGGTATTATCGTTGTTGATTTCATTGATATGCATACAAATGAAAATAAGCAGCGTGTTTACGAGAAAATGAAAGAAGCCATGTCGGCTGATCGAACCAAACACAACATCTTACCTTTAAGTAAGTTTGGTTTAATGCAAATTACACGACAAAGGGTTCGTCCTGAGTTAAATATTCAAACCGTTGAAAAATGTCCTACTTGCAAAGGTTCAGGAGAGATTAATCCAAGTGTTTTATTTGTTGATGATATTGAAAACCACATAAGTTTTCTTATTAACGAAGCAAATCATAAAAAGCTTACTTTAAAAGTTCATCCATATATTGCTGGTTATATTAAGCAAGGATTATTTTCTACAAAAGCTAAATGGTTCTTTAAATTTAAAAAGAATATAAAAGTAGAGTCAGTAAATTCTTACCAATTTTTAGAATTTCACTTTTTTGATGATAATGGTGAAATTATAAAAGATTAATTATATTTTTTTATTGTTGTTAATGATTGTTAATATCTATTTATGTAGATATTAATTGTTATACTTATGTTTTTTATTTAATACTTAATTGTTAAATTTGGTGCTTGAAAAAATAATTATAACATGAAAAAGATAGCAATAATAGGTGTTTTGCTGATTTTAGCAATAAGTTTAAAAGCTCAATTAGTTGATCCGGTTAAATGGAAAACAACAAGTAAAATTCAGGAAACAGGAATAACCGAAATTACATTCGATGCAAGTATCGATATGCATTGGCATTTGTATTCGCAATACTTTGATGATGGAGGTCCAGTAAAAACTACATTTTACTTCGATGAATCGGATAAGTTTGAGTTAATTGAAACTCCTTCTGAGAGTCCTGAACCTGAAGAAGTTTTTGATGATGTTTTTAAGATTAACGTAAAATACTTCAGTGATAAAGCTCAATTTGTTCAAAAAATAAAAGTTCTGACAGGGGAACCATTTGTAATTACAGGAGCGATAGAGTATCAAGTTTGTCAGGATGATAAATGCGTATATTTCAATCCTGATTTTAAAGTAAATGTAAAAGGAGCTGCAGTTGCTGAAAAAACAAGCGAAGCAGCAACTCTAGTGCAAACAACAGATGTTGATAAGCCAGTAAAAGATCAAGGGCAGGAATCAGGAAAATCAATTTGGGGATTTTTCTTTTTAGCTTTCGTTTTAGGTTTAGCAGCAATTCTTACACCATGTGTTTTTCCAATGATCCCGATGACGGTTTCATTTTTTATGCAGGGTCAATCATCTAAATTTAATTCGGTTGTTAAAGCATTGATTTTTGGAATTTCAATAGTTGTTTTATATACAAGTGTTGGTTTAATTGTTTCGTTAACAAGTGCAGGTGCCGATTTTACAACAGGTTTAAGTACTCACTGGATACCAAATACTATTTTCTTTGTTTTATTTTTAGCATTTGCTGCATCTTTCTTTGGGATGTTCGAAATAATATTACCATCAGGATTAGCTAATAAAGCTGATAAGCAAGTTGATAAAGGTGGGTATTTAGCATCTTTCTTTATGGCTTTTACTCTTGTAATTGTTTCATTTAGTTGTACTGGCCCGATCGTTGGTGCATTATTGGTTAAGGCAGCAGGTGGTGATGTTTTAGAACCATTAATTGGAATGTTTGCTTTCGGTTTAGCATTTGCTTTACCATTTACATTGTTAGCTATATTCCCAAGAATGCTTAAATCGATGCCTAAATCAGGTGGTTGGATGAACGCAGTAAAAGTTGTGTTAGGTTTTATTATTCTTGCTTTTTCATTAAAATTCTTAGCAAATATTGATCAAACATATCATTTAGGTATTTTAAGTCGTGAGGTTTATTTAGCAATTTGGATTGTTTTATTTATATTGCTAGGTGTTTATTTATTAGGTAAGTTGAAATTATCACATGATAGTGATTTGCCTTTTGTTTCTGTTCCAAGGTTAGTAATGGCAATTATTTCATTTGTATTTGCTTTGTACTTATTTCCTGGAATGTTTGGTGCTGACTTAAATGCTGTATCTGCATTAATTCCACCAAAATCAGCTCAACAATTCGACTTAACAAGTCATCAAGTTTCAGTTTCTAGTCATTCGGATGTAGCACCGAGTTCATTATGCGAAGCTCCGAAATATGGTGATATCTTACATTTACCACATGGTTTACAAGGATATTTTGATTACGAACAGGGAATGGCTTGTGCTAAAAAATTAAATAAGCCTGTTTTGCTTGATTTTAAAGGGCATGCATGTGCAAATTGTAAAGAGATGGAGAATAAAGTATGGTCAAATCCTGAAGTGTTAAAGCGATTGCAAGAAGACTATATTATCATTGCAATGTATGTTGATGATAGAACAAAATTACCTGAGAATGAATGGGTAACTTCAAGCTATGACGGAAAAGTAAAAAAGACAATAGGTAAAAAATATGCCGATTTTCAGATTTCTAAATATAATATTAATAGTCAACCATACTATGTTTTAGTTGATACTGAAGGTAATAACTTAAATGATCCTCAAGGACATAATTTAGATATAGATAATTTTGTAAATTTCTTAGACGAAGGTGTAAAAGCTTTTAATAAGTAAAAAATAAAAAAAATCGCTGTCCAAAAAGTCACAAAACTGTCATTCCCTTGAAAAAGGGAATCTCATATTTTACAGTAATATAAATAAATATGAGATCTCCAATCAAGTTGGAGATGACAAATAAAGACTTTTCTTACAGTTCCATAATATGAAGAAAGTTGTCGTCCTGAGTTTATCGAAGGATAACAACTTTTTTTATATTAGAACCATTCAAGTTCGATCCACTCATTCTTTTCCGGAATCGTATCAGTTATAATAAAGTTTGAATAAGCAAGAAAAAAACCAAGTGGGTCATCATTTTTATTATCATTAGGCATAAGTTCTTTTATATTTCCATTCGGATTAGCAGGAGGTCCGCCAAATGGTCCCAAATCCCAGTCTGTTACTGATAAAACCTGATATATATACTCATAATATTCTTTTGTTATTGCTAACATTTCAAGATCTATTGTATCGCCTACTTTTACCTTATCTACCCATCCAACTTCTGTATCGTACATGTAATTACCATTTATAAACAGATCATCAGAAAAATAATGTTCGTTTAATGTGTCTGTTTCTAATTCTCCATTTCGAAAAACATTCCACATATAATAATTATCAGGGGTTTCTGGTTCAAGTGCATTTAAAAGTATTACTGCGGAACTATCAATAATGTCGTATGCACTTAAATCATAATATCCAAAATTAATGGAGTCGATTGGAGGGCAGTGGTTTAAATAGCATGATGCTTCATATAATTTACCTTCTGTATCAATTGTTAAGGTATAAGTATTGCCAGGAATACCAGCTAATGAATCAGTTTCGTATAAACCTACAGAAACTTCAGTTAAATTAAATGTACTTTCTCCATCGGATATTGATACAGTTGCTCCGGTTACTTTTGGAGCAGGCTTATTTGAAAAGTAATCAGCGCTTTTAGATAAAGTAACTTGATGAGGTTTTAACTCGTTACTTATTGATCCTTGTACTACAAGTCTCACATAACCACTATCTAGTTCTGCGTCATATGGATCGGTGCATGATGATAATGCAATTATTATAATAAGAATTATGTATGTTGTTTTTTTCATCTTCTAATAGTTTAAAAATGGAAATTCCAGGTTAATGATGGTAAGATAGGGAATAAATAAACCAGTTCAGCTTTTGTAACATTTGGTTGATCCTCATCTTGACTAAAACTAATCATCCAGGCATTATGTCTGTTATATAAATTGTAAATTGAAAGATTTAAGTCGCTACTAAGTCGTTTGTTGGGTTTCTCTTTACTTTTAAGTGTTATGGCGAGATCCATTCTATGATAATCGGGCATTCTGTAACCATTTCTTTCAGAATATATTGGAACAATCATATTGCCTTGTTCGTATCTTCCTGTTGGATATGTAACAGGTGTACCTGAAGCATAAACCCAAGTTGCTGAGATATTCCAACGTTTTCCTAAATCATAGCTTCCAACAATAGAAATATTATGAGGTCTGTCATATGATGATGCATATACTTCGCCTTCATTAATTGTTGGGATTTTTCTTTCTGCTTTTGATAAAGTATAACTTACCCATCCAGTAAATTTACCCTGTTGCTTTCGAATCAAAAACTCAGCTCCGTATGACCATGCATCACCAGTTCTAAATTCACCTTCATAATCGGAATTAAGGTTAAGTTCTGCAAAATCTTTAAAATCAATTTGGTTATCCATATTTTTATAATAAACCTCAACGGATGTTTCAAGCATATTGTTTAAAAAATTTCTAAAATATCCTACAGCAACCTGATCAGCTAATTGTGGATCAATATTCGGAGTTGAAGGAACCCATACATCTAAAGGAGAACCAGCAGTGCTATTCGATGCTAAATGCATATATTGTAATGTTCTTGAATAACTAGCTTTTACAGAAGATTTCTGATTTAAAGTATAATTTAAGCTTAAGCGAGGTTCTAAACCGGAAAAAGTATTAAATATTTCCCATTTATCGTAATAAGTGGAATCTACCTTTTCAAAGTTGTCGTCAAAATCAAATAAAGTGGTTTCTCCCATATTTTGGAATATGGATGCGCGTAAACCATAATTCAGAGCTAATTTATCGGTTAATTTATGTTCGTTGCTTAAATAAAGACCATATTCAAGAGCTCTTGATTCAGGTACTGATATTGTAATGTCTGCAGATTGAGAGGAACTATTTGCAACTCCAGGTATAAATCGATGATGTGTTATTTCAAATCCAAATTTGATAGTGTTTCGTGGATTAGGAAAATAATTTAGATCTGCTTTTAGTTTAAAATCTTCAAGATTTGAAATCCATTTAAATCCAAGGGATTCACTTCCACTTTGCATTTTATAATCATATTTACTATAAATAAATGAGAAGTTGGAGAAAAGTTTTTCTGTAAATAAATGATTCCAACGAGTTGTAAAAGTGTAATTACCCCAATCGAAACCATACAAATCACCAAAATTGAATACATCCCGGCCAAAATAACCAGAAACAAATATTCTATTTTTATCATTTATACGATAATTCGTTTTTAGGTTTAAATCATAAAAATAAAGTTGTGTTGATTTTAGTGCATCGTCACTTGCTAATAATAAGAAAAGATCAGCATATGTTCTTCTTCCTGAAACCAAAACAGACCATTTATCCTCAATAATAGGACCTTCTAATGTTAATCGAGAAGATATTGTTCCAAGTCCACCTGTCGCTTCAAACTTTTTTTGATTACCTTCTTTCATTCTTATATCTAATAATGATGACAGACGACCTCCATACTGAGCTGGAATATCTCCTTTATACAGCTTTAGATCTTTAACCGCATCATTGTTAAATACAGAGAAAAAACCCATTAAGTGTGATGCATTATAAACTGTGGCTTCATCAAATAGAATTAAGTTCTGATCAGGGCTTCCACCACGAACGTTAAATCCTGAGAATCCTTCTCCGGTTGACTGAACTCCTGGTAAAAGTTGGAGTGCTTTAATTACATCAATCTCGCCCATTAAAGCAGGTATTTTTTTTATCTCCTTAGCCTGGAGCTTTACCGTACTCATCTCTGTTTTAACAACATGTTCGTTTTTTCGTTCAGCAACTACCACAACTTCATCGATTGTTTTAGTAGATTCTACCAAAACAACATCCATTTTTATATTCTTATTTAGAGCTACTTTTTTATTATTAGTTTCGTATCCGATATACGAATAGTCTACTTGATATTCTCCGGAAGGAATTGTTAAAGAGTAGAATCCATAAACATTTGTGACAGTGCCAGATTTGAGTTGAGGGACGTAAATTGTTGCCCCAATGAGTTCTTCACCTGACTCATCTTTAATAAATCCACTAATTGTATATTTGTTTTGAGCATATATATTAAATACAACTATAAACAATACAATAATGGAAAGAATAAATTTCTTCATTTTAGTTCGGTGGTGTTAGTAATTTTTCGTTTAAAATTAAGCACTTGGAATGCAATAATAGTGCCAAATACCTACGATTAAACGGGTTGTTTATATTTTTTATTACTAATAAAATGATTAACGAATGTATACAAAAGTAAGAAAATGGAAATAAACATTGAAATCCTACCAACGTAGTCACCATATTTTACATAAATAGTATATTCTGAATTTACTTTAAGAGTATTTTTAATTGCTGCTATTTTCCACCAACCTGTTTTATCTAAGATTTCACCTTTTTGATTTATAAAAGCTGAAATTCCTGTATTTGCACATCTAGCAATGCTTCTTCTTGTTTCAATCGCTCTTAATTGCGAAAGTCGTAAATGTTGCTTATAACCTGGAGTATTACCCCACCAACCGTCATTTGTGATTATAAAAATTAAATTTGCGTCTTTTTTTACATAATCAGTTACATGTTGTCCAAATGCAGATTCGTAGCAAATGACAGGACCAATTTTAATATCAGAGATGGAGTTTTTAAAAACTTCACGTTCATCTTGAGTTCCTAAAATCCCAGTAACTCCACCAAAATCGATAATTAACTCTTCTAAAAAACCAAATAAATGAATGAATGGCATTGTTTCAACTCCGGAAACAAGTTTTGATTTATAGTATGTTGGGATTTTATTAGATGAATCAATTTGTAAAGCTGTATTATATGTGTTATAGTAAGTTTTTTCTTTTTTGTCATAGCTACTTATAACCGATACGTCATCACTTAATAATTTTTTATAAGTACTGGCTCCAATAATAAAACTTATCTTCTGATGTTTACTAATGAATTCTTTAATTGAAATAATACTAGAATCAGATTGAAATTTGTGTTCCCAGATAGGATAGCTGATTGCTGTTTCAGGTGCAATTATATAGTCAATATCTTCGTCAACAATGCTATCTGCTAAATTCATTATTAAGCGAGTTTGCTGTTTTTGAGGAATGTCATATTTTTCGCCATACGGATCTAAATTCGGCTGGAGTAAAGCAATTTTAACATCCGTCCCAAATTCCTTATAATTTTTGAAGAGATTTAATGAGATTAAAATTGGCACTGCAAATAATAGAATACTGGCTGATGTTTTTAATAAAGAAAACTTATGAACTCCCTTTTGGAAGTATGGTTTTAATGTATTAAAAAGAAGTATGTTTAAAATCAAAATCCAAAGTGTACCACCCAGTATTCCGGTGTATTCGTACCATTGGATTAATTTTAGATTTTTAGCAAATGCATTTCCAAGATTCAACCATGGCCAGGTTAAATGGGTATTTAAGAAAATGTATTCGAAGCTGATCCAATAAAAGATTAATGAAAAATTTCCGATTTTACTTCCAAACTTTTTTTTGGTTAAATGGAAAAGGCCAAAAGTCAGAGACATAACAAAAGTATTTGTTAAAATCACTACTGTGGCTGCTATGAAATCTGAATTTTTAATCCAATAGGTAGCTATTATATTCCAGATTAAAAATGATAAAGATGAAAATTTAAATAAGTTAAAATTAGAGTTGTAGTCTTTTGTTCTGTATAAATGATCTTCAATAATTAGGAGTGGTAAAAACGCAATTGTAATAATTAATCCCGAAAAATGATCATGCCATGGTAAGGCAAGTAATACTCCACTTAAGATTGATAATCCTGTTAAAGTACTTTTATGCATTATTATTTTCTCTTTTTCGCTTGTTCACTAGATATACTCCAATAAATATTAATCCAATCCATAAAAATTGCCAAATTGAAATTTTCTCACCATCAAAAATTCCCCACATTATTGCAAAAATAGGAATCACATATGTTACTGAAGCACCAAAAAGAGCAGATGTATATTGTATAAGTGTATTGAAAATCACTAAAGCTAAAACAGTGCCAATAACTGCAAGAATTGCAATATATCCAAGATTTAAAATGTAATCAGGAGTTGATAAAGCAAAACTGAAATCAGTAAATAATAAATATATTCCTGCAAATGGTCCAACAAACATAAAAGCTATTGAAGTAAGTTCAAGACCATTCAAATCTTTAATTCTATATTTAACCTGATTAACATTTATTCCATAACAAATTGTAGCTATAATAATATAAAATCCGTAATAATTAATACTATCTATAATATTCCCTCCATTTGTGGAATACATTATTAATCCTAGTGCTCCAATCAATCCTAAAAATATACCGAGGGCATTTATTAATTTAGCAGTACTCCTGTAAAATATTAACCCAATTATTAAAGTAAATAGAGGTGTAGTTGAATTTAGCATTCCTGCCAATGCACTATCAACTTGTGTTTGTGCTTTTGTAAAAAGAAAAGCAGGTATAGTTGAGCCAATAAAACCAATAATTAACAATGAGTATATATTATTTTTAGTAACCTTTTTAAGATTTTTTATGCCCCAAGGAAGAAATGCTAGAAAAGAAATGAAGATTCGAAATGCTGCTACTTGATCATGACTAAATGATCGTAATCCTTTTTTCATCAATATAAAACTACTTCCCCATATGAAAGATAGAAAGAGTAGGGTAATCCATTGCCAGCTCTTGTTCTTTAAATTAACTTTGATCATTTGTTTGTTTTAATTGTGCGTTAAAGATATGATTTAAATAACAAATCATTAGATCACTTGTTTTATCTTTTTATAAAATGAGTCTTTTTTACATAGGATTCTATATTAAAAAAATTAATTTTGCATTACTTTTTACAAAAGATGAAAAATGATTGATAATAAGATTTATATCGCTGGAGAATTTGTTTCTACTAAGCAAAAACTTGAGGTTTTAAATCCATATGATAACACTATAGTTGGGTTTACTTATATTGCAGGTAAAGAGGAGTTTGAACTTGCAATTTCAAAAGCTTTATCGGTCAAAAAAGAAATGCAGAATTTAGCATCTCATAAAAAACATACCATTTTAATGAATATTGCTAATGCAATAAAAAGTAAAAAGGAAGAACTCGCTTTAATATTAGCAAAAGAAGCTGGAAAGCCTTTGAAATATGCATTAGGAGAAATTGATAGAGTAGTTCAGGTGTTTGTAATTGCAGCTGAAGAATCTAAAAGATTACCAAAGGAGTATTTTTCGATTGATTGGACACCTGCAGGAGAAAATAAAGAAGCATTTGTAAAGCATTTTCCAATAGGTATAGTTGCTGGAATTGCACCTTTTAATTTCCCTTTAAATTTAGCAGTTCATAAAATCGCTCCAGCTATTGCAGCTGGAAATCCGATTATTATTAAACCTGCTAGATCGACGCCATTAACAGTGCTCGAATTAGCAAAGATTATTGATAATACCGATTTGCCAAAAGGAGCCTTGTCTGTATTGCCAATGGATCGGGAAGCTGGAAACCAATTGGTAACTGATGATCGGATAAATATGTTGTCTTTTACAGGTTCACCGGTTGTAGGATGGAAAATGAAATCGAATGCTGGCAAAAAGAAAGTTGCTCTTGAACTTGGCGGTAATGCTGGGGTAGTTGTTTCTGAAAGTGCAGATGTTGAATCTTCAGTTAAAAAGTGTGTTGTTGGTAGTTTTGCATATTCTGGTCAAGTATGTATACACGTACAAAGAATCTATGTACATGAGGATATTTTTGATAGTTTCTTAAATGGATTTATTGAAGAAACACAGAAATTAAAGTTTGGATCTCCTGAAGATATAAATACAGATATATCTTCGATGATTGATGAAGAAAATGCCGTTAGGGTTGAAGAATGGGTTAATGAAGCTAAGGAAGATGGCGCAAGAGTGTTGTTAGGTGGAAAAAGGAATGGAACTTATTTTGAGCCAACTATTATTACAAATACAAAGCAAACAATGAAGGTTTGTTCATTAGAGGTGTTTGGGCCCGTGGTGACAATTGAAAAGTATTCAAATTATAATTCGGCAATTACAGATGTAAATAATTCAGAATTTGGATTACAAGCTGGAGTATTTACAAATAATATAAAGGAAATGAATCAAGCCTTTAATGAAATTGAAGTAGGAGGAGTTATCATAAACGATGTTCCAACTTTTAGGGTTGATCATATGCCATATGGAGGAGTTAAAAACTCTGGTTTCGGAAGAGAAGGAATAAAATATTCGATTCATGAAATGATGGAACCAAAACTAATAGTGAAAAATACAGATTATTAATAATATATTATAGTGCAAGTTGATTTTATAATAAAAGGATTAATTGTTGGTTTTTTGGCATCGGTTCCATTAGGCCCTGTTGGAGTTTTATGTATTCAAAGAACAATTAATAAAGGACGTATTTCTGGAATATTTTCCGGGATGGGTGCCGCGACTGTTGATGCCTTTTTTGCATTAGTAGCTGCATTCGGTCTAACATTTATTATTAACTTTATTGAAGAACAACAGTTTTATATTCAATTGATCGGTGGAGCAGTTTTGATATTTCTTGGAATAAGAATTTTTAAAGCTAACCCCATAAAACAAATAAGAAGGCAGCGTAAAAAGAAAAACAAACTGGTTGAAGATTATATTTCAGTTCTTTTGTTAACTCTTTCAAATCCTTTGGCTGTATTTTTATTTGTTGCTGCTTTTGCAGGAATCGGAATTGTTGGTCCTAACGATGGAATATTAAAGTCTTGGTTAATTGTATTAGGTGTTTTTGGTGGAGCAATGATCTGGTGGTTTACATTAACTTTTCTAATTAACGTTTTTCGAAAGAAATTTAGATTAAAACAATTGTGGTGGATTAATAAAATCGCAGGACTTATTATTATTGTTTTTGGGATAGCTGCAATGTTTAGCATATTTATAAAGTAGTATATGGTTAATTATTAATCATATACTAGCAATTTATTCAATACAACACAACAAAACTTATACTTATGAATATAAAAAGTGCCGAATTTATGGCCAGTTACACAACCTATAAGGATTGTCCGGAGCCAGTAATTCCTGAATATGCATTTGTTGGTAGATCAAATGTTGGGAAATCCAGTTTGATTAATATGTTGATGGATCGAAAAAAATTGGCTAAAACTTCTCAAAGTCCTGGTAAAACTCAATTAATCAACTCGTTTTTCATAAATAAGAAATGGTATTTGGTTGATTTACCTGGGTATGGATATGCAAAAGTTGCAAAATCAATGCGTAAAGATTTTAATAAACTAATTAAAGATTATGCCGAATTCAGAAAAAATCTGATGTGCTTATTTGTGCTTTTAGACTCACGTCACGCACCACAACAAAATGATTTGTCTTTTATGCGTTGGTTAGGCGAAAAACAAATTCCGTTTTCTATGATCTTTACAAAAACAGATAAGCTTTCAAGTTCAGAGTTAAATAAGAATTTAAATCACTATAAAAAAGAGATGTTAAAAGATTGGGAATTATTACCAGAAATATTTGTTACATCATCTGAACAAAAAATTGGTAGAAATGAAATTCTTAGTTATATTGGTAAAATAAATGAGTCGGCAGTTTTTTAAAAACTCACAATAAATTTTTGCATAAAGAATGGGGAAAATAGAATGATATTTTTACCTTTGCAAACTCAAAAAAGAATCACAAAAACATTGAAAACTAGGAACAATGAGCCTTCAAACTCCAATTAAAATTTTTTCAGGGACAAAATCTCGTTACATTGCAGAAAAAATTGCAAAAGAATATGGTATTGAATTAGGAAGTACAACCTACACAGAATTTAGCGATGGAGAATTTCAAACTTCATTTGAAGAAACTGTTCGAGGTGCATACGTATTTATAATTCAATCAACTTTTGCTCCGTCAGATAATTTGATGGAATTATTATTAATGATTGATGCTGCAAAGAGAGCATCTGCATATAAAGTTGTTGCAGTAATGCCGTACTTCGGTTTTGCCCGTCAAGACAGAAAAGATAAGCCACGTGTTTCAATTGGAGCAAAGTTGGTAGCTAATTTATTAACAGCTGCAGGTGTTGATCGAATAATGACAATGGATTTACATGCTGATCAGATTCAAGGATTCTTTGATGTTCCTGTGGATCATTTGTATGCTTCATCAATATTTGTACCGTATATTAAAAGTTTAAATCTTGATAATATGGTAATTGCTGCTCCTGATATGGGAGGTGCAAAAAGAGCAAATTCTTACTCAAAGTTTCTAGAAACACCATTAGTTGTTAGTCATAAATCACGAGATAAAGCTAATGTTGTTGGAGAAATGACAGTAATTGGTGATGTTGAAGGTAAAAATGTTATTATCCTTGATGATATGATTGATACTGCTGGCACAATTACAAAAGCTGCCAATATGATGATTGAAAAAGGAGCTTTAAGTGTAAGAGCGGTTGTAACACATGCTGTATTATCAGGTCCGGCATATGAACGAATTAATGATTCAAAAATTACGGAAGTTGTTGTAACAGACTCTATGCCAATAAAACCTATTTCAGATAAGATAAAAGTTTTATCAATTGCTGGTGTTTTTGCGGACGTAATTAATAAAGTATATAATTATCAGTCAATAAGTTCAAATTTTATAGTTTAATATTATATATTTGCACTCCGAAATATAAAGCATATTGTTAAAAGGTGTGATGGGGAATAAGAAGCTTTTGAAATTTTTTTGATTATTCTGAGTAACACGCAATTAAAGAAAAAATGAAATCAATAGAAGTAAAAGGTAGCTTAAGAGAAGCTGTAGGTAAAACAACTGCAAAGTCGTTAAGAAAAGATAAAGAAGTACCTTGTGTACTATATGGACAAGGAGAAAATGTGCATTTTCATATTTCAGAAAAAGCATTTAAAAAGTTAGTTTACACTCCTGATGCTTACTTAGTGAATATAGATATTAACGGTAAAGTTTATCAGTCAATTATTCGCGATGTACAATATCATCCTGTAACAGATAGAGTAATTCATGCAGATTTCTATCATGTACTTGAAGGTTCTCCATTATGGACAATGCTTCCAGTGCGTATAGTTGGTTCTTCTGTTGGAGTTTTAAAAGGTGGTCGATTGGTACAAAAAATGCGTAAGATTAAGATTAAAGGTATTGCTAAAAACTTACCAGAAGATATTACAATTGATATTAGTGATTTAGATATTGGAAAATCTGTAAAAGTAAAAGATTTAGCAATTGATAATATTGAATTATTAGATCCTGCAAACGCTGTAGTTGTTCTTGTTAAAACTGCTCGTGGTGTTCAAACTGATGAAGAAGGTGAAGAAGGAGAAGAAGGAGAAGAAGGCGCTGCAGAAGGTGGAGATGCTCCAGCTGAAGAAAAAGCTGCTGAATAGTACTTTTAACTTTTAAACTGATTATAGTTTGAAATACCTGATAGTCGGATTAGGAAATATTGGTAACGAATATATCAATACTCGACATAATATTGGATTTAAGATATTGGATGCATTAGCTAATGCATCCAATATTTCTTTTCAGGACCGTAGGTTAGCTTATCGCGCCGAATATAAATTCAAAGGACGTACGTTTGTATTAATCAAGCCTACCACTTACATGAATTTAAGTGGAAAGGCAGTTAATTATTGGTTACAAAAAGAAAAACTTTCTTTTGATAAATTATTAGTTCTTGTCGACGATGTTGCATTACCATTTGGTTCATTGCGTTTACGACCCAAAGGAGCAGATGCAGGACATAATGGTTTAAAAGATATTAATGTAGCCCTAGGGCATCAAAATTATGCTCGTTTGCGATTTGGAATAGGAAGCGATTATGCCAGAGGCGCACAAGCTCATTATGTTCTTAGTCCATGGGAAGATGAAGAGAAAAAACAATTGCCTGAAAGAATTGATTTAGCAATTGACATTATCAAAAGTTTTGGAACAATTGGTGTTTCAAATACCATGAATCAATATAATAATAAATAGTTCATCCGAATTATTTTTTTAACTACTCGTTAATTTTTACTTTTACCTTTAATTTGTTTAAAAATGCAAAACGAAAATAATTTGCGTATTGATAAATGGTTGTGGGCTGTTCGAGTATTTAAAACGCGAAGTCAAGCATCTGAAGCATGCAAGAAGGGAAAAGTGTTAATTGATAATGTGCAGGTAAAACCTTCAAGGGTAATTAAAGTTGGAGAAGTTGTTTATGTAAAAAAGCTTCCAATCATATATCAGTATAAGGTATTAGGATTATTAGGAAAAAGACAAGCCGCAAAAATAGTTGTTGATTATGTTGAGGATATTACCCCAGAAGAAGAAAAATTGAAACTCGATTTACAAAAATATACTGGTTATGAATTGCGCGATAGAGGAATTGGAAGACCAACAAAACGTGAAAGAAGGCTAATTGATGAACTAAAAAAGAAAAGCTAATTATGATAATTGCACAACAGAAAAAAAATGAAAATATTGCCGAGTATATATTGTATATGTGGCAAATAGAAGATCTTATTCGAGCATATAAATTAGACATTTCTGAAATTGAAAAAAATATTGTTCAACGATTCGAACAACCGGATTCAGTAAAAAAGGAAATCACAAATTGGTATTCTGGTTTAATTGATTTGATGAAAGAAGAACAGAAAACGGAATCTGGACATTTGCAATTTATTCATAATTCAATTAACGATTTATACGACATACACCTGTTCTTAATTAAATCTCCAGATCATTTAGATTATATAGAAATTTACAATAAAGCTAAAGTAGGTATTACAGAACTGATGAATAAATCGAAGGGGACAGTTGAGAATGAAATAGAAGCTTGTTTTAATGGTTTATATGGTTTGTTAATGCTACGATTACAACAAAAAACTATATCGCCTGACACAATTGAAGCCTTAAGTGCAGTAAGTCAATTAATTGCTTTGTTAAGTAGAAAACAAAAAATGATTGAAGAGGGAAAGATTGAATTATAGAAACTTTTCTCTTTCAGCATTTGTAGGAATATAACAGTTTGCTTTTTTTTCAAACCATTTAAATCTATTTCTTGATATAATTTTATATACCCAATTTCTAATAGATTTTGGAACAATAATAAAGCTATAAAGAATAGGCCAAAGACCTCTTAGTTTTTTTGCAATTCTTAATGCAGCTTCCGATTCAAAAAAAACATTATCATTTTCAATTAAAATAACCGACTTGTCATAATTTACGGGGATAGATTTTTCCTGTAAGATTTTATTTCCTATTTCAGATTGTAATGAAGCATATAAAAACGAGTTGTGTTTGTCCCGTTTTATAATAAACTTAACAGACTTTTCACAAAGAAGACAATAACCATCAAAAAGTATTGTGCTTTTATTTTTTAATATTTCCTGCATTTTCCAAGTCCGGAATGTAAATTTCTAACAGTTTACTTGGAATAACCGGGGTTAAAGTTAAATGTTCAATTGCCGAAGGAATTAGAACGGTTTCTCCTTTTTTAATTCTTTGTTTTTCAGATTCGTAATATTCTAATTCAAATTCACCGTCAATACACATATAAATAACAAAGGAATCTATTAGATTATAATCCTTTTCGATGTTTTGATCAAAATCAAGAATGTTTGTTTCAAAATATGGAGTGCTGATTATCTTAGAATTAGAATTTTTGGTAATAGGATAATCGGTTTTGTATGTATCGTAAACTTTAAAATCTAAGGCATCCGTAGCTTCTTTTACGTGTAATTCGCGCGATTTTCCAGTTTCATCTTTTCTATCCCAATCGTAAACTCTGTAAGTAATATCCGAAGTTTGTTGAATTTCTGCTAAAACAATACCTTCACCGATTGCATGAACTCTTCCCGCCGGAATATAAAATACATCTCCAGCTTGTACTTTTTCAAAATTTAATATGTCTGTTATTTTATTTTTATTTAGATGATTTGAAAAGTGGGCTTTATCCATTTCATGGTTAAATCCTGAAATTAATTCAGATTCATTTTTTGCATCAACAACATACCACATTTCTGATTTGCCATAACCATTGTGCTTTTCTTTTGCCAACTTATCATTAGGGTGAACCTGAACAGAAAGAGGTTTGTTTGCATCAATAAATTTAATAAGCAAAGGAAACTCATTTCCGAATTTATCATAAATACGATCACCTACCAAATCGCCCATGTAGATTTCTATAAGTTCATTTAATTCATTTCCTTCTAAGAAACCATTACTGGCAACAGAATTATTACCTTCTATTCCAGAAATTTCCCAGCTTTCTCCAATATTCTTTTCAGATGGAATATTTTTATTTAATGTTGATTTTAGATTTTGTCCTCCCCAAATTTTTTCTTTGAAAATTGGATTGAATATTAATGGATATAGTTTATTCATTTTACTTTGATTTTAAAATTCGTAATCAATAACAGCCTTTTCTTTCATAATACCTTTACACTCATTAATAGCTCTTTGATGCTCAGGATGTTTAATGTAAAAATCTAAATCTTCCCAAGAGTCATATTCCGATTTTATAATAAGGTCATATGAGAAATCTGTTTTTTTTAAGTTTATGCCAATTTCGTATGATTTAATACGATCTATCTTTGAATTTAAATTTTCAAATGAAGATATCATTCTTTTTGCTAGCAAAGATTTCTCAGTATCATCTTTAGCATCAGTAAATTTAAACATAATAATATGTCTTACCATTGCTTCATAAATTTTGTGTAAATTTATATTATCTTCATGCCAAAATTTTGCATAAAGTTATTAAAAAATTATTGATATGTCTTTTATTATTGGAATAGCAGGGGGTACCGGATCAGGGAAAACAACGGTTGTAAGAAAAGTAATTGAAAGTTTGCCAAAAGACGAAGTGGCAATTATTCCACAAGATTCGTATTATAAAGATAGTAGTCATTTACCTATTGAAGAACGTCAGGAAATTAATTTTGATCATCCTAGATCATTAGAGTTTAAACTTTTAATAGATCATATTAAAAAGTTAAAAAAAGGAGAAGGAATTGATCAACCAATATATTCTTATTTGACATGTTCTCGATCCGAAGAAACAATTCCGGTAAGTCCTAAAAAAGTAATTATAGTTGAAGGAATTTTAATTCTTCAAAATTCACAGTTGCGCGATTTAATGGATATTAAAGTCTTTGTTGATGCAGATAACGACGATAGATTAATGAGAGTAATACAAAGAGATTTAGTTGAAAGAGGAAGATCTGTTAATAAGGTATTGGAACGATACGAGAAAACCGTAAAGCCAATGCACTTGCAGTTTATTGAACCAACAAAAAGATATGCAGATGTTATTATTCCGCAAGGAGGCAATAATAAGGTTGGTATTGATTTATTATCATCAATTATCGAAAAAAAGATTCACTTGTAATATAAAATGTCTTTAAACTGATGCTAGATAAAATAAAAATAGAAAATGTATTATTTCTGGATATTGAGACTGTTCCTCAGTATTCGGATTTTGATGAAGTTCCTGAAAAATTTAAAGAATTTTGGGATAAAAAATCTATGTATTTTCGTGATGAGCAAGAATCAGCATCAGATGTTTATCAGCGTGCTGGAATATATTCTGAATTTGGAAAAATTATTTGTATTTCAGTAGGAATAGTTGTGAGTAAAAGCGATCATAAATCATTTAGGTTAAAATCCTTTTTCGGTGACGATGAATCTATTTTATTGAAAGAGTTTTCTGCAATGCTTAAAAAGTATTACTCTTCTAATTCTGATTTACAATTATGTGCTCACAATGGAAAAGAATTCGACTTCCCATACATTGCTCGTAGGATGCTTATTAATGGTATAAAACTCCCAAAATTATTAGATATCGCAGGAAAAAAACCTTGGGAAGTGATGTTTTTAGATACAATGGAATTATGGAAGTTTGGTGATTATAAAAATTACACATCTTTAAATTTACTAACACAGATTTTTAATATTCCTACTCCTAAAGATGATATCGATGGGAGCATGGTTGCTGATGTTTATTGGAAAGATAAAGATTTACAAAGGATTGTTAAGTATTGTGAGAAAGATGTAATCGCTATTGCGCAATTATTTTTAAAATATCAGTGTGAGGAATTAATTCCGCATGAGAATATCGAATCGGCTACAGTTAATAAATTACTCTAGAATAAAATCAGTAATTTCTTTTAAGAAAAAATCAGGTTGCTCGGCATGTAACCAATGACCTGCATCTGGGATAGTTTTAATAAAAGCAAACGGAAATATTTTAGTTATTATTTTTCGATCTTCATCTTGAATATACTCAGAGTTTTCGCCTTTCAGAAATAATACTGGGGATTGAGTAATCCTTTGTTGATCTTCACTTAAACCATCCATTATATTAGGTAGCTCGGTTTTTAGTGCTTTTATATTGATCCGCCAACTATACTCATTCTTTTCAGATCTTTTTATATTTTTTAAAAGGAATTGCCGAATTCGATCTTCAGGAATCGATTTTGATAAAATATCATCAATTTCTTGACGAGAATTTATCCCATAAAAATCAAGATTATACATTGCTCGAATTATTGTGTTATGAGCAAGTAGTTGGCTTGAATTAGTTGATTTGTAAGATCTTGGCGATATGTCTGCAACAATCAATTTAGTAACTCTTTCAGGATAATCAGTTGCAAAAAACATTGCCGTTTTTCCTCCCATAGAATGCCCTACGATTATTGCCTTATCTATGGAATGTTCGTCCATAAATTCCTTTAAATCGTCTTTTAAAACTTGATAATTAAGATTTGAAGAATGTGGAGACTTTCCATGGTTTCTTTGATCTATAATAAAAACCTCGAAATTTTCTGCAAGTTTTCTACCTATACTAACCCAATTGTCAGAAGATCCGTATAATCCATGAATTATTATTAGGGGTTGTCCTTGTCCGTATTTTCTAAAGAAAAGTTTCATGAGTTGATTCTATAATCCAAGTTCGAATTATTCTGGTAGTTTAAATTCCGGATTGTAAATGAGTCCGATTATATTATCCCATGGATCTTTTACGGATGCAACCATTAATTCTCCACCAACATTAGTTGGTTTTTCGTGTTCGGTTGCACCTAATTCAATCAATCGAGCGAATTCTTTTTCAATATTATCAACACCCCAGTACGCAAGTACACTCTCAGCTTTATTTGTTGTGGGATTTTCTTCAGGTAATAGGCCTAATTCATAACCTCCAATGTTATAACCAACATAGTAAGGTTCGTCAAAATATTGTTTTATCCCAAATGCTTTTGAATACCACTCTTTTGCCTCATTAATATCGGCAACTTTGTAAATTGTTGTTCTAAGTCCTAACATATTCGATGTAATTGCTGTTTTTTGATAATTCTCAATAGTATCGTTCTGACAATAACCAAAAAAAGATGTTAATACAATAAAAGAAGTTACAAAACTTCTAGTCATTAGTTTATTTTAATTCTCTTAAGTACATCTGAACTGTATTTTCCAAGCCAAGATATAAAGCATCAGAAATTAAAGCATGTCCGATTGAAACTTCCAATAATCCTGGAATATTCTGCTTAAAATATTTCAGGTTGTGTAAATCTAAATCATGACCGGCATTTAAACCTAAGCCAACTGAATTTGCGGCTTCTGCAGCAATTACAAAATCACGAATAGCTTCTTCTTTATTTTTATGATAATTTGCTGCATAAGGTTCTGTATATAACTCTACTCGATTAGTTCCTGTATCAGCAGCGTTTTTAATTAATTCAGCATCAGGATTGATAAATATCGAAGTTCTGATATTTGCTGCATGAAATCTATTAACAACATCTTTAAGAAAAGATTTATTGTTGATTGTATCCCATCCTGAATTTGATGTTAAAGCATCAGGCGGATCAGGAACCAATGTTACTTGAGTTGGATTAATATCAAGAACAAGCTTGATAAAATCTTCAGAAGGATAACCCTCAATGTTAAATTCTGTTGTAATAATTGGCTTAATATCATATACATCCTGATAGCGGATGTGTCTTTCATCCGGGCGGGGGTGAACCGTTATTCCTTCTGCACCAAATCGCTCACAATTAATAGCTGCATCAAGAACATTTGGATAATTTCCGCCTCTAGCGTTTCTTAATGTTGCAATTTTATTTA
>Ga0209475_10000210_pt1 | contig 164214 bp, 117 predicted proteins | sample tdDd471_FD_187128 | JGI IMG/M metagenome (GOLD analysis project Ga0209475, IMG submission 187128) | Marine sediment microbial communities from the Atlantic coast under amendment with organic carbon and nitrate - tdDd47.1 (SPAdes)... | ecosystem: Environmental > Aquatic > Marine > Coastal >... | reverse complement strand
CGCCTAACAAAAAATATAATGCATACCGCAGTTTCATTTTCACAGAAAATGATTTTGTAAATTTGAAAATACATAAACTAAAAAACTTATTGAACACGATGCGGCACGCATCATATTCAAAACGTTAGCGGCAAGCCTCCTACTTGTCTTGTCGTAAAACAGTTATGTTTTTTCTGCTTACCTCTCCCCAAAAACAAATAATGAATGAGAAATTGCATAATTTATAAAACCAATAAATCAAATGATTAACTTTGACGCTAGTCGGAATTTTACAATGAAAGAGCAATTAAAAAATATAATGCCTGAAAATAAAATTGATAAGTTTCTTTCGATAGGAAGAATGAAATCAATTAAGGCTTCTGAGTTCTTTATCAGAGCAGGTGAAGTGCCTTATAAAATTGCATATATCAATTCAGGCCTCTATAGATATGTATATACCAATGACAAAGGAGAAGAATTCACAAAAGGAATTATCGCGGAGAATTTCTTCCTGAGTTCATATTCTGCAATGATTATGGGTAAACCATCCTATTTCTCGATTGAAGCATTAGAAGATTCGCAGGTGTTTGAAATATTCTGGAAAGACTTTTCATTATTAACAGAAAATGACATTTTTTGGACAAAGTTTCTTTTGAAATTTGTTGAAAAAGGGTATATGGTAAAAGAGAAAAGAGAAAGGGACTTACTTCTTCTCGATGCCGAAACAAGATATAAGAACTTCATCACAGAATTCCCCGGCATGGATCAAAGAGTTAAACAAGGTATAATTGCATCGTACCTGGGGATTAAACCAGAAACATTAAGCCGCATTAGAAGAAAGATAGTTTCTTGACTTAGGTCAATGCACACCTTTATACGGTAAGGTAGTTTTGCAGTATTGTTGAACTAATAAATTCAAACTGTGAAACTAAAAAACAATACTATTCTAAAGTTGATAATAGCTTTTATCTGCTTTTGCTTTCCGTTTTGCCTAAGGGCACAATATACCCAAACAATAAAAGGAAGCATTTGCGACCAGGCAAGTCAGACAAGCTTGCCTGGTGTAAATGTTATAATAGTATCAACCAATCCATTATTAGGAGGGATAACCGATAACGATGGAATATTTAAAATCAAGAACGTTCCGGTTGGGCGGTATGATATCCAGCTATCATTTATGGGTTATGAAACAGCATTTATTTCATCTGTAATGGTTACATCGGGTAAAGAAGTGATAATAAATGCGGATATGAAAGAAACTGTCGCCATGTTAGATGAAGTAACAGTTAGGGCTCGTAGCAAGGAAAAAGCATTAAACACGATGACTACCCTGAGTGCTCGAACATTTACAGTCGAAGAAACGGGTCGATATGCCGGTGGACTCGACGATCCGGGTAGATTGGTATCTGTGTTTGCAGGGGTTTCTGATGGCAATTTGCAATCGAACGGTGTAGTTGTTAGAGGGAATGCGCCATTTGGCACCGCATATCGTATTGAAGGATTGTCGGTTGATAACCCAAATCACTTTGCCGGAGAAGACTTTTTAGGTGGTGGTTTTGTTTCCATATTGAGTAAACAGGTTTTAAGTAACTCCGATTTCCTTACTGTTGCGTTTCCAGCCGAATATGGCAATGCGCTATCATCGGTTTTCGATATGAACCTTAAAACAGGTAATACTGAAAATTACGAACATACCTGTCAGGCTGGTACTATGGGAATTGACATAGCCTCTGAAGGACCGTTGGCAAAAAACAACAATGCTTCATACATCTTCAATTACCGTTATTCTACATTTGGAATCATTCAAAATATATTACCTGATGAAACCGGATTGCCAGTTTACCAGGATCTAAGTTTTAAATTTAATTTTCCAACAAAAGCCGGTGTTTTTTCACTTTGGGGCGCCGGTGGATTAGAAAGTTATAAATCGGGCAATGAAGATAAAAAGGATAATGCAACTATTATTGACGATAAGTCGGGCACAGGCGTCGTAGGGCTGAAACATACACTTTTGCTTGGCAAAACAGCCTATATTACCACATCTATCGGAGTCAATGCATCGACTAAATCGAATGTATTAAAAAAGATGTGGACAGATTCAAACTATTACTGGGACGAAAAAATGGAGGATGTTTCCGGGAGATACATGTTTACAACATGTTTGAATAAAAAAATATCGTCTCGTTTGATGTTGAGGACAGGAATGAACGTCGAAAATTTGTTTCATAACATCGATAATAAAAAATCGAACTTGATACCGGATCCAATGAAGCAAATTGTAAATCATAAAGGAACGAGCAACCTGTGGCAACTGTATTTACAGGTTAAATACGATCTATTTCAGAATCTCAGTATCAATGCAGGCTTGCACGAACAATACTTTTCGTTAAACAACTCAAATAGCACCGAACCCCGTATCGGTATTCAATGGTCGGTAAACAATAAAAGCATGCTCAGTTTTGCTTATGATAGACACAGCCAGGTACAACAAATGAATGTGTATTTTGTAGAACAAACAAGTTCTTCAGGAATTAATCTGCCAAATAAAAACCTGGGCTTTATGAAGGCCGACCATTTCATTATCGGGTACGATTTGATGATTAACCAAAACATTCATTTGAAAATTGAGCCCTATTATCAAGCACTAATTAATGTTCCTGTTGAAGAAAACACAGCGTTTTCAATTATAAATTTAATTGATGTAAATACCTTTAACAAAGCATTGGTCAATGATGGAACAGGACGAAATATAGGTGTTGATATAACATTCGAACGCTTCTTCAATAACAATTTCTACTATTTAATTACAGCATCAGTATTCGATTCAAAATTCAAAGGGGGCGATGGTATTGAACGCAATACCATTTATAATAAACGTATTATTGCCAACATACTTGGAGGAAAAGAATTTAAAATCAACAACAATATACTGAGCCTTAATGCAAGGTTGTATATCAATCGTGGTAACTGGATTAGTCCGGTCGATTACAGCAATCAAGCTAATCCATCTGCTTTTTTTAATATTCAGCAACCAACAAACTACCGTTTCGATATTAGTACCAGTTATACAAAAAACAAGGAGAAGCACAATACCATCTGGTCTGTACAGTTATTGAATGCATTAAATTTAAAATGCCCCATGGAGCCTACGGAGGATTTAACTACCAATCAATTTTATTATAGATACGATAATATTATACTTCCATCTATAAGTTGGAAAATTGAATTTTAAAATTTCCAATTCATCCACTTTTCAATTAAAAAATCGCTTTTTGACTTAGGTCAATGCACAAGGATAAACAGCAATGTAATTTTGTGGTATTGTTAAACTAATTTTTAATATAATGCATCTAAACAACAATACTATATTATTAACAGGAGGCAGTTCCGGCATCGGACTTGAGTTAAGTAAAGTACTTATTCAAAAAGGAAACACAGTAATCGTTTGTGGAAAATCAAACGAAAAACTTTTGGCAGCTAAGGAAGCGGAACCAGAGCTAATCACATACCAATGCGATTTGGCTAACACTAAAGAATGCGAAGAGTTGGTTGAAAGTATCAAAGAATCCCATCAGGGATTAAACATTTTGATTAATAATGCCGCAATTGTAAACAAGATCGATTTTATAAAGGATGAAAATGCATTGGAACTTGCGGAAAATGAGTATCAAACCAATCTGCTTGCCCCGATACGTTTAATCAGGCTTCTTTTTAATTCAATAAATAGCAATGAATCACCTGCCATAATCAATATTACCACTGGGCTGATTTATGCACCCAGAGTAATATATCCGTTCTATAATTCATCAAAATCGGCTTTGCACTCTTTTACTCAAACGCTTCGTATCCAGTTGAAAAATGAAAAAACAGAAGTAATCGAAGTAATGTTTCCTGCTGTGAATACACCCTGGCACAAAGGAAATCCTCCCAAAATTGCAATACCTGTTGAAGATGCTGTAAATCAAATGATAAAAGGGCTCGAAAAAGGAAAACCCGAAATAAGAGTTGGTGGCGCAAAGATTCTATACCTGATGTCGAGAATTGCTCCTGGTTTTGCTCTTAAAAAAATTAATTCAATTAAATAAAAACAATATGTCCGAATCAAATAAAAAAAGCAAATTTCTAAACCTGGCTTGGTTACCATACATTTTCATTCTTTTTGAGATGCTTTATATGGCAACTCCATTTGCTGCGTTTTTTTATTCCGTTTATGAAATTCCCTTAAAATTTTTAAACGAAAATGTTGTCACCGCATGGTTAATTCAGACTATACTGCCACACTTTATTGAAACAAACAGCCGTTTCGTGCATTTAATGATTGATGCCGGATGGATAATAATGGCTATTGGCTCAATCGTTTTTATAATAGGGTTTATTCAAATCTATTATTCCAAATTTACAAAAAAAGGAGCTGTAACCGGAGGGATATATAATGTAATCCGCCATCCGCAATATGCAGCATGGATACTTTTTGGTTCATGAATGTCGCTTGTATGGTCAAGATTGATTGTTTGGATCATGTTCGTATCCATGATATTTATTTATTATCTACTCGCAAGAGCTGAAGAAAGGGAATGCATGGAGAAATATCCTGAAACATATCCGCCCTATTTTAATAAAACAGGAATGTTTTTTCCTAAAATATTCAGCTTTAGCAAACTCAACATCCGTTTTCCAGGAAATAAATTCCTTTACGGCACAAGCATTTTGTTAGTTTATGCAGGAGTTATAAGTATTACCATTTTCTCAGCTATAACATTAAGAGATTTTACGATTTCAAAAATGTCAACTGCGTATGGAAAAGATTATATGGCTGTTTCGGTATCTTATATCTCACCGCAAATAACCCAACAGACTATTAATATCATGCTCGAAGACAGTACTGTTCAGGAAGAATTATCAAAAATATTTAATGAAGGAGACGCTAAAATATTTTATGTAATGCCCCAATCCTGGATATTATCGGAATTAGGAATGGTTGCGGAATCGGGTAGCCATAATACCCCGGAACGAAGGGCTGTCTCACACGGGAATCCCATGGATGTTGCACCTAATAAAAAGAGAGTAATAGTATCCCTCGCCATCCTAATTCAGGAAACAGAATCATCTAAGATTCTATATTACATGAAGCAACAGATACCAAAATTATATGTTGAAATCGATTTAGAGAAAGGTGAAGTAATAAGTATATCAAACCCACCTAATGAAGGGATATATTCGGATATTCCTGTACCGTTGTTTTAAGATTATTGAATCGATTAATTAAATTCGTTTTTTACCAAATGACAAATTCTATTTGAAACACTTTTTGCAACTTACAACAATGGAAGCTCTCATAAATTATTTACTTCAATTCGGACAACTAAATCAACAACAAATTGACTTAGTAAAAAGTAAAGCAAACGAAGTTCAGCTTAAAAGGGAAGATTATTTTTCGGAAGCAGGAAAAACTGCCAAACAAGTTGCTTTTATTACCGAAGGAATTTTAAGAGTTTGTTATTATAATAACAAAGGTGACGAAATTACACGATACTTTATTGATGAAAACAACTTTGCCGTTGATATAAATAGCTTCATGTATAAAATTCCTTCTTCCGAATATATTCAGGCGGTAACAGACTGTAAACTAATTATTCTTTCAGAATATGAATTAAAGGAACTGTCATTGACCATAATTGGATGGGACAACATTATTAATCAAATAACTGCAAAATCATTAATAGAAAAAGTGAATCGAATTAGTCCAATGTTGACAGAAGATGCTAAATCACGATACCTCAATTTTCTTGATAAGTTTCCACAACTAGCTAATCGTATTCCGTTATCGTTTCTTGCTTCCTATATAGGCATTACTCAATCATCATTAAGTAGGATAAGAAGAAATATTTGAATTTTTTTTGCCAAATGACAAATGTTGTCAGTTTTTAAATCGTGACTTTTGAATCATCATTAAAAACAAAAAGAAATGACAACAACAATTTTACTAACACTAGGATTATCTATAGGAATAATTGGAATTACATATGCTCAAAGCAACAAAAAAGTTCCACAGACAAAAATTATAATGACAATTAATGTACCTATAGACTCTGCATTTAATTACATTGTCCCTGTCGACTTATCACACATTTTCAAAAGATATAAATCAATTCCAGGTATAACAAACACAAGTATCACAGAAGATTGGAAAAAGCCCGGTTTGGTTCGAACAGTTTATTTTGAAGATGGATCATCTTCAAAGGAAAGCTTATTAACTGTTGTTCCAAATTCTTCATTTTCTTATAAGAATGAAGAGTTCACTTCACAGTTACGTTTTTTAGCAAAGCGTATTGAAGGGAATTGGATATTTACTGACCTTGGCAATGGACAAACTAAAATTGAATGGACATATAAAGTAGTTCCAAAAAATTTTATTGCACGAGCGCTTGTAAATATCATGCTAATGAAAGATATCAAAGGTTTATTGAATAATGCCTTGATAATATTGAAAGATGACTTGGAAAGCGGAAAATACATAAATGCCAGCCGCTAACAAATATAATTCATGCCACAGTTTCATTTTCATAGAAAATGATTTTGTAAATTTGAAAATACGTAAACCTTAAACACTTATTGAACAAGATGCGGCATGCATCATATTCAAACCGTTATGGCTCATTTAGAAGAAATATTAAGATCAAACATTGGGATAATTGAGCTATATTTATTATATTTGTGAGCTATATTATATATAATGATTGAAAAAAGAGAACAGATTATAATTGATTTTATCGACCAAAATCAAGAAAGCTCATCAAAAGAAATATACGATGGAACTGACATTGGAGTAAGCTATGCTACCTTGAAAAGGATATTAGTTAAACTAAATTCGTCAAATTACATTAGTAAAAAAGGGCAAGGTAAAGGAACTAAATATTTCATTTCACCGATTTTTAAGGTAATCCACCCAATTAATGTTGACCAATACTACCAAAAGGAAGTTGATGAAAGAGAAATACAAAGTGGGTTTAATTTTAATATAATTAATGATATTCTACCTAAAACATCGGTCTTCACAACAGAAGAGAATACATATCTTGGCGAATTACAAACCGTTTTTAAACAAAATATTTCTCAATTATCAGAAAGTGAATACAAGAAAGAATTTGAACGTCTGGCAATAGACCTTAGTTGGAAATCCTCTCAAATTGAAGGTAATACATATTCATTGTTGGAGACCGAGAAATTATTAAAAGATCGTGAAACAGCTGCAGGAAAAACGAAAGAGGAAGCAATAATGCTTTTAAATCATAAGGATGCTTTAGATTTTATTACTGATAATCCGAACTATCTTAATCCTTTAAGTGTTTCAAAAATTGAAAACATTCATAGTATACTAATAAAAGAACTCAATGTAGAAAGAAATCTAAGAAGGAGACGCGTTGGTATTTCTGGCACCAATTACCGTCCACTCGACAATGAGTTTCAAATTAAAGAGGCTCTGAAGGATAGCTGTAACTTAATTAATAATAAGAATAGTATTTTTGAAAAAGCACTACTAGCTCTAGTTCTTATTTCTTACATTCAACCATTTATGGACGGAAATAAGAGAACAGCCAGAATTGTCAGCAACGCAATTTTAATGAATTACAATTACTGTCCTCTATCTTTTAGAACGGTAGATTCATTAGATTACAAAAAGGCTATGTTGTTGTTCTACGAACAAAATAACCTATTTAACTTCAAGAATATCTTTATAAATCAATTCGCATTTGCTGTAAATACTTATTTTTAATAAAAAAAACGAGCCATAACAAAAAAAATAATTCATGCCGCAGTTTCATTTTCATAGAAAATGATATTGTAAATTTGAAAATACGTAAACTAAAAAACTTATTGAACACGATGCGGCACGCATCATATTCAAAACGTTGTGCGTAATACTTGCCTTGATACATAATATGCATAAACAAGAAACTGTAAAAAAAGACTGTTTGTCCGATAATGGCATAAGATCAATATAAATTAATAAAACTGAATTAATCATGAATTATTTAAAAGTTAGCACCCCATTTTATTTAGTTGCATTATTAACTTTTTGCAACCTGAACTCATATGGACAAGTAACCGTTTATAACAACTTTGGCCAAGAACACAATGGATGGAATTATAACTATCAATTAGGTTGGACAATTTCAGGTAATAATGTTACTGCCCAATATGGTGTTGAACAAGCATTAGGATTTCAATCTGAATTCGATGGAATCGTTTCTGATATTTGGTTGGCCATTTCATTGGTTCCTTCGAGTACACAACCTGATACGGTCATCTTCAGATTAACAACTAATCCATTAGGATTACCTCCAGACACTTCAAACATACTAGAAGAATGGATTCTTACAGAGTTTCAATCTTGGACACAATGGAATAATCCAATACATCTAATTGGAAATGGAACATCTGAATTATTAGCTGGTCAATCGTACTGGCTATGGGCAATTGGAAAGGAAACAACTTGGTGTATGTGGTGTATGAATGAAGATCCGGATTTAACTGCACCACATACTATTAGAAGGGAAAATGAAAACTGGCTATCGATTAGCAATGAAACAGCAGGTGTGTTTAGAGTTGATATAGAAATTGGAACTGATATTTCAAATCCAAATTATGAAAATACTGAGAACAACTTTTTGCACCAAAATTATCCAAATCCTTTCAAAAATGTTACAAATATTAAATATACAATTGAGAAATCAGACTTTGTTAATCTGAGAATAATTGATATTAATGGTATGGAAGTTCAAACCATCGTTAGTGAATTTCAAGACAAAGGAGATCATACTGTTAACTTTGATGCAAGCATGTTAAAGCAAGGTATCAACTTCTATAAATTAGAAGTTGGCAATAAAATTGTTGATGTAAAAAAACTATTTTATCAAGAATAAGATATATAAAATAATGGGCAGAATATAACAAGTACTACGCACAACAAAATATAATGCTTGCCGCGGTTTCATTTTCACAGAAAATGATTTTGTAATTTTGAAAATACGTAAACCAAAGAAAACTTTTTGAACAAGATGCGGCACGCATCATATTCAAAACGTTACCAATAAGGCCCAGAACAACTCAGTTAATTATCAAATTCTTAAATAAGAAGCTTTATTATTTAAGTTTTTTGGCAAATATTTAAACAAAGATTATCTTTGTTTAAAATTATAAAACATGAAAGATTTCAATTCTGGTAAATTTATAAGTCAAGGATACTACAAAAGCTTTCAACCAAATTTTATCAATAGACAGTGGAATATTGATAATATGGAAATTGTTAGTCTTCTAAGTCAAGCAGACAGAGAACTTGGTAGGTTAGACATGTATTCAAATTACATTCCTAATATTGAATTGTTTATAAGTATGCATGTACTTAAAGAAGCAACTCAAAGCAGTAAAATAGAAGGAACACAAACTAATATGGATGAGGCCATATTGGAAAAAGAAGATATTCCACTTGACAAAAGAGATGATTGGGAAGAAGTTCATAACTATATGAAAGCTTTGGAAAGTGCGATTCACTCTCTCGAGAAACTACCCTTTTCATCACGTTTAATAAAACAAACTCATCAAACTTTATTACAAGGTGTCAGGGGCCAGAAAAAACAACCAGGAGAATTCCGAAAAAGTCAGAACTGGATTGGTGGAGCAACAATTTCTGATGCTCGATTTATTCCTCCTGTACATTCCACGATACCAGAATTAATGGGAGACATTGAAAAATTCTTACATAATGATGAAATTCATCTTCCTGAGTTACTTAAAATTGCATTGGTACATTATCAATTTGAAACAATTCATCCATTTCTAGATGGTAATGGTCGTGTTGGTAGACTAATGATTCCTCTCTATCTAGTTAATAAAAACATTTTGAAAAAACCGATACTGTATTTATCAGACTTTATGGAAAATCATCGGAAATTATACTATGAGAATTTAAACAACGTCAGAGAAAATAATGATATATCACAATGGTTTAAATTCTTCCTAGTTGGAATAATTGAAACTGCGAAGAACGGGATCAAAACATTTGACTCTATTTTACAACTACAAAAACAGAATGATGAAATAATTCAAAGTTTTCGTAGTAGAGCCGGTAACGCACAGATTGTAATTAATTACTTGTACCAACGACCTATTATTAACGCAGAAAAGGTCAAATCCATAACAAAACTTTCAATGCCTTCAGCTTATAAATTACTTGAACTTTTAGAAAAAAGCCAATTAATTAGAGAAGTTACAGGAAGCCAGCGAGGACGTATGTATTCGTTTGAGAATTACTTAAAGATATTTAGAGACTAAAAAGCCCAGTGACTAACAAAAAATATAGTGCATGCAGCAGTTAGTGCTTCGTAGACAAAGAATTAGTAAATTTGAAAATAAAGAAACCAAAGAAAAATATTGAATAAAGTGCGGCTCGCACCATATTCAAACCGTTGTGGTTAAGTGAAGAAAAAAGAACCCATTTGCATTATACGGATATATTTTATATATTTGCACGTATAAAATAAAATCATGGACACAAAATTAACGTTGAAATTAGACAAGTTTGTAATTGAGCAAGCAAAAGAATATGCTTCATCTCATAAAAGGAGTTTATCTAGAATAATTGAATCTTACCTAAAGTCATTAATAAATCGCGACAGAAAAAACGATGAATCAGAAATAGAAATTTCTCCTTTCGTTAAAAGTATGGCAACTGGAATTAAAATCCCTAATGACATAGATTATAAATCAGGAATCCTTGATCATTTAGAAGAAAAACATAAATAAATATGAAATTATTCTTTGACACAAATGCGATACTTGATTTTTTAGGTGAAAGAGATCCATTTTATTTATCTGCTGCACGAATTGCAACTCTTGCTGATAAACGAAAACTTAGAATCGTAGCTTCTGCCCTATCTTATGGGACTATTAGTTATTTCCTGACAAAATACTATGGACATGAAAAAGCCATTGACAAATTAAGAAAATTCAAAGTAATTTCTGAAATATGCGAGCTTGACGAATTAATAATTGAAAAAAGTTTAAACTCAGACTTTCCAGATTTTGAAGATTCGTTACAATATTTCAGTGCATTACGAACAGAATGTGATATTATCATTACAAGGAATGGTAAAGATTTTAAAAAATCTGAGATTCCAGTTATGACTCCTGATGAATTCTTGAATAGCATTAAACAATAAAAAACACCTACCCACAACAAAATATAATGCATGCCGCAGTTTCATTTTCATAGAAAATGATTTAGTAAATTTGAAGTTAATACAAACATAGACACTTATTGAACACGATGCGGCACGCATCATATTCAAACCGTTATGCACTATACGCCCTGCAATGTTATAACATTAATAATTTAATAGTATAAAAAAGAACAAGAATATAGTTTAGAGATTATGAAAGAAAAATATAATAGCAAATTTTAGGGTTCATTTTATTAAAAGAAAGATAATTTTTATATATAAACCTTGTATTGGGAAATAAATTAATTTATTCATTAGGTATAAGCTATGCTTAAAAAAGAAATTATAGGCGTCCCAAGGATGCACATAAGAATGCCAAATGCTAATGTAGTCATGTATGGTGTATTTGAAACTTCTGTTTCTGAAAATGATTTAGAAAAGGCAGTTCAATTTTTATCTGATAAACATAAACTTCTAAATTGCCATATTGAAATTGGCAAGGAAAACAAAGCGTGGTATGTAATTGACAATAAATTAATTCATGAAGTTAAAACACTCAAATCTGAAAAGATAAATGAGGTTGTCATGAGTGAACTTAAACATTGCTTTGATTTTGAAAAAGGCCCATTAATTAAATTTACACTGGTAAACCAAACGACCCTAATAATAAACTGTCATCATTCTATTTGTGATGGAATGTCTATTGTTTATCTTTTTAAAGATATTGTTAGAATTTTATCTGGGGAGAACATTGAGATAAAACAAAAAATGCCTGTTTTTCTTGAACCCAAAAATATTCCACAGAGGTTGGGCAATCCAATTTCTAGATTCTTCATTAGTTCAATCAATAAAAAGTGGAGTAAGAAGGCCATTAGCTTTTCAAACCAAAATTATCGGAAAGTACATAGTAAATTTTGGAAGGAATTTAAACCTCACATTATTTCGTTTAAATTTTCAAAGGAAGAAACCGCAAATATTATTTCGCAATGCAAACAAAATAATGTTTCTGTTAATACAGGACTGGTTACAGCCTTTTTATGTGCAGAAAAGCAATTGTTAGGGCAAAGAGATTATTCGGGTAAAGTTATAGTTACCACTAACCTAAGAACCCATCTCAATAATCAGCCCAGTGAAAGTATGGGATTTTTTGTTTCGACTTTGAAACCCAAGCTGGAATACAGAGAGAGAAAAACTTTTTGGGAAAACACACAAATATTCCATAAAAAAATTAATCGGCTTTTAGACAAAGACCTTTTCAAAAGTCAACTGATCTGCCTGTTTACTCCAAAACTTTTAGATGCAATGATTCTCAATTTATACGGGCAGAGAGCAGATAAGCGGGTTAATAGATTGTTAGAGAAGATAGGAATGAATAAAATAAATTTCACATTTACTATTGCAAATTTAGGACTTATAGAACCAGATAACGATTCAATTAAAATCAAATTGAAAGAATTATACAGTCCATTTGCTCTTTCTGACTCAATGGAGAAATATATTAGCGTTCTAACAATCAACAATGAACTTAATATTTCAATATGCTTTAATGAAAACAACACGAATCGAGAATCAATCTATAAAATGAAAGAATTGATACTACAGATATTTGATGGAAGTCACATATAAAACTAGTGAAAAGCATAAAGGAGCCGCAAATAATATATTAAGTTAGTAGAATAATAAAGCCCAGTGGCTAACAAAAAATATAATGCATGCCGCAGTTTCATTTTCATAGAAAATGATTTAATAATTTTGAAAATACGTAAACTAAAAAACTTATTGAAAAAGATGCGGCACGCATCATATTCAAAACGTTACCTACACCACATCAGCCATCCGAAATAGAATTCAAATAAAGTTATCTATTTCTATTAGCTGATTAACTACCGTTGCTAACATTAAATCGGGGACAGATTATAAAGAAAAAGACTAATTTTGAGTAGAAAAATGACCATTGATAATCAGGAACTTACTTAAGGTTTGTCAGAATTAATATCATGAATAAAATAAAACATGTTTTAATAGCAATAGGGATTTTCGGTTTTCTTGTCGATTGTAATCAAACTACAAACCCAGAAATAGACCAAGCTGAATTTGTGAATAATAAGCATTATGTTTCAATTGATGGATTATGGCGATGTACACCGAAGACAGCACATAAATTTCCGCACGGAACACTTGAGTACATAATCCAAATCAACCGTAATGCTTTCGGAAAACTAACAGCACGAGGCTGTTTTCTTTGGGATAAACGTTTTTACGATTATTGGGAGTTTAAAAGTGTTCAATTCATAGATTCAACTAATAAGTTGGTACTTATTGACAATGAAGGCGGTATTTATAAGGGTTTAGTTGATAAAAAGAAAGAAATCATTCAGGGAATTGCTCGCTGGGGCGATGAAGAGGATACCGATAAAATTGATTTTGTACGTGATGAAGATATAAATATAAACAAACTATTTATTCCCTATCCTCCCCGACCAGATGGCAGTATAAAATATATTTATCATAAACCTGAGCAAATTGATGAATATTTGAATACTGCTTCGATATTCGAATTTATAAAGGACTCAACTTCCTTTTACAGCTTAATGGACGGAATCATAAAACAAAAATCCGGGCGCTTAGAATCTTTTTTAATTATCAAGGACCAAAAGCTTATACTTGAAGAGTATTTTTTCGGCTACGATAAAACTCAATTGCATTATATTAATTCTTGCACAAAAAGTATAACCTCATTGTTGTTAGGAATAACATTGGAACGTCGTAAAAAACTTAATATCGATCAACCGGTTTTTAATTTTTTCCCGCAATATTATTCATTATCTCCCCCAGAAAAAGAGCAAATCACACTTAAACATGTTTTAACCATGACTTCCGGACTTCCGGATGATGATGATTTTGAGATACATGATCCTGACGACCTGGTGAAACAAATGCTCAATCAGCTATTAGAATCCACTCCGGGAGAGAAGTTTAAATACAATAATAATTGTACAAATCTTATCGGTTGCATAATTAATACACTTGAAAAAAAACAAGCTGATGAATTTGCAAAAGAAGTTCTGTTCAACAAACTGGGCATTTCAGAATTTTATTGGAAAAAAGAAAATGGTGTGCTTCAATGTCATAATGGTCTTCATATGTATCCAAGAGATATGGCCAAAATAGGTTTGTTGGTTTTAAATAATGGTTATTGGAATGGTGAACAAATTGTTCCAGAAGAATGGATCGATATCTCAACAAAACCACATATTGCCGAAAGTGAATTCTTCGACTATGGATATCAATGGTGGTGCAGGTCAAAACAAAATACACCTTGGTGGAATAATCCGGTACATGGTGGAAAGACAGAACACAATATGACTTTAGCCCTTGGTTATGGTGGACAGTTTATTATGATCATCAAAGACCTGAATATGGTTATTATAACAACATCATCTGATAATAATGAAAGTAACGGTATGTGGCTAGCAAAAGTTCCCATGGTGATTGAAGAAGTTGTACCATTGTTTGAGTAAAAAAATACAAGGCTTAACAATAAACATAAGGCATAGGGCGTAAAGTGCTATATTTGAGCTTATTGTCAATTAATAAAAACAGTAACGGTTTGGTTCGTACTCCAAAGCGCCCTAAGATCTCATATTCAAAACGTTAGCAACAAGGCGGTATATATGATATCAAATTACATAAAAATAAAGACATAAAAGAAAAAAAAACAAAGCAAATACTTGATAGAGAGACAATAATTATTGAGAAACTAACTGAAGCACCTCTGTATTATCCTTTTTTGTATTTTTCGAGAAAATAATGGCAGATTAATTAAATGGAATAAAATTCAAACAAGAATTATGACAATCAATATTAATTTTAAAAAGGTTATGGAATAACTGATAAAATGACGACATGAACAAAGAAATTAAATACTTAAAATACTTTATTGGATTTTTCATTATCGGATTGACAATTCTTATTGGAGGTACATTATTATTTATTATAACTAAGGAGTTTCAATCAATTAATAAATTGGCTATTGCTGAAGGAAAAACAAGTTATAATAAAGACCTTTTGTATCGTAGTTGGGCTTCAATGCACGGCGGAGTTTATGTTCCAGTTACAGATACAACACCTCCAAATCCATATTTAAGCCATATACCCGATAGAGATATTACAACAGAAAAAGGAAAAAAACTGACATTAATGAATCCTGCGTATATGACAAGACAAGTCTTTACAATTGGAGAAAATCATAATGAAGTACAGGGAAATATAACAAGTTTAAATCCACTACGCAAAGAAAACAAACCTGACGATTGGGAAATTAAAGCATTACAATTATTTGAAAAAGGAGAATTAGAATACAGCAGTATTGAAAAAATCAACGGTAAGGAATATATGCGTTTTATGCACGCTATGAAAGTTGAACAAAGTTGTTTGAAATGCCATTCACAACAAGGATATAAAGTTGGTGATATACGTGGAGGAATTAGCGTGTCAGTTCCAATGGAAAAATATAAAGAAATAGCAATATCACATTCAAAAAAGCAGACAATTGTTTTCTTAATAATTTACATTATAATTTTATTTCTCAGCATTTTCGGCTACAAAAGATTTTTACTCGAATTAAAAAAACGACTTTCTATACAAAATGAGTTAATCGAAAGCGGAAAAATTTTGAAAATGCAAAATAATGAGTATGCTGCATTAAACGAAGAATTAATAAAAGCCAAAGAAATAGCCGAAGAAAGTGAACTTCAATTAAATTTAATTGCCGATAGTTTTGTAAACGGAATGCTTTATCAGGTTGCTTTATTGGATGAAAATAAGAGACGGTTTAATTATGTGAGTAAAGCTGTAAAGAATTTATATGGTGCATCACCTGATGAAATAATGCAAAATCCAGATTTAATTTACAGCAAAATACATCCTGATGATGCTGCTGATTTAATTGCAAAAGAAAAAGAGGCTTTACAGAATATGTCGATTTTTGAGACAGAAGCGCGAATGGTAAATATTGATGGAAGTATTCGTTGGTCGTATTTTATTTCAAAACCTCGTATAATAGAAGGGGTAATGTGTTTTGATGGAGTTGAACTTGATATTACTAAAAGAAAACAACTTGAATTAGATTTAATTACAGCCAAAGAGAAAGCCGAAGAAAGCGAAGAAAAATTTAAAGCTGCATTTTATACAAGTCCCGACGCGGTTAGCATTAGTACATTAAATGGTGAATATGTAGAAATAAATGAAGGTTTTACAAGAACATCTGGCTATACAGAAACAGAAGTATTAGGGAAAACAGCTTCTGAAATTAATATTTGGGCTGTACCGGAAGATAGAAATACTTTTGTAGAAACACTCAGAAAAAATGATTATATCGAAAATTTTGAAAGTTTTTTCCGGGTAAAAAATGGAACAATTATTCCAGCATTGGTTTCTGCCCGAATAATTACGCTAAAAAATGAACCCTTTATTTTATCAGTTACAAGGAATATTACTGAAAGGAAAAAATATGAATCCGAACTAATAAATTCTAAAGAAAAAGCAGAAGAAAGTGAAAACAAATTTCGAACATTATTCAAACAGAATAATTCTGTTCAATTACTCATCGACCCAGCCTTGGGCAATATAATTGATGCAAATCAAGCAGCTTGTGATTTTTATGGTTATTCTTATCAAGAATTAACTTCAATTAAAATTCAAGATATTAATCAATATTCTGAAGAGTTGATAAAATTAGAAATGCAAAGAGCGAAAGAAAAACAAAGAAATTATTTTGAATTTAAACACAAATTATCAAACGGAACAGCCAGAGATGTTGAAGTATACTCTAATCCAATACAAATAGACGGCAAAAAATATCTGATATCAATAATACATGATATAACGGCAAGAAAAACAGCAGAAAATGAATTAACTAAAGCGAAAGCGAAAGCCGAAGAAAGCGACCGTTTAAAATCCGCTTTTCTTGCAAATATGAGCCACGAAATCCGTACTCCGATGAATGGAATTCTAGGTTTTTCGGCCTTATTGAGCAAGCCCGGCCTCGAGAATAAAGAACAGCATAATTATATAAAAGTAATTCAAAAAAGTGGTGCCCGCATGCTTAACATCATTTCAGAAATAGTGGATATTTCGAAAATAGAATCAGGGTTGACAGAAGTTAAAATTAAGGAAGTAAATATAACTGAGAAATTAGAATCAGTTTATGAACTCCTAAAACCTGATGCTGATGATAAAGCAATAAAATTATTTATTAAAGATAGTTTGCCAATGGATAAGGCTGTTTTTAAAACAGACGAAGAAAAATTGTTTGCAATCCTTTCAAACCTAGTAAAAAATGCTATCAAATATACAGATAAAGGTTCAGTTGAATTTGGGTATATTTCTGCAAGCTTACCAAGCAAAAAAAATGAACTGCAATTTTATGTGAAAGATACCGGCATCGGTATACCAAAAGAGCGTCAGCAAGCCATTTTTAAACGATTTATTCAGGCAGATATTGCTGATATACAAGCAAGACAAGGTGCAGGCTTGGGTTTAAGTATTGCAAAGGCATATGTGGAAATGTTAGGTGGAAAAATCTGGGTTGAAAGTGAGCAAGGAAAAGGTTCATGCTTTTATTTCACCTTACAGTGCAATATAGAACTTAAAGAAAAAGAAGTTGCGTCAGAAGTTGTTTCAGCCAAAAGTGTAGAGAATTATATTAATTCCGAAGTTTCTGGACTGAAAATATTGATTGCTGAAGATGATGAAGTATCCAAAGATTTGATTTCCATCAATATAAAACCGTTTAGCAGCAAAATTTTAACAACAACGACAGGAGTCGAAACAATTGAAGCTTGCCGTAACACACCTGATATTGATTTAATCCTTATGGATATTCAAATGCCAGATATAAACGGTTATGAAGCTACACGTCAAATCAGACAATTCAACACAGATGTTGTCATTATTGCACAAACAGCTTTTGGACTTGCCGGAGACAGAGAAAAAGCTATAGCTGCAGGTTGCAACGATTACATTTCAAAACCAATAAAAAAAGGCGACTTAGTGTTAATTATTCAGAAACACTTCAAAAATTATCAAAAATAATATAACAACACAAGACTTAAAAGAATAAAGCACATGGTTATAACTTTGTGCATAAATCATTGGGCGGTTAGTGCTAACTTCAAAGATGTTACATCTATTAAAATTTTTGGTGATTAACATGGAAGTGCTCCAAAATGCCCAACGCTTCATGCACTTTCAGGTAGCTGCAAAACCAAAAGACCTATGAGAATAATTATATTATTTGCAATAATTATTGGATTTACTTCCTGCAATTCTAAGAATAGTAAAACAACAAACTTAGACCAAGATAATAATGTAGATAATCCCGAACTAGTTGAAATGTTTAAAAATGACCAAGCAGATAGAACTAATCATATCGATTGGGATATTAGGCAAAAGAACGATAGCTTAAGAGAAGCGAGAGTCTATGAATTATTAGATTCAAATAAGGTACATACATCATTAGACTTTCATCACGCTGCATTGATTTTTCATCATGGAGAAGACTCTATGGCATATGGTATGGCAGTAAAACTGATGAAAAAATCTATAGAATTGGATTCAACAAGAAATAAATGGTACTTGGCTGTATTAACTGACAGATATTTGTTGAGTATAAATAAACCTCAAATTTATGGAACGCATTTTAAGAGATTGGATAATAACATTGTTGTGAGGGAAGAACTGGACTCAACAAGAATTACTGACGCTGAAAGAAAAGAGTGTAACGTAGAAACTTTAGCTGAGCAAAGAGAGAAAATAAAAAATTTGAACCGAAAAAAGCTGACAGATTTAGTAGCTGAAGGAAAAAGCATTGATGAAATAATCCTATTGGTTAAGCAAGGAAAAGATAAAAAATCAGAATATGATTTACGTGAAAATTGGTTGAATAACTTCGGTTATCAACTTATGAACCAAGGTGAAAAAGAAGAAGCCTTGAAAATATTTAAATTAAATACAGAATTACACCCAAATGCTTCTAATACATTTGATAGTTATGGTGAATGTTTATTAGATCTAGGAGACAAAGAAAATGCAATCATTGCATATGAGAAATCCTTAGAATTAAATCCTGAAAATGAAAATGCTAAAAAAGTTTTGTCAGAGATTAAATAACAAAACATAACAACAAATATAATTCATGCCGCAGTTTCATTTTCAAAGAAAATGATTTAGTAAACTTGAAAATATGTAAACGTAAGACACATATTGAATAAAGATGCGGCACTCAATATATTCAAAACGTTAGGCATTCAACCACATCAGAAACCGATTAGTTTCTCAAGTTATCGTGAAAATTTTGATGAATACTTCGTTTTTTTTCTGCTTCTGAAAATATGAATCGACTATGAATAAAGGAATACTGTATAAAAACAAGTAATTTTACCGTTAGTCAAGATTATAGCAATAGACACTATAAATACAAGATCATGAACTTTATCAGATTAATCATTATTATAATTTCTTTCTTATTTATTAGAAATAGTATAGCACAAATTGGACCTGTTAATTTTATCGATTCAACATATGCCACCTCCGGATTAAGTATGTTTGCATCAGCTGACCTTGATAATGATGGCGACGAAGAAATCATTGCCTCATTTACTGGCACATCAGGAAAACTAGCCTTCTTCAAAAATCTCTCTAATGGTTTATTTTCCGGCACTTTGACAATAATAGATTCCATTCCATTTACCATGGGTCTGGCAGTTGGGGACTTTAACGAAGATGGGTGGAATGATATAGTTACCATTGGAGGAGTAAACAACGAAGCATGGATTTATATTAATAATTCAGGAACATTTTCTAACCGTGATACCCTCGATTCAAATATTTCCATTTTTATGAATGATGTTGTTGTTGCAGATTTTGATGGTGATAACGATGATGATATAGTTATCATCGGTCAACATTCAATTGATTTATACAGAAATAATGGTGCCGCTACTTTCACTAAAGAAACCATACTTGATACCGGTTCTTCAACTGAACCCCTGGAATGTTTGGATCTTGCTACGGCGGACATGGATTCCGATGGAGATATGGATCTAGTATGTGCTGAAACTGCTGGTGTGGTTGTTTATATAAATTCTGGTGACGCAATCTTTACTCCAAATTATTATTCAGTTATGGCAGAAGTTGGGTTTTTAATTCATCCTTTTGATATTGATAATGATAATGACATTGATGTTCTAATGAACATTGGTTCAGGAGATGTAAAATGGTTTAGCAATGATGGCTCTGGAGCTTTAGTTTTCGAAGAAATTTTGACTTCAGTTCCTGATTTATTATCAATGACTTCCATTGATTACAACAACGATGGTTACGAAGATATTTATGCCTCATATCTCCATAATATTTCTATCTTCCTGAATGATTCACAACATACTTTTAGCTCTGAAGTTTCCGTTTACACTGATAACAATTTGATCATGGGACCTGTACATATGGCCAACATTGACAATTTGGGACATTTGGATTATGTTTGGTCAGGAGCAAATAAATCTGTAGCATTTCATATAAATCAAATTGAGACATCAATTAGTCCAAACGAAATTGTAAACCAAATTATTTACCCTAATCCAACTTTTGATTATGTGAATGTTTGGAGTATTGAACCAATTGAGGATATTACTATTATTGACACCTATGGAAGATCATTATTGAAAACAAAAGACAATAAAATCAATATTAGTAAATTCCCAAAAGGTCTCTATATAATTAACATAAAGACCAAGGAAAATAACATAATTAAAGAGGTTATTAAATACTAAACCAGTCTGTAATAATTTAATTGAAACGAATAGAAATGAAAATAAAATATTTATTCTTAACTCTAATATTCTATGGTATATGTTCAAATGCTGTATTTGCTCAAACTTTTAGTCAAGAATTAGTGAATACTTCTAAATTTCGAGATAGTTATTATGATATCGCGGCAAATCCAAACTTGAATTATGTTGGATTAACCGAATTGGACATCCCCAATAGTTTCAGGGAGTCTATAGTATTGATATCAACAGATTTAAATGGATTAGTTCAAAATGCTAATTCATATACAACCATAGATAATGACTTTTCCATAAACTGCCAACAAATTCTTCCTTTGCAAAATCATGACTTATTAATTAGTGGAACTTATTCCCTAAATAATTCACCCCCGTATTCACCCTTTATAATGTCGGTGGATAGCATGGGTGATATTAACTGGGCGAAAAAGATAAATCTCTCTAATTCATCCGATGGACTATTCCTCAAAATCCTTTCTGACGGAAGTATACTATGTTCTTTTAGGTATAATGATGGTAATTTGCATAATATATACTGCAAATTAGATCCATCTGGAAATTTTTCAAATTTTCATGAGTGCAACCATATATTAACCACCATTCATAATGTACAAACAAATGAAAACTCATTTGAGCTATTATTACATGATGGAAATTTACTAAATGTAAGTAATGACCTAACAAATATAAATTGGCAGAGAAAATACTATAGTGAGATAGGCATAACAATGAGCAAAGCATCCAATGGAGATTATCTATTAGCAACTGCACAAGTGGCGTTTGTGGGTCATATGACTGTTTCACGTATGGATAATAGTGGGAATATTATTTGGTCGAAGTATATAGAGACCTGGCTTGGGTCATCTTCATTTATTTTTGACATTGTTGGCTTTCACTTTATAACAGAAACATCAGAGGGAAACATAGTAATAAGTGCCAATAGTGAAGGAGGTGGAGGAGGATCTTTATATGTAACTCTAAATGAAAATGGCAACTATATATCAAACCATAAGACAACATCTTTTTATAATAGAATAATACCAATTAATGAAAATAAAATGCTTCTGGGAGGATTTGTAGATATAGGAAGTGGCAATACTTCTAATTTCATTTTGGCAAAAATTCAACTGGGCGACAAACTTGATTGTGATACAGTTTATAGCCACAGTATTGAACCTGGAAACCAACCAATATTAGAACCGGATTCTATTGTTTTTAATCCTGCAGTTGCTTTTACCACACAAGATATACTAATTCAAAAAAATTCAATCACAATTTCACAGCAAGACTATTGTGATATAATTATTTCGTTGGATGAAGCACAAAAGATAGAGACTACGGTGAATATTTACCCGAATCCAGCAAGAGACTACATTAAAATAGAAAGTAAATTTCCTATCGACGGCATCAGTTTATATGATAACAATGGAAGGTTTTTATTTCGTTCCAACCAAAATCAAATCAATTTAAGTAAACTTCCAGCAGGTCACTATTTAATATGCTTAAATGTAAACGGAGAATCCATTATGAAGGAAATAATAAAAAACTAAGCCTACAAAAAATATAATGCATTTGGCAGATAGTGCTAAATATGAAGATGATAGCATTTAATAAATATAGTAGTAAATTGAAAGTTTGGAGCGTTGAAATACCCAACGCCTCATACACACACCGTTAGCAACACAAATATTTAAACGTGAAAACTGCAACATCTCAAGAATGAAAGCGTCTTATAATTATATGAACCAAATTAATAAATATGAAAATAAAAATTGTATTGATAGTAATTCTTACAATTGCAATGAAACTTGTTTTAGCTCAAAAAACAAATGAGCTTTACATGCCTAGGGAATATAAACAAGCGTATGATAATGGAACCAGGTCGCATGATGGAATTATCGGGAAAAACTATTTCCAAAATAAAACGGATTATGTAATCAAAGCAGAATTTTTTCCTGACACAAAATTACTCGTTGGAAGTGAAATTATTACATATTACAACAATAGCAATGATACTTTATCATGGATATATCTAAATCTGTTTCAGAATTTATATAAAAAAGGAGAAGCAAGAGATTCGTATATGGATTCTAAAAGCATTCACGAAGGAGTCAAAATAAAAAGCATTAAAATTAACAAGTACGAAGTTGATACAAGTACTTTGGCTTATTACTCAACCATTTTGGTTTTTCCTGTTCCTGATAAAATCCATCCTGTTTCAAAAACTAAAATTGAAATTGAATGGGAAGAAATGCTGCCACATAGTGCCATGCGCAGAATAGGTACTTATGATGAGAGTAGCTTCTTTGTAGGTTATTGGTATCCAAAAATGTGTGTATATGACGACATTGTTGGTTGGAACATATTTGGACATACTGGGAATGCCGAATTTTATACCGACTATGGTGATTTTGATGTAGAGATAACTGTACCGGCAGAATATAATGTCTGGTCATCCGGAGTATTGCAAAACGTAACTGAAATATTTCGTGGTAAATATATAGACAGAATTCAGGAAGCTTCTATATCAGATGACGTTATTCACATTATCGACAAAGAAGACAGAGATGAAAATAAAATTACTAAAAAAAGTGAAAAACACACATGGAAATTTAAAGCAAGTAATTTTCCTGATTTTGCATTTGCTGTGAGTAATAAATATTTATGGGATGCAACTAGTGCTAAAGTTGGAGATAAAAGAGTGTTTGTAAGTGCTGTATATAACAACAGTTCTGAAAATTATAGGAAGGTTGCCGAAATAAGTAAAAAGTCTATTGAATATTATTCAAATATTGCGCCTTCAATACCTTATCCCTATCCAATACTTACAGCCTTTAACGGAGAAGTAAAGGGAGTGGAATTTCCGGCAATGATAAATGATCAAGAAGAAGATGAGTTTGGTACTATGTTTACAACTACACATGAAATTGCCCATACATACTTCCCTTTTTATGTTGGGACCAATGAACAAGAATATGGTTGGATGGATGAAGGATTGGTTTCTATAATTGGAATTTCAGCATTAGTAGATTTAATGGGTACGACTGAAGCCACTATATTTCCCTTAATCAATGAAAAATATCATGAAGAATCGGCCAAACTTGCAATAGATATTCCACTTATGACAGGAACGCATAGTGCAGGAGATTTTACTTCCGGGTTTATTACCTATGTTCGCCCGATAACTGCATTTAGCCTATTGTTTGATTATATGGGCAAAGACAAATTTTATCAAATAATTAGAGAATTTACGGAACAATGGAAAGGAAAACATCCTATGCCTTATGATTTATTTTATGCTTTCAATAAAGTGGCAAATGAGGATTTAGGCTGGTTTTGGAAACCTTGGTTTTTTGATTTAGGTTATGCGGATATCGGAATAGGAAAAATAGATTATGGGGCTGATGAAATAAGTATAAATGTAGAAAATATTGGTTCATTTCCAATACCTGTATACTTGACGGTAAAATATAAAGACAGAGACCCCTTTTTTGTAAATAGAAGAATGGATATCTGGAAAACTGGAATTAAATCCTGTCAAATAATTGTTCCCCAAGGTGATATCGAAGAAATAGTTCTTGATACAAAAATACCAGAAACTTATTATGATAATAATATCATATCATACTAAATAAAGCCACTTACAATGTATAAAAGTAATAGCCGGTTTAGTAGCAAATTCACGGATTGTTGTCCGCTTAAATATTCTTATAACTTAACAGGAAATTACCACGCAATTGGCTACTATTCTTATACAAGCCGCAGGCAAGCAAGCAATCGCGGTATTTAAAATCGAGTCCTGGTCGATTTTTTTGAAAAAAAATAATCATTTATCAAAATACATCACAATGTTGTTTTTCTGGAATATGTATTAAACTCATCATCCAAATGAAAAAAAGCCAGTTAAGAGAACTTTTAAGTCATTAATAAACTGGTTCGAAAACTGTCCCATACGGACTACTAAAGCCACTCCAAACAGAGTGGCTTTTTGCATTTTATACGCCTTAACTAACACTCATAGGATTTAATTTTCTGTAATTCTACAATTAAAGCAACTTATCATTTAATTTAGTGGTCAATTTATTAAACAAATGAATTAATAAATATAAATTGGTATTTATAAACTCTAAATAACCTGCAATCAATAATTAGCCTAATGAAATTAATACCAAAAAAATCAATAACTCTTGTATTGTTGATTCTGGCTACCTCATGTATTGGACAAGTTACCTTTACATCAATCCCCATTGATTACCAACTTATAGGAAGAGACAGAATTACAAATACCGGCAATATTAAAATTACTGGTATAGCTGATAATTCAATTACACAGTATGACTCTATTGTAATTGAATTATTCCGAAATGATCTCTATCAGAACAGATATTCAAAGATCTTGGAATATGAATCTAATATTGCTTCATTTGAATTTAACATTAACATTGAAGCAGAACTTGCTAATTATTCCTTAAAAATTTACAGCCAATCAGGTATCGAAAGTCATCTTGAAAAAGAAGTGGAAAACATTGTTTCAGGAGATGTATTCATCATTCAGGGACAATCAAATGCAGAAGCAGCAATGATGCTAGGCAGTTCAAGCGCTTACCAGGATGAATTTATTAGAGTTTTTGCCAACGGAACTCATTTCTCAAATCAACTTCCTGATGATAATAACTGGTATATAGGTCAGGGTGATGGTTTTAGAACGAGTCCGGGAAATACTGGCCAATGGGGACTTAAACTGGCGAAGATGCTTGTAGACACTCTACAGATTCCCATTGCTATTTTTAATGGTGGCCACGGCGGAAAAGATATATCATTTTTTCACTGTCCGGCTAACTACCAAATATCACTGGATTCAAACTACAGCAGGTTGTATTACAGACTAAATAAAACCGGTCTAAAAGAATTTGTAAGAGCCATACTTTGGTCACAAGGTGAATGGGATGGAACTAATTTCAGCAATACCTCTACCGAAGAATACAAAACAACCTTTCAGAACCTTCTTAATGACTGGTATAGAGACTATCAAAACATAGAACACATATACATATTCCAAACGAAAAACGGGTGTGGTGGTAACGTGCATAGGATTAAAGAAGCTCAAAGACAATTATCCTATGAGAACTCTCATATTTCGATAATGTCAACCGCTGCTTTGACTCACTTTGAAGATGAATGTCATTTCCAGTTTGTAGATGGTTACGAATCCTTTGCAAATAGAATATTCCCACTGGTAACCAGAGATTTATATCAGATGCCTGCATACGGTGATATTGATGCACCAATGATAAACTATGCTGAAATTATCAATACCCATACCCTAGTAATTGGAACAAGTGCATCTCATCTGCAAATCAACAGTTCGGCAGAAGATTTCTATCTTGAGAATCATGAAGGATCAATTATACTGAATACCGAAACCTCAAATAACAAAATTTACTTTACTCTGTCAAAAAATCCAGGCGAAGGAGCAACTATTTCCTATTTGGCTCAGGAAACTGGTGCAGGGAACTTTATCACAAATCAAAATGGCATAGAAATACTATGTTTTTACAGATTTCCAATCGCATTGAATGCCATAAACAATGATACATTGGCTAAGATACCAGATATTTATCCAAATCCTTCAAGTGGAAAAATCCATATTGAAATGCCTTATTACACGTCAGTTGCAAGACTGGCGTTATTTGATATCGCTGGTAGTAAGATACGGTCTGTGACAAAGAACTCTATGTCGTTTGAAATTGATCTTAATGTTGATTCAGGTAGTTATTTATTGCAGATAGCTGATAACAACGGGAATATCTTTATGCAAAAAATAATTATTTTTTAGGCAAGATCGTGTGATAAAGCATTAAAACCGAAACAGGTAATTATGAAAAATAACAAAATAACAATCGCCCAAAACTCATTCGAATCCGGTCTTAACTGCGCTCAATCTATTATTTCTGCCTACACTGATGAACTTGAAATAGATAAAACTCTGGCTCTTGATCTCGCCTCAGGATTTGGAGGTGGTATGGGACGACTTCAGGAAACCTGTGGAGCCGTTACAGGTGCATTTATGATAATAGGTCTGGTAAACAGTAGGAAAATTTATGATGAAGGTATTCGATCAGAAAAAACACATTCTGATATTCAGGATTATGCTAATCATTTTACGAAGATTCATGGCACAATCAAATGTGGGGAACTACTTGGGTGTGATCTAAAAACAGCAGAAGGTCAGGAATATTTCACTAATAATAATCTTGGCAACACGATTTGTCAAACATGCATTTCCAATTCGATTTCTTTTCTGGAAAGGATAATTACATAGAAGTTTCAAAACTCGCTTTTCTTATCTGTTTCATTTATTATCTTTGGGTTGTATAAATCAGACCGAAATGAAGAGATATCTTGCAACAGCATTATTTATAATGTTTTTAAGAACAGTTATGGCACAGGCAGTATATGAAGACGAAAAATATGTGCCTGAAACTGACCCACTTGTACTGGAAAAACTGGATCAATGGCAGGATATCAAATTTGGATTATTAATGCACTGGGGAGCATACAGCCAGTGGGGAATTGTTGAATCGTGGTCAATTTGTCCGGAAGAATATGGATGGTGTGAACGTAAAGCTGGTTCAAATCCAAATAATTACAATGCCTATGTACAAGAATATGAAGGACTGAAATCTACGTTTAATCCTGTTAATTTTAATCCTGACAAGTGGGCAAAAGCTGCCAAAGATGCAGGGATGCGTTATGTTGTTTTTACCACGAAACATCATGATGGATTCTGCATGTTTGATACAAAGTTAACAGACTATAAAATCACAGATCCGGAATGTCCTTTCTCCTCAAACCCAAAAAGTAATGTAACTAAAGAAATATTTGAGTCATTTAGAAAGCAAGGACTATGGACAGGTGCGTACTTTTCAAAACCCGACTGGCATTCTCAATATTATTGGGATCCATATTATCCACCCCGTGACCGAAATGTAAACTACGAACCGGAATCGAAACCTGAAAAATGGAATAAGTTTATTGATTTCACCCATAGCCAAATTATGGAATTATTAACTGATTATGGTGAAGTTGATATCCTTTGGCTTGATGGTGGTTGGGTAGCACAAGAGTCTAAAGAAAAAATCACTAGTTGGTACGACGGTCAATTAAAAAACAATGATAATGGCTACTTGAAACATCGTATTGTTAATCAGGATATAAAAATGGACTCTTTGGTGAAAAGAGCACGTATTGCACAGCCGGGACTAATTGTTGTTGACAGAGCTGTATACGGGAAAAATCAAAACTATCTAACACCTGAGAACAGAGTTCCTGAGAAACCTCTTCCCTACCCTTGGGAATCATGCATTATCTCTGGTGGTGGTTGGTCGCATACCAAAGGTGCTAAATATCAGTCGGGAAGACAAGTTGTTCAACTACTGGTCGATATCGTTGCGAAAGGTGGAAACCTATTACTAAATATTGCTCCCACACCTGAAGGTGACTGGCAGGAAGGAGCTTATTCATTACTCGATGAAATTGGCGATTGGATGGATATTAATAATGAAGCCATCTACGGAACAAGAGTTATGGCTCCCTATAAAGAAGACAATATCTGTATGACCCAAAATGATAAAGGCAATATTTTCTTCTACTATTTGTGTGAAGAGGATGAAAACATCATCCCAAAAGAGATTATTATTAGTTCCTACAAGCCAGAAAATGGGGATCAGATTACTATTCTTGGAAATAATGATAAATTAAAATGGAAGAAGTTTGAAGACGGAATCAAAATAATAATTCCAAAACATATTAGAAATAATCCCCCATCAAATTATGTGTGGATCTTTAAAGTGATCAAAAATATTAATTCAGAGTAATTTATTAGCTCGGCAGTATCACAAATTGATCACAATTAATTACTTTTGCGACTAAGTTATTAATTTTGATTTCGACCACCTCATCAGAAGTTAATGTTAAAAGGTAAGCCTTATATAAATATGGCCGTTAAACTAGTATCAAGTCTAACAGTGATTATTATGTTGGTATTTTCTATTCATAATAGTCAATGTTTGGCCTTTTCCTCCAAAGTTGAGGATGATCACTCATATACAGATGATGAAAGTGCAGACATTAAATCCGAAATCAATCTCGAAATAGCCAGAAACTTACGTTATGTGAACTTTGACAGTTCAATGGTATATGCTTACAAAGCGATCTATTACGCTCAGCTATCAGACAACATCCCTATGACTATCAAGGCATTAAATATGATTGCCGCTCTAAATAATAATATAGGTAATTCAGAGGAAGCACTGGAGCTTTATAATGAAGCTAAGGATCTTTGCATGAAATCATCGAATTATGAACTTCTGACGTTTACCTATCTGAACCTTTCAAGTTATTATAATTCAAAATTCAACTATTATAAGGTTATTGAAATACTCGACAGCGCTTTATTAACATCATCAAAGTATAATATTAATACACTTAAATACAGGGTTTATCAAAGAATTGGTAGCCTTTATTATAAAATAAATGACATTTCTTTGGCTGAATATTATTCAGACCTTGCCGAACAAGAATTAGAATCATCTGATGATATCGAGATTAAGATCAATAACATTCACCTTCAGGCAAATATCGCCTTCAAAAAAAATGATCCAAAAAAAGCACTTAAAATAATGTTACACGGACTTGAGGTTGCCAAAGAGAGCGGTAATGTGAAGTCAATCCAATTATCCTACCGTCGTATAGCTGCTTATTATATGGATATTAAAGATTATAATACATCGAATATTTATATCGACAGCTCTTTAGTCTTGACAAATGAACTTGGTTTTAAAATTGAAAGATCATCGCTAATAACCTACAAAGCCCATTTGCACTCAGAACAGAATGATTATAAAGGTGCGCTGAAATATAATCTTGAAGCCTATAAAATCCGTAAAGAAACTGGGCACAGAGCTGCAATTTGCTCCTCTCTTCTTAATATTGGTGGTAATTATACAAAACTTAAAGATTATGACAAAGCATTCGATTATATTAACCGTGGCTTAGAAATGGCAAAAAAACAAAAGATACTTTCCTTTGTTTCTCTCGGTTATGCAAAACTTTCTCAACTGAACAGGCAGTTGGGCAATTACAAAGAGGCTCTTAATTATTATGAACTTCAAACCACTTATACTGACTCAGTTCTTATGAAGAGAACCAATGAGAAGGTGCTATTTTTCAGTAATCTACTCGATAGTGAAAGGGAAAAAAGACAGATTGACACCATTGAACTTCAAAGAAAAACCAACAATATAATATTACTGATTGTTGGCACCATTCTATCTTCTGTGATGATAATGTTGCTTTTCAGAATCAACTATGTGCGTAGAAAGAAAAACAAAGAGATTTCAAAACTTTCAAAGGTAATTGAAACAACTGATCAGGCGGTAATAATTACCAGTACAGATGGAACCATCAATTACGTTAACAATGGTTTTTTAAAATTGCTTGGATACAATGACAAAAATGAAGTAAGTACCAATATTCTTAACCTGACTGATGATGATGGTAAAAAAACTATTTCAAACGTTACTGTTCCAAAACTCAGGTCGGAGAATAACTGGAGAGGTGAAGCAAATGTTATCAAAAAAGATGGTACATCAATTATAGCAGAACTAATATGCTCAACCCTTAAAGATGAAAACAATAACCCTGAATTATTCGTTACCATTTTCAGCGATATTACACGAAGAAAAAAGAATGAGTTAGATCTTGAGATGAGTCGTGAAAACCTTAAAAAAACTGTTGAAACACAGGATCGTATGTTCTCTATCATTGCTCATGATCTCACCGGACCTTTTACAACTATTCTTGGATTCTCCAAAATGCTCTGCGAAGATTACTTCAAATACAATGAGAAGGGTCATCTTAGATTTAGTAGAATTATTAATCAAAGCAGCAAACAAACCTATGATCTATTAACCAATCTTTTACACTGGTCTAGATCGCAAATGGGTAAAATTGAAATTGATAAAGAAACTACTAACCTCTTTGGTATAGTTGACGAAAACCTTAGTTTGTTCAAACATTCATTAAAGAATAAGGAAATTAAACTTACAAATAAGATCAATCCTGACACAATAATATTTGCCGATACAGCAACCATTAGTATTGTTCTAAGAAATTTACTTTCAAATGCAATTAAATTTACTCCACGCGGTGGAGAAATAAAAGTTTCTGAGAAAACAGAAAATGGACAAACCATAATTTCCGTTTGTGATTCAGGAGTTGGAATTAGTTCTGATGCATTGAAAAACTTGTTTAACTCTGCCAATAGTAACTCGACTATTGGGACAGAGAACGAGAAAGGAACAGGCTTAGGATTAATGCTTTGTAGCGATTTGGTAAGGTACCACGATGGTTCAATCAAGGTAGAAAGCAGTTTGGGTAATGGTACTTGCTTCCATATTTCTCTTCCTGCTGAGAATAGTTAAACTCTGTTTATATCTTTTTCCACCAGTCTTATCAACGCGTTGTTGTAGATAACTTTGCTATTTCCACACCTATTCTACAATAAATTTCATATTTTTGTATTGAATGGATAATATAATTTTAAAGCCATAAACAATCTACTCGTATGAAAAAGACAATACTGGTTATTGATGATGAGATGAGTATTCGTATGTTACTCGAGAATTTTCTAAGCAAAACATATACTGTAGTTACTCGTAATGATGGACAGGAAGGATTAAAGTACCTTGAAGATGGTAATATGCCAGACTTAATTGTTGCAGATATTCAGATGCCAAATCTGGATGGTTATGAATTTCTCCGGAACGTTCGAGCAAGTGGCTTTTTTCAAAACATTCCAACCATCATGCTTTCGGGTATTGAAAGCAGTACCGAAAGAGTAAAATGTTTAAAACTGGGCGCTGATGATTATATGGTAAAGCCCTTTAATCCTGAAGAACTCGCAATAAGAATAGAAAACCTCATTATCAGGAGAGGTTCCTGATCTAATAACAATCAATACGATACCAAGTGATAAATTTATTATACATTGGTAATAACCCTGATGCAATAACTGCCTTTGGTGAACTTACAGAACATTTCAACTTTGTACAATCTCCCAACGGGTTAAAAGCATTATCATATCTTAAATCAGGTAATAAACCAGATGCCATTGTCTGCGAAGCTAGACTTCAGGGCATGAATGGTATTGGTGTAGGGAAAATGATACGTGGTTTGCCCGAATTCGTCAAAACGCCATTCATAATCTTACTTTTTGAAAAAGATAAAGAAATATCAGCTAATGCATTCCGCTCAAAATCAGTTATTGACGATATTTATCTATTCCCTTTCAACCTTAAGAAGCTTACAATTAGAATTGAGCATTTAATAAACTATTACCAGACACTTAAAGACCAAAAGAAACCTGATTCAGCATTTAAGGAATATAAGATACCATTCCTAAAAAGAGCATTTGATATAGTTGTTTCTTCAATGGCTTTGTTATTTCTGTTACCAATTCTTGTTGTTGTTGCTCTTGCCATACGACTCGAATCCAAAGGACAGATAATATATAAATCGAAAAGAGTAGGTACAGGATATAAGATATTTGGGTTTTTGAAATTTCGCTCAATGTTTTCTGATGCCGACAAACGATTGGCAGAGTTAAAACACCTCAACCAATATGCTCAAAATGAGCCTGAAGTTGAATCGGAAGAACTAAGCACAGATTGTCCTGATTGTGCCAAGCTACCTAATGGAGAAAATTGTTCACCAGTTTTGTATATAAAAGGATTGAAAATTTGTGAAAACTGGTACATTGAACAAAAGAAAAAACAAGAATCTTCAACTTTCATTAAAATCAAAAACGACCCTCGTGTAACGAAGGTTGGAAACTTCATCAGAAATACCAGTATCGATGAGCTACCTCAGTTGATAAATGTATTGAAAGGTGATATGTCAATAGTAGGTAACAGACCTCTTCCTCTTTATGAAGCAGAGCAATTAACATCAGACGACTGGAGCCAAAGATTCATGGGTCCTGCCGGTATTACAGGACTATGGCAAGTTGAGCTTCGTGGAAAAAAAGGTGTTATGTCGGAAGAAGAACGTAAATCACTTGATAATAAATACGCTGAAACATACTCTTTTTGGGGAGATATTAGGTTAATTCTCAGAACCATACCTGCTCTTCTTCAAAAGGAAAATGTATAGAATGAATTGTTAAAAAAATATTAATAACTATAAAAAGGCAAAAAAATTGACCAAATTTAATTTAGTAGATTGCATGTTTGTAAAATTGGGTCATTAGAAGCATTATTAATTACGAAATATGGTAAAATGTTTAGTTAAAATAGTTGCTTTTATAATATTTTCGGCAAGTTACATTATCACATATGGTCAGAACTCAGACAAAGAAGTTCTTTACTTTAATCCTCTGACAGATGATATTACTGAGAGGCTGCCTCCTCTAAGAGTTTTAATCGATTCTGCATCTTACAATTCTCCCACGGTTCGTTATGAGCAATTAAAAGCTGATTACTATTATTATGAAAAAATTACTGCTGCCAGAGAATGGCTCGAGTACTTTTCATTCAACCTTGATGCTGTGGGAGGTAGATGGGGATATGATGACTGGAGCAGATCTGCGCCACAAAACGATAGTTATTATTCTAATTATTCAAACCTTACTTCCTGGCGTTCGGCATTTGCTCTTATGTTTTATATCAGAATGCCTATTGGGCCTTTAATTGACAGACAAAACAGAATCAATAAACAAAAGAAATGGATTGAGATATCACTTACACAAAGTGAAATAAATAAACGCTACCTGCAGGAACGAGTAATCATTGTATATAATGAACTCGTGAGTGCACAAAGTGAGATCAGAATTTATAATGAGTATCAGGCATTCACCATGGTGCAAATGCAAATGGCTCAAAATGAATTTCTTAATGGAGAAATATCATCGGCTGAATATACAAGACTAAAAGAAATTCAAACCAGTGGCAGAATTAATTTACATCAGGCAATTTCTGCATTTAACAAAAACTATCAATCGTTGGAAGTTTTAACTGGAATGAGATTTAACTTAATTACTGTTTTAAGGTAGTACGGGAATACAATATGGATTTAATTCAGATAATAAAACTTTTTAAGCGTAATATACTGCTACTTCTTGCTGTACCAATAATATTTGCAGGTGTAACATATTATTTCGCACGTAATCAGGAAAAGGTTTATCAATCTGAAGCTGTTATCTATACAGGTATTGCAACGGGATATTCCATAGAGTCTGCATCACAGCGGGGTAGCGATTATTTTACAACAAATGCCCAGTTCGACAATATGATTAACCTGTTAAAATCACGTCAAACCTTGGTTGAAACATCTCTTCAGCTACTTACCCAGGACCTATCACTTGAACAATATAACCCTCAATATATTTCCGAAGAAAACTATCGTCAGTTAATGAACACCTTCCCAAAACGCGTTAAAGATATGGTTGTTAAAAACAACAAATCAGGTATTGAGCGTGAGAAAGAAGAACAAATATATAATCTGGAGAAGGAAATCAGGACACTCGAGAAGGAAATAAGTAAAAAGAAGAATAGAGCTGCTCAGGAGAAAATACGAGAAGGACAGATTCAAAACACCAATGATTATTCAGGTGTTGAGAAACAAACAATTGCAATAACTGATGACGACGACGCTGAGAATTATGTTTATCATACAGTTCAGCAAGGAGAATCCATTGAAATTCTTGCCAGCAGATATGGAGTATCTCTTGGACAGATTATGTCGTTAAACAATCTTTCAAACACAGATATTACACCAGGTGAGGTGCTTACAGTTAAAAGAGCCAGTACCTCCGGTGGAAAATACCATGTTGTAAAACCTGGCGAAACTCTTTATACCATTGCAAAAAGATACGGTGTAAATATTAGTAAATTACGTGAGATAAATGGTGTTGATAATCGTTCGCTTGTACCCGGACAAAGGATATTAATACAAGAAGGATCAGAAGTAGGGAATTCAAACAACTCATATGATTTTGCTGTAAAAAGTGTTTCCAATGAAGATTACGAACAGACTCCAACCGGAATTGAAACCTATACCAATAATAATACAATCAATAACGGAAGTATTAAGAAGGATGATTTACTCTATACTAAGGACCCAATTATCCCTCCTGGAATTTCGTCCGATGATTTCTACAAAACACTGGGTAACCTAACTAATTATTATACATCAAGTGATACAAACTATATTTACGGGTTACTCCACTATGGCGAAAGCAAGCACTATAGTGAACGTTCAATAGGGAGAATACAGATTTACAGAATAAATAATAGTGACCTTGTAAGATTAATATTCACATCAGATGATCCTGGAATTTGTCAGCAAACTCTTAAAATACTCTCCAAAGTTTTTATGAAAAACTACAAGTTCCTACGGGCAAACGAAACAAATCTTGTAGTAAAATATTTTGAATCCCAGGTAGATTCTGCCGATAAGAAACTTCAAACTGCAGAGGACAGACTACTGAAGTTTAACATGAAGAATAATATTATCAACTATTACGAGCAAAGTAAAGCTATCGCCGGACAAAAAGAAGATTTGGATCTTTATTACCAAAATGAACAAATTAGACTTGCAGGATCGGTAGCTTCATTAAAAGAACTTGAATTAAGTTTAACAGCTCGTGACAGTATTTACTTGAAAAGTGATGAGATTAATCAGTTGAAAAAAGAACTTAGTGAAGTTACTGAACATATTGTGGTTAATGAACTTGCTTCTGATTACGACGACAGAGTAGCTAATGAAATTGATGAACTCAGAGCCCGTCAACAGGAATTAAGAAATAACATTAAATTCTATGTTGATCAACTCTATCTTTATAGTCACTCAACTCAAGGCCTGCCAATCAAGACCCTGCTTGATGAATGGTTATCAAATACTATCGCACAGGAAGAAGCAAAAGCTGCCTTAGTTGTATTGGCAAGAAGGAAACTCGATTTTGTTAGAACATATCAGAAGTTTGCACCGTTAGGAGCAATGCTAAAAAGAATTGAAAGAGAAATTAAAGTTGCAGAGGCTTCTTATCTTGAATTACTTAGAAGTTTGAATCTCGCAAAGATGAAGCAACAGAATGAAGAAATGTCAACAAACATTAAAATTGTTGATGAACCTTTCTTCCCCATCACTGCAAATCCATCCAGAACAAAGATCCTTGTACTTGTAGCTGCAGTTTTCGGTTTCTTACTTACTGCTTTCATTATCCTGATGCTTGAGTATTTTGATACTTCAATGAAAAATCCTGCAAGGGTTGTGAAGTCGACAAATATGAAATTAGCCGGAGCATACCCACGGCTAAGCTCCCGTAGTAAAGCAAATGAATTATCATTTATTAGTAGAAGGCTTATCGATATCCTCATACAAAATATGAAGCTTAACTTTGCAAATGAAATAGGCGAAAAAGATGATCCTTACATCATTGCAGTTTATAGCTCGCAGGATAAAGTTGGGAAAACATTAATTACTGAAAGAATCGTAAACCGACTCAGAGAAGTTGGTGATAATGTACTTTACCTTAATTATTCAAAGGATGGTGATAATGTAGATGATTACAACTACTCATATTATTATAAGGTCACAGAAAACTTCATCGATATTGAAAATATTCAGCAGCTAATAAGCCTTAATTATCTCAGAAAGAAAAATACACCTTACGATTTCATTTTCATAGAATTACCATCGATTGTATATAATACTTATCCATTAAAACTTATTTCTAGCGTTGATATGTCACTATTTGTGATAAACGCATCCAGTACATTAACCAAAGCAGATAAAACGGCATTGGAAACTTTTGAAACCGTGGCAACTCATAAACCAATGGTTATTATAAATGAAGTTGAATTGTATAATCTTGATGAATTATTGTCAGATGTGCCGCGACTTACGAAGCCTGACACTGTAGGTAAAATCAAACGAGTTTTGATGCGTCCGTTTAAATACAGAATAAACATCAATAGAAAAGCCTAAATCGTGGCTAGCATTTTTACAAAAATATTTAAGAATCACAATTTCTTGTCATTGGCAAATAATGGACTTGTAGCTGTTCTGGGCTTTCTTTCTTTTGTTTTGCTTGTACGAAGTTTACCTACCGATGAATTTGGAGAATGGGTATTATTTATCACAACACTCAACTTCATTGATATGCTCAGGTTTGGAATTACCCGAACTGCAATTGTGAGATTTTTATCAGGAGCTGACGAACAAAGAGGAAAACAATTGATAGGATCCAATTATGCAATTAACGGATCATCAACATTATTATTGATTATAATAGTTGCTCTAATAAATATCTTGTTTAGTGATAGTATTCAGGAATCAGGGTTCTCATTGTTTTTCACATGGTTCCCTGTTGTTGCAATAATAAACCTACCGTTTAACAATTCCTTATCCGTACTTCAGGCAAAAATGAGATTTGATTATATTCTGATAATCAGAATGATAAATGTAGGATCATTCATGACATTCCTCATACTTAACTATTTCATTTTCAGATCAGGAATCCTAGTTATTATGTGGGCTTATATACTAACAAACTTGTTTAGTTCAATAATTGCATCTTTATTAAACTGGGATGGTATCAGATATATTTTTAATGCCAGAATGGCAACTAACCGTATTATCCTGAATTTTGGTAAATATACCTCAGGTACATTGATAGGGTCAAATCTATTGAGAAGTGCCGATACTTTTATACTTGGCCTTAGTCCGTTTATTGGTGTTACAGGAGTAGCATTGTACAGCATTCCATTGAAACTAACTGAAATAATTGAAATTCCTGTTAGAAGTTTTGCCATGACAGCATTCCCGAAGATGTCGAAAGCAAGTATCGATGGAAACAAAAAGCTGGTACTGGATATTTTCTATAAAAACGCAGGCGGACTGTTTTATATATTAATTCCAATTATGACATTCTCTTTCATCTTTGCAGAAGAATTTGTTACAATATTGGGAGGTCCCGATTACAAAGAAACAGCTAGTATCTTCCGAATTTTCTGTATCTACGGTCTTCTTCTTCCTATTGACAGATTTATAGGGATTTCTTTGGACAGTATTAATATGCCAAAACAAAATTTCATCAAAGTAATATATATGACCCTTTCAAATATTATTGGTGATTCAATTGTAGTATTTGGGTTTTACTACATAATACTTGCATTATCACTTGTTACATTATTCTTTACGGGTATTTCTGAACCAACAATAATGGCGAAAAGTGCATCGGCAACCACTATGATTATTATATTGAATATGGTAGCCATGGTCACAATACTATTCTCAATTATCGGCATTTTTATTGGATCTTTTTATATGAGAAAGGAATTGGATGTTAAACTCAGACTAATATTTAAAGGCGGTATTCAATTCATATCATCATTCTTGAAAAGAGAATTTTAAAGAGATATTCTTTAATCCGGGATATTAATAATTTTACTATTTTTAACTCCTATGTTTAAATCGCTAAAAGGCAGAACTGGGGCTACAATACTGCAACATCCAGTAGTAATTATTGGTATAATCTTATTGTCGATAGTTCTTAGTTTTATCATAGCTAAAGGGGGATTGATTATAGCAGCAATATTAATTGGTTTATTACCAGCACTTGTTTTCCTTAACAGACTTTTTAACAAACCTTCAGTAGGTGTTACAACTTTGTTGCTTTTCTCATTTGTTTCTATTGGTTTAACAAGATATCTTGTTGGAGTTCCTCTGGGGCTTGGTATTGACGGACTGCTGGTTGTAACATATATTGCTATATTTTTCAGAAACTTTTATGGAACACTTAATCTTGATCAGGCAAACAGAGATATTACTTACCTTCTTCTGATATGGTTCGCCTATGCCCTACTCGAATTATTTAATCCTCTAGCATTAAGTAAAACAGCGTGGTTTTATGCTATGCGAGGTATGTCTCTCTATCCTATTCTGTTGGTGCCACTTACATTAATGTTATTCAGAAGAATAAGGTGGCTCTACCTGTTTCTATATGTTTGGGCAATTTTTACAATTCTTGCCACACTCAAAGGTGTACAACAACTCTATATTGGTCTCGATCCTGCTGAGCAGTTTTGGATTGATACAGTTGGTGGAATTACCCATATTATAAATGGTCAGCTGCGTGTTTTTGGATTCTTTAGTGATGCGGGGCAATACGGAGCTGCTCAGGGTGCAGCAGGTATTGTTGGGGCATTGGTCGCCGTTAGTATAAAAGGTAGAAGAAATAAGATTCTGTTTATTGCCATGAGTATCACTGGTTTATGGGGGATGCTTTTATCTGGAACACGTGGTGCCATAATTGTCCCTCTAATTGGTGGAGCTATCTATCTGGTACTTAGAAAGAACCTTAGAGTTTTAATTATAGGTGGAATTACAATGGTATTTGTTTACTTATTTTTTGCCTATACATATATTGGTGAAAGCAACTACCAAATAGCTAGGATGAGAACCGCATTTCGACCGGAAGAAGATATGTCATATCAGGTAAGGCTCCAGAACAGAGCTATTCTTAATACTTATTTGGCCGACAAACCCTTTGGTGGAGGAATTGGTAGTGCCGGTAACTGGGGACAACGATTTTCGCCGCAGGGATTTCTGGCTAACGTTGCTACGGATAGCTGGTACGTTCAAGTATGGGCTGAGCAGGGAATTGTCGGACTGTTTTTACATCTTTTTATTCTGTCCTATATAATCCTCAAAGGATTGTACCTGGTCATGTTCCGAGTCAAAAATGTTGAGCTCGAGGGAATACTTGGTGCCCTCATTGCCGGTTATGCCGGGATTATGGGGGCAAGCTATGGAAATGGAGTACTTGGTCAGATGCCCACTGGTGCTTTAGTTTATATGAGCTGGGCTTTTATTTTTATGGCACAACAACTCGATAGAGAATATTCATACCTTACTTCTATAGGTAAATCCCCTCAATCGTTAACAATTAAAAATTAGAATCACAATAATATATGGATAAGTCTAATAATCAACCTCTTGTTTCCGTAGTAACTGTTAACTATAACCAGTCAAGAGTTACCTGTGAATTCCTTTCCTCAATGAGAAATATTACATATAAAAACATTGAGATTTTTGTGGTTGATAATGACTCACCAACTGATAATCCAGACATTATAAAAGAGGAATATCCAGAAATAACCCTTCTAAAAACAGAAGAGAACCTAGGGTTTGCTGGAGGAAACAATTTTGCATTTCCATATTGTAGAGGTAAATATGTTCTTCTTATAAATAATGATACAGAAGTAGAACCTGATTTTCTTGAACCGCTTGTTGAACTCGCTGAGTCGGACCCAACCATTGGTGTTATTAATCCTAGAATTCAGTATTTTCATTCACCAGGAATAATCCAACATGGTGGTTATACACCATTTAACTTCATAACAATCAGGAATTTTAGCATTGGTTATGGGCAAAAAGATAATGGGCAATTTATGAACGTTAGTGAGTCAGGTTCAGCATTTGGAGCTGCCATGCTTGTGCCTATGAAAGTAATTAAGGAAGTAGGAATGATGGCTGATATTTTCTTCCTCTATTATGAAGAACACGATTGGGCTGCCCATATAAAGAAAGCCGGTTACAAGACTTATTATAACGGTAATTCTCTGGTTTACCATAAAGAATCAATATCAACAGGAAAAGATAGTCCGTTTAAAACATATTATATAATGAGGGGCCGCATTCTATTTGCCAGAAGAAACACTTCTGGGCTACAAAAACTATTTGCGATGCTCTACATATATCTGGTAACTACACCAAGAAACACTCTTGAATACCTATTCAAATTTAAGTTAAAACATCTGTGGGCATACTGGCGTGCAGTGTGGTGGAACCTTACCCATCGCAGTGGAATAGTGTTCTCATTACCAAAGCTTATTCAAAAAGAATTGTAATCTTCGTTCAATTATATGCCTGTAAATCTCACTGTTTTTTGATAATCTCAATTCTCAGGAGTTAATAATACTTAATTATGAGTTAGTACTCTCTTAAGAAAACTCCACTAATCTTTTCCATAAATCTATTTTCAAAATATGTTTTAATTCTAAGCCAATCCTTACCTTTATGAATGAATCAACTGGTTATTGTTCTCAATATTTATTATCTTTACATAAATTTATTTGGATTATATTTGGTAAACTGATCTGGCCAAGGTAATCGTCGGACAGCTAAGAATTCGTAAAAGCAATTTATGACACCAACCATGTCGAAATATCCACTGGTTTCAATAATCACGGTGAATTTTAATCAAACTGAAGTTACCTGTGCATTAATTGAGTCATTAAACAAAATTTCTTATCCGAATTTTGAAGTTATTGTAGTGGATAATAATTCAACCGATGATGATCCTGCAACCATAAAAGAGAGATATCCAAATATTATTTTTATTGCAAACCCCATAAATTACGGATTTGCAGCAGGTAACAACTTTGGCCTCATGCGTGCTCGCGGCGAATACGTACTCTTATTAAACAATGATATAGAAGTACCAAAGGGATTTATGGAACCTTTGGTTGAAAAGCTTAAGAAAAACCCAGATATAGGTGCTGTTAGTCCAAAAATCAAGTTTTATTACCAACCCGACACAATACAATATGCCGGATTCACTCCACTTAACAACATAACAATGAGGAATTTTGCCATTGGGTTTAGGCAAAAAGATGTAGGGCAATACGAAGAAGACAGAGATACTGCTTACACACATGGTGCTGCCATGATGGTACCAATAAGTGTTGTTAAAAAAGTTGGATTAATGTCATATATCTTCTTCCTTTATTATGAAGAAGCCGATTGGTGTACCAGAATTGTAAATGCCGGATATCGAATGCACTATGTACATAATTCATATGTACTACACAAGGAATCAATTTCAACCGGCAAACTAAGTGGGCTAAAGATATATTACCAAAACAGAAATAGAATTGTATATATAAGGCGCAATATTAGTGGCAAAGATTTTTACCTAAGTATGGCCTACCAGCTTTTTGTTGCTATTCCAAAAAATGCTTTCAAGTTTTTGTTTAAAGGAAAGTTCGGTTTATTCTTCGCATATTACCGTGCTATTGGTTGGAATTTAAAAAATTTCTTCAGCAAAGAAATATATGAAAATCCTAAATTATAGTTTAGTATTGTTAAATGAAATGAAAATATAAATGACTGTTTATCTAATATTTAATATCATACTTCTTCTGATCTTAGTATACTTTTGGTTTTCAGTAGCTTATATCTTTCTATTCGCCATTGGGTCTTTCTTTTATAGAAAACCAAAATTTAAAACCAATGGAGAACAAAAGAGATTTCTTGTATTAATACCAGCCTATAAGGAAGATTTAATAATACTAAATACTGCAAAGGAAGCTTTAAAACAAAATTACCCTTCTGAATTTTATGATGTTTACATTATTGCCGATTCTTTCAAACCTGAAACAATCGAATCTCTAAAAAAGGAACAAATCAACTTCATAGAAGTTTCCTTTGCGCAAAGCACCAAAGCAAGATCCATAAATAAAGCATTAGATACAATCGACAAGCAATATGACGGTATCATTATTTTGGATGCCGATAATATCATGGAACCCGATTTTATTGCCAAAGTAAACGCGGCATTTGTTGCGGGTAATAAAGCTATTCAAGGACACAGAGTTGCAAAAAACCAAGATACTCATTTCGCACGTTTGGATGCCTTGAGTGAAGAAATAAACAATACCATCTTCCGCAAAGGTCACGTTGGAGTTGGTCTGTCATCAGCATTAATTGGATCCGCAATGGCATTTGATTATGATCTCTATCATACAATAATGGACGATATTGACACCTTTGCCGACGAAGATAAAGAACTAGAAATCAAACTATTTCTTAATAGATGTAGAATTGCCTATCTAAATGATGCATACGTTTATGATGAGAAAGTAAGTAACTCAGAAGTATTTGTAAAGCAACGTTCACGTTGGATCTCATCTCAGATTTATTATGCTAGGACTTTCCTTTTCAGATCAATTAAAGAACTTATTACAAAATCAAATATTGATTTATTTAACAAGATTGTTCAATTCTTACTTGTCCCAAGAATCATGTTATTGGGATTTTCAGCTATATTTACGTTTATTGCATTTTTCCTCGGAAGTGATTTCTTTTTCTACTCGTGGTTAGCAACATTTTTAGTATGTGTATTTACATTAATAATTTCTGTTCCGGGAAGATTCTATAATAAACAAACACTGTATGCTTTGTTTAGTTTGCCTTACGGATTTCTAATGATGGGACTTGCAACATTAAGAATGAAACTTGGACATAAACGATTAAGTCCTACACCACATAGTACATCTGGGAAGGAAAATGATAAGATTTAACTAATTAATAGGTTATTATGATAGTAATTACAATTATTCAGATCATATTTTTACTCTACCTTGGATTTGCTTCATTGTATATATTTTTCTTTGGTTTCGGAAGCTTATTTCCATCACGACAGAAACAATCCAAGAATACCAAACAAAGAAAATATGCAGTTCTTATCCCTGGTTACAAGGAGGACAACGTTATTGTGGAAGTTGCCAGTGATGCACTTAAACAAGATTATCCATCCGAGTTGTTTGATGTAGTTATTATTGCCGATTCATTTAAAAAGGAAACCCTTGAATCATTAGATAAATTACCAATTCAGGTTATTGAAGTTTCATTCGATCTAAGCACTAAGTCAAAAGCATTAAACAGTGCCATGGCTCAATTACCTGATATTTACGATGTTGCCGTCGTGCTTGATGCTGACAATATTATGGCTCCCGATTTCATCACAAGGATTAACAATGCTTTTGACAATGGATTTATGGCAGTTCAGGGGCACCGTGTAGCGAAGAACTACAATACACCTTTTGCCATACTTGATGCAATTAGTGAAGAAGTAAACAATATGGTCTTCCGTAAAGGCCATCGTACATGGGGACTTTCTGCCGCATTAATCGGCTCTGGAATGGCAATGGATTATAATTATTTCAAAACGATGATGAAATCCATTAAAGCGGTGGGAGGATTTGATAAGGAAATAGAATTACAAATGCTCAAAGAAGGAATCCGTATTGAATTTCTAAATGATGCAATTGTATATGATGAGAAAGTTCAAAAAGCAGAAGTATTCTCAAACCAAAGAAGAAGATGGTTATCAGCCCAACTTCACTATTTCAGCATGGATTTCCTTAACTCTCTAAAACACTTAATATTACATGGCAACGTTGATTATTTCGACAAAGCAATCCAGTTTATTCAACCACCTCGTGTGATGCTACTGGGATTACTATTTGTGATAAATATACTTTCATTTATATTCAATCCAATTACATGGGTTTATATTTGGTTATCCGTATTAGCAGTCTGTTTACTGGCTTTCATATTAACTATTCCCGTGAAGTTCTACAATTTCAAAACTCTACAGGCAATACTTACATTACCAAAAGCATTTGTACTCATGACTTTATCTTTACTGAAAATAAAGGGAGCCAATAAAAAGTTTATTCACACCGAACACGGTACATGATTTCGTCAATAAAAACACAAGAATATGAAAATTGCAATAGAAGGTCAAAGATTATTCAGAACAAAGAAGCATGGTATGGACATGGTTGCTCTGGAACTTATAAACGAGTTACAGAAACTTGATCATGAAAATGAATATGTTGTTTTTGTTAAACCTGATGAAGACAAGAAAACCCTTAAGGAGACGGCTAATTTTAAAATAGTTGAGTTAGGTGGTGGTCCCTATCCTACCTGGGAACAGTTTGCTCTTCCAAAAGCAGCTAAAAGGGAAGGTTGCGATATTCTGCACTGCACAAGTAATACAGCACCGGTATCGCCCGGAATGCCACTTGTTACTACTCTCCATGATATCATTTACATGGAAAGCATCAGTATATTCAAAAAAGGTGGAACATGGTATCAGAAACTTGGTAATATGTACCGTAGGTGGAACGTTCCAAAAGTTGTAAAAATCAGTGATAAAATTATTACTGTATCAAAATTTGAACGAAACAGAATTGGTGAATTCTTTAAAATACCAGCTGACAATAATAGGCTGGTTGCAATTTATAATGGTGTTACTGAACACTTTAGAAAGGTAACTAATAAAGACGAACTAGACAGAGTTAAAAAGCAATACAATCTGCCTGATAATTTCTTATTCTTCCTAGGTAATACCGACCCTAAGAAGAATACACCAGGTGTATTGAAGGCATTTTCTGATTATCTTAAAGAAACTGGCGACGATATGTATCTTGTGATGCTGGATTATGAAAGAACATCTCTCGAAAAGATTTTAAGTGATATTGGTGATAAAGACCTTATTAACAGAATTATACTAACTGGATATGTTGTAAACACTGACCTTCCGGCTATCTATAATATGTGTAAGATATTCTTGTATCCATCACTTAGGGAAAGCTTTGGAATTCCAATGCTTGAAGCAATGCGCTGCCGCGTTCCTGTAATTACATCAAATACATCTTCTATGCCTGAGGTTTCAGGTAAAGCAGCCTACATTGTTGATCCTTACAAACCGGAAGAAATCACTAAAGGCATAATTGAACTCCTTGCAAATAAGGAGCTTAGAGATGAACTAATTGAAAAGGGTGAAAAACAATCGCTAAAGTTCTCATGGAAAAACATGGCAATTGATGTGCTTGAACTTTATAAAGAAGTATATAAAAATCACAATTCCACTAAATAACTACTACAATGATTAAAAACAGAGATATAGTTGTTTACGGTCTGCAAGCCTGGGATATTAATATTGCAAGTACTTGTAAGTATACTGCCATGGAAATGGCCAGAAATAACAGGGTTTTGTTTGTAAACCCGCCAATGCAGAGAAGTTCTGCATTATTCCACAAAGATGATCCCATGATTCAAAAACGGCTGAGGGTCAATAAAGGTCTGGAACCTGATCTTGTACAGGAAAGTGAAAACCTATGGGTTCTGTATCCAAAAACAGTTGTTGAATCCATTAACTGGATTAAATCTCCTGGTATCTTTAATTTCTTTAACAAGATAAATGATAAAAGATATGCACGGGAAGTTAAAAAGAATATTAAAAAGCTGAATTTCAGTAATTACATTCTCTTTAACGACAACTCAATGATCACGGGTTATTATTTCAAAGAAATGCTTAATCCTTCAGTATTTGTATACCTGTTACGTGATGCCGTTATCCTTGTGGATTACCATAAACGCCATGGTTCAAGATTACAACCATTAATTATCCAAAAAGCAGATGTAGCTGTTGCAAACTCCGATTTCTTTGCTGATTACTGCCGACAAACTAATCCAAACTCACATATGATCGGTCAGGGTTGCGACCTTACAATGTACAATGATAAAGATGGCAAACTCAAAGTACCGGACGATTTACTGGCCATCACGAAAAAACCAATTATCGGATATGTGGGCTTTCTTACAACAATAAGACTTGATATTGATGTACTTGTTCATATCGCTGAACAAAGACCTGAGTGGAGCCTTGTACTTGTAGGCCCTGAAGATGAAGACTTTGAAAACTCAAAACTTCACCAATTGGATAATGTTTACTTCCTTGGAAGGAAGAAACCCGAAGAACTTGCCGCATATATAAAAGGTTTTGATGTTGCATTAAACCCACAAAAGGTAAATGAAATAACAGATATTAACTATCCTTTAAAGATTGATGAATACCTGGCCATGGGAAAACCAACAGTGGCTACCAAAACTACATTCATGAACTATTTTAAAGATCATACATATCTACCCGTAACAAAGGAAGATTATGTTGTTGAAATAGAAAAAGCACTAAAAGAGGACTCACCTGAAATGCAAAAATCTAGAATACAATGTGCAGGAGAGCATACCTGGGAAAATTTTGTAAATAAAATATACGGTTATATCGAAGAAATAGAGGCCAATAAAAAATAGATGATTAAAAACAGAGACATAATAGTACACGGACTGCAGAGTCTGGACTCGGTTATTGGTAGCAATTGTATAAATATTGCCAATGAATTCGCTAAAAACAACCGTGTTCTTTATGTCAACTATCCACTCGATAGGCTTACTCTTTTTAGAGATGATGGTAACCCTTTGATACAAAAAAGAAAAGAAATTATCTCAGGAAAACAACCCGACCTAGTGCAGGTTAACGATAATCTCTGGAACCTAAATCCACGTACTGTACTCGAATCAATCAGCAAAATTCATTTTAGGCCTCTATTTACCTTTCTCAACAAAATCAATAATAAACGATATGCCAAGCAAATTCAGGTGGCAATCGATAAAATTGGTTTTAATGATTATATAATTTTTAATGACAGTGATTTTTACCGAGGCTTATATTTCAAAGAGCTGCTTAACCCGAAACTGAGCATCTATTACACGCGTGATAATATGAGGGCCACTGACTTCTTTAGGAAAAATGGTGCTTTCTTTGAAGATCAATTGATGGCTAAATCCAATCTTGTTGTATCTAATTCTGTGTATCTTAATGATATTGCCAAAGCTAGTAATGACAATTCTGTTTATGTTGGTCAAGGTTGTGATGTTAGTCTTTTCGACAGAGATTTAATCAAGGAAACGCCAAAAGAATTCAGCCCCATAAAGAAACCCATAATAGGTTATATTGGAGCTTTGAAGAGTACCAGACTTGATATTGAGGTGCTAGAATACATCGCAATTTGCAAACCGGAGTGGAGTATAGTATTAGTAGGTCCTGAAGATGAAAAATTCTCGATTAGTAACCTTCATAATATGGATAATGTTCACTTCCTGGGATCAAAAAAAGAAAGTGATTTACCTCTTTATCTTGAAGCTTTTGACATTGCATTAAACCCTCAACTTTTAAATGAACTTACAATTGGAAACTACCCCAGAAAGATTGACGAATATCTGGCAATGGGAAAACCAACAGTTGCAACCGAAACCAGAGCTATGGAAGTTTTCAGAAAACATACCTATCTTGCAAAAAATAAAGAAGAATATGTTGAATTAATCCAACAGGCATTAACTGAAAATAGTGAAGATAAATCTAAAGCAAGAATAGATTTCGCAAGGACTCACACTTGGGAAAATAATGTTGCAAACATTTATAAAGCCATTAAATTAACTAAATAAGATTATGGGATTAAAAGAGAAAATAAAATCCAATGCGAAATTACAGAAGTTTGTTATCTGGCTAATAACACCTAAAAACCAGGCTCGCCCACGTCGATGGGTATCATTATTTGTAAACCCTTTTTTCCATAAGAAAGGTAAAGGCTCGCTTATTAGAAAAAGAGTAAGAATGGATGTTATGCCTTACAATAATTTTATGCTTGGCAAAAATTCCACCATTGAAGATTTTGCAACTATTAATAATGGTGTTGGAGATATTATTATTGGTGAGCGATCACGAATTGGTCTCGGGAATACATTAATAGGACCTGTTACAGTTGGGAATGATGTGATTTTTGCGCAAAATATTGTCGCCTCCGGTCTTAATCATGGCTACGAGGATATAAACACACCTATTTCAAAACAACCGGTTGTTACAGTGCCAATTATTATTGAAGATGAAGCCTGGATTGGAGCCAATGCAGTAATAACTGCAGGTGTTACAGTTGGAAAACACTCAATTGTGGCAGCTGGATGTGTGGTTGTGAAAGATGTTCCTCCCTACTCTATCGTTGGAGGAAATCCAGGAAAATTATTAAAGACTTATAACAATGATACTGGTAAGTGGGAACGGGTAACAAAATAAACTAAGAGTTCGCAACAATACTAAACTACGTTAACTAACAAATATACTACCATGGGAAAAATTATTACTTTTCTAAAATACTCTTTAGATTTCATTAAACATGGTGAATTCGGTTATATACTTACATCCATTCGTTTTATTCTAACTGGTAAAACAACTCGTAAAACAAGGCATTATAAAAGCAGTTTAGGTACTTTTCTTGTGAGAAAAGGCACCCTTGACTTTCAATTTGCAAACTATGCTTATGAATGGAATGTGAAAAGATTCGTTTACAAGCACTTAAAAAATTATGACTTATTCCTTGATATTGGATCTAATATAGGAACCTATTGCATTATTCCTGCCTTGGAGGGTATAAGAGTAATTGGTTTTGAACCTGTTAAGTCAAATTATGAAACCTTAGTTACAAATATCAAGTTGAACAACTTTGAACATCTTATAACTACCTATCCAGTTGCAATTGGAAAAACAAATACAAGTGCGAATTTTACACTTGATATGATAAATACCGGAGCATCACATCTCACAGAGTATGATGCCATAGCCGAACCTGTTGCAAACCCTGAACATGAACACATTGAGATTGTTAAGTTTGATGACCTTAAGGGAGATTTAAACATTGATCCAAATGCAAAGGTTATGATGAAGATCGATGTTGAAGGTATGGAACCGGATGTATTAATTGGTGCTTCAGAATTTATAAAAGAACATCCAAATCTGCTGATTATAATCGAGACAGTCCATAGTGGAAGAGAGAATCTTCAGGAATTACTCCTGAGCCTCGCAAACTTTGAATTTTTAGAAATAGACGATCTGAATATAGGTGCACGAAAAATTAAATAATTGCTTATGAAATATCTTGAGATAACTTTTTGGGGTTTACTTTTTATTGTGTTTTATGCATATCTTGGATATGGTATATTGTTATTTATTCTTGTTAGATTAAAAAGACTCTTCTGTAGAAAAAAGAAAGACATCGATGAAAGTTATGAACCCGATGTAACACTCTTTGTTGCCGCATACAACGAAAAAGATTATGTTGATGCAAAAGTTCAAAACTCATTCGAGATGAACTATCCCAAAGATAAAGTTCATCAGGTATGGGTTACTGATGGTTCTGATGACGGAACACCTGACATCCTTAAAAAATATGAAAACAAGGGTGTTAAAGTTTATCACGAAGATGCTCGTGGAGGTAAAATTGGTGCTATGAACAGAGGTGTCAAATTTGTAAAAACACCCATTATTATTTTTTCTGATGGTAATACTATGTTAGGTAAGGAATCGGTTCAACGTATTGTTGATATGTTTAAAGATCCCAAGGTAGGATGTGTATCAGGTGAAAAACGTATTTATAGTAAAGACTCTGACTCTGCAGTTGGAAGCGAGGGAATCTACTGGAAATATGAATCAACACTAAAAAAATGGGATGCTGAACTATATTCTGTAGTTGGTGCTGCTGGTGAACTTTTCGCCGTACGAACCGACTTATTCCAGGAAGTAGAAAAAGACACTTTGCTTGATGATTTCATTGTATCATTAAGAATTGCTATGCAAGGATATACAATTCAATATGATCCCGAAGCATATGCAATTGAAAGTGCATCAGCAAATGTAAAAGAGGAACTTAAGCGAAAAATCAGGATTGCTGCAGGTGGTATTCAGTCGATTGTTCGATTAAGCCCGTTGTTGAATCCTTTTAAATATGGTACTTTAACCTTTCAGTACATAAGTCACCGTGTTCTCCGTTGGACTTTAGCTCCAATTGCCCTACCATTAATTTTTTTGGCAAACTTTTTTCTGATTCTGAATTATGGTTTCGATAATTTCTCAAATATCTATACTTTGATTTTCTACGCACAAATTGTATTCTATACTGCTTCATTGTTGGGTTGGTATTTTGAGAATAAAAAGATAAAAGTCAAATTGCTCTTTATTCCATACTACTTCTTTGTAATGAATTATGCTGTTTTTCTAGGATTCAGAAGGTATCTTAAAGGTCAGCAAAGTGTTAACTGGGAGCGTGCAAAACGTGGTTCATGAAAAAAGCTTTAATAATATTAATTGGCCTTTCATTATTTGTTTATATCCCTCTGATAGCTCAAAAGGATGTAAACTGCACAATTGTAATCCCTGTTGGTGAATTTATTGTTGATGGAACAGATATTTCTCCTGGAGACGTGGTTTGTATACTAGCCGGAGACAAAGATTACATATTATTTAAAGATATCCAGGGAACTGAAGAACAACCAATTACCATAATTAATAAGAATGGTCCTGTTGTTATAAATACAGAACATTTCTATGGAGTTAAGTTCGATAATTGTAAGCACATTATTTTCAGTGGAACAGGATCTGAAGATATCGATTATGGATTTCAGATAAAACGTGTTGCCAATGGTACAGGAATATCAATTGATAACAAGTCAACAAACTTTGAAGTTGAGAATATTGAAGTGAGTTATACATTGATTGCTGCTATCTATGCTAAAACCGAGCCTTATCAGGGTGACTGCAACAACCTGGTAACCAGAGATAACTTCACAATGTATAATCTTAAATTTCATGATTGCTATATCCATAATGTTGCTGATGAGGGATTTTATATTGGAAGTTCAAAATATACAGGTCTAACCATATATGATTGCAATGACACAGTGGTTCTTCCACATGTTATTATCGGAGTTGAAATCTATAATAACATTCTGGAAAGAACGGGCTGGGATGGTATTCAGGTAAGTTCATCTCCAGAAGATTGCAGTATACATGATAATATTATCAGAGAAGATTCATGGGAAGAATATCCGGGACAGATGTCGGGTATATTAATAGGAGGAGGATCTGTTTGTGATTGTTATAATAATCAGATTTACGATGGTAAGGGGGATGGAATTGATGTCCTTGGATTAGGGAACATGATGATTTACAATAATTTAATTGTCAGACCTGGTCGTATGTTCTTTCCAGGGCAACCAGATAAATTCAAACATGGTATTTGGATCGGTGAGGTTGTTACATCCAACAATGCTTATTTTAAAGTTTATAACAACACCATTATCAGTCCAAAATCATCAGGTATTAAATACACTAATGCGAATGCTTCTAAAGGTTACTTCATTAATAATTTGATTACCGACCCGGGACAGCTTCAGCATGATCCACAAAATGCATATTTAAATATTGATAACAGTATTGCTCCTAACAAAGTTGAAATAAGCCACAACTATCTTAGTGAGAATAATACTTCGCCTAAATTTATGAATCTGTACGATGAAATATTTGATTTATTACCTGATTCACCTGCAATAAATTACGGAACTTTCTTAACTAATGAAGGTGTTACTTTCGATATATTTAACAGAGCCAGACCATTTCATACATATTTCGATGCTGGTGCTTTTGAATGCCATGATCCATCGGCAGATATCAATGAAAATAAGGAAGTTATTGGAATGCCATATCCAATGCCGGCCTCCAATAAAATTTATATTCCTTTTAGAAAGTTCAATGGTAATATCATAACAGTTTCAATTATTTCATTACAAGGTAGAGTATTATTGAAACAAAAGTACCGCAATTACGATATAAGTGATAAAAACTTAGTTGTTATAATAGAAAATATAAAAAGTGGTAATTATATATTAAATATTACAACTGATAATTACTCTGATAATAAGCCGATTATAATTCTAAAATAATCTCAATGAAAAATCTGGTTAGAAAATTTGTACCTGAAAAAGTTTCCCGGTTTATTAAAGAATCTGTATTAATTTTTAATAAATATTACTACAAGGGAAGCGCATACTATTGTCCGGTTTGTGATAATCATTTTCGCAAGCTTCTCTATGGAGGATTTGATTTAGAGGTTATTAGCAAGCTTGATATAATTGGTGCTGGGCGCAGAATAAACATATGTCCACATTGCCAAAGTACCGATCGCGACAGATTAATATTTTATTACTTAAAGAATAAAATTGATATCTTTAACCAAAAACTTAAAGTACTACATATTGCTCCCGAACCTGCACTTTATAAGTTTATCAAGAAGAGAAAAAACCTTGTGTATGTAACAGGTACAAAATACTCGGAAGGTATATATTTCCATGAAAACATTGACTCTGTTGATTTATTGGATATGCCATTTAAAAATGAAGAATTCGATTTAGTTATCTGTAATCACGTTCTTGAACATATTCATGATGATGCAAAGGCAATGTCAGAAATTTACAGAGTCTTAATTCCAGGCGGCAAAGCAATAGTTCAGGTGCCTATTTCATATAAAATTAAAGAAACCTATGAAGATAGTTCCATCGTTAGCAATTCGGATCGTGAAAAACATTTTGGTCAATTTGATCATGTGAGAATTTATAGTGGTGATTATAAGGATAGATTAATAAAGGCAGGATTTGATGTAGAAAAGTATAGTGCATTAGAAGATGATGGAGAAGATGTTTATTTAGATAGTTCGGGGTTAAATCCGAAAGAAAAACTCTTCGTTGGTACTAAAGAGAAATAAATAAAATCAGCAATGCGGAGAATCTTTACCAGAAACGTATTATTTGTAACCATTTTAGTTACAGTTATTTTTCCTCTTTTCGGAAATATTATCGAAGATGCAAAATTCTCAGATAATATTGATATTAAAGATACAACTTCAACAATTGAATCGTTATTATCAACATCAATAAAATTACAACATCTTGATATAGAGCTTAGTTTATCAGCCATACATCAGGCCCTTTTCCTTGCCTCACATTCAGATAACAAAAAGAAAATTGCTGAATGTCAAAGGATACTAGGTAATATGCATTCCATATCTGGAAGAACAGATATCGCTATTTCGGAATTAAAAAAAGCCTTGAATTATTATGAATCATCAGGACAAACCGATATTTCTTCTTCCATATTAATCGACATGGGGTTAGCATATCAATACAATGATCAGTTTAGTAAATCATTGGTGTATTTCAATTCGGCATTAGCCAATTATAACTCAGTGAACGATAAGATTGGTATGATGAATGCTAACCATCTAATTGGCTTGTCGCATGAACTAATGGGAAATTTTAATGATGCGACCACTAATTACAAATCATCGCTGGCTCTAGCAACTACTCTTGACTCACAGTATAGCATTGCACAAAATTATATTCGAATCTCAAATCTTCAAATCACTTCAGATAGTAATAACCAGATAAACAATTATTTACAAAAAGCCATTTCTATTAGCATGGCGCTAAATAACAAAGAATTACAGGCCACAGCTCGTAATATTCTGGCAAAATATTACAAGAGTATAGGTGATGATCAGAACGCATCAATAGAATTGAAAACATCTAATTCTTTATTGGAAGAGTTAACAAATCAAAACAAAGCTGAACTTGAGAAATTTGTTGTTAGTATTGCTGACATAAACAATACTGAAGAAGATGATAATACTGATACAATTGTCTTCTGGGTTGTTTTAATTCTAATGTTAATAATCATATTCTACCTGTATTCAAAACTTAGACAAAAGTCGTCAGAACATAATATCAAAATTGAACGCACTAATGCTGAAATAAAGGCCTTTAATGCCAGTTTAAGCGATCTTGAAGAAAAGATTAAAGAAAAATCAAAAGAGCGTTCAGATGAGATTGAGAATGAAATTAGCCGCAATAAGTCGCTCAAAACAGCAATTACTAATTCTCAAAATAGTCTGAACAATGTCAATCAGCTAAAAGATAAGTTTTTATCAAAAATCAGCCATGAAATCAGAACTCCATTAAGCGGTATACTTGGATTTGCTGAAATCCTCGAAAACCAATTGGCTCTCGATGAAGAAGAAGATCTATTCGATTATGCAAAAAGCATTACTGATAGCGGAATGAGTCTGGTAAGCCTTCTTAACAACCTTCTGGATATTAGCAGATTAAACTCTAACAACATCCAACTAGACATTAAGCGACACAACCCATTGGATCTAGTTCAATCAGTTATCGATAATTTTTCTGCGCAAGCAAAACTCAAAGGTTTAAAGCTAATTTATGATTCGAATCCTCTACCTGACGTTTTCACTGATCTTACATTCTTTACAAAGATCGTTTCACTGGTACTTAGCAATTCCGTCAAATTTACAGAAAAGGGATTCATTAAAATTAGTAATGATATTGACAAGAAATCTGAACGGATATCAATAATTATCAAAGATACCGGGATTGGGATCGATAAAGTTTATATGGATCAAGTGTTTGAGCCTTATCGTCAGGAAAGCCTTGGTTATTCCACATCATATCAGGGAGCCGGACTTGGATTGCCGCTTGCTAAGAAGATGACCACCAAATTAGGCGGTGAAATTATACTCGAATCGGAGATTAGTGTTGGAACAATGGTAACCATTAGCATACCTATAAATCTATCAGATGTAAAAAAACCTGAGCAGGAACCCGAGACGATTGCCATAAAGGGGAAACCGAATGTTGGAAAAGAAGAGAAAACTGCTTTGCCTTGGGAAACTCTAAAAGTTCTTGTGGTAGAGGATGATAAAATGAATCAACTTCTTTATCGGAAAATCTTGAAATCCGCAAAATTTCTGGAAATTGCAAAAGATGGAAAAGTTGCATTGGAGATCGTTGAGAAAAACCTGAACGATAATAATTTCGATGTAGTCTTAATGGATATTAACCTACCAGCACCTTGGGACGGTATTAGTCTGATGAAGGAAATCAGAAATAAGTGGCCGGTTTATGAAAAGATCCCTTTTGTTGCACAAACTGCTTATGCCATCACTGGAAATAGAAAATCACTGCTTGGTGAAGGATTTGATGAATATCTGACAAAACCAATTATTAAAAATATCCTTATTGATACCGTTCGAAAAGTAACAGATATCTAACAGCCTAATATCTATAAATGAAATAATTTATCCCGTTTTTGGAAATTAAAGAATCCATTCCATGAGATAATTTCATCTATTAGATTGTGTACTATACACATCCGTTTTTTGGCACATGTATTGGTGAAATTTTCTCTAAAATAGGTAAATGAATAGTGTAAAGGGTAAATTTCCTGTAAAGATTCTGGTTGTTGACGATAACCTACTCAACAGAAAACTTGCCTGTGCGGTACTTCGAGGAAATAAAATTGAATATGATACTGCGGAGAATGGTAAAATTGCTTTTGAGAAGTATCTTACCGGAGAATTTAGTCTCATTTTAATGGATATTCAGATGCCGATAATGAACGGAATCGAAAGCACGATAAAAATTCGTGAACACGAATCAAAATCTGGACTTCTTGGAAGTATTCCTATTATTGCTGTAACTACTTTCACAATGAGCAGCGACAAAAAAAATTGTTTCGAAGCAGGAATGAACGAAATTCTGGGCAAACCCTATAAAACAGAAAATCTTATTGAGATGATTTCCAGATTTATCTCATTAGAAGAAATCTCTGGTGAGAAATAGAAACAGAAAGTACCTCCCCTATTATCTCTATCACAATCCTTAATATATCAACAAATTATTTATTGTGTATTTTTGCTGACCATTAAAATTGGAACAATGCATCTTTCTAATAGACAAATATTTCAACAGCATCTTGCAAAAGCATCGGTAGTTAACGACCCAATTGAGATAGTAAAAGCAGAGGGAATATACATATACGGCGATGATGGCAGACAATATATTGATCTTGTTTCAGGTGTTTCAGTAAGCAACCTTGGACATAGTAATCCGGTTGTTATTGAAGCGATTAAACAGCAGGCCGATAATTATATGCACTTGATGGTTTATGGAAAATATGTGCAATCACCACAGGTACAACTTACTAAGAAACTTGTAGACTACCTCCCCGATCAATTGAACTCTGTTTATCTGGTGAATTCAGGAAGTGAAGCTGTGGAAGGTGCTCTAAAACTTGCAAAACGTATCACAGGAAGAAGGGAGATAATTGCATTTAATAATGCATATCATGGAAGTACACACGGTGCACTCAGTGTTCTTGGCAACGAAGAAATGAAAAATGCCTACAGACCTCTTCTGCCCGGGATAAGTTTCTGTAAATTCAATAATTATGAAACAGTTGACAAAATTACTGAAAATACTGCAGCAATAATTATGGAGCCAGTTCAAACAGAAGCCGGTATAATTTTAGGTGACCTTGATTGGTTATTGGCAATTAGGGAAAAATGCAATGAAACGGGAACGATTCTTATTTACGATGAAGTTCAATTGGGATTTGGCAGAACCGGGAAACTATTTGCGTTTGAGAAATTTAATATTGTTCCAGATATTCTTTGTCTGGCTAAAGCCATGGGTTCTGGAATGCCAATCGGGGCTTTTATTTCTTCTACAGATAATATGTCGAAGCTTACTCATAACCCTGAACTAGGTCACATAACAACATTTGGAGGTCATCCTGTTAGCTGTGCAGCATCTCTTGCCGGGCTAAATATTATCCTTGATGAAAATCTACCGGAAAAAGCTGATAATTTAGGAAAACTTACAGTTAATGAATTAGCCACCCACCCGGCGATTAAAGAAATAAGGAGAATTGGACTCATGATTGGTGTTGAGATAAAAGAACCATATAATGTTAACCAATTAATTAAAATTTTTCAAAAAAACGGATTGATCGTAGATCAGTTCTTATTTAATGAAACAAGCTTTAGAATAGCTCCACCTTTAACAGTTACTGAAGAAGAAATCAAAACTATTGCATTTAAAGTTATCGCTAGTTTGAATGAACTTCAATAATAAAATTACTACTAACTATGACTAAATTACTACAACTTACCATTCTAATTATCTTGTCTTTAGCAGCAAATTCTCAGGTAGCAATTACCGTTCATACTGAATTTGAAAAGAATGAAAAGCTATTGCTTTCCTGGCCATATAACCCTGATATAGATAGCATTACTGCAGAAATCACTGGTATTTCAAATAACTATAGTGACATTGATATTTTGTTCGATCCGGGAAATAATTCCTTCGATACAACAGCAATCAGAAATTTTTTAATTAGTACCAACGCCAATAGCCAAAATGTGCGGTTTATTCCGGCGAACACTAATACTTATTGGCTCCGACAATATTCACCAGTTACAGGCTATGGAGTCTTTACAGATACTTTAGTCAGATATTTTGGAAACCCCGCTTTTAGCAATTACAACAGACCTCAGGACGATAGTATCCCTACTAAACTTGCAAACTATTATGGATTGGATGTTACTGAGTACGGATTACAATTTGAAAACTCTAATATCCAATACGACGGATTACGACATTTATTTGTTGGTGACAGAATACTAACTGATAACATTCCCATGTCGGAAAATGACATCAAGTTTGCCTTAAATGCATATTTTAATTCTGGTATAGTAACTATTATCCCAACACCACAAAATAGTGGTGGCGGATCATTAAACGGCATCGAAAACTACATTAAGTTTCTCGATCACGAAACAATTTTGATAACCTCAATTCCGGATACTCTACCTGATTACAACCATATTGAAGAAATAGCACAACAAATCTCTGAGTTAACAAATTATTTTGGGAATGACTTTAATGTAGTAAGGATTCCTGCTGCACCAAATTCAGATTACACTTTTACTACAACCTCCAGCGGTGAATTAAGATCATACACGAACTCTCTTATTATGAACAACTTAATAATAATTCCATCTTTCGGACTTCCCGAATATGATTCAGTTGCTCTTGATATTTATCGTTCTCAAATGCCAGGATATAATATTTACTTTGTGGATGCCAAAAAGTTATCAGTTGATTATGGGGGGATTCATACATTAACAAAAGCATTACCACAACATAACTATCTTAGAATTCTGCATGAGAAGAAAACAGGCATACAGATCCATTCTCCTGAAATAAGCATCACCTCTCTTTGTAAAACAGGTACAGAGTTGGAATCCATGTGGTTATATTACAAGAAAAATAATGATACAGCTTATATAAAGGAAGAAGTACATCTTGTATGCCCACAGCATTTCGGGATTATCGACAAAATAGATCCCAGTGATACGATTCATTATTATCTTGAGGCAAACACTGCACATACTCAGGTAACATATCCACTTTCTGCACCTGAAGGCAATTTCACATTTTGGTTCGATGTTGTAAGTGATATGCCTGTGGTTATGGAAAGAAAAAAATTCAGAATTGCACCAAATCCATCCACAGGAAGCTTTATAGTAAAGGATGATTCAGGAATTTCTGATAATATCACAGTGAGCATATACAATTCTAATGGACAACTTATCAGGAAACTATTCACAAAAACAAATAACCTGATAAACCTTAAAGATATACTTACAACAGGTTATTATAACCTTCATATTAAGCATAATAACAACATTTCTGTGGAGAAACTAATTATCTATAATTAGGAAAATGCCTGTTTACCAATTAACTGACAGTATTATTTTTCCCAATCCGGAACTTGCCGGAAAGGACGGTCTGATTGCTTATGGAGGCGACCTGAGTTCCCATCGAATAATTGAAGCCTATGGAAATGGTATCTTTCCTTGGTATAGCGAAGAACAACCAATACTTTGGTGGTCGCCTGATCCCAGAATGGTATTATTTCCATCAAACTTCAAAAAACACAAGAGCCTTCGACAAGTTGTTAATTCAAAGAAATTTAAGGTCACTTTTGACTGCAATTTTTCAGAAGTCATTAACTCTTGTGCTACAATATCTCGTCCAGGGCAAGATGGTGAAACATGGATTACAAATGATATGATTGATGCTTATACAAACCTCCATACAATGGGCATAGCTCATTCTGTAGAGGTTCATTATAAAGACAATATAGTTGGAGGATTATACGGGCTATCATTGGGAGGTTGCTTTTTTGGTGAATCGATGTTTCATGTTATGAGAGATGCATCCAAAGTAGCGCTGTGGTTTTTAGTTGAAAAAGTAACAAAATGGAACTTTGATTTAATAGATGTACAGCAAGAAACAGATCATTTGCGAAGCATGGGTGCAATTAGCGTAAAACGAAAAGAATTCTTACATTTGTTGACTATGTCGATGAAAAAAACCGGTAAAAAAGGAAAATGGAATGAATTGATTTAAGATTATCAAGCCACAAACCATTATAAAAAAATCATTATCATAGCATTAGACCGAAAATTGATGGAAGACAAGAAATTATACATGAAGCGTGCAATAGAGCTCGCACTTGAAAATGTTACAGAAAGCAAAGGCGGACCATTTGGTGCCGTTGTTGTTAAAGATGGAGAAATTATTGGGCAAGGTGCTAATCTGGTAACCGACACAAATGATCCTACTGCTCATGCAGAAATTATTGCCATTCGTGAGGCAACAAAAAAGATCGGTTCCTTCTCTCTCGAAGGATGTGAAATATATGCAAGTTGTGAACCATGTCCAATGTGTTTAGGAGCAATCTATTGGGCTCATATCGAGAAACTTTATTATGCTGCCACAAAAGATGATGCGGCAAAATCAGACTTCGATGATTCAGTAATCTACAAAGAGCTATCGCTTCCCAAGGATCAAAGGTCAATACAGTCTCTTCAAATAATGAGGGATGATGCTGTAAAGGTGTTTGAAGCTTGGAATGAAAGTGGGCAAAAAATTCATTATTAGTGGATGACTTTAAGCTTTAAATCTTTGGTAATCATTTAAGTTCATCACTACGTTGTAACTTAGAGATTTTCACGTTAAGTATTCAATATTCAAACTAGCCAATCTCCAAACCTTTAAATTACTACTTATTTCTTCATATGTCGGTCAATCTCACGCTTATGATCTTTGTCTTTTAGGGAATTCCTTTTATCGTAGAAATGTTTTCCACGGGCCACAGCGATTTCCAGCTTCGCAAATCCTTTATCATTAATAAATAATGTAAGAGGCACTATTGTCATACTCTTTTCCTTTACCTTAACATTCAACTTCTTAAGTTCTCTTGCATTGAGAAGAAGTTTTCTGTCACGTTTGGCAATATGATTATTATAAGTACCATAGCTGTATTCAGAAATATGCATTCCTCTAACAAATAGCTCACCATTCTCAAAAAGGCAAAAAGAGTCAGCTAGACTAGCCTTCCCATTACGAATTGATTTAATTTCGGTACCAGTTAGTACAATTCCTGCTACAATCTTCTCTACGATGAAGTACTCCCAGGAAATTCGTTTATTTTTTATTTTAATATTATTCTGCATAATTATAATCCGGATGCAAAGGTATGAAACTATTGTTTTCAACTTCTTAAAAAAATGTTAGTAACTAAAGACAACTTTTGTGGAAGATTAAATCACACCAATATGCATTTGCCCTATATTTGCATCCTGAGATGAAAGAATATTTTTTGATCAGAAAGAATACAACAAATGCTGCTGCAGATGGCTCTGTGGCAGAAAAAAGAATCAATGACGGTCACTTTACTGTGAACCGTCTTTTTTTTGCAATTTCAATCCATAAACCAACAACATTATGAATGAATTAAAAGGAAGAAGTCTGGTTTCTATAACCGATTACACCAAAGAAGAAATTATTCACATACTGGATATGGCTGAAGAATTCGAAAAGAATCAACGTCAGCAAATTCTGAATGGGTATGTAATTTCATCATTGTTTTTCGAACCATCTACACGAACCCGGCTAAGTTTTGAGAGTGCAGTTCAGTACCTTGGGGGTAGTGTAATCGGATTTGCAAGTGCTGATACTTCAAGTGTCAGAAAGGGTGAATCACTTAAGGACACAATTTTAACGGTTAGTAATTATTCTGACCTGATAATTATGCGTAATCCAATGGATGGAAGTGCACGATATGCAAGTGAAGTTTCTCCTGTTCCTATTATAAACGCCGGTGATGGAGCAAACCAACATCCAACACAATGCTTACTTGACCTATACTCAATCCGTAAAACACAAGGAAGCCTTGATAATATTCATATTGCGATGATTGGTGACCTGAAATACGGACGAACAGTTCATTCATTGGTACAGGCCCTTACATTATTTGGAGCGACATTCCACTTCGTATCTCCGGAATCTCTTAAAATGCCAAGTTCTGTTAAAACATGGGTTAAAAAAGCCGGACTTGAGTATCATCAGTATACTGATATTATGGATATTATGCCCATTGCCGACATACTTTACATGACCAGAATCCAAGCTGAGAGATTCCCTGATCCACTTGAGTATGAAAAGGTTAAGAACCTATACATCCTTGAAAATAGTATGCTTGCACCTTCAAAAGATACCATGAGAGTGCTTCACCCGTTACCTAGAGTAAATGAGATTACTGAAGATGTTGATGATAATCCTAAAGCCTATTATTTCCAACAGGCTAAAAATGGAGTTTATGTTCGACAGGCGTTATTGGCTGCTATTCTCGGACTTAAGTAATCATATTATTTTAACTGCTAATTATCAATTATCATGGACAATAAAAGAAAAGAATTAAAAGTATCTGCCATTCGTAACGGTACTGTAATCGATCATATACCTTCTGAGAAATCATTTCAAGTAATCAATATTTTAAACCTGGCAAATTATAAAAACCAGATCTATTTTGGTACAGGATTAGATAGTAGTAAGCTGGGCAAAAAGGGAATTATTAAAATTAGTGATAAGTATTTTGAAGATGAAGAAATCAGCAAAATTGCACTGGTTGCCCCCAAAGCGACTCTTATTGAAATCACAGATTATGAGGTGACAAAGAAAGAGAAAATTGATTTTCCTGAGGAAGTAAGTAAAATAGTTAAATGCTTCAATCCTAAGTGTGTGACTAATATTCAGGATATTACGACTAAATTCACCGTTGTTAGTGATCACAAAGGTGAGGTAAAGCTAGCTTGTCACTATTGTGAGAAAACAATGAGCAAGGAGAATATTGACTTTTTCTAGTATAATTATCCTTTCAGATATTATCTGATGCCTGATTTACATTCGGTGGTTACCAGTAAGCTACCGGTAAAACATTCATAAATTTAAGGATATTTCTAAAAAGCATTACATACTGCAACTTATTGAACAAGGTGAGGGACAGCAACTTGACTTCAAATTTGAGGTTAGTGATTCAGCCAAAATTGCCAGGTCACTTGTAGCCTTTTCAAATACCGATGGAGGTAAACTTCTTGTTGGTGTAAAAGATAATGGAAGGATCTCGGGCATAAGATCAGAAGAGGAATATTATATGCTGGAAAATGCTGCAACCAGATATTGTACACCGGAAGTAAAATTTTCTTCTAAGGAGTGGAACATTGATGGCAAAAAGGTACTGGAAGTAAGTATTCCCAGAAGTGATGAAATTCCACATCGGGCACCTGATCATAATAATAAACAGAAAGCCTATATCCGTGTGAATGATCAGAATATACTTGCCTCCGGAATTCAGATGAAAATATGGCAAAAAAATAATACTAATAATGTTATTCAATTCGTTTATTCGGAAGATGCCAAAAAGTTTTTATCTATGTTTTTTGATGATAAACCAATAACATTAAGTAATATAATAGCTAATTCAAACTTATCAAGGTATAAAACCGAAAATATGCTGGCCGATCTGGTAATTATGAAGGTTTTGGTTATGATCGTTGATGAGTTCACGGCATCATTTTTGCTTAATGAGGCAGTTGAGAAAGAGTATTTATATTGAATTGACTATGTTTGCAACTACAATGAAAATAAATTCCGGAAAAATAACGATTACCTATATGCTGATTGTTGCCATACTAACTAGTTTTAGTAGCGTTCAAGCACAAACCAGTCCATACGTAAATACGACAAAAACGGGATTCAATACTGGCTTTAAACCTGATGTATCACTGTCCTTGTCAACCTCATTCAACTCATTTGCATATGGAGGTAGTTTTATGAGCACCTCGGTAATTCCCAGTATTTCTTTTCCTGTTTCAAAAAGACTCTCCGTTGATGCCAGTGTTGGATATTCATCAATTTTTATGAATAATGGAAGCGGGTCTGTATTTAACTCAGGACCACAAAGCTATGGACATATCTCGGTTACAGGTGATTATCTATTATCGCAAAAGGTATCAATTAGAGCTACTGCCTACAAAACATTTAAAATTGGTCAACCACAGTTGGAAAATGAACCTAACTCCGGATATCTTGATTTTAGCTCACAGGGTGTGATTATTGATGCTGAATACAGGGTTACAGATAATTTCAGAATAAACGTTGGTTTTGAATATAGAGAACAAAAGTATCCTTACTTATATCCGGGAATGAATCCCATGAATTCGGGAATGGGAAATAATGGTTCAATGTTTAATATTGGCAACTATCCTGGAATAGCACCTTTTTAGACAATAACAATTTCAAATATAGTTTATGATCAGCCTTTTAAAACGAATTGATGCTTTTGCTACCTTGGGTAAAATACTACTTGAGAATGGCAAAAAGGACATACCTCAATCCAACAACAGCAATATTAAAAGGTTGGAAACAGCTGTATATGAGGCAGTATTGCACAATGGATGGTTTATTGAGCCTAATGTAAGGTTTATGCTTACGGCGATTGGTGAGAGTCTTTCGAAGGAAAATATTGAAAAATGGATTGAGCCTTACAGAGAAAATCTTGAAATATCAAAATCAACAAAAACAGTTGGTGTTGTGATGGCCGGAAATATTCCGCTTGTTGGTTTTCATGATTTTCTCTGTGTATTAATGTCAGGAAACAGACTACTTGCAAAGCTATCCAGCGATGATAATAAAATGCTACCAATAATATCTGATATCCTTATGGATATTGAACCTGAATTCAAAGATCTTATAAACTTCACCTCAGCACAATTAGTAGATATTGATGCTATAATTGCTACCGGCAGCAACAATTCTTCAAGATATTTCGAATATTATTTCGGGAAATATCCCAATATAATTAGAAAAAATAGAAATGGAATAGCGGTTTTAACTGGTGAAGAAACACAAAATGAGCTTCAACAAATTAGAAAAGATATATTCATGTATTACGGACTTGGCTGTCGTAACGTATCACATTTGTTTGTTCCTGTGGGTTATGATTTAACGGATCTCATAAAAGTGTTTGAATCAGATAAAGAAATAGCAAATAATCATAAGTACTTCAATAATTACGAATACAACAAAGCTATCTATCTGGTAAACAGTACACCACACTGGGATTCTGGAAATTTACTACTTATCGAAGATTCCAATTTCTCAACCCCGGTAAGTGTCGTTTCATTCGAGTATTATTCTAATTTGAATGATGTAAACAGAATTCTGGAAATTAATAAAGAAATTACTCAATGTATTATTTCATCTGATAAGGAAGTAAAAAACTCTTTGACTCCGGGGACAAGTCAGTCGCCCCATCTATGGGATTATGCTGATGATGTGGACACTATGGAGTTTCTTACCAATCTTTAGGCATGGTAAGTAAGTGGATTTTTGAACTAACGGGCTAATGATTTATCACCAATTAACTGTCAATAAATTTTTCCATAAAAAATTAGGATAATATATGTAAAGGTAATATTTTTGCAGCCCTTTTTAAGAAGCATAGTAAAATCATTAGAAATGAAAAAAGATATTCATCCAAAGAATTACAGATTAGTCGTTTTCAAAGATATGTCAAACGATTACGCATTTATAACAAGATCAACTGCAAACACTAAAGATACTATTGTTTGGGAAGACGGTAAAGAATACCCATTGGTGAAGCTTGAGATTTCAGACAAATCTCATCCATTCTTCACAGGTAAGATGAAACTTGTCGATACTGCTGGTCGTGTTGATAAATTCAAAAACAAATACAAAAAGCATTTCGATAAGAAATCAAACTAATCCGAATTTGAATTCTGCCGCATAGTAACGGTAAAATTCTGAATTTGATTCTGAAAGAACACAGCTTTAATGCTGAGAGAAAGTCTTTGTGAAAACCACAAGGACTTTTTTTGTTTGGATATATTTGTTTATTTAGGGATTAGGTTATTAGTTATTTTAGTTAGATATGAGAATAATTAAATCAATTAGAAATTCATAATTTTTTATTTATTCAATACTGGGATAATTTATAGTATTTTTATTTCGTTTTAAATCACAGCTTTTTTAACAATCATATTTGAGCATGAATTATATATTATTCGACGGACCAAATCGCGATAAGCTCCTTCCATTTACATTTACACGTCCTGTGGGAGATATAAGAACAGGTATACTAACCATCCGTGAAAAATGGGAACGATTTCTAAATGAGCAAATTAGCTTTTCTACTCAAGATTATCTTAGTGCGAAATACCAAAAAGTCGCATCCAATGATAATATATTTATAGACGGGTCAATTTTACCAAATGATGATCTTGTTAAACAAATCAAATCACTGAATATAAACCAATGTCTCAAACAAGGAGAATTACAGATCGCTGTTCGCACAACTGAGGATAAAATTGACAATGGTAACTTCAATGTTGTTGAAAGTAATTGTGAATTCTTGAGAGTTGAAAATACCTGGGACATATTTAGAATTAACCACCAGACAATAGTTGATGATTACAATTTGATCACGAGAAACAGAAAATCAGAAAAATTATCTGATACAAATTTCATTCTTGGAGATCCATCCATGATTTTCATTGAGGAAGGCGCGATTGTTGAGTTTGCATATCTCAATACATCTGACGGCCCCATTTATATTGGAAAAGATGCAACAATAATGGAAGGCAGTAAAATACGCGGACCATTTGCCTTATGCGATCATTCAACAATTAAAATGGATGCCAAAATATATTCAGGCACAACCATCGGTCCATATTCAAAAATTGGTGGTGAAGTTAGCAACACTGTAATACTGGGGTTCAGTAACAAAGGCCATGATGGATTCCTTGGTAACTCAGTTATTGGTGAGTGGTGCAATCTTGGAGCCGACACAAATAATTCTAACCTTAAAAATACTTATGATATTGTCAGACTTTGGTCGTACGATGCCAATACTTTTGTTAACACCGGGTTACAATTTTGTGGTTTAATCATGGGTGATCATTCAAAATCAGGGATCAATACAATGTTCAATACAGGTACTGTAGTAGGCGTATCGAGTAATATATACGGACCTGGATTCCAGAGAAATTTTATCCCATCATTCATGTGGGGTGGTACTCAGGGGTTGAAGGTCTACAATTTCAATAAATCTATTGAGGTAGCAAAAGCCGTCTTCAAAAGAAGAAATAAGGATTTTGATGAAACAGAGATTGCCATCTTTAAGTACATTTTCCAACAAACACATAATAACTGATTTTTACTGAACACTACTTCACCGGGGTTTGGCATGCAAATTGACTTATCATACATCTAATATTCAATTTTATATCGATTCTCACTTTTCCATCGTTATATAATTGTTTTAAAGATAATTACAGTATTTTCATCTTGTATGAATTATTACTGTATATGACAAATTGACTGAATGAAACTTACATATGGATAAAATAATAGGACTAACCGACATTGTTGACACAGAAACTGAATTTTTCCCGTTGCTCTCTTCCGAGGATGAAGAAATAATGAATGCAGAGGATGTGCCTGATGAGTTAGCAATACTACCCTTAAGAAATACCGTACTTTTCCCAGGAGTTGTAATACCAATTACTGTTGGAAGAGACAAATCAATTGCACTTATAAAAGAAGCATATCAGGGAAGTAAAACCATTGGTGTGGTTGCACAGAAAGACCCTGAAATTGAAGATCCCAGTGAAGATGATCTTCAAAAAACAGGAACTATCGCCAGATTAATAAAGATTCTTCAAATGCCCGATGGTAATACAACTGCCATTATTCAGGGTAAGAAAAGATTTGAGATTACTGAAATCATTCAAACAGAGCCTTATTTTAAAGCCAAAATTACTAGTCTTGTAAGTAAAACTGAGGTGCCAAAGAATGAAGAATTCGATGCTCTTATTTCTTCTGTAAAAGATTTAAGCATACAAATTATTGAGAAATCACCTGCCATACCATCAGAGGCAGTATTTGCCATAAATAATATTGAAAGTCCGGTTTTTCTGGTAAACTTCGTTTCATCCAATCTGAATGTCGAAAACGATATTAAACAGAAATTGCTGGAAATAACCGATATTGAAAAACGTGCGAATATGGTATTGGAGATCATGACAAAAGAACTCCAAATGCTTGAACTTAAGCACGATATTCAAACCAAGGTTAAAGTTGATATGGATAAGCAACAGCGTGATTACATGCTTAATCAACAACTTAAAACAATTCAGGAAGAGCTTGGAGGTGGTCCGCATGACAATGAAATCAGAGAATTGAATGAGAAGGCAGCCAAAAAGGTTTGGTCAGATGAAACTGCCGAAATATTCAAAAATGAAATAATAAAGCTACAGAGGATGAATCCAAATGCTGCCGAATATTCGATTCAGCTTGGATATCTTGATCTGCTTGTGGAATTACCATGGAATGAGTTCTCAAAAGATAATCATGACCTTAATAATGCTCTGAAAGTACTTAATGATGATCACTACGGACTTGAAAAGATCAAAGAAAGGATTATTGAACATCTTGCTGTATTAAAGCTTAAAAACGACCTTAAATCGCCCATATTATGTTTTGTAGGCCCTCCGGGAGTTGGTAAAACTTCACTTGGAAAATCAATTGCTAATGCGCTCGGACGTAAGTTTATTAGAATGTCGCTTGGCGGTGTTCGCGATGAAGCTGAATTAAGAGGTCATAGAAAGACCTATATTGGTGCAATGCCCGGCAGAATAATCCAAAACTTGAAAAAAGTTAAGACTTCCAACCCTGTTTTCATGTTAGATGAAATCGATAAGGTTAGTGGAAATAATTACAATGGTGATCCACAGGCTGCACTACTTGAAATTCTTGATCCTGAGCAAAATAACTCCTTCTATGATAATTATCTTGAAGTTGAATACGACCTGTCGAACGTAATGTTTATCGCAACAGCAAACACACTATCAACGGTTCATCCAGCATTACGCGACAGGATGGAAATTATTAATCTCAGCGGATATATTATTGAAGAAAAAATCGAAATTGCAAAACGTCACCTATTACCAAAACAGCTTGTAGAGCATGGTGTGGTTGAAAAGCAGGTTAAGTTCAATAAAGCAATCCTTGAAAAAATAATCGACGATTATACAAGAGAAGCCGGAGTACGATTACTCGAAAAGCAAATAGCCAAGGTTATTCGTAACCGGGCAAAATTTATTGCAATGGATGAAGAGTATAATCCAAAGTTAGCTGTTGATGACTTGACAGAAATTCTGGGTATTCCTAAATTCCAGAAAGACCGAGATATTACTAACAATGTTGCAGGGGTTGTTACAGGGCTTGCATGGACTTCTGTAGGTGGAGAAATCCTTTTTATCGAGGTAAGCTTAAGTAAAGGAAAAGGTATTCTTAAATTAACCGGTAACCTTGGGGATGTAATGAAAGAGTCTGCCGGACTTGCCTATGAATATTTAAAGTCGCATCATAAGCAACTTGGTATTAATCCTGATGTTTTCGATAAGTGGAATGTTCACATTCATGTTCCTGAAGGCGCAACTCCAAAAGATGGTCCATCAGCTGGTGTTACAATGTTGACAGCACTTACATCCGCATTTACTCAAAGAAAAGTGAAGGCAAAACTTGCCATGACCGGCGAAATCACATTGCGTGGAAAAGTTCTTCCCGTTGGTGGGATCAAGGAAAAAATCCTTGCTGCAAAACGCGCCAATATAAAGGATATTATTCTTTCAAAGGAAAACAGAAGAGATATTGAAGAAATTAAGGATGATTACATCAAAGGTTTGAATTTCATTTTCGTGGATGATATGCTCGAGGTAATTGATAATGCATTATTAACAACAAAGGTTGCAAATCCTTTATCAATAAACTAGAATCCCTGTTCACCTTTTATTACTTTTGATATTCATTTATTAACAAGTAGTAATTGTGAGATCAATAAAAAAACACATAAGTCGCATCGTTGTAATAATATTACTTGCTGCGACTTTTTTTATTTTCCCGACTTCCTGTTCACCAGAAAAATCAACTGATAAAAATATATTCAGATATAATGAATCATCGGGAATAATCTCACTCGACCCGGCATTTTCAAGAGATCAGGCTCACATCTGGGTTTGCAACCAGCTGTATAACAGCCTTGTAAAGCTTGACGATAATCTCAATGTAATACCTTCTATTGCGAAGAATTGGAATATTTCTGATGATGGACTAACTTACACATTCACTTTGCGTGATGATGTATTTTTTCATACAAACAAATGCTTTGATAATGGATCAAGAAAGGTGGTTGCATCAGATTTTGTATATAGTTTCAATAGATTACTTATTCCCGAAACCGCTTCACCCGGAGCATGGGTTCTGTCAAAAGTGAATATCCAAGATCAGGTTTATTGTATAAAAGCAGAAAATGACTCAACTCTAATTTTAGAATTGGTTGAACCCTTTCCACCATTTCTGGGAATATTAAGCATGAAATACTGTTCCGTTATTCCTCATGAAGCTGTTGATTTTTACGAATCAGATTTTAGAAATAACCCGGTTGGTACCGGCCCCTTTAAACTAAGAAACTGGGTTGAAAACATTAAATTGGTACTCACCAGAAATCCTAATTACTTTGAATACGAGGATGGAAACCAACTTCCTTATCTTGATGGAATAGCTGTATCGTTTCTTATTGATAAGATGACTGCATTTATGGAGTTTGTAAAAGGAGATTTTGATTTTATTTCAGGAATCGATCCCTCATATAAAGATGAATTGCTTACCAGATCAGGTGAACTGAAAACCAAGTTCCATGACAAATTCAAGATGATCGAAGGACCATATTTAAATACTGAATATCTGGCATTTTTTGTTGATTCATCAGAAAGCAAAACGAGCATCAATCCAATTCTGGATGTAAATGTAAGAAAAGCCATTAACTATGGTTTTGATCGAAGTAAGATGATCCATTACCTAAGAAATGGAATTGGAATTCCTGGAAACAAAGGGATTATACCAGCCGGAATGTTGGCCCATAATCCAAATGCTGGATATGGATATGAATATAACCCTCAATATTCGAAGAAATTATTATTGGAGTCAGGATATAACTCTCAAAATCCCGTTCCTGAAATTACACTTACAACAACACCTGATTATCTTGATCTGTGTAAATTTGTCCAGTCACAGTTAAAAGAAATTGGAATTAGCTTAACGATTTCTGTATCACCCTCTGCGACTGTAAGGGAGTTAAAAGCTCATGGTAAGCTAGGCTTTTTCAGAGCATCATGGATTGCCGATTACCCTGATGAAGAAAATTACCTGTCAATGTTTTACACCAATAATTTTGCACCAAACGGGCCAAATTACACACATTATTCCAGTGATCTTATCGACAAACTATATCAAGAGTCCTTCCGTACCAACGATAAACAACTAAGAATTAAAAATTATCGTGCAATCGACAGTTTGATAATGAAAGATGCTCCGGTAGTAGTATTATACTATGATCAGGCAACATTATTCACTCAAAAAAACATTGTAGGGTTAACTACAAACCCTATAAACATGCTCAATCTTGATAAAGTTAGAAAACAAACCATCAGCACAAATCCCTAATTACCTTTATCCATTAAGAATAATATTCAAAAACCAAGAGTACCGCTTCTAGTACTCAATCACCCTGCAATCATTCTTCTTCAAATGTGTAACAATTATCCTCCTGACTTCCTTATTATCCCTATAATTGGTAATACAATCATGTAATAGGTCCATATTACGATCTACTTCTTCGATACCTAAATATCCAAAACCAATATATTTCCCATTTTGAACTTTTACGACAGATTTTTCATCATCACTACGGCCATCATCAACAACAAAGAAATTCTGATGCTTGAATTGGTAATTATCAAGAGATTGCTCAACTCGCTTATTATAATCTATATGATCTTCCTCACCAATACAGGCTCCCTTACAGCTATGAATCTGGTAATGAAAACAAGCATCTGCTGTATCATATAAACCACATAGTTTCTGGCACAGGTTATTGTCTTCACAAATTTTTGTCAGATGATCCTTGCCCTCCTGCTGAGAACTATATGTATAAATAGGATTAAGTTCATCAATTATTCTGATGATTTTAAGGTTCTTATAACCATTGTCATCGATAAAAGTATATAACCCATAATTGAAGTAGGTACGTTTTTGTGATTGGTTAAACCTAGGTTGGTTTTTCTTAATCTCATCTGATTCAAGTAATAATGCCACCAGCTCACTACCTGTAATCTGAAAATCCACATCCACCAACTGATTCTTCATGTCAATGGCTTTTTTGTGAAGATTATTATTTAGATGCGACAGTACACGATCATGGATATTGATTGATTTACCAACATATATCAATTCCTTATCCTTGTTATAGAAATAATAAACTCCTGCTGCTGTTGGTAGTTTCTCAACAAATGATCTATTTACGCCTGATTGTACTCCTTTTAGATTTATATCTTCCGGATGACCGTTTATTGCTAAAAGCAACTCAAACAAATGAGCGGTGGCCATGGCATCTCCAGCAGCCCGGTGCCGTGCGGTATTTTCTATCTCAAGATCCTTACAAAGTCTACCAAGGCTATATGATTTCCTACCTGGTATTAACTTTCTGCTAATCTTTACAGTATCTAATGTTTTTCGTTCATAGTTGTATCCCAGACTCTTATACTCATTTCTAATAAAGCCATAATCAAATCTAACATTATGCCCAACAACAATTTTATTTTCTGTAAGTTCAACAATTCGTTTAGCTACCTCGTAGAATTTAGGCGCATTTTCTACCATCTGATTATTAATTCCGGTCATTTGAATTATTCTATATGGAATCTTCTTCTCCGGGTTTATCAATGTGGAAAACTCCTCAACAATTTTATTCCCATCATGAATAATAATCGCAATCTCCGTAATCTTCTCATTGGCAGGACTAAGCCCCGTGGTTTCTATGTCGACTATTGCATACAATTTCTTATAATATTTTAACCACAAAGTGACACAAAGTATATCACAAAGTAACTCTATGTATGTATTTATTGATTTACTCTTCGAGTATTTTTATGTACTACTCATTGCATTTTTATTCTTAATCTTTTTCATCTCTATGCATCATCATTATTTAATTAATCACTCTTTTAATACCATCTTTTAAATGTCTCACATTGAAGTTAACTAACAACCCTAATTTACAATAAGAAAGCTTAAGGTAAGTAAGTATTTGAGCTAAATGTATATCAGCTAATTTATCAACAGATTTTATTTCAACTATTACTTCTTCCTCTACCAATAAATCAATTCTATAACCAATTTCTAATTTTACATCCTGATATACAAGAGGTAATGCTTCTTGTTTTTCTACTTTTAATCCTAGCTTTTTTAGTTCATAAAACAAACATTCCTCATAAGCACTTTCCAATAATCCAGAACCAAGTTCAGAGTGTACAGTGAATGAACAATCTAAAACCTGTTTAAATATTTTTTCAATATTCATGTTATACTTTGTTTATTTAAAGATGTCCTCTGTCGTTAAGTTTTTACCACTAAGGAACACTATGGATATCTCTAAGTAGCACTACGTATCTTTCATTTCATTAATACTTTGAGAGCCTTCGTGTAATACTTTGAGCTCCTTTGTGGTTAAAAGCATGCGTAACGAAGTCATTATTGCTTTATTAAATCCACCATCTAAAGGTTTAGTTTCATCTGTATAGCCTGCACCTGCTTTTTAAGCTCTTTCACCTCTCTGGTAAGTTCGTCCTTTTCCTTATTAGTTTCAGGGACTTCGGAACTTATATAATTCACAAACTTCCATATTTCAGTTACATCTGAAACCTTGATCTCATAAGGTAGAAATAATGGGTTAAGTGAATGCAGGTTGAGTTTACCAGTACTCTCAATCTGGTTTTCGATAACCTTAAAAACCATCCCGTCATCACGCGTAAGGATTATATATGCATGATGATTCCTTATAGTACTCCAATCCTGGACAAACTCCCCTGTTACATAGGAACCATCAGGTATTGGAAGCATTGAATCGCCACTAATCTGGAAGCTGCGATATTTTTTTTGCTTGGAAAGAAACGGCAGCTTAAATGTTGGCAGTATGCGAATATACTCCGGATCGGCATAACCTGCCGCATATCCTGCACGAGCTTTTTCGTTTACTAACTCTATATTTTCTTCATTATCCTTATCAACAGTGGTTGCCAACACCCTAAGGCTGCTACCCTTAATATAGGTGTCGTATCCCCGTTCCAGCTGCGACAACTGACTCTCCGACAGCGATTCCAGATCAACCTTAATCATGGTATCAATTGCTACACCAAAGTAGTCTGAAAAAAGTGTTAATGCAACAAGGTTAGGATGCCCAACCCCATTCTCATAGCCACTTAATGTTGATCGTTTCATTTCCAGAGCATGCGCCACATCATCCTGAGTACGACCCCGGCGCTTCCGTAGTAATTTAATATTGGTTTTGAAGTACATATTTTTAGTCTTTAGTCATCGATATTCGGCATTCCATATTCTACACTCATTCATTCATTAAATTATTACATCATTAATCTATTATGATTATATTGTAGCCGTTTTAATGATTATTTAATAATCAAATCTACTACAAATATTTTAATTGTCAAGTATTTCGTCAAAAAAAAGTTAATAAGTGAACGAACGAACCATAGTCCATATGGACCTCGATACATTTTTTGTATCTGTTGAGAGGTTACTGAACTCCACCCTTATTGGTAAGCCAATTATAATAGGAGGCACGTCGGATAGAGGAGTTGTATCCAGTTGCAGTTACGAAGCACGTCAATTTGGTGTACATTCTGCAATGCCAATGCGTATGGCAAAACAGCTATGCGGTGATGCTATTTTTATTCGTGGCGACATGGAAGAGTACAGCAAACAGTCGAAATTGGTTACAGATATAATATCCGAAAGTGCCCCCATTTATGAAAAGGCATCCATCGATGAGCATTATATTGATATAACAGGCATGGATCGGTTCTTTGGCAGTTTCAAGTGGAGTAAGGAGTTACGTGAGCGAATCATAAAAAACACAGGACTACCAATATCTTTCGGTCTGTCAACCAACAAAACCGTTTCAAAAATTGCCACGGGCGAATCCAAGCCAAATGGAGAGTTGTATATTCCTAAAGACAATGTAAAACCATTTCTATTTCCTCTATCCATAAGGAAAATACCTATGATAGGTAAACAAAGCTACAGGTTATTGCGGTCAATGGGAGTTTCAACAATACGAACACTCAGCATGATACCTCCTGAGATGATTGTGCAGGTTATGGGAAAAAACGGCATTATTGCCTGGAAAAAAGCCAATGGCATCGACAATACTCCTGTAGTACAATATTCTGAACGTAAATCCATTAGCACCGAAAGAACTTTTGATAAAGACACCATAGACATTGTAAAACTTAGAAATTTACTAATCTCAATGGTAGAGAAAATAGCCTTCGAACTACGAAAAAAGCAAAAGTTAACAGGATGTATAACCGTAAAGATACGTTACTCAAACTTCGACACTCATACTCTGCAGAAGCACCTCCCCTACACTTCCTTCGATCATATTCTAATGCAAACAGCTACCGAGTTATTCGACCGTCTTTACACAAGACGAATGCTTATACGACTTATTGGAGTACGTTTCAGCTCATTGGTTGGAGGCAGTCAGCAACTCGACCTATTTGAGGACAGACCTGAAATGATCGACCTCTATCAGGCAATGGATAATATTAGGTTAAGATATGGGAAGTCGGCAGTTAAGAGGGCTGTTGGGATGAAGGAGAAAAAGAGGGAAGACCAGAGACAGAAGACAGAAGGCAGTAATAATTAAGAAGTTGTCATGGTTGTCGTAGTTATCAAGTTGTTGTTGAATAAAACTAATTATCAAATATAGTACACCATGAAAAGTTATAAGGATATGGAAATATACCAACTATCATTTGAGTTGGCATTAAAAATACGAGAATTAAGTCTTAGTCTGGAGCCACATGATAAATATGAGGTTGGTAGTCAGATTAGAAGGTCAAGCCAAAGTATTAAGGATTCAATTGTGGAAGGATATGGTAGAAAAAGATATAAGGCAGACTTTATAAAGTTTTTGGTTTATAGTTATGCTTCGCATCTTGAAGCTAAATCCCAAGCTGAATTCCTCCATAAAGCATTAAATGATGATGCATGGGCAAACATTCATAATGACCTTGATTATCTCGGAATTAAAATTCACAACTTCATAAAATACGTTGAAAAAAACTGGAAAACCTAACAACCACGACAACAATGACAACCACGACAACAATGACAACAATGACAACAATGACAACCTCGACAACCTCGACAACCTCGACAACCTCGACAACCACGACAACCACCTCATAAATGCACCTCAACAACCACTCATATTATAGCCTTCGATACGGAACATATTCTGTTGAAGACCTTGTTAAAGAAGCTGCAGCAAGAAATATTGAGGCTTTGGCATTGACGGATATTAACAATTCATCGGGGATGATTGACTTTGTTAGTGCCTGTAAAGAAAACAATATCAAGCCAATTGGCGGTATGGAATTCAGGGATGGCGACAAACTTCTGTTTACAGGGATAGCTCATAATAATGAAGGTTTCAGAGAATTGAACGAATATATGAGTGCCATTAACCTGAAAGAAAGAAAATATCATATCAAGGCTCCGGCATTTAACAATGTTTACGTAATTTATCCTTTTCCTAATTCTCTGAACTACAACTTAAAAGAAAACGAATTCATTGGAGTTAAACCTTCTCAAATCCATAAGCTGATATCTCTCAAAAAAGATAAACTATCTAAGATGGTAATTCAACAGCCTGTCACATATTATAATAATAACACATGGTATCTCCATAAAAACCTAAGGGCAATCGATCATAATATATTGCTGAGCCAGCTCACCAAAGAAATGCATGCTGACAAAGATGAGTATTTTCATGATGAGAAACTGATAGTCAATATATTTGAGCAATACCCGCAAATAATAAAGAATACTCTGGATATCATCGACAGTTCCAATATTGACTTCGATTACAATTCTCACAAAAACAAAAAAACCTTTACAGGAAGTCGCTACGATGACAAAGTTCTGCTGGAAAAGTTAACATATGATGGATTAAAGTATCGTTATGGTAATAACAAATACGCAGTTCAGCGGGTTAATGGAGAGTTGGATATAATCGACAAGTTGGGGTTTTCATCATATTTTCTGATAACATGGGATATAATTCGGTACTCATTATCAAGAGGATTCTACCATGTTGGAAGAGGCAGCGGTGCCAACAGCGTTGTTGCATATTGTCTAAAAATAACGGATGTTGACCCCATCGAATTAAACCTATATTTTGAACGGTTTATCAACCCTAAACGCACTTCCCCTCCTGATTTCGACATCGATTATTCGTGGAAAGACAGAGAGGAAGTTCAGGATTATATTTTCAAGCGATATGGCAAAAAACACACGGCTTTTCTGGGAACATCAGTTACTTTTAAGGGAAAGTCAATTTACCGCGAACTTGGTAAAGTACACGGACTTCCAAAATCGGAGATTGATGAATTAACCAAAAACCCTACTCTGGAAAGAGGCAAAAATCAAATTACCAAACATATTCATCAGATTGCAAAACTTATGGTCGATTTCCCTAATCAACGCAGCATCCATGCTGGGGGCATACTTATTTCCGAAGACCCAATAACCTGCTATACAGCACTTGATCTACCACCAAAAGGGTTTCCCACAACCCAATGGGATATGTATGTTGCTGAGAATATTGGGTTTGAGAAACTAGATATATTAAGTCAGCGCGGTATAGGCCATATAAATGATGCTGCTGAGTTGATCCGTAGTAACCGCAATATCAATATAGATGTACATCAGGTTGAGAAATTTAAAAATGACCCGAAAGTAAAGGACCAGCTAATGAGAGCAGAAACCAATGGCTGTTTTTATATTGAGAGTCCGGCAACTAGAGGGCTGTTGAAGAAGTTAAAATGTGACAATTATCTAACTCTGGTTGCTGCAAGTTCAATAATTCGGCCCGGTGTGGCAAAATCAGGAATGATGCGCGAGTACATTCACCGCTTCCACCATCCAAATGATTTTAAGTACATCCACCCTGTCATGAAAGAGCAGCTTGAAGAAACCTACGGGGTCATGGTTTATCAGGAGGATGTACTGAAAGTATGCCACCATTTTGCCGGCCTCGATCTTGCTGATGCAGATGTGCTGCGAAGGGCCATGAGTGGCAAGCATCGCGGAAAGCAGGAGTTTCAGCGTATTGTGGACAAATTTTTCAGCAATTGTAAAGAAAAGGGCTACCCAGATGAAATAACCAAAGAAGTGTGGAGGCAGATTGAGAGTTTTGCAGGTTATTCATTTTCCAAGGCTCATTCAGCATCTTATGCGGTTGAAAGTTTTCAGAGTCTGTATCTTAAAGCTCATTACCCGCTTGAGTTTCAGGTGGCTGTGATAAACAACTTTGGCGGATTCTACCACTCATGGGTATATTTTAATGAAGCCAGGAGACAGGGAGGAAGGCTGCATCTCCCATGTGTAAACCGAAGTGATTTCAATACAAATATTTCAGGAAAGGACATATTTATAGGATTCACACATGTAGCAAAACTCGAATCAAAACTAAGCAAGGCAATCGTAAATGAACGTAATGAAAATGGATTGTTTTCAGGACTTGAGGATTTCATCCAAAGGCTAACTCCCGGCATTGAGCAACTGATTCTTCTGGTAAGAATGGATTCTTTCCGTTTTACCGGAAACCATAAATCACAATTACTATGGGAAGCTCACCTTCTTCAAAAAACCAATAAGCAACCACCAAAAATTAATCGTCTGTTTAATAGCAGAAGTAAGCAGTTTAAACTTCCAAAGCTAATACACAATGCTCTAGAAAATGCATATGATGAAATAGAGTTACTGGGGTTTCCTGTGAGCACCACAAATTTCAATATGCTTAAAACCAGCTTCAGAGGAGAGATAGTTGCAGAAGAACTTGATAACTGCATTGGTAAAAAGGTTAGGATGGTTGGACTACTTGTTACCATTAAGTATGTAAAAACTGTAAAGAAAGAGATGATGCATTTCGGAACATTTGTGGATGTGAAAGGCGAATTCTTCGACACAACCCATTTTCCAGATTCATTGAGAAGATACCCATTCCGCGGACATGGCATATATCTGATCCTTGGAAAGGTAGTTACCGAGTTCGGATATGCAAGTATTGAAGTTGAAAAACTTGCAAAGCTACCGCTTCAAGGTGACCCAAGAGAAAGTTAATTTGAAAATGCGCTAATTTGAAAACATGAAAATTAAGCTTGAAGACAATGACGGAAGAAAAGGAAACTTGATTTGTTTTGTCATATTAAGCAAAGAACCGACATTACAAACGAGGGCGAGTTTGTAATATAAAAAAATTTATACCTTTGCACCGTTACCAATAGGGGTGCCTCAAAACAAGGGCTGAGATTATACCCTCTGAACCTGATCCGGATAATGCCGGTGTAGGAATAGAGTTTTTACAACCCACAGGCTTTCTTCTATTGATTTTTAATTATTTAAAATCAAAAGAATTATGCGCAAAAATTTATTTTTATTAATTCTACTGGCAACAATGCCAGTCGTTATGTTCGCTCAGTTTAGCTTGAGCGGAAGAATAACCAGTAATGATAATAATGAACCATTACCTGGTGCACATATTGTGCTCAATAGTGTACAAAAGTCAACCGTATCTAACGATAATGGATATTACAAATTTGAGAATCTCCCCAAGGGAGAATACCAAATAAAAGTATCATACGTAGGCTTGAAAACAATAGTTATTGATTTGGATATCAATAAAAACACAACCAAAAACATTAGTTTAACACCATCGGTTATTTTTAGTGAGGAAGTGATAATTTCAGCTATTCGAGCTTCCGATGAATCTCCTACAACTTACACGATTATGAACCAAAAGGAGATAGAAAAACGAAACACAGGCAGGGATTTGCCTTACATCCTAAAAACTACTCCGTCGGTTATTGTTTCATCAGACGCCGGAGCCGGAGTTGGCTATACTGATATGAGAATCAGGGGAACTAATCTAACAGGAATTAACGTTACTCTAAATGGCGTTCCCGTTAATGATGCCGAGTCTCATACTGTTTATTTCGTTGATTTGCCGGATCTTGCATCTTCAATCAATGATGTGCAGATTCAGCGTGGTGTTGGCACCTCTACTGTTGGTGCTGCATCGTTTGGTGCAAGTATAAACATTAATACTGCTGACAACAGCAAAGATCCTTATACAGAATTGAGTTCTGCATTTGGTTCTTTTAACACATTGAAAAGTACATTAAAGTTTGGTACAGGTTTAATGAATAATCATTGGAATTTCGGAGGCAGATTGAGCTATGTTAAATCTGATGGTTATGTTGATCGCGCTTCATCAAACCTAAAATCAGCATATTTTTCAGGTGGCTACACAGGTGACAGAGATATTTTCAAAGCAGTAATTCTACTTGGAAGCGAGAAAACCTACCAATCATGGAGTGGTATCCCAAAGGATAGTCTTGATACTAATAGAACTTATAATCCAGAAGGAGCAATGTATGATTCACAAGGCGATTTTATTGGCTATTATGATAATCAGACGGATAATTATAATCAAAATTACTATCAGCTTCATTATGCCCACAGTTTTAGCGATAAACTTAATCTTGCATCATCCGCATTCCTTACCACAGGAAAAGGGTATTATGAAAGTTACAAAAATGATCAGGATTTTAATGATTATGGCATAACTGATACTATTATTGGAAATGACACCATTACCACAACAGACCTTATCCGTCAGAAATGGCTTGATAATTATTACTATGGATTAAATCTATCCTTAAATTATACATCCAGTAAACTTGAAATCAATTTTGGCGGAGGTTGGAATCACTATGATGGTGATCATTATGGAAAAATAATCTGGGCACAGGTAATCCCTCAAAATCAGCTTAATAAGAACTATTATTTCAATACAGGTAAAAAAACTGATATTAATTTCTTTGCGAAAGCAAACTACAAAATAAACCAGAAACTAAATCTATATGGTGATATTCAGTACAGAACTATTAATTACGATATAGATGGAATTCATGATGATCTGGGTGATTTAACACAATCACATACCTACAACTTTATAAATCCAAAAGCCGGAGTATTTTATTCTCTTAAGGAGAACCAACATTTATACTTTTCGGTTGGTGTTTCCAACAGAGAACCTAACAGATCAATATATAGAGATGCCGACACATCACAAAATATTGTCCCGGAGAGACTGATCGATTTTGAGTTGGGTTATAAATATCAGGCTGAAAAACTTAACCTTGAAGCAAATCTTTTCTATATGGATTACAAAGATCAGTTTGTTATGACCGGAAAAATTAACAATGTAGGAACTGCAATCATGACAAATGTTGACAAAAGTTTCAGGGCAGGTATAGAATTAATGGCAGGTGTAAAACTAGCAAGAATAGTCGACTGGAATTTCAACACTACCCTTAGTACTAATAAAATAAACAACTTTGTTTCTTATGTTGATAATTGGGATACCTGGGTACAAGAAGTTGATACATTAGGCAAAACCGATATTTCATTTTCTCCAAGTATAATTATCAATAACGACATTAGTGTTTCACCTGTTAAAAACCTACGACTTAGTTTCGTGACAAAATATGTCGGTCGTCAATACATTGATAATACATCAAACAAAGAACGCAGCCTTGATCCATATCTGGTTAACAACCTTAATATCTATTATACCATTCATACAAATTTCATCAAACAAATAGATTTAATGTTGAGTTTAAACAATATCTTCAATGAAGAATATGAAAGTAAAGCCTGGGTTTACAGATATTACTCAGATAATCTAGAACAAGAAATGAATGGGTATTTTCCACAGGCTGGTTTTAATTTTATGATGGGAGTGAATCTTAAATTCTAACAACATAGCCGATTTCATTAAATCGAATATTCAATAAAGCCCGGCGAATACTCGCCGGGCTTTTACGTTTATTCATTTAGGTTGCTAAAAAAACATTCTTGCATTAATTTTAATCCTGAATATAGCATCTAATTAACTAAACATATAAATAACCTGGACCATAATATGAAACGATTACTGATCATAATGGTGCTTTCAACCTGTTTTTTTACTCTGTCAGCGCAATCTATTGTTCTGACAGGCAAACAAACAGTTGATAAAAAAAATCGCAAACCTGAACTTACCTGTACACCAGTTAAGATCACAAAAACCATGAAAATAAGTGAAGTAGAAGGAAACTGTAAGGGATTCTGGATACAAAAAGGTAGTATAACCACCAATAAATTCACCAACCTTGAAGACGCAATAGGAACACTACTTAAACCTGGTACTTACTACGTTTACCCCTATCTCAAAGAAGGAAAAACTAAAGCGGATGTGAATGTAACAATTATTTTACTCAACGGTAGTTAAACGTAATTTGAGTTATTGCAATTTTTGGTTATAAAAGGCTTTCTTACTTGGGAAGCCTTTTTTTAATTATTGTCACTATCTTGCAGAAAAAAAGAAAATGGATTTACTTGAATTAATCAAAAATAGGGTAAGTGTAAGAGATTACGACCCAAATAAAAATATTGAAACCGAATCACTTTATAAAATTGCAGAAGCTGGAAGGTTAGCACCTTCGGCTGCAAACAGGCAGCCATGGAAATTCCTGTTTGTATCATCAGTTGAGATGCTCGAGAAGATACGTCCGTGCTACCATCGACAATGGTTTAAGAATGCGCCACACATCCTGGTGATAGTTGGTGATAAAGATCAGGCATGGGTTCGTCAGGCTGATAATTACAATGCCCTGGAAACCGACCTAACAATTGCAATGGATCACATGATACTCGCAGCTGAATCGCTTGGAATCTCATCTTGTTGGATAGCCGCTTTCGATAATGAGACACTTCGAAACGCGTTAAAACTCACTGACAATGAGATAGTATACAGCATTACTCCACTGGGGTATCCTGGTGATGGATATGAAAAGTCTTCCAAAAAAATCAGAAAATCAATTGATGAAGTAGCAAAATTTATCTAGCCTAGTTTAGCCAGTGCAGATTTAATTCTGTGTACAGCCTCAGTAATTAATTCCTTGGATGTTGCATAAGATATTCTGATACACTCAGGACTACCGAAAGCCTCGCCGGGAACAAGTGCCACATGACCTTTATTTAGAAGATACATGCAAAGTTCAGTGCTGTTATTAATCGAATCCTTACCATCCGACTTTCCAAAATAATAACTTATATCCGGAAACAGATAAAATGCACCTTCAGGTACATTTGACTTCATTCCGGGAATATCTTTTACCAGATCGATCAATAAATCACGTCGTTCTCTAAAAGCACTTACCATTGTTTTCAGAGCTTCCGACTCTTTAGGATCAGTCTTTACAGCCTCCAGTGCGGCCATCTGTGAGATAGTACCGGTTCCTGAAGTATATTGTCCCTGAAGTTTTGTACAGGCTGCGGCGATAAACTGTGGCCCGGCTATATAACCAATTCTCCAACCGGTCATTGCCATACCTTTTGATACACCATTTACTATTACAACCTGATCTTTTATCTCAGGAAATGAAGCCAGACTGAAGTGCTCACCACCAAAATTGATATACTCATAAATCTCATCTGCAACAATAAGAATATCGGGATGTTTTGCCAGAACTTCTGCTATAGCTGCAAGTTCATCTTTCGTGTAAACAGAACCTGTTGGATTACTTGGCGAATTAAACAATAATGCTTTGGTACGTGGTGTAATAGCTTTCTCAATCTGCTCAGGAGTTATCTTGAAATCACAATCAATACAAGTATCAATGATTATAGGCTTACCACCCGAAAGCACAACCATTTCCGGATAAGAAACCCAGTATGGCGCAGGAATAATTACCTCATCACCATCATTGAGAATGCACATAAAAACATTAATCAAAGAATGCTTTGCACCTGTAGATACTACAATTTGTGAAGCTTCGAAATCGAGATTATTATCTCTTTTTAGCTTTTTCGCAATTTCTTCACGCAACTCCATAAATCCTGGTACCGGAGGATAGTGGGTAATATTATCATCAATTGCCTTTTTACCGGCATCCTTAATGTTATTTGGAGTGTCAAAATCAGGTTCTCCGATACTAAGGGTTATTACATCCACACCTTTGCTTTTCAATTCGCGGCTAAGCCTTGTCATTTCAAGGGTTGCCGATTCGCCAAGGTTTAAAATTCTATTTGATAGTATGCTATTATTCACGACATTTTCCTTTTAAAAAAAAGCAAATATAATACTTAAATAGAATCCGATATATTATTGTTAAAAGAATAACACAAAATTTTCTACCTCTTCAATCATTTGTATTTCTTACATCTGAAAACAATTAATATCTTCTAATAATTAAATTGAAAATAAGTTGTTATTTTGTAGCTAATATTAATAATACCGCTGTGATGAACGAATTATTAGAATTATTGAAAATATTACTCCCAACACTGGTAATACTGGTTGTGGTTTATATTATGATGCGTGAATTTTCAAAACAAAACGCAAAACAGCTAAACTACCTTCGTGATGAACAGGATCTTCAAAAGATAAAAATGAAGAAACTCGACAAGACTTCTACAGATAAAATAAGCCTCCCTTTGAAATTTCAGGCGTATGAAAGAATGGTGTTATTTCTTGAAAGAATAAACCCGTCAAGTCTGATAACCAGAGTACTAAAACCAAGGATGAATGTCGGCACAATGCATGCAGCACTATTATCTACCATTCGTGAAGAATACGAACATAATATGTCGCAACAACTCTACCTTACTGATAGTTCTTGGGAACTTGTGAAAAATGCAAAAGAGGAAATAGTACGACATATTAATGCCACTGCCGCTGATTTTGGCTCTGATGAGGATGCTTCAAAATTTGCTCAGGAAGTAATTGCCAGCATATATAATCAAAAGAATAACCCTATTGATAAGGCACTCGGTGGACTGAAAGAAGATATCAGAAATAATTTTTCCTAGTTGAAGTCTCAAAATCAAATATCGACAGTTACAATTATTGGCTCAGGAAATGTAGCCACAAATATAAGTATTGCTTTCGCAGAGGCCGGCATTTCTATAAATGAAGTGTATTCCCCAACTAAAGAGAATTCAAAAAAACTTGCTGATATTTTGCATTGCAATTATATTTCAGATATAAATAAACTTAATCCCGATTCCGATTTATATCTGCTTGCCATACCTGATACTGAAATTCAGAATATCGCAAAAAAGTTAAGTATCAACAAAGGAATTATGGCTCACACATCAGGAAGTCAACCTATTACCATACTCAAGGGAAATACAAGTCGTTATGGAATCTTCTATCCACCTCAAACAATGACTCGTGAAAAACATATGTCATTTGAGGATATTCCAATTTGTATTGAAGCTTCAGATCAACAAACCTTGGAAGCATTAACTATCCTTGGCAATAAGATAAGTAACAGAGTTGTTCATCTCGATTCCGAACAAAGATTATACCTACATCTTACAGCAGTTACCGTTAATAATTTTACCAATCTGCTATATGATTACGCACATAATATCCTTAGCGAGAAGAATATTGACTTCGGTTTGTTGTTGCCGTTGATACATGAAACTGCACTTAAGGTTCATGAAGTTAAGCCTGAAGATGCCCAAACCGGTCCTGCCCGCAGAAATGATTTGGAGACTATTAACCGACATATCGAATTATTGGAAAACTATCCCGATTTCAAAGATATTTACTCTATATTATCAAAGAAATTAATTAGAAAATACCATGAAAAATTATAAAGAAAAGCTACAAAAGATCACAACTTTTATATTTGACTATGATGGTGTTATGACAGACGGCGCATTAACACTACAGCATGAGGGTCAACCGTTGAGGTCGGCAAACGTTAAAGATGGATATGTTCTGCAATTGGCAGCAAAGCTCGGTTACAGAATCGTGATTATTTCTGGTGGTTTTTCAAAATCGATGGTAAACCGATTTGGCACTTTAAATATTAAGGATGTATTTTTAGGTGTTCCGGATAAAATTGCGGTTTATGAGGAATATATTAAGAAACACGGTTTAAGCGAAGACGAAATCATATATATGGGCGACGATATCCCCGATTATCGTGTGATGAAAAGAGTTGGCGTTCCGGTTTGTCCGAATGATGCAGTTGAAGAAATTAAAAAGATAAGTGTTTACATTTCCGATAAAGGTGGCGGAAAAGGCTGTGTTCGTGATATAATTGAACAGGTTCTTAAAGTACAAGGAAAATGGATGACTGAAGAATCGTTTTTTTGGTAATGTGGGTGATGTTGCCGGGTTGTAATGGTTATCAGGTTTTCATGATGAAATTTTAACAACAAACCGACAACAACGACAATCCCGATTCATCGGGAGCAACAATAACAACAATGATAACCATGAGAACAATGAGAACAATGAGAACAATGACAACATTTAAATCATTTCTTAATCTTTTCCGATGGCCTAATCTGATTATCATTGCCCTTAGTATGAGCATGATATTGTTTTTTGTTGTTAGTCCTTTGTTAGGAATAAGTGCTTTATCAGACGGATTAAACACAATTCAATTCATTCTACTTGTTATTTCAACAATTCTAATCTCCATTGGAGGTTACATTGTAAACGATATTTTTGATGTCAATGCCGACTCCATTAATAAACCAGGAAAGAACTTGATTACCAGTACGATTTCAGAAAAAACAGCTTATACATTATACTGGATCACAACAGTATCAGGAGTTTTGCTGGGAACATTACTTTCATATCTTATTAATCAGATTAATTTCGGACTTATATTCTTATTTAGCGCCGGACTTCTGTGGTATTATTCACAAAAATATCAATGCCAGCCATTATTGGGAAACATTGTTATTTCTGCCTTAAGCGCAATATCATTTGGAATTGTTTGGTTGTTTGAGTTTTACGCATTAAGCGGCAATGCTGAAGTATTTACAAATGTGCAATCATCTTTTCCCTTTGTAACCAGAATTATCACCATTTATATGGGTTTTGCATTCATGGTCAGCCTCCTTAGGGAAATAATAAAAGATATGGAAGATTATAAGGGCGACAATCGCTTTGGATGTACAACAATGCCTGTGAAATTTGGCATCAGTACCTCAAAAGTTGTAGCGCTCGTTTTTACCTTTATCTCATTAGCAGCTGCTATTATTGTCCAGTATTTCTTCTATAATATTGGATTTTTAATACTTTTCGGATATTTCTTTATAATTGATATTCTGATAGTTATAATTATCGTTAATATCTTTAGGGCTGCTACGAAAACGGATTATACAAAATTATCTACCTTTATAAAATTATTAATGTTGGCAGGAATACTGTCGATGGTTTTGATAAAATTCGATCTCTAAAAACAGAATATGCTACTTGACAAGCTTTCAAAATATGAGATAATTCTGGCATCTGCTTCTCCTAGAAGAAAATTATTATTGGAAGAATTAGGACTCAACTTCAAAGTTCAGGTAATTAATATTGATGAAACCTACCCGGAAGATTATCCGGTAGAAAAAGTAGCTAAATATTTGAGTGAGATCAAAGCAGCAGCATTTAATCTGAGATACATAAAAAGCAACACTCTTGTAATAACAGCAGATACCATTGTTGCATTAGATGATGAAATTCTTGGCAAACCCAAAGATGCTGATGATGCTCGTAGTATCCTGAAGAAACTATCAGGGAAGAAACACCATGTGATTACAGGTGTTACCATTCGAACAAGAAATAAACGATTTAGTTTTTCTGTAAGAACGGATGTATATTTCAAGAAACTCAATAATGATGAGATCAATTATTATGTATCGGAATTCAAACCCATGGATAAAGCCGGTGCATATGGTATCCAGGAATGGATTGGACATGTTGCAATTGAGAAAATTGAAGGCTCATATTTTAATGTAATGGGGTTACCTACCCACAGGCTTTATGAGGAACTCCTGTATTTCGTGGATGGAAATGAAAGAAACAAACTCAGAAATATTGAGTTGTAATTATGTTATTTTTCATACTTTTCTTTGTTTGTTTTATTTTCCTTTATTGGCAAGAATAAATTTGCAAATAGCATAAACCTAACCATCATCCGGTTAATAATAATCTAAAACTTTTACTGGTAAACTTACTATCAGATTCAATTTGAAGTGTTTTCTATTTTGATAGTTGCCTCCCTTCCCATCTGAAAAAGTAAATTATCTTTGCACCATTGTAAAAATTCAAAACAAAAAATACAATGGCAAGTAAGCCAACTATTCTCATTACTAACGACGACGGTATCCATGCACCGGGATTACGAAAACTAATTGCCGTAGTAAAACCACTTGGTAATATTATTGTTATCGCATCGGATGGTCCCAGATCGGGAATGGCTCATGCTGTAACCATGGAAAGTCCCATTAGGGTAAAACTGATTACTGATGAAGAAAACTACAAAGAATATATAACTTCAGGAACTCCTGTTGATAATGTTAAACTAGGAAAACATAAGATTTGCGAAAAACTTCCAGATCTAATTCTGTCAGGAATAAACCATGGTTCAAATGCATCCATTAATATTATTTATTCAGGAACCATGGGAGCAGCTTTAGAAGGAGCAATTGATAATATTCCATCCATCGGTTTTTCTTTGATGGATTACAATGCCGATGCCGATTTTAGTCATGTTGATGATGCAATACTAACAATAACAAAAAAGGTACTTGATGAAGGTTTACCAGAAGGTGTTTGTTTAAATGTTAATATTCCTAAGATGAATGGCACACCTCTTAAAGGTATTAAGGTTTGTCGTCAGGCTGATGGCAGATGGGTTGAGGAATTCGAGGAAAGACGTGACCCACATGGTAGAAGTTATTTCTGGCTTGCTGGTAGCTTCGAGAATGGAGATCCTAGAGATGACACCGATGAGAAAGCTCTTGCTCTTAATTATGTAAGTGTTGTTCCATCACATACTGATTTTACTGCTCACAGGCATATAGTTAATATGGATTTCAATTTATAATAATATGAAACCGGGAATTTTAAAAAGAGACTTATGGCAGATTGGTATCCTTATAGGTATTGTGTTACCAGTATTACTGTATCTTGTTCTTTACCTTATTGATAAAGGAGTTGCCAGTTATTTTGGAATGCATATTACTGATCAGTTCCATTATTTATTTCTACTAAGTTTAATCGCCAACCTATTCCCTCTCAGACATTATCTTATAAAGTTAAAATTCGAAAAAACCGGCCTAGGAATACTGCTAATTACCATCGCAGGAATTTTAGCCTACTTCTACACTTATTACCAACCTCAATAAAGCTTAACCAAAAAGGCACTCAAAGGTTATAACCAACTCGATAAAGTAAGATGTTACTTAATTTATACTTTGGTAACTTTGCCAAATGCTTTGCTTTAATTTACGATAAAGACTTTAGTATCTTTGACAAATAATATTACATCAAAATTATAATAACTTGAAGTATTACATCATTGTGGGAGAAGCATCGGGGGACCTTCATGGTTCCAACCTGATGAGAGAAATTCAGAAGAAAGATCCTGAATCAGATTTCAGATTCTGGGGAGGTGATATGATGCAATCCGTTGGAGGAAAACTGGTAAAGCATTATCGTGATCTGGCCTTTATGGGTTTTGCAGAAGTTATTATGAATCTCCGGACAATACTTTCAAATTTAAAAATATGCAAAAAGGATATTACTGAATATCAGCCCGATGCACTTATTCTAGTTGATTATCCCGGGTTTAATCTACGAATTGCAGAGTGGGCTCACAATCTGGGAATAAAGGTTATATATTATATTTCACCTCAAATTTGGGCATGGAAAAAGAACAGAGTATATAAGATCAGGAAGGTTGTTGATAAGATGATTGTTATTCTACCTTTCGAGAAGGATTTTTATAATAAGTATGATTATAAAGTTGAGTATGTTGGCCATCCGCTTCTCGATTCACTTAAAAATGAAAAGATTGTAAATAAAGAGGATTTTCTTTCTGAAAACAATCTACCCAAGAAACCAATTATTGCAATTCTTCCTGGAAGCAGAAAACAGGAAGTCAAAAAGATGCTTATCAAAATGCTTCAACTTGTGGATGATTATAAAGATTATCAGTTTTTAATTGCAGGAGTAAGCACACTTGATGATCAATTCTACAATGATATAATTGGAAATAAAGATGTAAAACTAATCAAAGGCCAAACCCACAGTATTATAAGGAATGCAGATGCTGCACTTGTAACATCGGGTACTGCAACACTTGAAACGGCGTTAATAGGAACTCCTGAAGTTGTTTGCTACCAAGGAAACAGGATTTCCTATGAGATTGCCAAAAGAATTGTGGATATAAAATATATTAGTCTGGTTAACCTGATTATGGATCAGGAGGTTGTTAAAGAACTTATCCAAACAGATCTGAATTACACAAACATAAAAACCCAACTAGATTTGATACTTTTCGATAGTGACCATCGCCAAACCATGCTTGATAACTTCGATAAACTCAAAACCAAGCTTGGCAATTCAGGAGCTTCGGAAAAAGCTGCCGAGTTGATTATTGGATCGTAATATTAACAAAGATGCCTCCGATAACAGTTTTCAATCAAGTAAACTGACAAAGGTAGTTAGTCCAGCTGTCATTCCATGACAGAAAACAAAATACAAGGGAGTGAACGAACATAGGAACTTAATTCCCTCCAATTGCTTTTCAACTAAACCAGAATAAGTCTGCGACTTAACTCAACATTCACATAAAAACGTCTTGTCCCAATACAAATTATGTCTTGACGAAACCATCAATGGGTGAAGACGAAATTTAAATACATCAAGTCGTTTTAATTCTATAACGAATTTCTGAGTAGTAATATTAACCGAGATGCCTCCTACCCTCCTACATTTCAATCCTAACAAATACAATATTCAATTTTCCAATCTTAATCAGGAAGTTAAGTTATTACTTCACACAAAAATCCATTGATTATTTATAGCTTTGTCGGGCAGAAAAATCATAAAATATGAAATCCCTTAATTATAACGATGTTTATCTAATACCATCATATTCGGAACTGGAAAGTCGCAGCCATGTTGACTTATCCGTTAAACTATTTAAACATCCTCAATTTCATACACTGCAGATGCCAGTAGTTGCAGCTAATATGAAAACTGTTACTGGTCCTGAAATGGCCATAGCACTTCATAAGCTTGGAGCAATGGGAATATTACACAGGTTTCAGAAAAGCCATGATGAGTACCAAAATGATTGTACACAATTATTCAAAAATAATTGCCCCATTGATGTTTCTGTAGGAGTAAACAATCTTGATTCATTGGTAATATTTGAAAACAATGAAATAAGTAGCTTTCTAAGAAGTATTACCATCGATATAGCACACGGCCATCACATTAAAATGAAGAAACAAATCAATAATCTAAAGGATTGGATTGAAAATAATGGGCTCGCTAATCAGGTTGATATAATTGCAGGCAATGTATGTACCAGTGAGGCTGTTGAAGACTTATCTGATTGGGGTGCTGATATTGTTAAAGTAGGAATTGGGCCTGGATCGGCTTGTACAACACGAATTATGACAGGATATGGAACTCCACAGTTTTCAGCAGTGCTTAATTGTACTGAACAGAAAAATAAACTTGGGATAAAAATTATTGCTGATGGTGGAATAACATCCGTTGGTGATATTGCAAAGGCACTTGCTGCAGGGGCTGATGCCATAATGGCTGGGAGCTTGTTCGCAGGAACAAAAGAGAGTCCGGGGCCAAAACTTAGAAAAGGTAATTATCCCAACGAAACTTTCTATAAAAGCTATATGGGTAGTGCTTCCTATGAATCAAAGCTAGAGACAGGTAATAGTGGAAAACACACCGAAGGTGTAAGCATGGAAATACCCTATAAAGGATCTGTTAGCTATGCCATTAAGGACATACATGACGGGTTATGCAGTGCTTTTAGCTATGCCGGCGCCTCCAATCTTACCGAATATCAGCAAAAGGTGTTATGGACTCAATGATGGATTTATTAGTAAAACAATAGATTGCCTGCATATAGGCTTACAGGCTTATTCCCAAAGATCATGGCAATGATGAATCACACTACTTTATCTCTTGCAAAATTTGATATTCTGAAATGCTGAAAAATAGCGTTCCCAAATAGTTTTTCATAATAACTCCTCTCTTCAGTCTTCGGTCTTCAGTCTCCCATCTTCAGTCTTCAGTCTTCTGTCTCAATATTTTCCCTACCTTTACAGTACCTAAAAATTAGCTCAAATGTGGTCGTCGAGACCTGTAACCAGAATTGTTATATTATTGTTATCCGGTATTATACTTGTGAGATATATCCCGGGTATCGATTCATATCTATATGAATTACTAATAGTTACAATTGTACTTTTGTGTGTTTGCACCTTTCTAACAGTCAGAACATTTAAATATAGCTACAGTTGGGTTCCCGGACTAATATTTGCGTTTACTTTACTACTCTCAGGTGTAATAATTACATGTAAAAATCCAAACAATACAGATATCTTATTATCTGATCAAGAGCAGGCAAATACGTATTTGGGGAATGCTATTTCAAACCCAAGCATATCTGATAAGGCCATTGCTATTACTCTTGAAATTATTCAAATTAATGATAATTCAAGTAAAAATCTGAATCATTTAAAAGTGATGTGTTACTTAGAAAAAGATACCACAAAAAACATTGCATATGGCGACATTATTATATTCTCAGGAATACTAAAAACACCCAAATGCAGGAAAAACCCCTATGAGTTTGACTATGGTAAATATTTGAATTCCAAGAACATTCACTACACAACATATATTAATAAACAAAAATGGAAAACCATTGGTTATAAGCCGGAAAACCAGATTATTGCATATGCTGGCAAGGTCAGAAGCTTATTACTTAATACCCTGTCGGAAAACGGTCTTCAGGGTGATGATCTTGCTGTTGCATCAGCTATCCTACTGGGCTATGACGACAATATGGAAGACGACCTAAGGCAAGATTTCATCAGAGCCGGAGCTATGCATATTCTCTGTGTTTCAGGATTACATGTTGGAATAATCTATCTTGTATTCAACTTCTTGCTAGGATTCCTAAGGATAAACAAAAGAGGCAATATCTTAAAAGCCATACTACTTTTAATAATCGTTTGGTTATATGCTACAATAACCGGACTATCCCCATCAGTACAGCGGGCAGGATTAATGATCTCCATTTTCATTATCAGCAATGTACTCCACCGAAATCGTGATACATATAACACTCTTGCATCTTCAGCATTAATATTACTTATCCTCAAACCGCTATTGCTTTTTAATGTCGGCTTCCAGCTTTCATACGCCGCAGTACTTGGTATCATAACGTTCCATCAACCAATCTTCAAACTCATTTATATGAGAAACAAAGTACTCGACAGTATCTGGTCAATAACCGTACTCTCATTTTCAGCTCAACTGTCCACATTCCCAATAGCGATATACAACTTTCACTTTTTCCCTACCTGGTTCTGGCTCACCAACCTGTTTACATTTCCGCTCTCATTTCTCATAATAATATCAGGGCTACTTTATATCACAATCAGCTGGTTACCATGGTTTTCACTAGTGGCAGGCAAAATACTTTATGGTTTAATATTCCTTCTGAACCTTGTTGTCGATTCAGTAAAAATCCTTCCACTATCCGGCATAGAAAATATCTACATGTCCCTTGGGATGATATTCACCACATACCTCCTCATACTATTTGTGTATACTATGCTGTCGCAGAAAAGAATAAGAATGCTTACTGCTGTCATAGTAACAGTTTTAATATTAGTAATGCAAATTTCACTTCACAACCATAATAATCATACACAAAAGAGATTTATTATATACAGTGTAAACAATCATTCGGTTTTAGAATTTATTGATGGTTGTAATCAAATAATTGTAACTGACAGTACAATAATAAACAACCCTGAACTTATAAATTTTCAGATTGCCAACACCCGAGCCGTGTGGGGACTCGATCAGAAAATGACACAGCTATCAGAATTGGATTCTCTTTCAGATAAAATAATTTCAGTTAAGGATAAATTCATCTGTTTCAACAATATTAAAATTCTCATAATCGACACATTAAGAACCTTATATCCTATTGACAACAAACTGGAATTGGATGTTGTAGTATTTTCTGGAAAACAGATTACAGATCCTGAGAAATTGCTCGAATCTGTGAAAACAGACATGATTATCATAGATTCAAAAGTACCTCCTTGGAAAGTTTATGATATTATATCCATATGTTCTGAAAAAGAAATTCCCTTTCATAACATTAGAAAAGAAGGTGCTTTTGTTATTAATCTTTAAAGAACAAACATGTATTATTCTCTATATTCAATTGAAGTTTTATCTTTACGAACTAATTAAAAAAAGAGCTATGAAAACAAAGTACTTACTTGCGGCCTTAGTAGTATTACTGGCCAATTTTCTGATGGCATCCACAATACCTGATCTAATAAAGGATTCGGGATGTAGTGAAAAATATCCAAATGCCGATGTAATAGTAATTTTCGACAGTACCGATGTCGATGTTCAGGAATCAGGATTGAGTTATGTTAAAACTCATACACTTTATAAAGTATTAACTACATCCGGTGCCAAAAGGCTCAAAGTGATTAAGTATGGTTACGATCCGTTAAGTGCATACGTTGATATTGTAGGTGTAACGGTTTATCGTAAGGATGGTACAATTGATGAAATTGATGTTAGTGAAGTTTATGACTACCCTGCTCCGGCGAGAATGATATACTGGGGTGCGAGTGAGAAAATGGTAGATGTAGGAAGATTGGAACCCGGTGATGCTGTTGAAGTCTTTCTATTTAAAAAAGGATATACATATGCCCTTCTTTATGATGATGATGAGCAATATATACCTCCAATGAGAGGACATTACTACGATATTGTTCCCTTCTGGAGTAGCGATCCTTTGTTAATGAAATATTATAGCGTTGCAGTTCCTCAGGAGAAGTTAATCCAGTATAGATTCTATAATGGAGAAGCCGAATCATCAGTTCTATTGGAAAACGATAAATTGAGATATACCTTTATTAAGAAAGATATTATGCCTATTAAAGGCGAACCCAGAATGGTTGCAACCTCCGATATTGCTCCAAAACTTTTGATATCCACCAGCCCTAACTGGGAAGCAAAATCACTTTGGTTTTATGGTGTGAATGAAGACTACGGAAGCTTTATTTCAAACCCTGAAATAGATGCAAAAGTTGCTGAAATTGTAGCAGATGCAAAGGATGAGATAGATTCAATATCATTGTTAACACACTGGGTAGCAGATGAGATCCGCTATTCTGGTATTTCAATGGGTCCCGGCGAAGGTTATACACTTCATAGCGGTGATATGAACTTCACCGATAGATGTGGTGTTTGTAAAGATAAGGCTGGAATGCTGATAACCATGCTTAGAGCAGCAGGTTTTGAATCATACCCGGCAATGACAATGGCAGGTTCACGAATAGATTATATTCCTGCTGATCAGTTTAATCACAGTGTAACAATTGTCAAACTTAAAAATGGGAAGTATAAGCTACTTGACCCAACGTGGGTACCATTCTTACGCGAATTATGGTCAAGTGCAGAGCAGCAGCAAAACTATCTCATGGGAGTTCCCGAAGGTGCCGATCTTATGATAACACCTGTATCACCTCCTGAAAATCACTTTTTTAAAATATCAGGAAATTCTGAAATTCTTAATGATGGAACCTTGGTAGGTGAGTTCTTACTTACTGCGGAGGGACAATCGGATGCAGCAATTAGAAGGATGTTCACAAGCAATTATATAAGTGAATGGAGGAAATCTGTTGAAATAGAGCTACTAAGAGTATCGCCACAGGCAAAAATTACTGAAATGGACTTTGGAGAACCATATAAATATCTGGAAAGTAATATTCATCTAAAAGTTAAATATGAAATCCCTGACTATGCTGTTGTTACAGATGAGGAGATAATATTTATTCCACTCGTTGCAGCTAACTTGTTTAACAGAGGAATGTCGCATATGTACTTTAGCAGTAATCCTAAAGAACGGAAATTTGGTTTTAGAGACAGATGTTCAAGACTTGTTGAGCTTACCGAAACAGTTAAACTTCCCGCAACAGGTAAGCTGATACCGTTCGAGTTTGAGGAAAAAGTAGGCGATGATGTGGCTTCTTTCGAGGGAAGTATCAGTCTGGATAAGGACATCTACTCATTCAGCGAAAAAGTAGTTCTCAGTAAAAGAGTTTATGAAGCAGAAGACTGGAATTCATTTTTAAAGGTGGTTGAATCGCAAAAGAAATTTGCCGGAACACCTGTAATTATTGACCTAACAAATTAAAATCAGGAAAAATGAAAAATATTATAATAGCAATATTCTGTTTATTGTTCACGGTAACATCCTTTTCTCAAAAGGGAGATGCTGAATATCAAAAGATCGTTAAAGAATATACTTTAAACACCGACGGTAGTATCGACTACCATTATTCAAAAAGCCTGAAGCTATTGTCACATTTTGCTTTTCACAGGTTATACGGTGAAACCTTTATTATCTACAACACTAATTTTCAGGAGTTGAAAATAAATTCATCATATACCATTATGGCTGATGGGAAAAAGATTATCGCACCTAACAATGCTTTTAATCAGGTATTACCGAGATTTTCAAATAACTCACCGGCTTATAATCATATCCGGGAAATGGTAGTTACCCACACAGGTTTGGAAGTTGGTGCAACAATAAACCTTGATTACAATTTACATTCTGCATCCAGCTACTTTCCGGCATTAATGGGAGATGAAATTCTTGAAGAATCATCACCAGTAAAAGAGCTAGTTATAAGGGTAAAAATTCCAGCCGGCAGCACTTTGAACTACGCCGTATTAAATACAAACAGCAACCCCGTTGTTACGAATAAAGGAGGGCAACAAGTATTTACATGGACTTTTAGTTCACTACCTGCAAGCTCCAAAGATAGTAATCAGGATAGTGATCATACTACAATACCCAGGTTAATTTTTAGCACCATTGATCTTCAGGGAGCATATTCAAGTTTTATGAACCAGGAAGCTTTTGATTATATGACTAATGAAAGCATGACAAAGGCAGTAGAAGACATTCAAGCAAAGGAGAACGATGAATTGAAAACAATTCTTGCTATTCAAAAACTGGTAAGTAATAATCTGTCAAATTTGAGCATTCCTTTGGAGTACACTGGTTTCAAATGTCGTAATTCTATTACAACATGGAATAGCAATCAGGGAACTGAACTTGAAATGGCCATTTTAATGACTTCCTTGCTGCGAAAAGCAAATTTCAATGCTGAACCTGTGGCAGTAGTTCCAATATCATTATATAATAAGGAAGTTGGTAATCTTTTGGCTTTCAATGATTTTATTGTTAAAGTTAATCTTAAGAAAATTGGTGATATTTATCTTTCCTCCAACCATATTGATAATCAGAATCAAAGATTTTACTTGGGTAAAGATGCATTGTTTCCTCTTGATAAATCTCGCACAAAGTTTAAGGTGACATTTGCAAAAACTATGACTTCGGAGATAGCATTGAATGCACAATTCGATTTACAGAACAGTGGTAAACTATTGGGTAATATTTCTGTGGAACTTAAAAATGGTTCAAATCCATATTTTAGAATATATAATGATAGTTCTAAAGTAAATTCAACTATTAGAGGTATTTCAGGTAAAGATGTTGCAACTCATGATATAGATAAACTTTCACAGGAAGAATGCAAGTTTAACCTGACCATTGATAAGGAAAGTCCAACTACTGTTAACGGGAATTATCACAGTTTCTTGCTGCCTGTAATTAACAATGGAGTTGATAGCTGGCGAATGAATACACTTACGGCTGAACGCTCCTCACCTGTTGAATTGCCGCAGCTTATCAATGAAAAATATGAGTATGTTATTGTACTTCCTGAAGGGTCAAAACTAGTAACAAAACAGGTATTATCGATTGTAAACCATGACATTGGTTCTGTTACAGTAAAGTTAGAGCAAAAAGGAAATGAGGTTATTATCGAAAAGGAAATAAGTTTCAAGACGAAGACTATTTCATTTGCCGAATATCCAAAGTTCAAACAGATTATGGATATTTGGAATAATGATAAATACAGGGAGATTTTATTTAAGAAATAGTTACCCCATTTTCTGAGTTAAACTCTTCATTGGGGATAGTGATATAAGTCCATTGTAGCCTTTCCTAAAAACAGGACAGTTTAGAATTAGACAAAATTTTATAATGATATAATGTTATTATAAAAAAAGTTAAGGTCTCATTTATTAATCAATTACACTTACTCCAAAGTAATTATAGCATTACTGTTTACTGTCAATGTTGCAGTAGATGCTACCTCAAGATTTCCTTGAATGGTTAAAGCCTTTCCTGAATTTATTATTAGAGAAGCACCATCCTGAAGAGTTAGGTTTTTACAAACAGCAGGAGATGCTGGATCTTGGTTTATAACCGGACCATTGGTTACATTTGGAATTATTACACTGTTAAAAGAAGTTGGTAACTCACCTCCAGCCCAGTTATTAGCATTATTCCAATCGGTACCTGAACTGCCATCCCATACAAAATAGTCAGTTTTTTCGTACCAGGTTATTTTATCACCAGAATAAGATGCACTTAGAATATCCATATCACCATCGCTATCCATATCAGCCGCATATACACATCTAGCACCACTAGCAGAGGTGCTAATGAAATGTCTTGTAAAATTCTCACTTCCATCATTTTCTAACCAGGCAATTTCGTGATCATTATACGAAGCACTTAGCACATCAATATCACCATCGCCATCAACATCGGTTGCATACACTGAACTTGCTCCGCTGCCACTATTGCTAAGAATGTGTTCTGCAAATACCTCACTACCATTATTCTCATACCAAGCTATTTTGTGGTCAAGTGTGGAAGCCGAGATAACATCTATATCGCCATCTTGATCAATATCAGTGGCATATACACAACGTGCTCCATTAGCATTTACACTGATGGTATGTGGTGTAAAGAATCCACTACCATTATTTTCATACCAGGCTATTTTATCATCATTAGAAGAAGCACTTAGGACATCTATATCGCCATCGTTATCAACATCACATGCATACACTGAATAGGCACCATCTGCTGAGGTACTAATAACACTCTCACTAAAAACCTCACTACCATTGTTCACATACAAAGCAATTTTATCATCATATCTTGAAGCACTAAGAACATCCATATCGCCATCGCCATCAATATCAGCAGCATATACTGAAGCAGCTTGGTTTGCTGAGGTACTGATGGAACGCTCTATAAATACCTCACTACCATCATTTTCATACCAGGCTATTTTATCATCCAGATAGGAAGCACTTAGAACATCCATATCGCCATCGCCATCCATATCACATGCATATACTGAATATGCTCCATCGGCAGAGGTACTAATCACGCGCTCAGTAAAAACTTCGGTACCATTATTTTCATGCCATGCTATTTTATCATCAGAATAAGAAGCACTTAACATGTCCATGTCGCCATCGCCATCTACATCGGTGGCATAAACTGAATATGCTCCATCAGTAGAAGTACTTACATTCGTACCGTTACCAATATCACCACCCTGACTTGCAACTAACGGTGAAAATGATTGAACTACCGATTGAGTTACATTGGTATTTACATCAGTAACAGATACACCCCAATAATAGATTGTACCCGCAAATAAGTTAGAAGATAGTGTTTTGGTTTGACCTGTTGCTACATCATATGAAGTACCGCCTGTAAATGGATCGAGATCAGTATCAATATACACTACATTATTCAATGTCCCATTTCCAACTGAACTCCAAGTAAATGTTGGTGTTAAATCTGCAGCACCTGTTCCTGCTTGTGGAGATACCAGGTTAACTGAGGTTGATAAGTTATCATACCATGCTATTTTATCATCATTATAAGAAGCAGATAGAATATCCATATCTCCATCTCCATCCATATCTGCTGCATAGATTGACCTAGCTCCATCAGAAGAAGTACTAATGGTATGCTCAGTAAAAGTCTCACTTCCATTGTTCTCATACAGCGCAATTTTATCATCATTAGTAGAAGCACTTAGCACATCCATATCGCCATCGCCATCTACATCAGTGGCATATACTGATCTAGCTCCATCGGCACTTAAGCTAATGGTATGTATTGTAAAAACCTCACTACCATCATTTTCATACCAGGCTATTTTATCATCCAGATAGGAAGCACTTAGAACATCCATGTCGCCATCACCATCTACATCCGTGGTATACACTGAATATGCTCCATTGGCAGAATTACTAATACTATGCTCAGTAAAAGCCTCATTTCCTGCATTTTCATACCATGCTATTTTATCATCATCATAAGAAGCACTTAGTACATCCTTATCTCCATCTCCATCAACATCTGCAACATATACAGAATAAGCTTTATTGGCAGAAGTACTAATAACATGTTCTGTAAAAACCTCACTCCCATTATTCTTATACCAGGCTATCTTATCATCATTATAGGAAGCACTTATAACATCCATATTACCATCTCCATCCATATCTGCTGCATAGACCATCCAGGCTCCACTGGCGGAGGTGCTAATGATATGATCACTAAAAACCTCACTACCATCATTCTCATACCAGGTTATTGTAGATCCAGATGCAGTAATAACATCCATATCCCCATCATCATCCATATCTGCTGAATAAACAGATCTAGCATTTTCAGAAGTGTCACTAATAGTATGTTCAGTAAATACTTCGTTCCCATTGTTTTCATACCAAGCTATTTTGTCATCAAGAAGGGAAGCACTTAGAACATCCATATCACCGTCACCATCTACATCGCTGGCAAAGGAAGAATATGCTCCATTGGCAGAAGTACTAATATTTAAACCATTTCCAATAAGTCCGCCCTGGTTTGGAGCCAATGGGGTAAATGATTGGATTACAGATTGAGTTGTGATGGAATTTGCATTGGTAACAGCAACTCCCCAATAATACATTGTACCAGCACTAAGGTCAGAACTTAATGTCTTGCTTTGCGCTGTAGCAACATCATACGAAGCTCCACCTGTAAATGGGTCTGCATCCGTATCAACATACAATACATTATTTAAAGTCCCATTCCCCGATGAGTTCCATGAAAAAGTAGGAGTTAAATCAGCAAATCCAGTACCAGATTGAGGAGCTATCAAATCGACAGTGACTGACGAATTCTTATACCAATCTACTTTATCTCCCAATCTAGAAGCACTTAACATATCCATATCACCATCACCATCAATATCCGTGGCATAAACTGAAATAGCTCCATTCACAGAAGTACTAACAGTATGAGTAGTAAAAACTTCACTTCCATTATTTTCATACCAGGCTATTTTATCATCGCTATAAGAAGCACTTAGTATATCCATATCACCGTCTCCATCCATATCACTGGCATATACTGAATAAGCACCATCTGCAGAGGTACTAATGGTATGTGATGTAAAAGTCTCGCTTCCATTATTCTCATACCAGGCTATTTTATCATCCAGAGAGGAAGCACTTAGAACATCCATATCGCCATCGCCATCAACATCAGCGGCATATACAGACCTAGCTTCGCTAGTGGAAGTACTAATGGTATGCACTGTAAAATCTTCGCTCCCATCATTCTCATACCATTCTATTCCATCACTATCTTTAGATGCTAAAAGGATATCTATATCCCCATCATCATCAAGATCTGTTGCATACACTGAACATGCTCCATTGCAACTTCTAATATTATGGTCTGTAAATACCTCACTACCATCATTTTCATACCATGCTAATCTATCACCACTCCAAGTATCAGAATAACCTGCACTTAGAACATCCATATCGCCATCGCCATCAATATCGCAGGCATAAACGGAACAGGCTCCTTCGGTAGAGCTAATAATATATTCTGTAAAAGCCTCAAGTCCATCATTTTCATACCATCTTATTTTATCATCACTTCCTGAAGCGCTGAGTACATCCATATCACCATCGCCGTCAACATCGCAGGCAAATACTGAATTAGCTCCATCAGCAGAGGTGCTTATGGTATGTGATGTAAAAACTTCATTACCTGCATTTTCATACCAGGCAATTTTATCATCATATTTTGAAGCACTCAGAACATCCATATCTCCATCTCCATCAATATCCGTTGCAAATACTGAAGAAGCTCCATCGTCAGAACTACCTACTCCAAGAAAGTTGCAAATAATTCCCCCTTGATTTGTATTTAAAGGTATAAATGATTGCACCACCGAATAGGTCGTATTATTACTACCATCAGTAACAGCAACTCCCCAATAATAAACAGTACCGGCACTTAAATCTGATGCTGGTATCGCAGTTTGAGATGTTCCTGTGTTGGTATATGACCCTCCGGTAAATGGGTCAGCATCAGTATCATAATAAAATATATTAGTTAAAGTACCTGATCCTGTAGAACTCCATTTAAATGTTGGGGTTAAATCTACAACACCAATCCCAGCTTCCGGGCTTAAGAGGTTTACTGTGGGGAATGAATTAGTGCCTCTTTGTGAATTCATTTGAAATGATGTGTCACTTTGAAACGCCGGAATAACATTAAGTTGTTCGTTTCCCTGAGCATTAGTTGTGGCCGCGACAAAAAAAGCAAATAATGCTATAACAACACTAGTAGGTATAGTTTTCGACATAATTTATCAGGTTAATTATTAATTAACATTTGAAATCTAAGAAAGAACGGTCATAATTTTTTGTGGTGACAGAGGTAGGGTACTGATCTTCAATATTAACAATAACGAATGAACAGCCAAAACAAATATATGTTATTTCCAGTATCAGAAACAACAAGTACGACTATTGTAGTTTCAATTGCTTCATATTAGTAAATCATTGTTTAATTTCATGGTGATTAGTAAAGTCATTTTACATAGATATTTAGACTATAAGTTACCGATTTTAGCGTGTAATAAGTATGTCGTTGTTAGAACCGTATGCCTTACCAGGACTAAGAACAAGATAATGTAGCAGTATTAGTTCTTGTTTTAGAATTGCTAATATAAGAAATAAATCTCATATTTATTATATTATGAATATTACCGGTCACAAAAAGGAGTTGACATCTTTGAAGCATATTAATATTTTGTGGGAGGAAACAGCTGAGAGGATTGTATTGGGGTTTAGGTAACTATATCAAACATCGAGCATGATTAACTGTAGCAAAGGTGTTCTTGCAACTGTTGAAAAACATCTTTTTTAATAGTAATCAAACTTAGTTTTGATCTCCAACTACTTCCAAGCTTCCTCCATTATTAATTTCAAGCACAGCATTTTCTTTTAAGAAAAGTTTTTTAACCTTCTGATCACTCTGTATTGATGGGGTGTTTATATAGAAAGTTGCATCCGGAACAGTAAGTATAGATGTTGAATCAGGAGCTGTATTATTCTTCCAATTTAATGGATCAAACCAATTTGAATTCTCAGTACCAGTCCAATAATTTCCAAATTCATAAGCACCCATATCGATTGTGTTAAGAAGTATTCTTGGATTGCCTTCTAAATCAAAATTTGTTGTGCTAGAAGTTGAGTCTCCGGCATCGATACAGGGAGAAGTCAAATCCAAAGTAAATATTCTATTATTTGTATCCTTGAATTGGGGATATGATGTCATATTGCCATCACCCCAAGTAATAACAGCATTTTCTTCTAATCCATATGCTACCCAATTGCTTTTTAAAGTATCTATATTTGAATGACTAATATTTAATAAGTTTTGAGTTGTGCCAAATGCTTGAAACTGGATATCAGCAAAATTTTCTGATCCAAGATTATTGTATATTATTGAATTGAAAGTATTAACCTGAGCATCTTGAATTAATAGAATCTCATGTCCATCGCCATAAGCTGAATTATTCGCTAATGTTACGTTTGTTAAATTGACAATAGATTCGGCAACACTAATTCCACCACCGCCTGAAGACCCAAAGTTATTATTAATTAAACAATTCTTAAGACTTAGAATAGAATTATTCCAAATCATAAATCCACCTCCTGTTAGACCACTATAGTTATCATTAATAATACAATTTTCAAAGATTACATCAGTACTATTATCTATATAAACAACACCTTCACCACTACTATTGTTATTCGAAATATTAACTTCAGTGAAATAAGCATTAGATGAATTTAAGAAGATTGCGGCTCCGGTATTTCCTCTATTATTTTCAATGGTTGAGTAATTGACTATTGGACTGGAGTTATCCATATACATAGCACCTCCTCTGTCATTAGGAAAAACTCCATCTGCAATTCCTCTTGAAAAATTGCAATGCTCAAATACATCATCATACCCACTGTTTACAAAATCGATCCCATACCAGCCCGTAACTGTATCGTATGCAGTAAAGTAAATGGGTAATGATTCTGTACCAATTGCTTTGATTTTACTGGTAGGACCAATATACATGGAATATTTGCCCATAAATCTAATTCTAACACCTGGTTCAATCAGCAATGAATCATTGGTTGCTATATTAATATCATTGTTTATATTATACGGGCTATTCACTAACATCCAATTACCTGAGACAATGGCTGAATCTACATTTGTGCCAAATAATATATTTGCCTGGGCAGGGATACTATAATCTGCAGTTTCATTTGTGCTAATGTTTATTGAAATCTGATAAAGAGAATCCAGAATAATATCACTTGAAAAGTCGATCATTACACTATCTATTTGACCGGAAGAAAGTATACTTGAGGTTGTATGACTCGTAGATATACTAAATTTACTATTATCAGACAATGAAATATCATTAATATGTATTGTAACCGGACAACCATTTTTTAAATACAAGGGAAGTTGTTTTGTTTCATTTGGACTTAGTGTCTCATAATCCAAAGGATTGGGAATAGTGGCAAGGCCAGGATTGGTAGTAACTGCAGCATCCTTAGTTCCTCCTTGAAATCCCATATTAACTCTATAGCCATTTGGAAAGGTTTCCTCACCAACATCATCATTGGGATTACCAGCATCAATACATGGAGAACTGGCGCTTAGAGCTAGGTTATTAATACTCTGATCAACAAAATCAGGCTGTGAATAGATATTTCCTTCGCCCATCTGAAAAACATCAAGCGCGCTGTAATTGGAAGAGTGGGTATACCAGTCTGAAACTGATGTGTCAATGCTGCAATATTCAATAAATAGTGATGAGGGAACCATATAAGATCCAAATTTTATTTGATTTCCATCTGGGGACGTATTTTCAAATAATATAGAGTTCTTAATAATGACATCACTATCAGTCCACAAATTAATTGCTCCTCCCCCATAATATGCGTCATTATTATAAAAAGTAGAATTTCTAACAATTAGATTGCCTTGTTGGTTGTACAAAGCACCTCCATAAACTGCAGTGTTGTTTATAAAAACACTATTATTTAAGAGGCGATAAGTCTCATCAGATGCAGTTCCAGAAATCGATAATGCTCCACCATATGGCGCTGAATTATTAAGAAACTCAAGACGAGTTAGAGTTGGATAGGAGTTTCCATAAACATATATTGCTCCACCATGACCTACTTCCGCATTATTATACTTAAAACTACAATCAGCAATAGTTGGTGAACTGTTTGTTATTGAAATTACTCCACCATGATAATTAGCCGGCCAACTTTGATCTATGCTGCTGTGAGCTTTTCCATTTTTAAAAAGGCAGTAAGTTAATGAATCCACGTATTGTTTTGAGACCAAATCAATTCCTGCCCAACCTATTATTGTATCAATAGCATAAAAGTATATTGAATCGGATTCAGAACCATTGGCAATTAATATTGAATTGTCGGATACCACAACACTATAATAATCAGCAAACTGAACATTTACTCCCGGTTCAATAACTAAAGTATTTGATGCTTCAACTGAAATGTTACCATTTATTATATAAGGAGATAATGCCTTTTCCCATATTCCTGATACGGTTCCTGCATTAATAATTGTTCCATTAGCTGCACAATAACCACTTAATAGAATTGTAACTGTTCTTGCAATCATACCTGATGTCTTGTAATATAATTTACATTTCTTATTAAAAGATCCTGTTATAGTAGGGTCGAAAACAACTGAAATGGTGTCGTTTTGATTGGGACCTACTGAAAATGATGAAATGAAATTTGAATAACCTGTATTTCTTGACACTAGAAAACCTGTTTCACATACAACAGAATCAATGATTATCAGGTCACCCATAATATTCGTAATTATTATTCTTTTTTCAGTACTTTGATTTCCTAGTATTAAAGCACCAAGATCCATTTCTCGAGTATTCACTTCAATACTCATATTTGTGTCAATAACGGAGTTATATATATTTAACCTACTTCCGGAGTTTATCAAACTATCAAAGTTTTGAATATAATCACTACCACCCAAAATCTGTTGTTTTATTTGATGGCTTGAAAAGCCAGGAAATTGTGACCAAGCAAAAACTACACCTCCAGATACATGTGGTGCTGCCATGGAGGTTCCATTTAATGTTCCATAGGTATTATTTGGTAAAGTACTATATATAGCTGTTCCTGGTGCAGCTATATCAACTGTATTTAATCCCCAGTTTGAGAAAGTTGATATTGAATCATTTCTATCCGTAGAAGCTACAGATACAATATTTGGAAGATCATAGTTTGCTGGATAATTAGGAATATTATCGTTATCCCTAGTGTCGTTACCTGCAGAAGCAATAAATAATACCCCTGATGTATCAGATTCTGCAATTGCATTATACAAGGTTTGTAAATATTCGCCTCCACCCCAACTATTGTTTGTTAGTTTAACACCATTTACTGTTGCATACTCAACAGCACTAACTGCTCCACTGGTTGGTCCACTACCATCTGAACCTAAAAACTTCAATGCAATCATACGAACATCCCAGGCTACTCCTGTAACTCCGATACTATTGTTACTAACAGCTCCTATTGTACCTGCAACATGTGTTCCATGACCATAATCATCCATTGGATCATTATCATTATTATAAAAATCCCATCCATGAATATCATCTATATAACCATTGTTATCATCATCAATACCATTGTTGGGTATCTCATCCCAGTTGGTCCAAATATTATCTGCTAAATCAGGGTGGTTATAATCAATACCAGAATCAAGAACACCAACAACAATGTTAGTATCACCAGTTGTAATATCCCATGCCTCAGGTGCATCTATATCAGCATCGGGTGTTCCACCATTTTGGCCTGTATTGTTTAATGCCCATTGGTCTCCATAACTTGGATCATTTGGGATAACATCAGCTCTGAGAATATAATTGGGTTCTGCATATTCAATAAATGGATTTGAATTTAGTGAGTCGATAATTTGTAATAGATCATAGTTTTGCAATAGTGTGTCTACTTTCCAATGCTCAGCTCCTGTTCTCCATTGTTTCTCAACCGTGGAATTATATCTGCTGATGAGTTGATTCCTAACTAGTTCAACTGCTTGGCGTTGATCAGGAATGGATTTAAACTTTATTAATATATCACCATCAACATATTCGGAAGTTATACTTGTTCCACCATTAATATTGGAACTGGTTTGTCCGAAAACTGACAGGTAAGAAAAAAAGATTAAACCAGAAATAATTAGTACTTTCCTCATCATTACATCTTTCGTCATAAATATGATTTTTATCCTCAATCCCCTCAGTTGCAACAACAACTGAGAGGAGACCAAATTTCCTACCTTTGATTTAATGAGGTTTTATAATATTATTAATTAACATGAGCTTTTAATCTAATTTGAATCATCCACCACCTCAAGCACTCCTCCATTATTAATTTCAAGCACAGCATTTTCTTTTAAGAAAAGTTTTTTAACCTTCTGATCACTCTGTATTGATGGGGTGTTTATATAGAAAGTTGCATCCGGAACAGTAAGTATAGATGTTGAATCAGGAGCTGTATTATTCTTCCAATTTAATGGATCAAACCAATTTGAATTCTCAGTACCAGTCCAATAATTTCCAAATTCATAAGCACCCATATCGATTGTGTTAAGAAGTATTCTTGGATTGCCTTCTAAATCAAAATTTGTTGTCCTAGTAGTTGAGTCTCCGGCATCTATGCATAAAGAACTATCATTTAGATGAAAATTATTATTATCAAGATCCGTAAAACTTGGGTTTGATGCAATATTACCATCAAGCCACATTAAAACTGATGAACCTCCTATCTCAATACCTGCAACGCTGTCTCTAATTAGTGAATTATTTATAGATACAGTATCTGATGAATTCCTAACAGTAACCTTGATTTGGGGAAGATCTGGATTCCATATTATAGAATTATCCACAAAAAAATTCGTTGCTGATAATGGAGGTACTGAATACAAATCATCAATGTTAATTATACTTTGCCCAAAACAATTTGGTAATATAGTGTTATTAGCAATGGTTGAGTTACTAAAACGAACACTTGATGAGTTAACTATTTTCATTAAATGTGATGTCATATAATTATTACCTATTAGAGAATTTGTAATTTCAAATTCTCCAGTCACAAAATAAAACATTGCATCTACATTATTCTCATTATTTACAAAAACACAATTACGAATTATTCCATTTCCACCAAAGTGAAATAAATATTCCGAATAATTGTATGTGCTTATATTATCCTTAAACGAAGAATTATTAAATTGAGTAGTACTTGGATAATTATGATTTCGAAAAGAATTATTTTGACTGCCCAACAAATAAACATAATCAGCATCAACTGTTGCACCTGTTGCGCTGATTCCTTTCCAAGTTATAGAATCATCATATGCTTGAAGATAAACTGAATCATCAATAATTCCGTTGATAAATAAATATGAATAATTATTCAACTGAAATTCAACATCAGGAAGGAATCTGACAGTAACTCCATTTTCAATTATTAACGTATCATAAGCATCAATAAAAATATCATTTGTAATTATGTATGGTGAATTAGGCTTGGTGAACTGTCCTGACACATTTCCATTTATGGAAGTACCATAGGCTCCTTCACCAGTAATGTCAATACTAAATGTAGTATTTGGTAAATTTTGCGTGTAAATATTTGAAATACTCTGAAAAGTTCCGGTATCATCAACTGAGTTTAAATATGTTATTATACCTTCACTTGATGAAGGTATATTATAATCGGTATTACTCTGATCTACAACAAAAAGGCTATCTATTTCAGTTATTGAATCAATAACAACCTCGGTACTTTTGAAATTGTAAACATTTAATGTTCCATAGCTACTTTGAGATTCAGGTGATAAACCTAAGATTCCTATATCGACCAAGGTATCTGAAATGAGAAGACCATTTCCGCCTGTATAACCCATATCATTTCTAGTTGCATCGCTATCACAATAAATAGAATATGGATTTCCAGTGTTTATACATTGACTGGAAGGAGATAATTCATATTGAATTGTGTCAATAAATTGAGGGTCAACAGATATATTACCATTCCCAGTTGATTGCGCTACTTGAAAATTATTATAGTTTGAGTTCATACTACTACCACCTGTCATCTCAACATCCTTATTTGTATTATTCCAAAAAATATTATTATCAAGATCAGAAGTTGAACCATTTTCTAACAATAATCCAACTTGATTATTTGTAAAAGTATTATTGAATATTTTACCATTACTCCCAAGATTAAATGCTATACCATTTTGAGAATTATTATTAATAAGGCAATTACCGACAATAATGTCTCCATTCCACCTATTAATGGCAGAATGAGCGACATTATTAAGAAAACTTGAATTAATAATATATGCATCATTACCTTGTAAATCAACAATTCCATTTATTATCGATGTATTATTAAAAATATTACAACCATTAATCCAAAGTTCACCAGCATCTTGTCGTATAACATTAACTTGTCCATAGTTATTCTCAAACGTACAGTCTATTAACTTGAGTGTCCAACCTTGCGAACCCATCCATATAGCACCACCATCATATGCACTGTTTCCATAAAAGTAACTATTCATAATAACAGGATTCGAAGGATGCATTAACCAGAGAGCTCCTCCATTTCCAGTTGGGTCTGAATAAACACTATTTTGGACTAGATCCTTTTTCGAGAATTCAAACTTACAATAACTCAATGTATCCATATCAGCATACATAGCATTTAATCCATTCCAACCAATGATTGTATCAGCTGCTGTAAATGTAATTTGATTATTCTGCGAACCCTTTGCTCTAAAATGTGCATAATGATTTATGGTAAAACTATAGTGTCCGGTAAAAATTATTGATACGCCTGGAGATATAACCATTGAGCTATCCATCTGAACTTCAACATCTCCATTAATATAGTACGGTGAATTAGCAACATCCCATACACCTTTAACATATCCACCAGGAACAATAGTACCTTGCGAAAAACCAACTCCAAATAGATTTACTTTTTTATACTTAACTACTCCGTTTAATGTAAAATATACTTTGAGATCTGTTTTGTAATTACCAGATAATGTAGGAGAGAACATTACATTTAAGGTATCACTACTATTTCCTTGCAAATTGAAAAAATCTATTTTCTGTGAATATGAAGCCTCTAGACTAATTAAAAAACCAGTGTCACATAAAATAGAATCAATTAAACCGACTTCAGGAAATACATTTGCTATACTAACAGTCTTCGGTCCACATTGTAATCCAATCTCAATAGCGCCGAAGTTTAATTCATAGGGACTAACTTCAAACTTAATAAAGCATGTATCACTAACAGCACTTTTTACATTCAACCTTGAACCCGAGGATACCACATCCATTAGGTTAGTTAATTGGTCACCACTTCCCATTAATTGCTGTCTTACTTCTCTATTAGTAAAAGTAGGAAAACGACTCCAAATAAGGACGGCTGCACCCGAGACTTGAGGTGTTGCCATAGATGTTCCATCCATCAGTGTATAACTATTATTGGGATAAGTACTGTAAATAGCTGTTCCCGGTGCTGCCAGATCAACCGTATTATGTCCCCAATTTGAAAATGTTGACAAATTATCAGCATTATCAGTAGAAGCAACTGATATTATATTGTCTACATCATAGCATGAAGGATAGTGAGTAAATAAATCATTGTTCTCAGCATCATTACCTGCCGCAGCAATAAACAGAAATCCAGCTGAATCAGACGCAGCAATAATATCAAATAGAGTTTGAGAATAGCATCCTCCTCCCCATGAATTATTAGTAATATTAACACCCATGCTATTTGCATATTCGATTGCACTAACAGCATCACTTGTATTTCCATAGCCCCACTGACTTAAATATTTCAGTGCCATAATTCTTACATCCCAAGCTATACCAGAGACACCAACCCCATTATTACTACTACCACCGATTATACCGGCTACATGAGTACCATGTCCGTTATCATCCATTGGATCATTATCATTATTACAAAAATCCCAGCCATGGATATCATCGATATATCCATTATTATCATCATCAATTCCATTGTTGGGTATTTCACCCCAATTGGTCCAGATGTTATCTTCTAGGTCAGGATGATCATAATCTATTCCAGTATCAATAACACCAACAACAATATTGGTGTCTCCTGTAGTGATATCCCATGCCTCGGGTGCATCAATATCAGCATCGGGTGTTCCACCATTTTGGCCTGTATTGTTTAATGCCCACTGGTCTCCAAAACTTGGATCATTTGGGATTACGTCAGCTCTGAGAATATAATTGGGTTCAGCATATTCAATAAATGGATTTGAATTTAGTGAGTCGATAATTTGTAATAGATCGTAGTTTTGCAATAATGTGTCTACTTTCCAATGTTCAGCACCTGTTCTCCATTGTTTCTCAACCTTAGAATTATATCTACTGACGAGTTGACTCCTAACTAGCTCGACAGCTTGGCGTTGACCAGGAATGGATTTAAACTTTATTAATATATCACCATCAACATATTCGGAAGTTATACTTGTTCCACCATTAATGTTGGAACTGGTTTGTCCGAAAACTGATAGGCAAGAAAAAAAGATCAAACTATAAATAACTAGTACTTTCCTCATCATAGCATCTTTTGTTATAAATATATTTTTTATCCTCAATCCCCTCAGTTGCCATAACATCTGAGGGGAGACCAAATTTCCTACCTTTGATTTAATGAGGTACTATACATTTTTACTAAGTGGCAATACATTATATATTGTCTGATTACCATATATTCTTGATAGTATTTCCTTAAAAGATGAAATCGATTTTGTTTACCTGGGGTATTTTCAGAATGCCCAACTACAATATTTAATTGAAACGAATGATATTGTATACAAAATAGAATCCTTAGGATCAACATCCATAAATACATGATTCAGAATAATTATTAAGTAAATTTAGTTGTTGCGAGTTCTATTTAGTGATATTAGAGTAGTGTACAAATATAACATTTAGTTTTCTAGATATATCACTACTAAGAGCATTATTTTAGGTAAGCGATAAAATAATAATTAGATGGAGTAACTATGTACTTCTGGGGAAAAACCTTATTGGAACAAATCATTCATACCTCAACGATTCAATAGGATTTCTTCGGGAGGCTTTGTATGTTTGCCAACTCACTGTTATCAAGGCTATTGAAATAGCTAGCAATCCGGATAATATAATTACCCACCAGCTAATGTTGGTTCTATAGGCGAAGTTATCTAGCCATCTTAACCATAAGTAATAGGAAATTGGAGTAGCAATAATAAATGCAATTAGTACCCATCTGATTATATCCTTATTTAGTAGTATCAGTATTTCCATGACCTTTGCACCGTTCACTTTTCTTATTCCAATTTCTTTTGAACGCTTTTCGGTGATAAAAATTGATAATCCTATCAAACCAAGACAAGCAACAAATATGGCTAACATTGAAAACACATTTATAAGTTTTAACAAAAGTTGTTCCGATGCATATCTGGCATGAAGTTGCTCATTAAGAAATGAATAGTTAACTGGTTGACCGGGATATATTTCTTCCATTTTTTTCTGTATAGCATCAATCACATCAGCAGTATTATTTTGATCAAATCGAACCAATGTATACCTATTGAACCTGTTTTCTGGGCCACGAATAAAATAGGCAAAGCTCTCAATATCTGAATGAAGTGAAGCATAATGGAAGTCTTTAACAACACCAATAATTACAAAATCACTTAATTCATTATCGCCTGTTGAATTCTCATCACCGGAAAAACTACCGGAGGCAATTTGTTCATCACTGTAAACCGACCTGAGCTTATTGTAGAATGTTTCATTAATCATCCATCCATCAGTTGCATTTTCTTTTTGATCGTTGAAATATACTATTGGTTTAATATTGAGAGTTCTTAATGCAAATTCATCTGCAAAACCAAACTTAAAAGGAAAGGAATTATCACCTTCTGTGAATGTCATATCCTGAAATTTACTTCCAGGAAAATGATTGGCAGTCCCAGTACTTTTAACACCTGGTTCGTTTAACAACTCCTCTCTAAATATTTTAATCTTACTATTCGACTGTGGAATTTTTACTAAAATAATATTCTCGGAATAACCCAATTCCTTATTTTCAATAAAACTCATTTGCTTATTTACCAACATAGCAAATCCTGTTAAAGCAATTACCATTACAAACTGAAAAATAACCAATGGTATAGCCGCTTTCACTCCCCTAGGCTGAACGTTTTCTCCTATAATGGTTTGTTTACGGAACAGGCTCAATGAACTTAGGGCTGCAACAACCATAATTACAATAATGAATAAAGATGCCGACAGTAACCAAAACTCCGGACTCTTAAATGGAATAGCCCAATTATCGAAGAAATATCTGGCTAATAGAAACTTGAAACTCATTAGCAATAGAATTGCTGCAATGAACCCTAACCCTACCGAGATTGTTACTTCAATAATAGTTTGGGAGATCAAATCAACTTTATTACCTCCAAGAAACCTGATTACCAATATTGCTTTTCTGTAAAAAGTACTACGGGCAATGTGCATAATTACAAAGTTCAATATTGCAATTACAAATATTAGAAAGCCAACTAATAATAATATATTAAGTGATGACCGACGAATAGTAGGTTCCAACTCATTGGATAATCCAGGGGTGAAATGTATTTCTGATATTGGTTGTAATCTATGGTTAAATGCATCCAGCGGTGGTCCATGTACCGACCCCAAAGTGTTTTGCAAATCGGATTGAAGACGTGTTTCAAGTTCAACTATATCAGCACCAGGATATAGCTTTAAATAACATATTCCACCAAATACCTTTCGTTTCTTCAGCAGCTTAGAAGTTGATTCAAAATGACCCTTTTCAGAAATAAGAGCTTGATATACTAAATGTGATGCCGAGGGCAATGGTTTTACCAAACCTGTAATCGTGTAGGCAATCAAACTATCCTGATTATGTGTAAAAGATCGCAATCGTACCGTTTGTCCGAGAGGGTCACTGTCAGGAAATAACGTTAAAGCCATCTCAGGTGTTACCATCATTGTGTTTGGACCTTCAATAGATTTCCGGTCTCCCGAAATAACCTCCACCGAAAAATAATCCATAAATGAGCCATCTATAAATAAAGCATTTTTAATCCCGATTTTGGAATCACCAACAAATACATCATGAACATTATGATTACTATAGCACAATGTATGCGATGCAACTTCCGGATAACCACCCATTAGATCATCAAATGCGGTAAAAGTATTTGTATTATATGTCCCAGAACCATAACGAGTAATAATTCGATAACTATTTTCACTATTGGTGATATAACTATCAAAACTAAAGTGATAATAAGTGAATAAAAGAATTGATATGCTTACAGCCATGGCAACACCCAAGCCTCCAATATTAATTGCTGAATAAGCTTTATACATCAATAACCGTTGAAAGGCTATTTTTATGCTTTTCTTTATCATATTTAGTAATTATTGAAATATTAATATTTAGATACATTAACAGAACAAAAGTAAGCTCAGCTTTATCCATCTCCACTGCCTTTTTCAAGTCACCTTCTTAGAGGGTGGATTCTTTAATTTATAATTTGCAACTTTCTACTAATTATTCCTTCAGCTGATATCAATCGATAATAATATACTCCATCAGACAAACTACCTTTATTAAAATTAATTTGATGCTTACCCTTTAAATGAGCTTTATTAGTTAGAGTTAAAAGTTTATTTCCCAGCTGATCATAAATACAAACTTTCACATGTTGAGATTTGCTTAAATAAAATTCAATAATGGTATTTCCGGAGAATGGATTAGGATAATTCTGCATCAATTGATTCTCACTTTCATTATGGCTTAATTCATCAAATCCAACAATAATTTCCGGGTCTTGCATTAAAATCCAGTCGTTGGGATCTATCTCAAGATCATCATTTATACTCATTGTAATACTTCCATATCCATTTTCCATTTCTACTGTATACTCTTCTTCATTAATAGTAATAGGAACATTTAAATCTAATGGGACATTCTGCTCAGTTAACCATTCAAAACTAGTATGATCAGCTTGTCTGTTTACTCTCAATTGTGGGTAGCTAGCTTCTCTATAAAAGACAGACCAAAATGGATCTAACTCAACACCCGTAACCTCCTCTGCCTGGATTTTTAGTTCTTCAGTATCGACCAATCTGCACTGTCTTCCATCTTCATTTCCCAAATCATCAGGGTCAGGATACGCCCATCTTTTTAATAATTCAAAGAAATGATCATCGCCTAAATGATACCTTAATGTGTGCATTACCAGGGCTCCTCTGTTGTATGGTTCGAGTAAATTAAATGCATCTGAAGCAGTCATATCTTCATATGGAGCCAATGGATTTACAAGAGGTCCGGGATAATGATTTCTCATAAAATTAAAATAGGATTCCATTCCCGATAGATGCTCCACATATAATGCCTCAGTATAAGTTGCAATTCCTTCGTGTATCCAAACATCGGCCCAGTTTTTGGCAGTCAATAAATTGCCCCACCATTCGTGGGCTAATTCATGTAAATGAATATAGTCAAAACCCCAACTATTTGTAGTAAAATTATGGCCATATGCGATGATAGACTGGTGTTCCATCCCCCAATAAGGAGCATGTGCCCAACCATGTTTATCTGTTCCAAATGGGAATGGCCCACAAATTTCTTCAAGGAAATCAAATTCTTGTTTGAAAACATCCATATAATTTACCGCTGTTTCATAATCCTCAGGTAGTACCCAAAATCTAAAAGGTATATCGTTACCAATTGTACTTTCATAATCATCCTCAATTAATAAGAAATCTGCAGCATAGAATGTTACATTATAATTATTTATCGGAACTGATACAAACCAATTATATGTTGATGTATTGTCGCCATTGTCAACAAAACCCAAATATTGACCATTTGAAACGCAAACCAAAGGATTTGGAACCGTTAAACTGATATGCATGGAATCTGGTTCATCCGATGGATGATCTTTACAAGGCCACCAAATATCTCCGCCTTGATCTTCACAGGCTACACCTAACCAAGGATCGCCATCTGAAGTGGTTTCCCAAACAAACCCTACATCCCAAGGTGGGTTTGGTGCTATTCTTGGAGTTCCATTATAGAAAATCTTACAACTTACTATATCATCAGCAAATACATCTCCAGGAATATCTATTTCCAGGAGCTCGTTTTGATGACTATAACTTACTTGCTGAAAACTTGAATTGTTAATACTCATTTCAATATTTGAAACAAGAAAAACATCATCAAGGTCCAATAGTAGGCTATCAATAGGGTTGACAATAACAACATTGCAAACTAAAGACCCATCTATGGTCTGAGTATCAGGATCAATACTTAAATCTAAATAATAATAGGTCACATCGTAGGCTGCTTGTTCTGGTTTTAAAGGTCCTCCAGAATCTGCAAAAGAAATACTTGAAAATGCAAAAAGAATGAATGTAATGAGGAAAAAATGGAAGTATAAAGCTTTCATTGGAATATTATTTTAGTTGTTTTTAAACATATTATTTACTGTTATTTAATTTGAATCCATAAATTGATGATTACAATCCTTTATCATTACTCATACCTTAATGCCTCCACTGGGTTAACATAAGCCGCTTTTAAGGAATGATATATTACCGACAGAAACCCTATCAACAATGCTATAACACCTGATATAACTGGTATTACAAGGCCAATTTCAATCCTATAAGCAAAGGTTTCCAACCACAAATTCATCGTCCAATATGACAAAGGGATTGCAATAGCTATGGCAATCAAAACTAGATATGCTATATCTTTATATAACACCCATATTATTTGAACTACTGAAGATCCCAATTGCTTTCTGATTGCAACTTCTTTTGCCCTCTGTGCGACAGAATAAAAAGATAAACCAAACAAGCCCAAACATGATAACATAAAACAAATGACGGAAAATAATCTGATTAACTTAAATTGGTTTTCTTCTGTTGAATAAGATTCCATTAGATTTTCATCCATAGTTGAATATTCAAAAGGAATTTGAGGGGCGACTTCTGTAAAAACACTCCTAATATCCCCTATTGTTTTATAAAAATTATCATCGTTAATTCTTAAATGCAAATAACCTCCAGGTAGCAGCACCATAACAATTGGCGCAACTTTATTATGCAAGGTACTAATATTAAAATCTTTAACAACCCCTATTATTTTTCCTTCAGGCCAATCAAAATATCCTCCATTTATTATTTGCATTTTCTTATCCACTGCCTTATCCCAACCAAAATAGTTTTGAAATGACTCGTTAACTATATATGCTGTTCTATTATCAGAAATAATATTCCTATCAAAGTTTCTTCCCTCAAGGATTTCCATTTCCATGGTGCTAATATAATCATGATCAACAATTAGCCAGTTAAATAACTGTTCTTCAAATCCTGATTCCGTCTCTACACTAAAATTCACCATAAACGCTTCTGTATTTGGGAGAACATAGGCTGTTGATGTCGAAATAATTTGTGGGTTTTCGTGCATTTTTTCCTTTAGCACTGCTATGACCGAATTTTCTAATTTGTCGATGGGAATAACAATAAGGTTATGTTTATTGAATCCAAGATCTTTATTGTTAATAAAATTAATTTGCTTATTCATAGTTAGCACGCTTATTAAAACGCTGACAGAAAGAATAAACTGAAAAACAATGAGTGCTTTACGATATTGTATGCTATTTTTTTTATGTTTATAACTTGAACTTACTGAACTTACTACAGGAATTGATGATAGTTGGAAGGCAGGATATATTCCTGATAATAGCCCCACAAACAATGCTAAACATAAAGAAATTAGTAGCAGGTTAATGTTTTCAGTAAAACTAAATCCGAGTTTTGCACTGAATAATTGATGTAGATAATTGGCATCTATTATAAACCTGACAGTAACTATACTTATTATAAATGCAATTAGCGTTAGTGCCAACGATTCGAAAATAAAATATATTATCAGCGTTCTTTGATTCGCTCCAAATATTTTTTTCAGTCCAATTTCTTTTGTCCTCTTTACCGCAAAAGCAGTGGACATGTTTATATAATTAATTGAAGCTATAACTATTATAAACAAACCAACAATTCCAAATATATAAGCATAGTTTCTATTGCCTTGAGGAAAATCCTGAGACAAATCAGATTTATAATGAATATCAGCCAACGGTTCTAGTATAATATCTATTGTGGCTTTTATTCTTTGTGATTGTTCCAACATATACTTATCAAATAACAGAGGGTATTTATCATAGATTCCATCTACAACTGCATCTTTTTTTAACAGCAGATAAGTATAACAAGTCGTTGTAAACCATTGTGTACCTATAGGATCAAAGCTAACTAATGCATCAAATTTCAGGTGTAAATTATCTGGAAGGTCTGTAATTACTCCAGTAACTTCATAGGATATAGTGTCAATCTTTATTATATTACCAATTGGATTGATATTACCAAAATACTTTTGGGCCATGTTGTTAGTAATGACAATGGAATTTTTCTTTTGTAAACATGTATTGGGATCACCTACAATAAATTCATGGGTAAAAATATTGAAGAAACTTGTGTCAGCAAAAAGAATTTTATTTTCACCAAAAGAGTTATTACGTGATTTAGCAATTATGTCACCCATGGGCCTTATTCTGACGAATGATTCAACTTCAGGACATTCATTTTTCAGCATAGGTCCTATTCTCTCCGAAGACTTTGCCTTTTTCATGGACCTACCCGATGAGGTATTAAAATCATAACCAACTCTATAAATCCTAGAATGTTCCAGATGCTGTTTATCAAAGCTTATGAAATCATGCAAAAAGAATAGTATTACTATTCCACAAACTAATCCTAACGTAAGATTGAAAATATTAAAGAAAAATAGATTCTTATTCTTACGAATTATACTAGCCGTTATTTTTAGCTGCTTTTTAAACATATTGTTTATCATTTTTTCTTTTGGAATCCTTTATTTGAGGTTTACAATCCACATACATTTACTCATACCTTAAAGCCTCAACCGGATTTCTACTTGCTGCTTTAAAAGTTTGATAACTAACAGTTATTAGTGCAATTAGCAGTGTTGTAATTCCAGCAATCACAAATATCCACCAGCTCAATTCGGTTTTATATGCAAAATTCTTTAACCAACTATTCATGGCATACCAGGCAATAGGAAATGCAAATACAAAAGCAATGGCAACCCACACTACATATTCTTTATTAAGCATGATTAATATTTCAGATGTTTTGGCACCGTTTACTTTACGGATACCTATTTCCTTTTGTTTCTGATTTGCCGTATACGATACCAAGCCCAACAATCCGATACAAGAAATCATAATTGCGAATATTGTAAATACCCCAATTATTTTTGCCAAACGTTCTTCCGATTTGTATTGAGCATTAAATGACTGATCAAGGAAAAAGTATTCAAATGAAGTTTCTTTGTTGAAATTTTTCCATTGAGATTCTATCGAATTAATGAGTGCCGGCAAATCTCTTGTTTGTATTTTCAATGATAAGTATCGACTCGTATTTCTATATTTTAAAATCAAGGGTAACGATTTATCCCGTAACGATTTCATATGAAAATCTTTCATAATGCCTATAACTTTAAAGTCTTTTTCGTAGTTATAGTCATAAATATATTTTTCATTACAATCTCTCCATCCCAGAAGTCTCGCCGCTTCTTCATTTATTATTGCATTATCTTTTTCAGAGGCCTCATTATTAGTAAAGAAACTGCCTGATTTTAACTGAACTTTTAGTGTTCTTTGAAAGTCACCATCAACATTCATTCTGTTTAATGAAATGGTTTTATCACTCCCTTTTTCACTAAATATGTTGCCGGAATTATCATCTACAGACGGTACTAAAGATGAATATGATGCCGAAAGAACTGAAGGATTTTTTAAAATCTCCATTTTAAAACTGTTTCGATTGTTCTTTAAGTATCCCATATTTTCAATAACCAACACGTTCTCTTTTTCGAATCCAGGATTTTGTTTTTGCATATAATCAATTTGTTGACGTATAATAAGTGTACAAAACACTAAACATATAAATACGATAAATTGCAATGTAACTATTCCACCTCTGGTCAACGATTTTGAATTCCCTTTTTTGAATTTCCTTTTTATTACATCAACTGGTTTATACGCTGTAATGAGAAATGCAGGATAAATGCCTGCTAAAATTGTGATAACAAGCGGTATAAAAACTATGGTCAATTTTGTTAACGGATTTAGAAGAAACTCAGGCTTAATTACTATTTCTGAAAAATCATTCAGAAAGGGAAGAATAAGCAAAAGTATTAGAATTGAGACTATAAGAGCTATTATAGTATGAATAAAAACCTCAATTAGAATTTGTATAATGATTGATTTACGTGTTGAACCAAGTATTTTTTTTACGCCAATTTCTTTTGCCCTTAATGATGCCCTTGAAGTGGTTAGATTAACAAAATTAAAACCAGCAATAATCAATATTAATAATCCGGTTATACCAAAAATAATAAGAAAACGCTTATTTCCATAGGTGGAAATATTTTCAGAATAGATCGAGTTTAAATGTATATCCCTTAAAGGTTGAAGTTTATGAATGAAGAAATTCCCCTGATCCTCAAATTCTGATAGTGAAATACCCATTTCCCTTTGTATCATTGCATCTTCATATTTTCTTATTGATGCATCAAACTTTGCTTCAAATTCTTCAACATTAACTCCTTCGTGTGTAACAATATAGGTATAGACATTGTTAAAACCGCCCCAGTTATCAAGGCGTTTGCTTTCGGGTAAAGTACAAAACGAGGCATATATATTGCTTTGCAAACTTGAGTTTTCCGGGATTTTATCGAGAATGCCAGTTACCACATATGACACTTTATTAGTGGTCAATAAAATAGATTTTCCCATTGGATCTTCATCTCCAAAATATTTAAGTGCCACCTCTTTGCCCAGCACAATTGTATTGGATTCCATCAATGCTGTTTTAGGGTCTCCTTCCAGTAATTTAAAATCAAATACATCAAACAATTCAACATCCGCATAACATATCTCGCTTTCAACAAATTTCTTATCCTTGTACTGTGTGATTATCTCAGTTAAGGGATATAATCTTATGGCCTCTTCTATTTCTGGGAAGTCATTTTTAGCAGTACCAGCAAGAGGAGTTTCTGATCTTGGAATGTTAAGGTCCGTTTCTCCCAACTTAATATGAGCAACACAACGAGATATTCGATCTGCTTTTGAATGAAAGCTATCGTAACTAATCTCATGAAAAGTATATGTGGCGATGTACAGAAATGCAACTAGTCCCAACGCTAAACCTCCAATATTTAAAAATGAGTGAAACGTATCTTTTTGTAGACGATAAATAGCTGTTTTAAAGAATAGTTTAATCATGACTGCTTTATTTTTTTTTCATATTAATTTTAATTACTCATACCGCAAAACCTCAACCGGATTTCTTCTTGCTGCTCTAAACACATGAAAACTAACTGTTAAGATGGCTATAAATAGGGCGATAAATCCTGCAATTGCAAATATCCACCAGCTCAATTCGATTTTATATGCAAAATTTTCCAGCCATCTACTCATAATAAACCAAGTAACAGGAACAGCAATTATAAATGCAACGGCAACCCATTTTAAGAAGTTCGTGTTTAACAATCTTATAATTTCCAAAACTTTTGCACCATTAACTTTTCTAATACCAATCTCTTTCACTTTACTGTTCATCAATAAAAATGTAATTCCATATAGCCCTAATATTGATATCAGAATTGAGATACTAGTGCATAGTATTAAAATAGTTACGGTTTGTTTTATCTCAGCATACAGGCTTTCAAATTTCTCATTCATAAATGAATATTTGAAATTAACATCTGGCAGAATGTTCTTCCAGATACTTTCAATCTGTTTTATAGTTTCCTGTGTTTTTTCTGGTTTCAAAACAATGGATAGGGCATAGTAGCTATCTGACCACTCTTTTGAGATAATTAACGGGGGGATTCCGCTGTAAATAAGGCCTACATGAAAATCTTTTACTACACCAATAATTTCATAATTACCTTCTCTATACAATGAACTGCCAACAGTATTTTCCCAATTCATTTGATTAGCTAATGTTTCATTTATAATTAACTTTTTTAAATCGGTTTTATCTCCTTTATTGAAATTTCTTCCTTCAACAAGTTCCAAATTAAAAACATCAAAAAAATTATCATCAACAAAAAGTCCATTAAACATTTGATACTGTTCTGACCCTTCTGGTTTATATCCATTAGCCGTAGTTTCCAATCCTGGAATACCAAGACTAGCTGTTGCATTTTCAACGCCCGGTAACTTGGTAATTTCGTTTATAAGCACCTTGTGTTTTGTTCCAATTGCTCCGTGTGAAATATTAATAATATTTTCTGATGTAAACCCCAGATCCTTATTTAAAGCATAATTAAATTGCATATAAACAATAATCATTGAGGAAATGAGACCTATGGAAATACAAAATTGAAGTGTAGAGATATATACTATTTTTTTGTTCAGGAAAGGTGGTGAGTTAGGTCCTAAAAATCTATAACTTGATATTTTTCTTTTGTAAACAAGAAATTGAATAAAGCCTGTAATGCTACTAACTACCAGAATACTAATGGTTAAAAAGAGTAAATTCTTTTTTAACTGAAAAACTAAAAAATCAGTATTAAACAACTGAGCTATAGCATTTCTAAATTCGAAGATCAGTATAACCGAAGCAATTCCTGCAACTAAAAATAAAATAAATGATTCTGTGTGTATCTGTTTTGCAATATCAGATCTACCAAACCCGAAATAGTTTTTAATACTAAACTCTTTCAACCTAAGCGTTAGTGTACCATTGGAAATAAAGAGGTAATTAATAACTGCTATAAGCAGTACTAAACACCCAATTACGAACAAGATTGTTACATTTTTTCCATTCTTACTATTGCTATCCCAATCAACTTCTGAAAATAAATGTATTTGATCCAGAGGTTCTAAATAAAATTCACTTAGAAAACCCGCATCTTCATACTTTTCGTTTATTTTCTCCCATAAGAAATCTGGTAATTTTTCCTCAACTTTGTTTTCTAGATTACCTGAATAAAGCTTAACAAAAGTAGTTGCAGATAATCCACCGTCCCATCCAACCGAAACATCTTTGGATTGAATTAAGTTTTCCATTGGAAAAACAGCATCAAATTTAATATGAGAGTTTTGGGGAATGTCTTCTACAATTCCTGTTATTGTGTATGAATTATTGTTGTAGTCAACAAGCTTCCCAGTTGGATTTTCATCTCCAAATATCCGTTTGGCAATTTTTTGAGTAAGCACAATGCTATTCTTATTTACCAATAAATATTTGGGATTACCAGATAATAATCTAAAAGAGAAAAAGCTGAATAAATTACTATCGGCAAATATTGCATTGTCAAGGGCTATTTGTTTATCCTCAAATTTAATTGTGTTTACATGCCAATTGTTCCGTATTCTTACAGAACTTTCAATCTCAGAAATTTCTTGTTTTAAAGCAGGTCCGTAAGGGACTCTTAATGAAGAGTTAACTTCCTTAATATTAGGGCCTGTTAATATCTCATTTACGCGAAAAATCCTTTCTTTATCTATATGAAATTCATCAAACGAATATTCAAAACTGACGTATAAGAAAATTACAATAGAACAACTTATTCCAAGTATTAATCCAAAGAGGTTAATGGAAGTATATACCTTAAAATTTTTAAAGTTTTGAAAAGCTGATTTAATCAAATTTATTAATAAATATTTATTCATACCTCAATGCCTCAATAGGATTTCTTCGGGCTACATTAAATGTTTGAAAACTAATTGTAATTAGAGCTATAATCAAAGCCATAATACCTGCAAGCGTAAAAATCCACCAACTTAACCTAATACTATAAGCAAAATTCTGCAGCCATATATTCATAACATACCATGCAATGGGAACTGCAATTACAAAAGCAATGGCAATCCATATTACAAATTTCTTGTTAAGCATTATTAATATTTCGGAAACTGAAGCACCATTCACCTTGCGAATTCCAATTTCTTTTATCCTTTTTTGTAAACCATAGAAACTTAGTCCAAACAATCCAAAACATGAAATAATAATTGCAATAAATGAACTATATCCAATTAATTTCTCTGTTGTTTGTTCTTTGGAATATAAACTGTTCAGATCATCTTCCAGATAACTTAATTCAATAATATCATTTGGGGCAACTTTTTCAATTGTCTCTTTAATGGTTTCTACAATTCCTGAATTAATTGATGAGTTAGTTTTAATATACATATAAGAACCAATCTTCGTATACACATATGTAAAAGGTCTTATTTCGCTATGCAGCGATTCAGTATGCATATTTTTAATTACTCCAATTATCTCACCTTTACGCTCGTAAGGTGTTCCATCGAAAACTGACATTTTTGTCCCCACCGGATTACTCAGCTCCATTGCTTTCACAGCTGCTTCATTAATTACAAACCCATTGGTAACATCTCTTGAATACTCCTTGTTAAGAAACCTACCATCAATTACTTCAACACCCATAGTCTCATCAAAATCATAATCAACAAAATTCATCCCCATATCAAAAATATTATCAGGTTGTTTTCCATCCCAATCAGGTGAATCCGATGTCTGCCAGATGGTTAAAGGAGATTGTGACGTACTGATACTTGAGATTTCGGGTATCAGCAACAAGTTATTTTTTGCTATTTCATAATTACGCTTAAGCTGATCTTGCATTCTAATGATAAGTATATTTTCCTTATTGAACCCAAGATCTTTTTTCTTCATAAATCGAACTTGCTGATTAATTACTATTATACCAGCTATCAGAACAATCGTTAACGCGAACTGAAAAATAACCAATCCGCTGCTAAGCCTATGTTTGTTAGATTTTGGTGAGGCATTAATCTCATTTAAAGAACCAAATGGATTAATTGTTTTTTTAATAATATCTATTGGCCTGAGTGATGAAAGAAAGAATGCCGGATATATACCGGATATTAATCCTGTAAGTGCAGCAAATCCAAATAATATAAACATCGTAAATAGATTGTAATTAAGTTCAAGGTTTACATTAAGTATATTGTTTACAGATGGTAGTAGCAAATCAATAAAAAATAGAGCAAAGGCCAGAGCCAGAATTGCCAGAATTTGTGCTTCAAAAAGGAACTGAACAATGAGTATCTTCTTACTGGAACCTAATATTTTTTTCAATCCAATCTCTTTAATTCTTTTGTTGGAGGTTGCCATAGTTAGGTTAACAATATTGAATGTTGCAATAATTAGTATGAGGAATGCAACAATTGAAAGAATATAGACATATGTTATGCGTCCTCCGCCTTCCGGGTTGTATAAATGGCAATCTGTTAATGGTGTAACATACAATCGATTATTCCAGTCGGGTTTAAATTGATTGATAACACCAGCTATTTTTGTATTAAAGTTTGAATGGTCAACGCCTTTATTTAGTTGTACATATATTTGCAACACTTTATAATCCCAACTATCTAATTGCTTGGAAATCAATTTAAATGGAAGAAGAAACTCGAACTGCATATCCGAATTCGCTGGAATATCTTCTAATATTGCCGTTACTATATACTCATCTTCGCCATCCACTTTTACTATATTACCCATAGGATTTTCGTCACCAAAAAGCCTTTCCGCCAATGATTTGGTAAGTACTATAGAATTGGGATATTCAAAAGCAATAGTAGGAGATCCAATTGCTATGGGGAAATTAAACATTGTGAAAAAGGTGGAATCCACGAAACTGCCAACAACCAAAAATTTATTTTCACCCTGAATTATTTTTTTATTTCCCCAATTGAAAAAGACAGTAGTATTTTTAACATCCGGGTATTCTTCCTTCAGGTGCTTTGCAACAGGGGCTGGTAGTCGATATCCATGAAGATCTTTGGGTTCATAACTAAAAGCAGCCTTATATAGGTCTTGTGGATTTTTATGAAACCCATCATAACTTAACTCATACTTTACCCACATACCTATTATGATAGTACACGCTAATCCAATGCTTAACCCAAATAGGGTTATCAAAGTAACTATTTTGTTTTTTTGAATGCTATTTAAGGTGATTTTTATAAAATTTTTAAACATAATTACTTCATTTTAAATTCGATTTATACTAAAAAATCGACATCGTGAACTATCAGAAGCCTTACCTCTTCTTAAATTATTTTTTCATTCTTTACTCATACCTTAAAGCCTCAACAGGATTTCTAGTAGCTGCTCGCCAGCTTTGCCAACTCACTGTTAATAATGCAATTCCCAGAGCCAAAACACCTGCCAATGCAAATATCCACCAGCTTAATGCAGTTTTATAGGCGAAGTTTTCGAGCCACCTATTCATAATGTACCAGGCAATTGGACAGGCTATTACATAAGCTAGTGCTACCCATTTTATAAAGTCTTTATTTAACATTATAACTATTTCCGATACTTTAGCCCCGTTTACTTTACGAATACCTATTTCTTTGGTTTTTCTGGAGACGGTGTTTAATACTATTCCAAATAAGCCCATTACTATTAAAACAATGGCCAGGATTGAGAATGCACTAACTAGTTTAGCTTGATCTTGTTCCCTAATATAAAACTTGTTGATCTGCTCTTTAAGTGTAAAGATTGATACAGTTTTATCAGGTGATATCTCCTTGAATAAACTAGTAATACTTGCTACTATCTCCTCATCAGTTTCGCCAGTAGTTTTAATGGCAAAGAGGCTCATTTTCTCAGGATGCTGCTGGATTATAACCATTGGGTTTATGGTGTTATGCATTGAATGTGCTGTAAAATCCTTAACAATACCCTGAATAAAAAAGCCATTGAACAATTCTCCAACTTTCAAATTATACTTTAATGCTGCCGACTCATTAAAGATAACACTACCCTGATTCTTTCCGTATTCTCTAAAATGATCACCATCTATCATTTCAATATTTAATAACTCTGTCATACCTTTTCCCATAATCAAGCCATCAAACACAATACTCTCATTATTCTCAGGATTTCTTAAACGAATTGGTAAAGTCCAGTTAAATGGAGGGATAAATGACGATCCAGCAGTTCTAATTACGCCTGGCATTTGTTTAACATGATTGTTTATTACATCAAATTTTTGACTTAGCTCAGGTGTATTTAATTCGCATATTATCACGTTCTCGGGGTTGATAGCTGTGAAGTTGTTTAAAGCATAATTTATTTGCTTTGTTAAGGTAACAACTCCAATTATTAATACTATAAAAACAGTAAAATGTAAACTAAGAAATGAATTGCTCCATTTTCTTCGGTTTGGGAGTCTTAAGCTTTCTATATTTAGAAGTTGTATAGGTGAAATCATGGAAATTTTAACACCAACGACAAAACCTGAAAGTGTCCCTGTTATTAAAGGTATTAGCAATAAAATCGGGATAGCATACCAAACCGATAAAATTTGATTGTCAAGATTGCTTCCTAGCGTGCTATTCACAAATGGCATTCCTAATCTAACAACTAATATTGCCGGTATTAAGCTTAAAAATGATATTATATTTCCTTCAACAAGCAGTTGTTTACGAATGGATGATGTGTTTGCACCATGTGCTCTTTTTACACCGAACTCTTTTAGGCGTCCTTCCATTCTTGCTTTGGTAAGAAAAATGTAGTTAACAGCTGCAATAATCAAAATAAAAAGGGCAATAGCAATAAAATATTTCAACTCGTTCGCATTTCCTCGTCTTGAATAATTATCGATTATTTCCTGTGATCCCAAATACACATCAGTGGCTGGTTGCAAACTAAAAAGCTTTTCTCTTTTTGATTCTTCTTCAAATCGACTGCGATAATTTTGAAGCTGCTCTGTAATATCAATGGCATTAGCTTCTGAATTTATTTTCAAATAGGTAACACAAACATCTCTTTCCCAACTTGTTCTAAACGTTTCTATATCAGACCCATATTCACCAAGAAGTTTTTTACGTGTGCCCAAAAACTCATCAATCAAATCCGTATGAGAAATGAAGTTTGGCGCCAGTGATGAGTTGGATGGTAGTTCCTTGTATATACCACAAACAGTAAGATTAATAAATTCATTGTTTAACCGTACTTCAAGAATCTTATTCATGGCATCTCCATTTGAGAAGTATTTTTGGGCTATCTTTTCTGAAATGGCTACTTCATTACTTGACTCAGCATATTTTCCAACCACAAGGTCTATTCCTAAACAATTAAAGATAGCAGGATCAGCACATGCAAATCTCTTTTCTTTAATAATATCTCTTCCATTTTGTCGGATTTCAAATTCACCACTTTGATGATATCGAAAAAAGTCATCGATTGCCGGGATATCATTTTTAGCTGTCTCACCAACAGGGAATGGTATATTACTATGCTCGCCATGTAACACTCTGTAGACCTGGTTGTTATCAGGAATATATCTATCAAAGGAGTTTTCATGCATATATAGCATTGATATCAGTATAATTGCACCCAGACCAATACCAAGGCCAAGTATGCTTACCAATGACTGAGCTTTATTTCCAGTAATGCTTCTTAATGCTATTTTTAAATTGATATATAATCTCATAACCGTTATATTTTATTCATATCTCAACGATTCTACAGGATTTCTACGTGCCGCCCTGTATGTAACCCAACTAACAGTACTTAATACAATTAAAACTGTTAATAACCCTGAAATCGCGAAAACCCACCAGCTAAGATCAGCTCTATAGGCAAAACTTTCCAACCACCTGCTCATAGCATAATAAGCTATAGGAGTAGCTATTACAAAAGCTGCAGCAACCCATTTTACAAAACTTACATTGAGCAACTGTATAATTTCCCAAACCTTTGCTCCATTTACTTTACGAATTCCTATTTCTTTGGTCTTACTACTGATTATAAAAGTTGAAACACCTAACAGCCCCATGCAAGCCAGAAAAACAGCAAGCGCAGCAAAGAAGCCAAGTAACTGAAAAGTAACTACATCCTTACTATATCTGGATTCCAATATGGTATCCAGAAAACTAAATTCTATTACTTCATTTGGATAATGACTTTGGCAGATTTCTGTAATTGCCTGCTTTGAACCTAACTCATCAGATGGAAGCACCTTAACAATTATATGGTAAACATCAGGGTAATTAATTAAAAAAACAGCTGGTTGTATTTTATTATAAAGTGACTCAAAATGAATATCATCAATAACACCTACAATTCTTCTGTTTGACTTAGGCCAGTTACATCTTATGGATTGTCCTATTGGATCTCCCTCGATGTTTAACATTTTTACAGCAGCATTGTTTAGAATTATTGATTCTATCGCATCAGTACTATACTCTTCTGAAAATAAACGTCCATGTATTGGTTTTATACCAAGTGTCCTAAAATAATCGAAATCCACATGTACATATGGAATTTCAATGGATTTAGTTTGACCTTCAGGCAATACACTTCCCTTATTACTAAGTGAGCCAGAGGGTATTCTACTGGCAACAGAAACACTTGAAACATAACTTTTATTTAGAAGCTCATGTTTTAGAGTATTGTATTTTGCTTCATCACCAAAATCGAAAATAGCAGTAATTACCGATTCTTTCTTAAACCCTAAATCTGTGGTTTCTAAAAACCTAACCTGACGAAACATAATTATCGCACATGCAATTAATGCTATAACAATGGTAAATTGAGTTCCAATAAGTAGTTTTTTTATTTGAAAACCAGAACTACTCTTTAAAGCTGATTTTAGTACTCCCGTAGGACTATAAGAGGAAAGAACTAAGGCAGGATACCATCCTGCCAAAATTCCTACAACCACCATCATTCCAAGAAGGCTAAAAATAATATTTGTATTAGCCAAGATGGAAAATGATAATGCCTTTCCCGAAAAATCATTGAAGACAGGCAAAGCAAGACTTACTAAAACAAGTGAAACACAAAATGAAATAAAAAAGACCAGTACCGATTCAAAAATAAATTGTGAGGCAAGCTTATATTTTGATGCTCCAAATGTTTTCCTTACACTAATCTCTGTTAATCGTGTTGTGGCATTGGCAGTAAAAAGGTTGACATAGTTAAAGCTTGCTATAAATAAAATTAATAGGCCAATGGCTGAAAATATAAGAACGTAGACAATGCTATTCTGAGGCTGTATATCACCCAAAAAATGAGAAGAATAAAGGTGGATATCTTCCAGGTTTTGAAGCGCATATCGAGTGTCCGGAGTATCGCTACCGAACTGTTCCTTCATTATCTTATTCATTTGATCAGAAATCTTGGTATCTAAGTCCTTTTTTGAGAAATGATCTTGCATTTCAAAATAAACTAAAAAATTCCACCATCCCCAATTGTCCATCCAATTTTCACTAAACATCATGTCCCCATCTTCAAGGGTCATAAATATATCGAATTTGAAATGGGAATTATCCGGTAAATCTTCCACTATAGCAGTAATGAGGTAATCATATTCATTACCCACATTAATTATTTTCCCAATGGGATTTTCATCACCAAAATATTTTCTGGCAATCTTTTCGGTAATTACTGCCGTACCAGGTTGTTGCAAGGAGGATGATCCATCCTTTCCAACAATAATATTGAAAGAGAATATGTTGAATAGAGCCGGGTCAACCCAAGCTACTCTATCCTCTTTAAAACGCTTATTATCAAACTGAACATTAATATTATCCCTTGGTAAGATTCGGGCTGAATTTACTATTTCAGGAAGATTATCGGTTAACAATCTTGCTGCTCCTGGAGCCTGATATGGATGATCTTCCTGACATAACCTGTAAATATTATCCGATTTCTCATGGTAACGATCATAACTTAGTTCATCACTTACATATAATAATAACAACACACAAACCGCCATTCCTACTGCTAAACTTGAAATACTTATCAGTGAATAAACTTTATTCTTATAAATATTTGCTATTGCTATTTTTAGATAGTTCTTAATCATGATAACTCGGTTTTAATTATTCTAATTTGAAGATAGGTAGCTTTAATTCTTTTTTTCCATTAGAACCTGTCCATCAAGTAAATTGATTACACGGTGAGCATATCCTGCATCGCGATTACTGTGTGTTACCATTATAATTGTGGATCCCTCCTCATTTAATTCCGAAAGCAAGTTCATTACTTCAATTCCATTTTTGGAATCCAAATTTCCGGTAGGTTCATCTGCAAGAATAAGACTGGGATTAGCTATTACGGCTCTGGCAATGGCAACGCGTTGTTGCTGTCCGCCTGATAACTGCTGTGGAAAATGCTTAGCTCTATGACCAATTTTCATTCTCTTTAAAACAGCATCAACTTTTTCGGCTCGTTCGCTTGCTTTCATTTTAAGGTACAATAATGGAAGTTCCACATTGTCGTATACATTAAGCTCATCAATAAGGTTAAAGCTCTGAAAAATAAAGCCAATATTACCTTTACGAAAGTCTGTGCGATCCTTTTCTTTTAACTTACTTACTTCAGTACCATTAAATACATATAATCCTTCAGTGGGATTATCAAGCAAACCAATAATATTGAGGAGAGTTGATTTTCCACAACCTGATGGTCCCATTACTGCAACAAACTCACTTTTCTTTACATGAATATCTACATTGTGTAATGCATATGTTTCAACCTCTTCGGTGCGAAACACTTTTCCTAATTTTTCTGTTTTAATCATATTAGTGTTATTTAGAATATTATTTTGATTAACTATATGTTGTTGTAAATTTTTTCAATTCATTGTTTTATTCATATCGTAAAGCTTCCACAGGATTTCTTCTTGCAGCAGAAAAGGTTTGTCCACTAACCGTTAGTAAAGCAATCGCCATGGCTAAGCCGCCTGACAAAGCAAATAACCACCAGCTCAAATCAGTTTTATAGGCAAAATTTTGAAGCCAACTATCCATAGCATAGTAGGCAATTGGACATGCAATAACAAATGCTATTGCAAAATAGATCATAAAATCTTTGTTAAGCAGGAATAGGATTTCAGAAACTCTGGCCCCGTTTACTTTGCGTATACTTATTTCTTTATTTTTTTGGCTAATGACATAAGAAATTAACCCAAACAATCCAAGGCTTCCTATCAGAATAGCGATAACGGCAAATAATAGAATAAGATTTGAAGTATTCTTCTCCTCCTTGTACATTGAAGCTATCTGTTCCTCAAAAATACTAATATTTAGCATGTCATTTGGGAATACTCTATCCCATTCAGATTGCACCTTTTTAATAAATTCATTATAACCTCTTGATTTAATAATTGTCGGATTAACTTTTATAGCCATCTCATTTATTAGACCTTCAAAATTTCCAAAAATGACATTCTCCATATTCTTTTGTAATGATCGTGCATGAAAATCTTCTACTACTCCAACTATTTTAAATTTATTTTCCATATATTCAATTCTTTCATCCAGAGCATCTTCGGGATTATTAAACCCCAGAAGTTCTGTTAACTTTCTGTTTACAACAATATCAGGAGTGTTTTTCTTTTTCGAAAAATTATGTCCGGCAACGATTCTTAGTTTATACAAATCAAGATAATCTTCATCTACACTCTTTAAGTTTGCGTAATAAGTGTTCTCTTCAATAGATGGATGATTTATTGAATTACTAACTCTCCAATCAGCTAACGGACTGCGCGTCCCAAGGCTTACCATTTCAATTTCCGGAAACTTAAGCAGTTCTTCTTTTAGTAATGGGAGTTTATCTTTGTTTGCCTCGGGTAATATGACCAATAGAATGGCCTCTTTATTAAATCCTAAATCTTTAGTCATAAAGTAATTTAATTGTCGAGTCATAACCAAAGTACCAATAATTAATACAAGCGAAATGGTAAACTGAATTATTATCAATGTACGCCTTACGGATAAAGGGACAGAGGAATTTTTTACGGCAAGTGAGTTTTTTAGGGCAACATTAGAATTCATTCCGGCTATAATCATAGAAGGATACAACCCAGATAACAACCCAATAATAGTTGCCAAAAATGCTAAATAAATAAGGGTTTTTGGGTTTAATATTAGATCTAAATTTAATCGATAGCCGATGGTGGTTTCTAAGTAAACAAAAAGATAATGGGCAATGAATAATCCAATAAATGCAGCAATATATGCTATGATAACAGATTCGGTCAGAAACTGTAAAATGGATTGCCGTTTACTTTCTCCATGTATTTTCCTAATCCCGATTTCCTTAAACCTCTTGGTAGCTTGAACAACGGATAAATTAATAAAGTTTATTGATGCGACTACAATTAAAAACAATCCAATTATCCCAAGTATCAATAAATTTTTGGTTGGCACCTGGCGATTATTATAGTTATTACACAGTCCGGAATGTAATTCTGAAAGTGGTTGTAATACATATCGCCGGTCTTGAATGTTTGTTTTCTCATGGTACTTATCATAGAATGCCAGAAGTTGGTTTTCAAAATCGGTTTTTGATATATCATCCCCTAAAAGCACATAACAATTGGTGTATGAGTGTCCTGCCTGCCAATCTGTATTTCCCCCATAATATGGATTTATAATGATCTGATCATTATAATTTGCAATAATAGTAAAGGGAAGATCTGTATTCTTGGGAGGATCTGATATAACACCACTGACTTGTAGTACACCTTTATTATTAATTTTTATTAAGCGATTCATGGCTTCTCCTACTTCTTGTTCAGATAAACCAAAATACTTTTGCGCAAGTGAAGAGGCAATCACTACACTTCCTTTATTGAGTAAGGCTTGCGAAGGGTTCCCAGCTAAGAAATTAAAATCGAAAACCTTAAAAATATTTGGATCAGCACAAACCAAACCTTTGGACTCCTGAAATCTTTTGACGTCACCATTTTCATTTTCAATACAAACTTGACTAATTTGCCCCTTAGCTGCATAGAAAGTCATTACGGCATCAACCCCTTGAAATTCATTTCTTATGGCTTCTCCCACAGGAGGCACCTGGCCTTCTTCATATTTAACACCTTCGTTAGTGTCATGGTATTCAGTAATTAAGCGGTAAACTTTTTCGTATTTTGAATGATACTTATCGAAACTAGATTCATAGAGAATGATTTTATAAATAACCAAACTACAACCAATACCAATTGCTAAGCCAGCTATATTAATTATTGCAAAGGTTTTATTCTGACCTAGATGATTCTTTATTGTTTTTATTATTGACTTAAACATAATATTTTCTTTATATACCAAAAACTATTACCACTCCAGTTTCTCATTATCTCCAAAACCATCATAGCCCGAAATAATCACTCTTTCTCCCGGAGTTATTCCTTCCAGCAATTCATAGAATTTCGGATTTTGCCTACCTATTTTAATAAATCTCTTTGTGGCTGATTTTCCATCTTCTGACAATACAAATATCCATTGCCCACCGGTTTTTTGATAAAAATCGCCCCGTGGTAATAGCAAGGAGTTTGTCGGACTACCAAGCTGAAGACGAGCATAATAGGTTTGACCGGTACGCATATTTTCTGGCATATGTCCATCAAAAACCAACTCCACTGAAAACCTACCATCGCGTACATCCGGATGTACTTTTCTAATCTTCAATTTGTATTCCTGATCTTGGCGTTCCAATATAGCAGTTAAACCAACTTTTACTTTGTCGATATAATGTTCATCGATTTCAGCTACAACTTTATATGAAGTAAGCACATGAATCTGCCCAATTCTTCCTCCTTTGGGAATAAGCTGTCCTATTTCTGCATCCAATACAGTAAGCTGTCCATCTATAGGTGCAAGAACATTTAGATTATCCTGTCGCTCACGTACTAATTTTAAGTTCATATCCATATTTCTCAGGTTATCCTGCATTTGCTTTATTTGTATCGACCGATATATTGAGTCTTGCTTTTGTCGTTCCATATAAAGTTCAAAACTTTTACTGGCAAATTGATATTCTTCTTCAGATTCGAGATATTCATCTTTTGAAATAAGGTCATCGGCATAAAATGATTTGTTATGCTCGTACTTTCTTTTTTTGCGTTTTATATTGTATTCAATATTTAAGAGCTCTCTTTTTATTTGAAGCTTTTCCTGCTCCATTGTTACCATTGTGTTTCTAAGAAAATTACTCTTTTCAGCTAACTGGGCTTCACTATTTAATATGCTTAAACTTAAATCAGGATTACTTAAACGTAGTATTACATCACCTTTTTTAATTACTTCTCCTTCCTCGACTACTTTCTCCTCTACTCTTCCACCTTCACGTGCATCGAGATATATTGTTGCTATGGGTTCAACATAACCAGTAACTGTAATATAATCATAAAAAACGCCTTCATTAACCTCCTCTATGCTTAACCTCTCAACATCAACATTTAAGGTTGATATATTAGTTTTAAAGAAAGCCTGAAAACTCAAAACACCTATAGCTAGTATTCCTAATCCCAGCAGTATATGCTTTCTTTTTATTCCTTTTTTCTTTTCTCTTGGTCTGTCCATGTTAAACTTATATTAATCCTATTAATAGCATCATATTACAACAGTATTCAATGCTTATGCCAAAAGACATATCCATCTAATCTGCTTATATTTAACAGCATTTCAACAGGAAAATAAAACAAGGGTTGTAAAATATTTTTACAATAGATGTGTGTTTTATTTACAACGCAAAAAGAAGTTAGGTTAGGGAAGAGTAATTCTATAATATGAGAACACTTTGTTACATAAAAAGGCAGATGCAACACCAATAATTACTCCCGCCAAAACATCGCTTGGGTAATGCACTCCCAGCGACATACGTGAATATCCAACTGCAATTGCCCAAAGCAAAGCCGGAATAATCGTATACCATCTTGGATAAGCAAAGCACAATGCAACAGCAAACGCAAAGGCTTCAGTTGTGTGTCCTGATGGAAATGATGGACTTCCACCAACAGAAAGTTTCTCAAAAAAATCATAGGTAACAAACGGTCGGGGACGATCGATGGTATATTTTAGTATTAAACTTGTTATGGAAGAAATAGAAACAGAAGAAAATAGAAATATGGCATTATTTCTTACATGTATTCTTCTGGTTATAATGCCAATAAGTACTAACAATAATGGTATCCCCCAGGTAATATAAGAAACAGAATTGCTTATAAACTGAAAGAAACTATCAAATTCAGTAATCCTGTTTAGATTTAATTCCCTAAGAAATTCAACTTCAATATTGTGTATATTAACCATCATTGGCTTAAGTTGTTATTAATGAAACGACATTTAAAAACTCATCATTACAATAAATTATACGAGCCATTTTCAAATTAGTAAGAACCTCAATTAATCGATCCTTTGTTAGTGACACCACTTTTTTCGCTACTTCTTTAAACAGATCATCAAATGCAAGGATTTGCTGTTGTGTTGCATTTATTACCGCAATATACTCAGGCTCTCCAAAAATAATACTTTCAATTTCTTCATCGTTAATGTATTCGGTGTAATATAGTACACCTTTGTTTTCCTGAACTTTGTAGCTAAAACGATTTTCTTTGTAATATTTTTCTATTTCAATAAGTTTATCCCATTCCTTATTATTATCCGGAAAACTTTTCTCGTATCTAAATAAATGAAACCGACTTTCATCAACCGGAAAATAGTTGGGCACTAAATATGTCATCACATCGTAATCATAATTTTTCTTATCATCTTCCGAAAGCAAACGATAGTACTTACTCATAGATGATAATACCAAGTCTACATAATTATGGGTAAATGACACCAATGGATCATTATAAAAGAAACGCGTGTAATGCAAATTGTTTATGCACTCTTGCACATCTTCTTCTGTTTCGAAGGGAATGTGTTTGATAACATTAACATATGGATCGATTCCATTTTTTATGCTATGTTTAACAAAGAACAGGTTATCTGAGAAACTATTGCTTTTATTCATTTTTTGAAGCAAGGTATCTGAAAGGCCATCATAACCAATAAAAATATTTTTAAATCCGGCAATTACCATTCGTTCAAACATCTGCGATGTGAATTCTGGATTTGGAATAATCTCAGCCCAGAAAATATAATCATCTTCGGTTTTTAATTTAAGGTCAATTATTAAATCCAGTAACTTATTAAAGTGTTTTGCATTAACAAAAGTATCGCTATCAACAAATGAAAAGGTGTTTATCCCATATTTAGAACTAATGTGTTCAATTTCATTAACAATGCATTCCGGGCTTCTCATTCTTAATCGATAACCCTCATTAAAGTCGCAAAACTTGCATTTTGACCAGTTACAGGAGCGAATCGTGTTTATGGGAATACTTACTTGGTCAAATTCATTAGTTTGAGGGTAGTTCTTCACATAATCTGTGTAATCAGGAAATAAATAATTATTAAAGTCTAGGTACTCGCTTTTATTTGTAAGAGACTTCTTTAGCTCGTCGTTGTTGCGATACATTAATCGGGGAATTGTCGATAAATCAGGTACACTCTTCTCCATCTCTGTAGATAACTGTAACAAGGGATATTCACCTTCTCCCCATGTTGCCATGTCAAAATACGGACATATTCGCATAGCTTCTCTGGCAACATTTGCATTTCCAAAACCACCAACCAGTATGTTAACATGTGGTGCTACTTTTTTTACCAGCTCGGCAAGAATTATACCCGGAATCCATTGGTTATACTTTGCACTAATTCCAAATATTTGAATATCAGCAAAGTCAATATTTTTTAATTCTTCCTCTATGGTGATTAAGATATCGGATTTGGTTTTTTGGAGAAATTCGGAATAATAATCAGATCCATAGGTACAATATTTAGGTTGCAGTTTTTGAAGGAAAGATAAAATTCGATTATTGCCTTTTTCGCTATTACTCCGATCGTTAAGCATTGATAAAAATGGCAGCAGTCTAACCTCTGTATCCTCACTATCTGAGTATTCTAACATTGGTGAGATTACAAAATTCCAATATTTAATACTGGTATCAATTCCGTTTTCATCCATAAATTTCTTTAGGATAGAAAGTGAAATAGAGGGAGTATGTATATCAGCTGGAGGTAGACAGTTTAATAGAATTTTCATAAAATGAACTAAGCTGTTGCTTCTTTAAAACACGCGGATAAAAGTAGGTAATTAATTTGAAAAAAAAATCTTCATTCTAACCAATTGAGAAAAATTTAACTAAAGTCATATACTCATATATTCTTGTAGGAGAAACCATGAAATAAAAAAGTGTAAAATATTTTTACAGTCAGTTTTTAATTAGTTTACAATTATCTAATTTCGTAGTTTCATCCAAAAGTTTAATCTGTTATGAAAGGTAAAATTCTTATCCTCGATGATAACAAAAGTGTTCTTACGGCACTTGAGATGTTACTCCAATCTGAATTTGAATCCGTTTACTGCCTTGACAATCCGATAACATTGCTTTCAACAATAAAACAGCATAATTTCGATATAGTTCTATTAGACATGAACTTCAAGGCTGGAATAAATAGTGGCAATGAAGGTATTTTTTGGTTAAATGAAATTCAGAAATATGATTCAACAATAAGCGTTATAATGATTACCGCTTATGGAGATATCGAACTGGCAGTTAAAGCTGTTAAAGAGGGGGCCTTCGATTTCATACTAAAACCATGGGATAATAATAAACTCATCTCCACCCTTCATGCCGCAATGAAGCTTAGAAAAAGTAACGTTGAGAACATCTCATTGAAGAACAAAACAGATACTCTAAAACAAGTACTTAAACCATCCTCACAAGCAATAATTGGACAATCTGAATCAATGAAGAGTGTGATGAAAATGGTTAAAAAAGTAGCTAAAACCGATGCCAATATTTTTATAACGGGAGAAAATGGTACCGGAAAAGAATTAATTGCCAGAGAAATTCATAATCATTCAAAAAGAAAAAATGAATTATTGCTAAGCGTTGATATGGGTTCAATTAGTGAATCTCTTTTTGAAAGTGAACTTTTCGGACACACCAAAGGGTCGTTTACAGATGCAAAAGAAGATAGAGTTGGAAAATTTGAAGCTGCAAATAAGGGAACAATCTTTCTTGATGAAATAGGCAACCTCTCATTGTCAATGCAAGTCAAGATCCTAAGTGTATTACAGAACAGGAGTATAATAAAGTTAGGTAATAATATTCCTGTTCCCATCAATATTCGACTAATTTCAGCAACAAATAAAGACCTGAATTCAATGATTAAAGATGGTCTTTTCCGGGAAGATCTACTTTATCGAATAAATACAATTACAATTGAATTACCACCTTTAAGAGAAAGAGAAAATGATATATTATTACTTGCTGATTTTTATCTTTTGAAATACTCTTCAAAATATGATAAACCCGGACTTAAAATAAATCAAAAAGCATATCAAAAATTGTTGAATTACTCATGGCCTGGTAATGTTAGAGAACTACAGCATTCTATTGAGAAGGCAGTGATACTAGCCGATGATAAAATAATTGGAGAATCTAGTTTCAGTTTAATCAACACTATCTCAGATAAAAATCTAAACATTGAAAACAGCACCATTGAAGAAATGGAAAAAGTGATGATATTAGCTAGTATTAAAAAGGAAAAAGGGAATATGAGTGCTGTGGCTAAAAACCTCGGAATTACTCGCCAAACACTTTATAATAAATTGAAGCGGTATGATGTTTAAGGTGAGAAAGGTAGGAAAGGTTGAAGGGTAGGATAGTAAAATAGGTTAGAATGGTGTTTCTGTTTAAAATTTGATTGTTATGGGAGGAAAAAATGAGAAGTTCGAAGATTTGAAAATCTGGCAAGATGGTATTGAAATGGCAGTTGATGTCTATGCCTTATTCAAGAATTCAAAGGATTTTGGTTTTCGTGATCAAATTCAAAGATCTTCCGTTTCTATTTCTTCAAACATTGCTGAAGGTTTTGACCGACAATCAAACAACGAATTTATTAGGTTTTTAAAAATAGCCAAAGCTTCATGCGCAGAACTTAGAACACAACTTATTATTGCCAAAAACGCTGAAATTGTTTTAGTTACTGATGAAATAGTTGAAAAAACAAAACTGCTACCTGCCATGATTCAAAAAATGATCGAATACAGAACTAAAATAAAAGAGGGAAAGGTTGAGAGGTTTAATAGTTAGGAAGGTTAAACGGTAGGAAAGGTATAAGGTTGGAGGGTAAGGCTGGCTGACAGAATTAGATTATATTACTGATTACATGGGTGTTAGACAAGGTAAATTTAATTAATAATAATAGAATGAAAAGAAAAAAGAAAATAAATCCGAAAAGGAAGAGCCATTATTTCACTTCCCCTCCCTCTACCCTTTCTACCTTTCCTACCCTACAACCATTCCACCCCTTTAACCCCCTAGCATCATGACCTATAAACATTTCAACAGAGCAATTATAATTCGATTAATAATAATAATTCTACTTTCAATTGCAGTTGCATATTCAATATTTATTCAGAAGGAACTATCATTAGTTCTGGCTTCTATCATTCTTCTAGTTTTAGCAGTGATAAATATTATAATGTACGTCAATAAAATAAATCAATGGATTGCATTCTTTCTACTAGGTATTGAAAATGAAGACACTACGTTAAAAACACCATCAAAAAGTGGAAATAAAGCTATCGATGATATCTATGAAGGAATCAATCGTCTTAATGAACTTTTTAAGAAAACTAAAATAGAAATAAGTACTCAGGAACAGTATTTTCGATCCATAATTAATCAATCTGCAACAGGTTTATTCTCCATCAATGAAAATGGCCGTATAATAAATATTAATCCTGCTGCCATAAAATTAACCGGATTACAAGATCAATATCATATTAATATACTTTCTGAAATTGATACTGTATTACCGGGTTTCTTGTTAAATTCCATTGATGATTTTCATAAACAATCTGCAATTTTTGAAAATAAATATGGTCAGAAACTATTATTCAAATTATCAGAAGTCATAAGTCAGAAAGAAAAGATTCGATTGGTTGCAGTTAGTGATATCACTAAGGAACTCGATAATGGTGAAGTTGATGCATGGATAAAACTTGCCCGCACCTTGTCGCACGAAATAATGAATAATATAGCACCAATTACTACTCTCTCAAAAGTAATTTCAAGCTATTTCACAAAGGAAAATAATACAATCGAAATAAATGACATTGAACCAAAAACAATTATAAATACCGTAAAAGGATTAAAAGTTATAGAAGAAAGAAGCGTTGGACTAATGAGTTTTGTTAACAATTACCGCAAATTTACCAAACTCCCCGCACCGAAATATACTGAGGTTGACTTATGTCGAATTATTGAAAATAACCTACTGGCCGCTAGTACATACTGTGGATTTGATAATATAAAACTGGAAAAAATATTACCCGATAACTGCATCATTTCTACTGATGAAAAACTCTTATCGCAAGTAATAATAAACCTGTTAAAAAACGCTTGTGAAGCATTACAATTAGGCAATACAAAAAAACCGGAACTTAAAATTGAACTGACAAAAACAGAAAATAGTGTACGTTTGGAAATTTGCAATAACGGACCTCAAATTCCATCTGAAATAAAAGAACAAATTTTTATACCTTTTTATACTACCAAGGATGATGGATCAGGAGTTGGCCTGAGTTTAAGTAAGCAAATTATGCTTAAAATGGGTGGTGATGTCCTATTATATACCAGTAAAGAAAATCAAACACAGTTTGTTGTTACATTGAATTTCTAGATTTGAGCGGAACATTGATATAATGGTGAAATGGATGGATTATAGTTATGCTCCGAAAATAAGATAATACTAAATTTAGTAACTAAGAAACCAGCTCTAATGCATGTATAAAGCTAATCATAATTCAGTTTCCTTACGAATCCGTTTTCATCAAAATCAATAATCAGATATTTCTCTACATCTTCAACAAAAAATCTATTTGGCGAAATGGGGATGAGTTTTAAATTCATATAATAATCTTTAAGAATTAAGTCGCCATTCAAACCAATTATTGAAACGTTTTCACCATCAATACTAAAATCACCTATATACTTTGAATGGTCTAATTCTTGATTATATATATTTTCAGGGATTCGTGAACTTGTATTTAATGTGATTAACTCTGGATTAGCTATCGGTTTGTTAATTTTTGAAGATAAAATCAAATCAAATAATTTAATAATTTCTCTTTCATATAATTTGTCTTTTTGATATGTATTGGAAAGGTTTACCAAAATCAAGTCCTCTGTTGGAAATATAGCAAGAAATTGTCCTCCAACACCAGCGGCATAGTACATCTCATAATCTTGATAATATTCAGAAACGTTCCACAACCAACCATACCATCTACCAATTTTTCCACCACCACCATGTTTTGAAACTGGGTAAATACTGCTATCTACCCAGTTTTTTAGGAGTATTTGCTGATTATTCCATAATCCTTGTTGTAAAAAAAGCTGGCCATATCTTGCTAAATCTCGAGCTGACATTTTTAAATGATAAGCAGGATGATTTGAATACTCAGGCTCATAGTAATATTCTCCATCAATAATTCTGTAATCCTGCATTTGCAATGGTGTGGTGATATCAGTGAATAAAGCTTCATAAATTGACGTTTGCGTTAATTGCTCAAAAATTGTCCCCAATACATTAAAATCCCAATTATTATAGAACCACAAAGAATCCGGTTTAACACTATTTCTTTCAGGTCTATAATCATCAACCCAACTTGGCTCTGCTGCTGCCTTATGATAGATACCTGATCGAACTTTTAATAGATGTATAATTTTGGCAGATTTTTCAAGCTCAGACAATGAATCCTTATCTGTAATTCCAATGTCTCCTATTGTACTATTCAAGTCAATCGTTCCATTCTCAGAATAAACTCCATATAATGAGTTAAGAATTCCTTTTCTAACAGAATGAAGTATAAATCTTCTGTTAACGTCGCCCCAGTCCGAAACAACTTTTCCATTTTGAATAATTAGAAATGCTGAAGAACTCAAGGAGTCATAATATGCTTTTGCAACAGCTAATTTTTCAATAGAAAATCCTGATTGTTCAATATGTTTATACTTTTCCCAATTCTCTTTTGGGTTTTGTGAAAAAACATGGTCACTCAAAAAGAGCATCAAAAGAATGAGTGTAATATGGAATTTTTTCGGATTCATTTTTCACTACTTATTATGATCAAATTACAATGTATTTTGTTTGTCATGCTTTGTATTTTATCTGCAAATGATCAATAACTATTACTCCATATTTTCTATTTCGTTACATTTTCCCTAAAAGCCAGTCCACCAATTCTTCATTATCCACAATTGTCCAACTGTGTGGTGAAGATCCCTTTTCAAAGTTCTTTCTTTTCTGATAAGTTGTAATTAATTCAACTTCCTTATTCCCTATTAGTCTTAATGAATTGTAGTAACCAGCAAGGTCAATACTATTTATTGTATTATAATCCTTTGCTCTATTTTCGATCCACCAGTTAATGTCAGGTTCGTGATACATTCTTATGGGAGTGTTTTTAAACAATCTGGTTTTATCTTTATCTTCATTTCTATAAACAAATGGAGAATAGTCAGTATAGTTTACCAATGATTCATCTGGACTACCATTCAAATGGTTTTTTAAATAATGAAGAACCCACTTTGCTTCTCCAACTGCATTTGGCTAGTAATTATTTTCTATCTCTAAAAATCTATTATTTGTTATCTAAATCCAGTTCCATAATAATAAGCCTGTTAATTACATCTGTACACATATCCGGTGATACACTAAAGTCACATGAATTGGTAGATACGATAAAAGCTCTGTTAAATTCAGGTGTGACCACGACTGTTGTATACCAAATTCCGTTACTACCGGAGTGAGTAAGCATGATTCCACTAGCCCAGGGTTGGTTGGCAACACCCCAACCTCCTGCATAGTAGCTGTTTGCGGGAGGCTCAATTAGTTTATTCAAATACACTCTATCAAGAATGGAATTTTCTTTTGATAATTGAAGGGAAAGGAACTTAGCCCAATCTTCAATACTACAGTGAACTAATCCTGCAGGGCCAAGTGCTTCTGAATTATCTGACTGATCTGGCTTCCAATTGTTTCCTGACCATGATTTTGAGTGACCCCATGGCTGATCTATTTTATTGTGTGTATTGGGAGCTCCAAAACCTACCGACAACATTCCAAGTGGATCGAATAACCTGTTTTTTATTAGAACTTCCCAACTTAAGCCTGTTATTTGTTCGGCCATACAAGCAGCGATCATATATCCAAGATTTGAATAATGGAATTGATCCATCTCATAAGTAGCCGGTGACTTCAAATTATCTTCTAATATAGCCATTCGTCTTTCTTTGATTTCCTTTTGCTGATAGGCACCCCAATCGGTTGCGTTTTTTGTAAGACCTGCCTGATGAATGAGTAGTTGCCAAAGGGTGATTTTATGGTAATCCTCATGTATCTTGTTTTTTAGTTCCGGAATTACTTCAATCAGTTTCGCATCCCAACTTAGTTTTCCTTCTGCAACCAAAGTAGCAATCATAGTCGCTGTCATAGCTTTAGTGCAAGACCCCAAATGCACCATATCATTAATGGTAATTGCAATTCCTGAACCCACTTTCCGCTCTCCGGCAGATGCTATTCCAATTACATCTTCGCCGGATATTATTGCTGCAATTATTCCAGGTACTTGATAATCATTAACAACTTCACGAATTATATACTGGATGGAATCAGATTTACTGGAATCCGTTCTTGATTGTGGATCGATATTTTCATTTTTAGAATAGCCATCCTGTGTTTCGGCAGAAAAACAACACGTTAGAAACACAATAAATAGCAGTGTAGTAACATATAATATATTATTGTGCATTCTATTTTCTATAGTTATCAATTATATCAATACTCACCCAGTAAATATCTGATCTACCCATGCCAGGATGCATGTATGAGTTAATAAAATCATCAGTAACTTTTTGATAAGTAAGTTTCTCTTGCGAATCATTCTTTGCTATAATATGTCTTGATGTAAAGAAAAAATACTTTCCATCAGGATCGACCATAGGGCAAAATTCACCTCCCGTTTTATTAATTTCATCTCCCATATTTTGTGGAATACTCCATTTACCGTCGCTATTGAAGGTAATGTACAGCCCATTGCCTGTTGGTCTGCCATAGGTTCTGATAATCATATAATCCTCATCCGGAGAAATATAAATATCTCCTTCCCAGTATTTGTTAATGGTTTCACTCAATTTAACTGATGGTTCAAAACCATCACCATTTCTTTTGGCGTAATAAATATCCCTGTTATTCCCTCCACTTCTTCCCGAGGAAAAGTATAGAGTTCCTTCCTTTGTTAAGCAGGGATAAATATCATCCTTGTGTGAATTAATATCCGAGTCCAGGTGCTCTGGATTTGTCCATTCTCCATTGATTTTTTCCACCCGCCAAATATCCCAATCTGTTTTGGTTGTTTGCAAGCTGTCAGTGGGCCGTTTGGATACAAAATATAAGTATTTCCCATCAGCTGTAATAAAGGGATCTGCTTCGGAATATACACCTGAAAAACTGGCTACTTCCGGCGCCAACCACATCTCACCATTATATTTCATTGACATAATCACAAAGTTATTGCCAGGCATAATTACTGAGTAAAAGAATTCCGTATAGTCAGGAGAGAAACAAGCATTTATTTCTGACATTCCGGTAGACACAATATTTGGAGCAAACATTTCAGGAGTTAGTCCCGGCTCTTTTTGCCCAACATACTTACCTGTTAATTCAGGAAACTTAACTTCTTCATTTTCAGCATGCTTTACATTACACGACACTGAAATAATTAGCACCAAGATTAAAATATGATTTTTCATGTTTTTGTGTTGTTGTATTTGCCAATTTAGCAGTTATTTCACTAGCTATTAGCTTGTTTATTTTGCTATTAAAACCCTTCATTATACACTACAGGCATTTGCCCTTTCCAACTATTCCATAGTTCATTATTCGTGATAAGGTCGGCCATAAAGTGGCCAACATTGATGCGGCTTATTTGACCATCATCCAAAATACTTCTCACCGGAGATGGAAAAATTTCAAATTCAGATGTTTGTTCTTCATCAATTAATGATGATGGACGAACGGCAGTCCACTCAATGGTTGCGTCATTGTGACCAATGTTGGTTCGTAAATATTCTGCAGCCTGTTCATTGTCAGGTTGTGGTGGAAGAAGTAACCGAATTAATCCCATCAATAATTTCTCTCCAAAGGAAATAGGTTCATTTAAATCCCGGTTCCTGTTTCCAGTTGTGTTCATCAAAACAAACTTGATTGGTTTTTCGTGTGAATTAATCATGATTGCCGTGCAGATCAACTCAACGGCATTAGTAACTAATTTTCTGGGTTTCCCAAAAACACCTTTAAAAGTTATATTATGACCTAGGCAAGATGCCACCGATTGGCAATCAGTCAAGTAATGAACCATTTCGTCCACACTTACCTCTGCTATATTAGCTTTGATTATTGATACTTTGTTATTATTCTTCCAAGTGTCAGGGATTTTTGCTGTGGGACGTATTATCAGCTTGACTTTTTGACCCATAATCAACAATTGTTTTACTAAAAGTTTTCCTGTGGCACCGGTCGCACCTACAACTAATGTTGTCATTTTGTTAATTTATTAATTATAAATAAGTTTTTTTATCACACTAAATACCCCAAAATATTATCGAAAACATTCATTATACTATGCGCAATTATTCCGGGAAATATTGAACCTGTCATAATTCTCAACCAACTTAAACCGATTCCGGCAGAAAATGTCATAAGAAATGCTATTAATCCTTCTACAAAACTTTCAGCACTATATAGATGAGCAACTCCAAAAAGCATTGCCAGTATAACTATAATTAGCCAGATATTAGCATTTGAAAAACCAGATTGCTTAGCATAGTACAATAAAAAACCAAGTACTGCACCTCTTAAACCTATTTCTTCTGCGATGCTTGGCATAGTCAGCTCAAATAAGTAATATTCAAGCCCACGACTGAAATTTGGATCGTTTGATAAAACTTGATTAGTAAAATTCCATAAGGCAATTGCAACACCAATAAAAATAGTGTATTTCAACCAATTTTTATGTTTTGGTTTTTCTAATGCCAATAATTGCTTAGGTGATTTGAAGAAGAAGGCTAAAGGTAGGATGGCTGTGGTGCTCACAATATCCTGCCCCCATCCCATCTCTAAATCAAATTCCAATATTTTCTGTAATTCCGAGCCAAGAATAAGCGCACAGAAGAAAACAATAAAGAATATAATTGCCCAAATCAAAGGGTTCTTTCTTTCTTCAGTTAATGAACCAATGCCAATGTAATTTCTTATATCCATATTTTGGCTTTGAATTGTTAATATTATTGCAGCTGACGGTTTGGCTAAAAAGGCGTTTTAATACTTTTTAGTTTTTGTTTGCTTGCGTTTATTCAACTATCTCTCTTTTTAAATTGTTTATAACTGAAGAACTCACCCAATAAATATCCGGTTTACCATTCAAATCATTATATCTACTAAAAAAAATGAATTTACCATCAGGTGAGATGGAAGGGCAAGTTTCACTCACGTTTGTATTTATTTGTTTTTCAAGGTTTACAGGTGCCGTCCATGTACCTTTATTCGTCTTGAAAACAATATAAATATCATGTTCACCGAAACTATCTGGGCGTCTCGAATTAAACAAAACATAGCTTTCATCGACTGCAACAGATGGATGTAATTGGAATCCTTCTATGCCTAAATCACTGGTCTTTGAGTATTTTCCATCAACTAATTCTGAACGAAATATTTTACCAACTGCCAAATTAGTGTAATACATTGTATTTGAATTGGAAAATGTAGCCCAGAACACAGGGGTACTATTTACGGGAGAATTTAAAAGTTCGGCTTTGGACCAGCCAGATTTTTCTTTAACGGAACGCCATATTCTATTGGTGTCAGTTGTATCACCAGAAGTAAAAAAAAGTTGTTTTCCGTCCGGAGTATAGAATGCTTCCATTTCAGATTTATTATCGCCTCTGAGGTTAGCAACCTTTGGTTTTGACCAAGTCCCTTCTTTTTCCCTTTTAATAAACATTAGGCTTCCAGATGCGGTAAAAAAGATTTCATCGTAAGAAGGTGATATGGCTAATCCCCATTCAGCTCTATCTTCGATAGTTATAATTCCTTTCGCAAATATTGTAGGAATCGTATCGGGAGGATTTTTGAAGATTTCAGCATTGTAGTTTTGGGCTGTTCCTGAAAGTGTTAATACAATGATGAAAAGTAAAGTGCTAATTGTTTTTTTCATTTTATTTTCATTTATTGGTTTTACGTGTTCCAATTATATTAGATGCAAAAAATAGTTATTGATAGTCAAGCTTTTATATTCTTTTCTTATTTATCATTATTCTTTACTTTACCCCTAACAAATTTTACCTTCTCACCAATTCTTTATCAGTTGTTCTAGTGCTAATAATGCAAGCTAACTAATTTATATGTTTACCCATATGCTAATTATCTTTTCCAAATATCATCTATCCATCGCCCTTTCTTAATTCATCAAATAATTCTGTGGATACCCAAAAGATATCCCATGATTCTGTATGGCGCATAAAAAATAAATATTTACCATCAGGAGAAACAATGGGGAATCTTTCAGATATTTCTGTATTTATTTCTGGACCGAGATTTACTGGTTCTCCCCAAGTATTATTCTCCTCCTTAAAACAAATATAGAGGTCAAGTCTACCAAATCCAGCTTTCATGGCAGAAGGAAAAATGAGATAGCTTTCATTAGGAGAAACATATAAAGGCCACCAGTAAGGACTGTCTTTATATGTGCTAACTGTAGTAGGTTGTGAGAATTTGCCATCCGTATAGTTAAATCTTAGGTAGTTGACTTTGTCCTCTGCAAAGTTTTTACCCATAGTGTATGCATTACCTTTCTGTGTAATGATTGGAGGTCTATCATCACCTTCTGTGTTAAAAGGGTGCCCTGCATTGATGGGTTTGCTCCATCCATCATCAGTTCTCTCAACATACCAAGTATCAATATACCCCAAACCACCGGGACGATTTCTGGAATAGAAGAATATTTTTTTACCGTCGGGAGAGAAAGTTGGTTGGCCATTCACAAGAGTTAGATCATCCATTATAAATTCTACTAATTTCGGTTTTGTCCAACTGTTATTAATAAATTTTGAGAAATAGATTTGTTCAGTAACACCATCTGCAAATCTCGACCAATAGATTTCATCCCCTTTAGGTAAAATAGCCATTTGACAATGCTCTTGCCAACTTGTATCTGAAACAATACCAGGAGCAAATACTTCTGGAATAAGTCCTGGAGGTGTAAGACCAAAATAGGCATTTTCAGATTCAAGAAAATGTCGCTCTGACTGCAAACAACTCACACATATAGAAACAATTAGTGCAAATAACAATGTTTTTATCATTCTAATTAGGTTTAAGATTTCTAATAATTTCTGTGGAAACCCAAAAGAAATCTTGTCCAGGCGTATGACGCATGAAGAACAAGTATTTCCCATCGGGAGATACCATTGGAAAGCGCTCTCTTAACTCCGTGTTTACATCAGGTCCCATATTAATTGGGAATCCCCAATTCTCATCTTTAGTCTTAAAACAGATATATAAATCGACATCTCCATAACCTCCATCATGGCGATCTGCAAATATTACATAATCTTCATTTGGAGACATATAAAAGTTCCATGCCTGACTATAGTCTTCATGAATAGTAGTACTATCTATAAAAGTAAAAATACCATCTTTATAGGTGTATTTTGAAACATTTCCCCAGAGGTTTTTATATGCTTTGCCTTTTTTAGCGAATATGGGGCTGTAATTATGACTTTCTGTATTATATGGTTGACCTACATCGATCGGTTCATCTCCCCATTTACCATTCCTTTTTTCTACGTAATAAGTTCTCATGTTTGAAGAAACCCAAGGACTTTTAACCTGATAAAAGTATAATCTCTTCCCATCTAATGAAAAAACCGGACCTCCATTAAGTCCATGCGGATTGCCTAATGTAAATTCAGCCCGCTTTGGATTTGACCAACTGCCATTTTTAAATTTTGTATAAAATATTTGCTCTGTATTTTTCTCGCCATCTTCTGTTTTGTAATCCCCAGTCCATGCCGACCAATAAATCTCCTTTCCATCGGGAGAAATTGCAACCTGGCAATGCTCAGCCCAACTTGTATCAGAAACAATACCAGGAGCAAAAACTTCCGGGATTAAACCCGGAGGTTTTAATCCAAAATAGGCATCTTTTGATTCAAGAAAACTAGTTTGTGTGCAACCACCGCAAACAAATCCAAGTATAAATATAAACAGTATCCTTTTCATGCTATAATTATTAGAAAATGTACAATTTCTGGATTGTAGTTCTAGCACCCGAAACCAGCCGAACCAAATAAATTCCGCTTTTGAGAGTGCTAACATTCACTGTAGGATTGTAGCCGTTAGTGGTTTCATTTAAGTGAACCACTCCGGTTATGTCCATTATTTCTATTCCATTGATGAAAAAATCAGCCTTTATTTGAATCCATTCATTTGCGGGATTAGGTATGATCATGAATGATTTTTGTTGCACACTTTGTGGACTTTCCGGAATATCAACCCAAAGATCCCCAAGAGTTACAATCTTGTCTGGTCCGGGTACTGGAATTACAAAGATATCCTGATCTTTATTATAACTCATCACTGCTGATTTACCTATCATTGGATAGGTTTTATTTCTATAAGTAAGTTTGGTAGCACTTAATATGGCTGGATTACCTGTATTATCAACTTTTATATTGAACTGAAAATCATCATCAGTAACAAACGTCTCAACAATTTCACCAATTTCTGGATCAACTGTATGATATTGATTTTCAATCTCTAATACATAAAATAAACTATCTATATGATTATATGTAGCAGAAAGGCAATAATTTTCAACAGGAAATGTATTATTAACAAATGAATTCTCACCATCAATATAAACAATTGGTAAAGAATCCAAATTTGACAATGGAAGTGCCCATCGGGAATCGTCGGAGAATGCATAATCATATAATACAAGAGCATTAGTAGGTAGTGAAGCAACAACTTCCATTTCTTCAACATCTACAATCCCAATAAAATACTCATCATATTCATTTTTCTCTAGATAAAAGCAGTATTTCCCATCAGGGGTAATTTTTATTTTATTCCATACTAACACTCCATTATTGCTATTCCAGTAATATCCCATCCTTGCATTTATTACTATCTGCTCTTCAATAAAGCTGTCTAAGCCATCAAGCTTCACTTTGGTAAGAAGTCCCTCCAGTCCTCCATAAACACTATAATCTAATATATATACCCACTGACCATCGTTTGATATTACTAAATCATCGACTTCACCAACATAGATTTCAGTAATATATTTATATGTTTCTAAATTGAAAATTCTAATTGTATCACTAAAATCAGAATATATAATTGCTTGGTTTCTATTTGGAATTATTTTTAAGCCAGAGATATCTTTATAGTATATTAGAGTGTCGGTAACTCCTGTTACAATATCTACAACACTAATGTTATGTGTAAGTTTATTGCTGGCTATTATTTTTTTTCCATCATCAAACAGCCATGCCATGTTAGTTTGGTCTGCCTCATAGGAATTACCTGCATAAAATGAAGTATCTACAGTGTAGTTAGAAGGAGTACTAATATCTATTGCATATAATGCTTCTCCAAAATAATCAAGTGTGGTATGCTCACAAACTCCATCGCTCACAAACATCTTGGTTCCCGATGGAGAAATAGCCCCGGCCCAACCTACTTCAATACTATTATTTGATGAGGTTACCAATTGTCCTGAATTCAAGTCGACAATATCAAAAAAACCAAGGTTAAACACTATAACATAATCAAGATCTTCAATTTTCAAATTAAAGTTAGAGGATTTAAATCCGGTGGAGGGAACAGTATTATACTGATTGGTATTAAAATCAAAAAACAAATAACCATTGGAGAATAAGTCACCTTTTGCCAGTACTTTAGACCCATCGGAACTAACAGATAAGTCGGAAAATACTCCAAAGGCTGAGGTTGAAGTAACAATCGAATCAATAACTGTTAGATTTTCCATATTAATCCTATAAACTGTAAATAAGTTATCAGGATACTCTACAATCGCGCAAAACAATGTATCACCAGACATTGAGAAACCTGCTCCTGTAAAGGTACCTAAGCTAAATGTTTGCAGCATGTCACCATTTATAGCGCTATAAATACGAAACTCATTGTGATGATTACTCGCTATAATTTTATTCCCATCCGGACTAAGATAAAAACCCATAAAAGTATACCCAATTCTACCACCGGATCCACCACTCATCATTATATAAATTCTTGGATCAGATGTTTCAAAAATTTGTGTTCCACTTTCTAGTTCATATGCGGCAATGGCACCTTTGCTGTCATCAGTTAATCCTATATATGCTATGCTATTGTCGGGATTGAGTTCAATCTGACATGGGTTTTTTTGCAGTTGAATGCTTGAAGTAACCGTATAGGTTTCTAAGTCGATTACCTGAATTTCTTTGGAATAATAACAACAAACGTAAATAAAGTTGTCAGTAACTTTCATATCCATAGGCCCCCGTCCAAGATCTACTATATGCTCAATCTCGAAACTCTCGAGTTATAAAGAAACAGGTTATCACTATATTTATGCAGCACGGCAATAAGCTCACCATTAGTCGTATATGATATTTTCTGCACAAAGTCTCCGTTGGGTGTTGGTGAAGGATCGAAGTTGGTCAACATACCTGAGCGATTATTATGACTTTCAACCTTTTGTGCAGGTTCCGTATATAAATCAGCATCAATAATGAGTTTACCATCGTCAGTATCGATGGTATAATTACCATCCTCTGATACCTCATCTAGGAAATAACTCTTAAGGGTTCCCTTATCAAATAATCTTACAACAGTAGGATTACCTGAATCGTCATATAATACCTCATGGGCTTGGGAAAACACCAATAAGTTCCCCAGCATTAATAGTGTAATTAAATATATCTTTTTCATAGTATTTTAGATTTACGACATTTAACACTCGTGCTTCCAATATAATGGGAAACACAAATAATAACACCTAATTTTTAGTCTTCCTTCAATATAAAATCCAGAGAAGTATCAAGGTAATATGTCCAATTTTCCGGGAAGCCATGTCCTTCTTCTGGGAATACAACGAATCGATTTTTGATCCCATACTTATCAAACCAATAACCGAGCTTTTTTTGCATTTGAATTGCCCAATCATTTTCACCACATAAGAGAGCTACTTTCAGTCCTCTTTCTGCGGATTTAATATATAAAGTACTGTCCCAAACACTTGGGTTCACAGCAAATGAAAGAAGGAGTCCTTTCGCTGGTATGATATTGTTCAGTCCAAGTGAAATAGAACGATAACCACCGGCAGAAGGCCCAGCCAGGATAACTTTTGAGGTATCAACAGCATAATCTAAAGTAATTTGTTGATAAATATTTTTAATGTCATCTTGCCAGTTTTCCCGATCATATGCTCTGGAATTTGAACCCAAGAATATCCCTCCATGGGTATAAACAACAATATATTCTGCACTTAGCTTTTCTGAAAGGTAATTGTACCGTAAATTGGGGATACTTCCGATTCCACCATGCATAATTAGCAACAATGGATAACTCTTATTTTGATCGTAGTTATAAGGAAGCTGTACCATAAACTCAGTAGTTTTAGTACCATTAGCAGCCTCCTTTAGCTCCTCGTTTTTAACTCTAAACGCCTCATATCCATCGAGTTTCTTTATTTCCTTAAGATAAGGCGGATATTCTCTTTCTGCTGTTCCCAGATAGTAGAATAGTCCTTCATCCTGTCCTTTTTTAAGAATTTCAAAGCAACTATCATACTGTTCCAAACCGGCATATAGAAAGGATAATTTCCAGAAAATCAAATTATATCTGTTGGAGGATTCATTTATCTTTTCCAGACCTTCTAAAGCAAATTTAATGGATTTCTCATCATCTGATTGGTACTGAGACATCTCTTTGGTAAACTCAATAATTTCAGTATCCAACGGCATATAAGTCAGCTTATTAATATTCTGACTAAAGGAATTTCCAAATATGATAATTACAGAAAGAACTGTTATAGCAATTGTTTTCATAGGATTTATTTTTTAATTAGACGTTTTCTTAGATTGTCAATGACTTTAGAACTTACCCACATTATATCCTCATTACCCGGTTCTACCCAGCGTGTAAAAAAAAGATATCTACCATCCGGAGATAGCTTAGGGAATCGTTCACCTCTGGAGGTATTAATTTCTTCACCAAAAGGATAAGCTTCTGACCAAGAATTGTCGGCTAGCTTGAAGCATATATAAATATCTTGTTGAGAGTTGTGTCTATTGGATGAGAATAACAGGTATGACTCATCGTGAGCAATTGTTGGAGTCCAGTTGAGCACACCATCTGTAGCATTGATACTTTGGGGCAACAATTCTGGTTTTGAATAATTTCCATTCACTAACTCGGAACGATAAATCCCAAAATTATTCATGGTTTCAAGTCCTTCGGCATGACCGAAAAAATACATAGTGCCATCAGCAGCGAATGATAATGAATAGGTATACTTTATTTCTGGGAATTGTGAAATAAAATCCATACAGCCTAAATAGCTCCAACTATTATTATATTTTTCTACATAGTACGGGCCTCTTCTTTCTTTTCTATTTTCTTTTGAAGGCAGGAAATAAAGTCGTTGGCCATCCAATGAAAAAACTGGCATTTCTCCAAATGGTGAAGTTTCAGGCTCAGTCCAATGACCATCAACACACTTCATATACATACCATATATTTCGGTTTCTTTATCTTTATGCCTTTTGTTTGATTGCCAGAATACTTCATTACCATCAGGTGAAAAAGCCGGGGATCCATGCTCAATGGTTGAATCAGTAGAGATAATTCCGGGTGCGAATACAATCGGTATAGTGTCTGGAGGAGTTTGTCCCAGATAGGCCCAGTTTATATCCGAATAAAGGATTTCTTCTTGTGGCATATGCCATGATTGCATTTCATCATTGAATAGAATCGCTTCAGGGTAGTTTTGTTTTATAATTAAGCTGTCGAAGGGAGGTGTTGTGAAATGATAGTGAATGGGAATTATATATTTTCCTCCGATACCAACTGTCACAAACTTCCTATATACAGAATCGCTGGTAAGGTAGAAGTGCTGAATAAATGAAAGATCGATTTCTTTTTCAGGAAACTGATGCAATCGAAACTCTTCAAAAGTAAATTGGTCAAAGTCAACATCACCAGTATGAAGAAGTGTGGTTCCATCAACAGAAATCAGAAAGCCATTATTTATTATTCTTGAATCCGGTCCATGAGGAAGAAGAAAGGCCTCAATATTGATTCCGTTAATGATTCTCTTTTCTGGTTGTCCTTTGGTAGGGTTAAATCCAATACTTCTCCCAGTGGAGTCATTCATATGATCAACCAATTGCTTTGTTGATACAAAAACAGTTTGTGGGTTATGTTTCATATATGTAGTTACCATCGAAACATCTACATGATCACCATGAGCATGGGTAACTATAATTAAATCCACATCATCGAATGGAGGCATAGCTGATAACAGTTTACTCTGGATATCAGCAGGCAACTCATAACTACCTGGATATCCTTTAAACAGTGCATCAATGAGGATTTTCTTATCGCCAACTTTAATCAGGAATCCTGCATTACCCACATAGGTAACTTCCGTTTTATATTGCTGAGCAAAAGATGTAACCGTAATGTAACTCAGTAATAGAAGTATTATAATTGCTTTACTTTTCATAAAATTGGTTCTCATAATTATTTATCAGCTATACCTTTATCGTAAATCTCTTTTTCGAAATGACTGGTTTGAAAAAGGGTTTTTCCATCTAATAAAACGACAAAACCATATTTAGAGAATTGTGCTTCAGTGGATTTTGGGAAATAGAAAGCCTCTATTGTGATATCATTTATTACTTTGCTTACCGGATTATCTTTGGTAGGATTAAAAATCACATAACGATCAGGAAAATTATTGAGCATATTAACATTTTCCTCGGTTGATGCAAAGATTGCTTTTAGGTTATTTTGCAAGTGTTGTTCTACCATGCTTGTACTAATATGACCTCCTAATGGATGTGTTACTAATATCAAATCAATACCATCAAACGGAGCTTGAGCCTTTGTAAACTTCTCCTGAACTTCATGTTTAAATTTGTAATTATCATCTATGCCTTTGAAAGCAGCATCAATAAAGATTTTTTTATCGCCAGTTTTAATTAAAAACCATGTTTTATCAACATAAGTAACATTTGATATTTTTTGTTGTGAATAAGATGTAACTGTAACACAACATAGCATTAGAAATATTATTATTGCTTTTTTTTTCATTATTTTATCCTTTAATGTTATTAATTAATTATTTCTCCCACATATACTTCCGAGTATGTATCCCAGCTGGGATTACCTCCTACTGTACCACCTATAACATATATTCTATTATCAATTGCAGCACATCCGAAAAACACATTTTTTACGGGTAACGGGGTTGTTTCTTTCCATGTATCGTTATGACAATTATAGATAAATGCCTTTTTAGAAGTATCTTCTTTACCATCAATTAAAGTCTGCCCTCCCATTACAATTATTATGTCATCAGCTACAACAACACCAGGTTTAAACAGTAATAGAGGCAAATCATTTTTTTTATGCCAATTATCTGTAATTGTATTATAGGACTCAACGGTCCATATATCTCCCCATATATTGTCCTCTGTTCCAGCACCGCCGATTACATAAATAAGAGAATCAAAACTAACTACCGCAGGATTATTTCTTAAGGATGGTATCGCTGCTTTTTCAGACCAAGTACCGGATACTACATTATAAACTTCATGCTTTTTTGTAATAGATTTCCAGGAAGTTAGCCCTCCACTTATATAAATATTATTTCCAACTACTCCGGCACTTATGTGTTGGCGACCAGTTGGCATAGGTTCTAGAGTTTTCCAGATATTTGTTTGAGGATCGTATTCACGATTAGTGTTTTTAAAAAGGTCACCTCCAATGGCATATATTTTTCCGTTAACAGCCGCTAACGCCAAATTCATTGCAGGTTCTGGGATGTCTGCCAATCTACTCCATTGATTTTCATTAGGATTGAATTTGTAAAAGAAAGAGGTAAGGGAGCTGTCATTCCGTGCTGCCACAAAATAGATTTCATTGTTCAGAGCTACTGCTTCACCACTACAATATCCTTCTGGTAAAGAGGCTACTTGCTTCCAAACAATTGTTTGCGCAAAGGATGGACTTATGGCAGTGAGTAATACTATTATTAAGAATATCTTTTTCATTTGTTTATTTTTTCACCATTAACTTTCTTATCCATAGTTATGCCGCAAACCCTATTCTTCTCACCTACTGTCTATTACAGTGCATATCATTGGGTGAGTTTTTCAATAAATGTCAATTTATTTTACATGTACTGTACATTTGTTTTACATTGTATATGCTAATGGTTTTATTGCAAAATACAATTCGATCATATTGGCTAATATTATTCATCTTTAACTAAATCAGTTAAATTCCAATTTAATACATATGGTTTCTGTTCCACCTTGAATAACAGTCATGCTTTCCACTTTTCCATCAGTATTTGTATTGAACCTGAATTGAGCCTCGCCTATTTTCATATAAAAAAGACTTTCCGTTTCAGGATAGATTTCAAATTGATCTTGGCTACTTACCTGAGCTTTCATTTGTTTACCTTCTTTGCTAACAGTTAAGTTAACTCCCTCCCTGATTTCGTAAACTCCAACATAACTTTCCAATATTTTATTGTTTATAGGTTTATCTATAACCAGTTGCCCTACCATAAGATATGTGGGTGGTTCTTTAATAGCATTTCTAGAAACGGGGAAACCTGTACTGCCTGCTTCAGCACGTTGACCAGCTTCTGCAACGAAACTTATGATTCCATTTTTATCTGAGTGTAACCTAAATACAAATCCTGAACCCAGATAGGTTGAGTAAAGGACATTACTGTTACTGATGTCTATTACGGAAATGAACGGTTTTTTACGTGCAAAATATGTAGAATTAAAAGTCTTCTCACAGGATGGATATTCTGAATACAAGGCTGTTTTGGTAAGAGGGAAATCAGCAGAACTAGTTGTACCACCAATAACTATTGTATCTTTATTTATAAAATCTGCAGACATAAGATGCTCGTTATCACTACCTCCAAACAGTGTGGAGTATTCTAATGTCATGTCTTCAGAATTAAACAGAGCAATAAAACAATCCTGCATTCCACTACCTGTTTTTCTTATTGCATTATCAGTTACAGGATAACCTTTTTCCCCGGTACTGCCACAAACCAACAATCTGTTTGGATATGTCCATTTTATATGTGAACTCATATATCCATCGGCTGCGAAATAAGTTAAGTAAGAGATTTGATTATCGACTGCATTTATTTTTGCAATATAATGATCGATTCTAGCTCTGTTTTCAGGCATAATTATTTCATCCCGAATAGCATTATCTGTTACAGGTATGTCTGATGAACGAGTGTACCCAGAAATATAAATATTATCATTATCGTCAATGGCAAAACTATTGATACCATCCATCCGACTACTTCCCAGAGATTTCGAAAAAAGCAACTTTGAACCTGTAGTATCCAGCTTGACAATAAAACCATGCCAGTTATTATCTATGCTATCCATTACCCCTGTAGTTAAAGGAAAGTCTTGAGAGAGAGTAACTCCTATTATAATAATATTACCTTTCGAATCAATTCTAATACCTTTTGATCCCGATGTTTCTTCTTTTTCACCCCCAAGAAATGTAGAAAATATAATATCGGTTCCGGTTGGATTCAGTTTGGTTAGATAAATATCTCCAGCCCATTCACCTTCTCCGTTAAAACTTGTATCATAGCTTCCGGTCGTTACTGGAAAATCAGATGAATGGGTTCCTCCAATCAAATAAATGTAGCCATTGTCATCAACAGTGATTCCAGTATGGTGCTCTCTTTTTGTTCCTCCTATCAATGTTGCAAATTCAAGTTTTCCATCGGGTGTAAATTTGACTACAAAAGCATCCGCTTTATCACCATTTATTACTGTTTGATATGCTCCTTCTGTTACAGGAAAATTTTTGTCTCTGGTATTTCCTGAAACATATGTATTTCCAATTTTATCAATAAAAACATCGAATCCGGCAGCGAATCTGTCGGTATGTGATAGGTATGTTGAGAAGCCAAACTTATACATAAGGCTATCAACTTCATCTATTGTTTGCGATAATAGAACTCCCTGACTCAATAGGATTCCAATAAGGACGATATATTTTTTCATAAGTATTTAAATTGGTTTAATTAATAATATGGTTGAATTAGACTTCTATGTAGGCCAAGCATAATGCCATAAACTCTATACTTCTGAATATATGTATTTTACATACATTTCAGATATTACAACAAGGGCTGTTGTAAAAATACTTTACATCAACTGTATCAATTAATTACAATTTTGAAGTTATAATTACCTCACTACATCTAGGCAAAATGATGTTAGAAACCATAACTCATGAGTGTATTTAAATGAGCCGGGTTATATTAATAAACGGAAATACAATCGATAAAATAAGGGCATAAAAAAAGCCGCTCGACTGAGCGGCTTTTGCGGTCTGGACGGGACGTCTAAATATGATTTTTCATTTTTTCTCATTTTCTCAAGACCCATTCTGTAACCCTCTATTTACAAGCCTTTCAGAGCCCTTAAGAGTGGATGAGATAAAACCAGATATAATAAAGTAAAACATTTTTCGGACAAATATCGGACATTTTCGGACATTTTTTACTACCTTTGGGCAATCATAAAAAGGTTAAAAGGATGGCAAAAATCAGATTCTTAGTAAGGTCAAAAAATAAAGATACAATTGCCCGGTTCTATATTAGGTATTATGATAGTAATAAAGTTGATTTAACAGCTCCAACAGAGCTTATGATTTTTCCAAGTTACTGGAATAATAAAAGTCAGAGTTTCAGTAAGAGGATAAGCTATAATGATAGTTTTTCAAATGAAGACAAAAAACGTTTGGAAAAAAGGATGTTAAAGCTTAAGACAACAATTCTTAATGAAGTAAATGACGGTATAGATATTACGAAAAGCAACCTTAAAGAAATCATATATGAATTCCATCATCCAAAAACAGTAAAAACTGATCTTAACCTAAACTCATATATTGAGTTATTCAATAAACAAATAAAATCAGGTGAACGATTAACAGAAAAGGGAACAAAATACCGACACAGTACAATTAAGACTTACAAGGAGTTCAAAACGATACTTGACCTATATCAGAAAGACAAAAAGAAGAAGCTGGATTTTAAGGATATTACAATCGACACCTACGATAAACTTATATTATTCTTCCGAAAGAAGAACTTATCGGTAAATACTATAGGTAAACATATAAAAATCCTTAAACGAATTATGCGAGCATCCCATGAAGAAAAGCTACATAGTAATGATCAGTATACCCTAAGAAAGTTTAAGGTGCTCACAACTGAATCCAACAGCATATACCTGGACCTGGATGAAATACAAAGGTTGTATGATGAGGATTTAAGCAAAGAGCCTAAAAAGGAAATTATTAGGGATATATTTTTAATTGGTTGCTTTACTGCTTTAAGGTATTCCGATTTTAGCAGAATCCAACCCGAACATATTCAAAAGTCACCTGCCGGCATAAGGATTATAAAAATCATAACACAAAAAACGGGAGATGAAGTAATAGTACCAATATGGCATTGGATGTTAGAAGAACTCATAGACAAATACCCTGATGGATTACCAAAAACATGGGAACAGAAAGTTAATTCAGAAATAAAAGAAATTGGAAAACAAGCCAAAATTAAAACTCCAGTATCAAAAACAGTTTACAAGGATGGAGACCCATCCGAAGAAACTGTTCCAAAACACGAACTCATAATGACTCACACAGCCAGAAGATCCGCAGCAACAAATATGTACAAGCATGGTATTCCTGCTATTGATATTATGAAAATTACTGGCCATAAGAAGGAGTCGACATTTATGAAGTATATAAAAATATCAAAGGAAGAGACTGCGGAAAGGATAGCGATGGGGTTTAGGGTTGAGAAGACTGGTGAGGAGGAAACATAATTTTAAATAACTATTATTTGATGAGACTTCATCTTACTTTTTTTATTATTTAGAATAGTTTTAAATATTAACACATATTGTTAACTGGTCAGTTAATTTATTTAATTTTAACATATTAATAACCAATAAATACAAATCACCCATAAATTTTCAAATGATTATAAACGTTTATAATCATTTGAAAAACGAATATTACTAAAACTTATATAAACTATCTACAAGTCATATTGTGTATATATGATAGTTATGCAAAATGCAAGAAAAACACGAATCTTGAATAAAAGTGATTACTACTAATGGAATTAAGTCAACCTATAAAGTAATAATGATGAGACTTAATATATATATTGTTTCCTTGCTATTAATATTGACATTCCAAGTGATTGGACAAGAACGGTGGAATAAAAGTTATTTATCAGGTAGCAACAGTTATGGTGAGGACATAATAAAAAGTTATGACAACGGTTACCTATTGACAGGAAGATATGGTCCCAACTACCCTGATTTTACGTGGTTGATTAAAACTAATGTAAATGGCGAAATCCTATGGAATAAAACCATTGGTATTAGTAACGAGACACAATTTTTTGGTGAAATTGGATACACCTCTGATGGAAAAATATACCTGGCTGGAACCACCTACTCATATAGCGAACAAAGTGATGTAATAATAATGAAGTTAAACACATGTGGAGAAAAAGAATGGTGCAAAGTAATTATTGAGGATGGTTACAACTATGCAACAGCAATGGTCACAACTCCTGATGATGGATTGGCAGTACTACTTGCTTATATGCAATGGCCTGTTGAAGGAGACCGTATTTGCCTAGTAAAATTCGACAAAAACGGAAATCTAAATTGGCTCCAGAGATATAATTCTGCAGACACATCATTAAATAATGAAGATGCTTATGATCTAACAATATCACCAGATGGAGGTTTTATCATAACCGGAGGGTGTTATTACAAAGACCCAAACAACCCGTCAAATTCATGGCTTAAACCTTATTATATCAAGACTGATTCAAATGGGAACTTTGAATGGGAAAGAATTGTACATAGTGATGTATCAAGTATTGGAGGTTATGCATGGAGTACTGTTTTAGCTCCAAGTTATCAATTCTATTTTTCATCAATTAGTCATTATTATCATTCTCCAAGTGGAAATTCACCTGCATTACTTAAAATGGATCTAAATGGGAATATTATTGATATATATGACTTGGCACAACCTGCGGTATATGGAAAAATGATAGAATGCAAATTTATAACCGATTCAACATTATTAGCAAGTGCGGTATGGGGAAATAACTTACCACCAAAAGCTGTTGTCATTGACACATTGGGAAATATAATCCATCAAACGGAATTGTTGGACAATGAATGGATGGCACATACAGAGGTTACCAATGACAAAAAACTATTGTTTTTAACGAATATTCATGATGACAACGACAATTTCGATACTTACCTATTTAAGTTCAATCAACAACTGGAAAGCGATACCAATTACACCCAGTGGTTCAATTATGATAGCTTATGTCAGTATCAAATTGTGTCGGACACCATTGTTCAGGATGGTTGTGGCATAATTGTAGGAATAGAGGAAATATATCCTAAAAAAGATGTCAACAACATAGAATTTCTTATTTATCCAAACCCAGCTTCTACCTATTTTTCAATTTCTAAAAATGAGAATATTAAAATAACTGAAATAGAGCTTATCAACCAAATTGGTCAGAAAGTATTACTTGAAAAAAATAAATATGAGAATATTGATATTTCAATGATTGGAAAAGGAATCTACATTATCGAAATAATATCAAATGGAATAATAACCAGAAAGAAGTTAATAATTAAATAAAGCACTTTGCATAACAAAAAATATAATGCATACCGCAATTAAGTCATTCAAAGAAAATGAATTGTAAATTTGACGATATAGAAATAAAAGAAAATTTATTGATTAAAATGCGGCACACATCATATTCAAACCGTTATGCAAAATACTGACCTATCATCAAAAAAAGGACACTCATGAAAAAATCAATTTTATTGATATTATTAACCTTCAGAATGCTTACTGAATTACTATCACAATCATGTCTGCCAAATGGAATCTTTTTTACATATCAAAGCCAGATTGATAGTTTTCAAATTAATTACCCTAACTGTTCTGAAATAGAGGGTTATGTTTCAATCTTCG